>Ga0209064_1000143_pt1 | contig 165344 bp, 106 predicted proteins | sample Inofromicrocosms_FD_187498 | JGI IMG/M metagenome (GOLD analysis project Ga0209064, IMG submission 187498) | Mouse cecum microbial communities from Vienna, Austria - Inoculum for glucosamine and mucus D2O microcosms (SPAdes) (version 2) | ecosystem: Host-associated > Mammals > Digestive system...
GCATGCTGAATTGCGACAGAAGGGCGGACTTAATAAGAAAAATACCAATCAACGGAAAAGAGTTGTTTTATGATATGATTCACGAAATATATTCGCCCGTTACAGACGGTTGGAGTACGCGCGAAATTGTGTTGAAAGAGTCTGCCGATGCGTTAAATCTGTTAAGATTTATGACTAAACAGATATTCCCAAACGATGACAACTATTTTGTCCGACAAATAGGAAGGAAATGGGCGAATTTTCGTTTTGAAAAAGATTGCGCACTTATAATATGTAAAAACTGTTAAATTTCAATTTATCTTTGTAAATAACGTGTAGTTAAAAGCTCTCGAACAAATTGTTCGAGAGCTTTTGTCTTCACTTGAAAGTGCAACTCTAAAAAATTTAGTTTTTTATCCCTATGGGAAGTGCGCTTTTCAGGCGTGATTTTTCAGTTGCCGAACATTGATCTTAAAATAAGTCCGAAAATAAAGGTCGCAAACGCGCCGATAAATGCAAGAAAAATTTTAAATGTTATGTCGCGTTGCCTCTGCTTTGCCGTGCGCTTATAGGCAAAACCGCTTTCGCGTAGGTTTATAACGTACATTTTTTCACCCTTGCGTTCGGAGTTTATAAGGTCGAAATATCCGTCGCATTTCAGGGCGTTTAGTATATCGTCCAATTTTTCTGGCGTAATTTTGTTCTTTTTAGGTATTACGGACAGTATGTCGAGAGGGGAAACAAGACAGCCGTCCGTCCCGTCGCAGAGGCTGTACACCGCCGACATTACGGCGTTTTCGCATTTATCCAACATAATTAATAATAGAAAAAACCAGCGAAATAATCAAGCTTCCCGTCACCCCGCCCAAGAATGCCGCCCAAAAAGGGGAGAGGCATATTTTAGCCGCAATCTTCTTTTTTTTGCTTTTTACGGGAACGGGAATGGGTTCGGACGTGGGTTCGGGCAAATATTTTTTGAGCTGGGCAACGCAGTAAAGGTCTCCGCTTGAATATTTCATATCGATATAGCCGCTGCCCGAAAGCGAGCGAAGCGCCTTTCTTAGCTCGCTTTCGCTCTTTTGCACGTCCTCGGGAAAGCACTCGAAAAACTCTTCCTCGGAAATTATGACGTACCGCCCGACCGGCGCGAGCGACCCGATTTTTTGAATAACCGCACAACTTAATCTGTCCATCACAATTAATAATGGGAAAATTTGGCGCAAATTATACATAAATTACGCTTTTATTATCGAGTAAACAAGTCCCCCCAAAAACAGCAAAGCAGCCAGCGCAAGCAACGCATACGCCGCTATTTTTGCGTATATAACCGCATTGAAATTATTCTTCTTTTTCTGCCTTATGGCAAATGACATTGCGGCTATACCCAACAATATGCTTGAAATAAGCGCGTAAAGCCCCAAAGGAGAAAACGAAAGCCCGAACATTACAAACCCAGTTACGGACGCGGCAATCGAAATATAAAAATAGATTTTTGTATTCTCGTTTTTGTCGTTCATATCAATTTTCCTTTAACTCGGGGTGCGCGTTAGGGGTTACAAGCGCAGTCTGATAATTTGTGTAAGTTACAAAGCCCAACGCGCACTTCGGCGGCTTTTTTAGGTGTGCGCGGCGCGTGTAGTCCACGGGGACTTTGCTGCCGCCGCGAGCTTCCGAATAGTAGGCGCAAATCTCGGCGGCAACCTTTATGACGCCGTCACCTGCTTCCCTTCCGTCGGTAATTATAGCAACGTGGGAGGAGTGGTATTTTTGCGTATGCAGCCATATATCACCCGACGAAATGCTTTTCAGCAGTCTGTCGTTCTGAATATTGTTGCGCCCCGCAAGTATTTTAAACGACTCGAAGCGGTATTCCCTGAAAGGTAACTCCTGCTGTGTTTTTTTCTTGTCCTTTGTTTCAAAAATTAGTCCCAAACTTTTTAGTTCTTGCTCTGTTTCTATAAAGTCTTTTAAGCATTCCCCCGTATATATGCTTGAACTAATGCTGTTTAAATAACTCAATCTCTCCTGCGTTTCGTTCCTTTGCTCGGTCACGGCGGCAGCGGTGCGTTTGAGCTTTGCGTATCTTTTGAAGTACCTTTGCGCGTTATCCGAAGGGGATAGATTTTTGTCGAGTTGTATCTTTATTTTTCCGCAGTTCTCGTCGTAATAGTTCACGGCTTCAAAGCTCTCCATACCCCGTTCAATGAGGTATATGTTGGCGGTAATGAGCTCCCCTTTTAGTTTTACCGTATCCATATCGCGGCAGTCGAACAGTTTTTGTTCTATTGCGGCAAGCCTCTTTTCAAGTTTTTTTATAGCCGAACCAAGCACGGCAAGCAACTTTTTCTTCTTGTCTTCAAACTCCTGTCTTTGCGTAACTGCGGCATAGTAGGCGGTCTGCGCCTCCAAAACCGAGCAAAATTCCCGTCTTTCGGGGCAAACGCTTCTTACCTTAAAGTCGCTCTCTCTGCCGTCGGCAAAGGTCACGCAGGGGGAAATATCGTTGCCGTTGAGGTAGTCGAATACTTCTTCGGCGTCTGCGCTTTCCCCGAACTGTGAAATTATATCCAGCGCGGTGGCGTAGCTTACGCCGAGTATTCTGTCGGAAATAAGCTTTGCTTTGTCTGCCGTCCGGGTCTGCAAAAGCTCGCTAAGTTTTTCAAAGTCGTCCTGCGGCAGTTTGTCCTGCGCTTCGGGAAGGAAGTACTTTGCGCCCGTAAAGAGCACCCTTCGCGTACTCTCGCTTAAAGCCGTCGTTTTTAACGCGCCGACGATAACCCCGTCCTTTACGAGCACGGCGTTGGAGTACTTGCCCATAAGTTCGACGTACAGCCGCATTTTCAAAAGCTCGAACTCGGAAAAACAGTCGAAGTCGAAATAAACAATGCGTTCCCCTTCGACTTGCTTTATTTGGGTAATAAGCGCGTTTTGCAGATGCTTACGCAAAAGCATACAGAACCCGGGCGCAACTTTGGGCGCGGCGGTTTCGGTTTCGGCAATGTTCAACCTGCAACCTTTTGCGGAAAGACAAATTTCAAGTTTAACCGAACCTTTTTCGGTGTATATAATAAAAGTGAGTAAATCTTTCGAGGGCTGCGTTATTTTCGAAATTTTTCCTCCCGTCAGTTTTTGGGAAAGTTCCCTTGCGACGTATTTGATTGTAAATGCGTCCTGCGGCATGACAAAACCCCCTTGTCGTATTCGCTGAATATTATAAACCAAACTCAACGAAAAGTAAAACGATATAAACTTTTACGACAAATAAAAATTTTAAAATTGTCTTAAATTGCTTTTCAAAATTATATTATTGTGTTAAAATAAATTGCAAATTAAAATAAATAAATTAATTCAGGAGCAAAATACTATGAATTACACAAAGACAGCCGGAGAAAAAAGCACAGTAAAACTTACAATCGATTTCTCCAAGGAAGAGTGGGACAAAGCGTTAAACGAAGCCTATTTAAAGACGAGAGGTAAATTTTCCGTGCCCGGTTTCAGAAAGGGCAAGGCACCCAAGCCCGTCATTGAAAATTATTACGGCAAGGGCGCGTTCTATGAAGAGGCGTTCAACTATCTTTACTACACAAATTATTTCTCCATTCTCGAAAAAGAGAAGGCGAATTTCACGGCTGTCGGAGAACCCGACCTCGGCGTCGAAGAGATAAAAGAGGGAGAGGGCGTTACGCTTACCGCCGTTGTTCCCGTCAAGCCCGACGTCGAAATAGAAAAATATACAGGTTTAAAAATAAGAAAGTTTGAGTATAATGTTACCGACGCCGACGTTGACGGAGAGGTTGAAAAGCTTCTTTCGCGCAAGGCTACCGACGTTGAGGTTAAGGACAGAGCCTGCAAAAACGGCGACAGAGTAAACCTCGATTTTTCGGGTTCTGTCGACGGGGAAAAGTTTGCCGGCGGCACTGCCGAGGGTTACGACCTTGTTTTGGGCAGCGGAAGCTTCATTCCCGGCTTTGAAGAGCAGGTCGTGGGTATGAATATCGGAGATGAAAAGGATATTACCGTCACTTTCCCCGAAAATTATCAAGCGGACAATTTAAGGGGCAAGCAAGCGGTGTTCGCTTTGAAGCTCAATTCCATTACGGGCAAAATTCTTCCCGAGCTTACCGACGAGTTTGTAAAGGCTAACGCCGGTGTTGACACAGTCGACGAGTACAAGGTTAAGACAAGGGCAAGGCTCGAGCGCCGCGCTGCGGACGAGTCGAGAGATAAGACCGAGTCGAGCATAGTAGACGAAGTTTGCAAGTACGCAAAGGTTGAAATTCCCGACGCTATGATCGAGAACGAAATCGACGCCATTGCGCGCGACTTTTCGCAAAGGCTCTCCTATCAGGGCATAAAGCTTGAGGACTACGTCGAGTATATGGGGCAGACAATGGCTGAATTCCGAGCTCAGTTCAACACCCAGGCTCATACAAGGGTTCTTTCGCAACTCGTCGTCGAAAAGATTGTAAAGCTTGAAAAGTTCACTGCGGAGGATTCCGAAGTGGAAGCTAAAATTGCCGAACAGGCTGCTTCCGTCGAAAAGAGCGTCGAGGATTATAAAAAAGGTATGGACCCCCGTCAGCTCGACTATATCAAAAACGATATTATTATAACCAAGCTCTTCGATTTCCTTACGGCAAACAACGAAATGTACGTTGAGGACGAAAAAAAGGAAGAGGTGTCAAAAGAAAAGAAGTCCGCGCCTAAAAAGACTACAAAAAAATCCACTGCAAAGAAAGAAGAACCCAAAGAGTAAAATATTAAAAACTAATTAATATAGAAATATATTTTCGTGAATAAATTTTTTTTGGAGTTAAGATTATGAAAGAAAGAAACGCACTCGTACCATATATCGTCGAGCAGACTTCGCGCGGCGAGCGTTCATATGATATTTACAGCCGTCTTTTAGAGGACAGAATTATATTTTTGAGCGGAGAAATAGACGACGCGGTTGCAAACACCGTAGTTGCCCAGCTTATTTATCTCGAAGCAAAGGACCCTTCAAAGGATATTTCGCTCTATATAAACAGCCCCGGCGGCTCGGTTTCCGCGGGACTTGCGATTTACGACACGATGAATTATATCAAGTGCGACGTTTCCACTATATGTATAGGTATGGCGGCGTCCATGGGTGCGTTCCTTCTTTCGAGCGGACAAAAGGGCAAAAGATTTGCCCTTCCCAACAGCGAAATTATGATTCATCAGCCTTTGGGCGGCGCGCAGGGTCAGGCAAGCGATATAAAAATTGCCGCCGAGCATATTTTAAAGACCAAGCGCAAGCTCAACGATATACTTGCTCAAAATTCCGGCAAGCCCCTGTCGCAGATCGAACAGGATACCGACCGCGACAATTATATGTCGGCACAGGAGGCGCAGGAATACGGGCTTATCGATAAAGTCTTTTACAAGAGATAAGTTTAAACGCATATAGACGCGTTTTGGGATACAGATGTCAACTATATTTTTTGCAATAATATCCGGAGTAATTGAATTTGAAAGAAAAAAAGTTTTGTTCGTTTTGCGGTAAATCCGAAGATTTGGTAAAAAAACTTATAAAGGGTAGGGACGGGTCGTGCATTTGCGACGAATGTGTTCTTATCTGCGGAGATATGGTCAAGGAATCCGACGCGGAGGCGGCGCAGTCCGTTCCCTTAAAGACTCCGGCTGAAATCAAAGAGGAGCTCGACAAATACATTGTCGGTCAGCACGAGGCAAAAAAAGTTTTGTCCGTTGCCGTCTACAACCACTATAAGCGCATAAACCACCTGTCTGCAAATAAGAGCGACGACGGCGTGGAAATCGAAAAGAGCAATATTCTTCTTCTCGGTCCCACGGGTTGCGGCAAAACTCTGCTTGCGCGCACGCTTGCAAAAATTCTCAACGTGCCGTTTGCAACGTCCGACGCCACTACTTTGACCGAAGCCGGTTACGTCGGAGAGGACGTGGAAAATATACTTTTAAAGCTCATACAAAACGCCGACTACGACATTCAGAAAGCTCAGCGCGGTATAATCTATATCGACGAGATTGATAAGATAGCAAGAAAAAGCGAAAACGTATCCATAACTCGCGACGTTTCCGGCGAGGGCGTACAGCAGGCGCTTTTAAAGATAATAGAAAGCACGGTTGCAAGCGTTCCTCCCCAAGGCGGAAGAAAACATCCCCAGCAGGAGTGTTTGAGGCTGGATACTACAAACATTTTGTTTATTTGCGGCGGCGCGTTCGTCGGGCTTGATAAGATAGTTCAAAAGCGCAAGGACAATACTTCGCTCGGCTTCGGCGGCAGGGTAAAGGAAACAGAGGAAAACGTTTACGAAATGCTTTCCGACGTAAAACCGCAGGACTTGACCAAGTTCGGGCTTATACCCGAGTTTGTAGGGCGTATTCCCATAGTCGTAAGTCTGCACCCTTTGAACGAGGACGCCTTGGTAAACATTCTTACCCAACCCAAAAACGCGATAATAAAGCAGTATCAAAAGCTTATTGAAATGGACGGAGTAAAGCTCACAGTCGAGGACTCGGCTGTAAGGGAGATAGCCAACACGGCAATCCGATTAAAGACGGGCGCGCGCGGGCTCCGCACTATTATTGAGAGTTTTATGACGGGCGTTATGTACAAACTACCTTCGGATAAAAACATTAAAGAAGTTATAGTTACAAGGGAGTGCGTAACCGATAAGGCAGAGCCGAAGATAATTTACGACGAAACGGCTTAAATAAATTACACCGCGCAATTTCAAAAACGAAATTGCGCGTTTTTTTAGGAGAAAAAGCAATGTCAAGAGTAAAGACCGAAAATTTGCCCTTGCTCGCGTTGCGCGGCAGAGTAATTTTCCCAGACACCACCGTAAGTTTGGATGTAGGCAGGTTGCAGTCGCTTACGGCGGTCAAGCACGCCACCGACGGAGATTCGCTGCTGTTTGCCGTCGCGCAAAAGGACGCCGAAAGCGCCGAAATTCAAATAGACAAGCTTTATATGACGGGCACGGTAGTAAAAATCAAGCAAATATCGCGCCTTCCCGGCAACAGTTTAAGAATTACCGTTCAGGGTCTTTATCGCGGCGCGGTAAGAAGCATAAATCTTGTCAACGACGCCTATTTTGCCAACGTGGACGAAGTCACTCCCATTCACGGGGACGAGGCGTTGGAAGAGGCGTATTTGCGCACTGCCAAGAGCGTGATGACCGAGCTTTCGGCAAACGACGGCAGGCTCACTAAGGAAATTATGGCAAATCTCGAAAAGTGCAGCGAACCCGACGCGTTCGTAAATCTTGCCTCGCATCATTTAAGCTTAAAGGTGGAAAGAAAGCAGGAGCTTCTCGACTGTACTCGCGTTACCGAGCGTTTGAAAAAAATCGACGCTATTTTATCAGACGAGCTGGAAATTGCGCGTTTGGAGCGCAAAATAAATACAATGGTGCGTCAAAGCATCGATAAAAACCAAAAGGAATATTACCTTCGCGAGCAGCTTAAAGCCATTCACACCGAGCTCGGTGACGACGACAACGAGCGCGAGGAGCTTGAAAAGAAAATCAAGGAAAAACATATGCCCCAAGAGGTGGAGGAAAAGGCGCTCAAAGAGCTTTCGCGTATGGGCAAAATGCAGTCTTCCTCCCCCGAGTCCAACGTTTTGAGGCTGTATATAGATTGGCTTTTGGACACACCCTGGACCGAACAAACGCAGGACACGCCCGATTTGAAGGACGCAGTCAAAATTTTGAACGAGGACCACTACGGGCTTGAAAAAATAAAGGAAAGGATAACCGAATACCTTGCCGTTTTAAAGCTTACAGGAGGTTTAAACGCGCCTATTTTGTGCCTTGTGGGCCCTCCCGGCGTCGGTAAAACCTCGATAGCAAGCTCTATTGCCCGTTCGCTCGGCAGAAAGTTTGTGCGTATGAGTTTGGGCGGCGTAAAGGACGAGGCGGAGGTTCGCGGACACAGAAAGACGTATATAGGCGCGATGCCGGGCAGAATTATAAACGGAATGAAGCAAGCCGGCTCGATAAATCCCGTCTTTTTGCTTGACGAAATTGATAAGCTGTCGTCCGATATGCGCGGCGATCCGGCGAGCGCGCTTTTGGAGGTTCTTGACCCTGCGCAAAACTCGACGTTCCGCGACAGGTATCTCGAAGTTGCGTACGATTTGAGTAAGGTTTTGTTTATAACAACGGCAAACGGGCTTGACACAATCCCCCGTCCGTTGCTCGACAGAATGGAAGTTATAGAACTTTCGGGCTATACTCAGGAAGAAAAGCGCGAAATAGCAAAGCGCTATCTCGTATCTAAAAAGAGCAAGGCAAACGGGCTGGAAGAGGGCGCCGTTACCTTTACCGACGAGGCTCTGGAAGAAATTATTTCAGGCTATACAATGGAAGCCGGGGTTAGAAGCTTAGAGCGGAATATCGACGCGGTATGCCGTAAAATTGCCGTAAAGTATGCCGACGGGGATAGAAGCGCAGTGCGCGTCACTGCCGACGGCGTTGAAAATTACCTCGGCGCCAGGCGTTTCGAAAGGGATAAAAAGCTTGAAGGGGACGAGATAGGCGCGGCTACGGGGCTTGCCTGGACGGCTGTCGGCGGCACAACTCTTACAATCGAAGTTTCGGCGATGCAGGGCAAGGGAGATATTCTTTTGACGGGCAAACTCGGTGACGTAATGAAGGAGAGCGCGCGGGCGGCTATAAGCTATATCCGTTCGAACAGCGCGACATACGGGCTTGAAAGCGAACTTTTCGAAAAGACTGACATACACATTCACGTTCCCGAGGGCGCAACTCCAAAGGACGGGCCGAGCGCCGGTATAACTATGGCTACGGCTATACTTTCGGCTTTCACTAAAAAGCCCGTCAAAAAGTCGGTTGCAATGACGGGTGAAATTACTCTGCGCGGCAAGGTTTTGCCGATAGGCGGATTAAAGGAAAAGGCGCTTGCCGCCTACCGCATAGGCGTAACCGACGTGATAATTCCTGCCGACAATAAAAAAGATTTGGAAGAGATACCCGAGGATATCAAAAACAAACTTCATTTCATACCCGTAACCGACGTTGACAGCGTCTTTAAAACGGCAATAATAGATATCTGAAGAGGTAAAAGATGCTGAAAATAACAAATGCCGAATTTATAACAAGCGCGGCAAGTAAAGAGCAGTTTATTCAAAGTGATAAGCCGATAATTGCAGTTTGCGGAAAATCCAACGTCGGCAAATCGAGTTTTATAAATATGCTTGCAAACCGTAAAAAACTTGCCAAAGTTTCAAAGGAGCCGGGCAGAACCAGGCTTGTAAATTACTTTGATTTCGGCGCGTTTATTTTGGCGGATTTGCCGGGTTACGGCTTTGCAAGCGTTTCCAAACAGGAAAAAATAAAATGGGCAAAACTGTTGGAGAGCTTTTTTGCGGACAAAAGCAAAATTTTTCACGTTCTCGCTCTCTCCGACATAAGGCACGACCCGACTTCGGACGACAGACAGATGATAGAGTTTTTGTATTATAATCTTATACCATTTACTGTAATAGCCACAAAAGCCGATAAAATTTCAAAGTCGGCGCAGCGAAAAAACGTAACAAATATAGCCGCAATTTACAAGTGCGGTTCTGGAAATATAATAGCGACCTCCTCTGAAACGAGGCAGGGGCTTGACGACGTTCTTACAAGGCTTGAAAGCCTCTTCGGCGGTGAAAGCGATGTTTGAAGAATTTTTGGCAACTCCGTGGGGTTACGCCGTGATATGCACTGCAATTTGCGTGCTCTCGATAATAATAATACAACTCAATTACAGGCTGTTTTTCAAAACCGTGCTCGACTTTGTGTTCGGTTTGGCGGCGGCAATAATACTTTCTCCGCTGTTGATTGCGCTTGCGATAATTTCAAAAGTGCGCTTTAAAGAGGTTTTCGACAAAAAGGCATATCTCGGTGCGAACGGTAAATTGACGGTCATACGCACTTTTTGCGGCTTTAACGGAAAATTGGGTAAACTTGCCTATATTTTCGAGTTGCTTTCCGACAAAATGAGCATAGTCGGCGTCAAACTAATGGAAATAAGCGACGGGGCGGTTATGTCCGACGAGGCTATGTCGCGCTTTAAGGCAAAGCCGGGCATTTTTTGTCATCTTGCCGTCAGCGGCAACGACAGTTTGACCTATCCCGAAATGTTTTCGCTCGACGCAAGGTATTATAAAAAGCGCGGACTGTTCTACGATATTTTTGCCGTTTTAAACACGGCAGTCTATCTGATACGCGGAGAGGGGGCGTCCTATCTCGGAGAAACGGCGGCAAAAAGTTTTTGTGCGGCGCTGTTAGAGAAAGGGGAAATTTCTCAAGCCGACGCGGAACAGGCGCAGCGCAATGCGTCGCAGGCAATAGAGGAGTACGCCGAACAGAAAAAATTTATCGAGCGGTATAAAAAGTTTTGAAAATATCATACTTCTTTTAAGGAGATAACTATGATATTTGCAAACATTTTATCCTATATACTCGTAATTGTCGGCGCATTGAATTGGGGACTTTACGGCATGTTCGATTTCAACCTTGTAGGTTGGATATTTATGGGTAGCCGTTCCGTCGGCGCAATTATAGCATATGTAATAATTACGCTTGCGGCAATATGGCTTATTATCTCTCCGCTTATTTCCGGCAGCGGTCTTGTTTTGAGAAACCACCGGGATACGGTAACGGAAGAACAGTAAAAAAGCGCGGACTTAAATGTCCGTGTTTTTTTTACTTATAAATGTTGCATATTGTATGAAAATATGTTAAAATAATAAAAATACATATTTATTGCGGCGGTACGTTTTTTTCTTTAAACACGGCATATATCGGGGTGTACCGTCTTTTTCGGAGAAATAAATGAGTAAATGGGTAACAGTCTGGGGCAACGCTACGTCGGTTGCCGAAAACAGACCCGAAACTTATGCCAAGGATATTACGCTTAGGTATCCTATAAAATGCGCGTTCGGCGGCAACACGGTAAGGTTGCATTTTTCCAACTTCTGCGGCACCGAGTCTATAACGCTTTCAATGGTAACGATTGCCCCGGCAATATCCGACAGGGAAATTAATTTGCAGGGTGCGCGGCTTGTCACTTTCGGCGGTGCGGAAAGCGTCACAATTGCCGCAGGGGAAGAAATTTTTTCCGACGAAATCAACTTCCGCGTAAAGCCCATAGGCAGCGTTTCCGTCAGTATCTATTTAAAGGAATTTACGCTTATGCGTTCGGCGGTAGTCATAAAAGGTCCGCTGTCTAAAGGTTTTTATTCTGTCGGCAACTGTTCGCTTTGCTCGGTTTTACCCCTCGAACGCACGCGCTCCGTCGATACTTATTACTTCCTTACGGGGCTCGATTTACTTACCGACGACGACAAACGCGCCGTAATATGCTACGGTGACTCGATAACTTCGCAAAGCTGGCCCGACTTTCTTGCAATGCAATGTATGAACGACCCGTACAACACCACGGCAATAGTCAGGCGTGCGGCAAGCGGCACGCGCATTTTGCGCGAGTACGACTGCCTTAAATATCAAAGCTACGGACTGTGCGGAAAGAACAGGTTCGAGAGGGAAATATCCACGGTAAGCGGCGCGGAAGCGGTAATAATACAGCAGGGCATAAACGATATAATCCACCCCGTCGGCACGGATATAAACCCTTTTAGACCTATGTCCGATTTGCCCACGGTTAAAGAGCTTGAAAACGGGATACAATACTATTTGGACGTTGCCGAAAAATACGGCTTGAAAGCGTATCTCGGCACGCTGTTGCCTATATACGGTTGGCGCACCTACGCACAGTTCAGGGAGGATATGCGCAGTGAGTTCAACGATTGGCTGCGCGCTCATAAAAACTGTATCGACTTTGACGCGGCTTTAAGGGGCAAGCGCAACGCTTGTTGCTTTGCGGACGGCTTTGACAGCGGCGATCATCTTCATCCGAGCGAAAAAGCATACGAAGCTATGGCAAGCCTCGCTTTCAGTAAAATAATTTAAGGTAATTTAAAATTATGGAGCATGTTTTTTATCAATCCAAGGACGGCAAAAACACTGTTCACGCGGTAATATGGCGCCCCGAAGGCGTTGCGCGCGGCGTTGTGCAGCTAATTCACGGTATGAGCGAGTACGCCGAAAGATACGCGCCGTTTGCACGCTTTCTTACCGACAACGGCTTTATAGTCTGCGCCGACGACCACTTGGGTCACGGCAAGTCGGTAAAGGACAAATCCGACCTCGGCTACTTCAACGACAGACGCGACTATTCTATCACCGTCGAGGACATTCACGAGCTGAAAAAGCTTGTTCAAGCGCAGACGGGGGAACTCCCTTGGGTCGTTATGGGACACAGTATGGGCTCGTTTTTCTGCCGCAAGTATATTTCCGTCTACGGCAACGAGTTTCGCGGCGCGATAATTATGGGCTCGGGCTTTAAAAGCAAAATCACATTAAATTCCGCGCTGTTTTTAGTGCGCCTGAACGCGTTTTTCTGCGGCTGGCGCAACAGAAGCAGGTTTATTAAAAATCTCGCGTTCGGTTCGTATAACAAAAAATTCAAGCCCTCGCGCACTGCAAACGATTGGCTGTCTAAAAATCCCGAAAACGTCGACGCATACGGCGCGGATGAGCTGTGCGGCTTTGATTTTACAAACAACGGATATTTCATTCTGTTTTCTATAATAAAACAGGCTTGTTCTAAAAAAGTAATTAAATCGGTGCCCAAGGAGCTGCCCGTCTATTTCGTCGCAGGGGAAAAGGACCCCGTCGGAGATTACGGCAAGGGCGTTGTTAAAGCCGCAAACAAATTTCATAGAGCGGGCGTGCAGCACGTCGAGGTCACGCTATACGACGACTGCCGCCACGAAATACTTAACGACGACTGCAAAGAACAGGTCTGCGAGGACTTGCTTGCTTTTATAGAGGATTGTTTAATATGAGAAATTTTGTATTTATCTCCCCCAATTTTCCGTCTAACTATCAAAACTTTTGCCGCGAACTAAAAAACAACGGCTTCAACGTGCTGGGCATAGGTGATTGCGCATACGACCTTTTGACCGACGAGCTGCGCGGCAGCTTGACCGAGTATTACAGGGTAAACAGTCTTGAAAATTATGACGAAGTATATCGCGCCGTAGCGTTTTTTATATTCAAATACGGCAAAATAGAGTATATCGAAAGCAACAACGAGTATTGGTTGGAGCGCGACGCACTTTTAAGGACGGAGTTCAATATTTCTACGGGTTTCCACGTCAGGGATATGAAAAAAGTTAAGTTCAAGTCCGAAATGAAGAAATACTACAAAAAAATAGGCTTGAAAGTCGCGCGGCACTATCTTGTAAAAACGCTGTCCGGCTGCAAAAAATTTATCGGGCAGGTGGGTTATCCCGTCATTGTCAAGCCGAACAACGGCGTGGGCGCAAACTCGACTTTCCGCATAAAGAACGAGGACGAGTTAAAGGCGTTTATGGCAGGCAAGCCGAGCGGCTATATTATGGAGGAGTACATAGACGGCGCGGTCAATTCCTATGACGCAATAGTCGACGGAGAGGGAATCCCCGTTTTCGAATCGGGCTTGGTTGAAACGGCTTCGCTTATGGACACCGTAAACGACGGGCTCAACAGTTGTTACTACTATCTCGGACAGCCGTATGAAGATATCCGCGAAGCCGGAAGAAAGGTTTTAAAGGCGTTCAAGGTTAAAAACAGGTTTGTGCATTTCGAGTTTTTCAGGCTGCTTAGCGACCAAAGCATAGGCAAAAAGGGGGAAATTTGCGCGCTTGAAGTCAATATGCGACCGGCAGGCGGCTGTTCTCCCGATATGATAAATTACGCCAACTCGACCGATGTATATAAGATATGGGCGGACGTGCTAGCGTTCGGCAAAACTCAGCTTTCGGCAAAAACGAACAAACTTTGCGGATACGCAGGCAGGCGTTACGGTAAGACCTTCACTCACGACGAGCAGTATATTTTGCAAAAATATGCCGATAAACTTATGGCAGTTGAACATATTCCCGAAGTTCTTGTGGGCACAATGGGCAATATCGCATACATAGCCGACTTCGATAACAGAGAGGAGATGTTCGAGTTTTTTAAGGATGTTGTAGAATAATATTAAACCCTTGCGGCAGTTAAAGTCGCAAGGGTTTTAATATTTCCTGTTCTAAACCGCAAAATAGCTTAATATGTTATTATACACATAGATTTTGCGGAGGCGATTATGGTTGATTACAACGTTTACGAGGACATAGCCGAAAGGAGCGGCGGAGATATTTATATAGGAGTTGTCGGACCTGTCAGAACGGGCAAATCAACTCTTATCAAGAAGTTTATGACCGAACTCGTCATACCCAACGTGGAGGACGGAAACCTCAAAAGCGTTATGGTTGACGAATTGCCGCAGTCGGCGTCGGGCAAGAGTATTATGACTACCGAACCCAAGTTCGTGCCTGCAAAGGCGGCGTCGGTAAAGATAGAAAATGCAACGGCGAACGTCAGGTTTGCCGACTGCGTGGGTTTTATAACCGAGGGCGCCAACGGCTTTGAAGAGGACGGCAAGCCCCGTCTTGTCAACACGCCTTGGAGCGCGAATCCCCTGCCTTTTTCCGAGGCTGCGGAGCTGGGGACGGATAAGGTAATTTCCGAACATTCCACCATAGGTATTCTTGTGACGACCGACGGTAGTATTTCGGACATAAAGCGCGAGGGGTATGTCAACGCCGAAGAGCGCACGGTCGAAAGGCTCAAAAGCTCGGGTAAGCCATTTGTCATTGTTTTAAACTGCGTCGACCCCGAAAAGAGCGCGGCTAAAAAATTAAAAGACGAGCTTGAAAAAAAATACGGAGTTACCGTAATTGCGGCAAACTGCGAAAAGCTTGACGCCGCCGCACTTATGAATATTTTAAAGGCGGTATTGTTCGAGTTTCCCGTCACCTGCTTTGATATCGATATCCCCGATTGGATGCGGTTTTTGCCGCGCGAAAGCTCGGCGCTTTCGGAGCTTTTCGACAAAGTTAAAGCGATTGCACCCGATATATGCCGTATGAAAGACTGTTCGCGGTTCGACACTATGATGCAGGACTGCAAATTCTGGAAGGGAGAAATTTCCACTTCTTTGAGCCTTTCCGACGGCAGGGCTAAGCTCTGTGTCAACGTAAACGACGGGGTATTTTTCGATATGCTCTCCGAAATTGCCGGCGACGAAATCAAGGACGAGTTTACGCTTATGCGCTATGTGTCTTTGACGTCGGAAGCAAAGCGCGGCTTTGATAAGGTAAAGGACGCCTTGGAATGCGCTCGGGTAAACGGCTACGGCATCGTCAAACCGGACGACGACGATATGAGCCTTGAAGCGCCCAAACTTGTGCGCCAGGGCGGAAGCGTCGGCATAAAACTGCGCGCAACCGCACCCAGCTATCATATAGTTAAAATAGACGTAACGGGAGAGGTAAGCCCCATTATGGGCAACGCCGCTCAAAGCGAAAGCATAGTTCAGGGAATGATGTCGGGCTTTGAAAAAAATCCCGACGATATGTGGGACACCAACGTGTTCGGAAAATCCCTTCGCGGTATGGTAAAGGAAGGGCTTGCGGGCAAGGTTGGCGGAATGCGCGACGACACCAAAACCAAAATGCGCCGCGCCATTACGAGAATAGTAAACGAGGGCAAGGGAGGAGTTATCTGTATAATTCTTTAAAACCTTATGTCAAAATGTACCGCCCGTTGCATACAATAATATGCAACGGGCGGTATGCGGTTTTTTTTAAATTTAAGACCCGTGTGTCGTGGTTGTAACATAAAAGCGAGAGTTTTGCTCTCGCTTTTAACAATTTAATTGCTTTTATTGTTGTCGCTGTCGTTTTCTCTCTTTGCGCGTCCGATACAATTGTTTTTGTCTGGAACACCGCAGCCGCCGTCGTTTTTGAGCGCGTTAATGTATGCGAAATATTCTTCTTCGGTAATTTTAACAATTTTATTTTTCTTTTTGCCCATAATACTCTCCGCATTATTTTTTAATATTATGTACTTTGCTCTTTGGTTTTATACCGCTTATTTCAAAGCCCGTTTTTTAAGTTGAGGCGTATATATGTGCCTCTTTTACTAAAAAATTTTTTAAAATATTCAAAATTTTTTGCTATTTATATTTACTTTTTTAAAAAAATGGTGTAAACTGTTAATAAGTCGTTTTCTATAACGATGTATTTTGGTTATTAATTTAAGTGGTTTTTCAGGAAAAAACTCTGATGAGGTGGCACAATGGCAGATAAAGGACGTCCGATTAAGAAGGCGGACATAATCTTAAAATACGGCCGTAGTAATTTTAGAAAACTGAATACGCTTTTGGCACAGCAGGAAAAGATTGATTCGATAGAACAGGACATTCCCCGTATAGCCGTTCAGAACGAGGTAATACAAAAATCCCTCGCAGACGAGATAAGGGCTTTAAAGCGTGAACTTAAATACCTCGCAATGCAGAACGAGAGTATTTACTCGTCGATTGCCGAGCGCGTTGAAAAGCTTGCGCCTACTCCCGACGCACAGCCTTCCGATGCGCGCCCGTTGGAAATAGATTATGATTTGCTTGCGGACAAAGTGGCTGCCCGTATGCCTGTGCCTCAGACAGTAGAGGGGGAAACGGCTTACGTCGCTCCGACTCGCGAGGTGCAGCTCGACTACGACTTGCTTGCGGACAAAGTGGCTGCCCGTATGCCAGTCCCTCAGGTTGTCGAAGGCGGAAGCGAAACGTATGTCGCTCCCGTTCGTACCGATATCGATTACGACAGGCTTGCATATAAAATTTCTTCCTATCTCCCCGACGGCAGAAATACCGACGCGGACTATCTTGCGGACAAAGTTGTTTCGAGAATACCCTTGCAGGAGAGCGTATCTCCCGACTATATCGCTTCAAAGGTTGCCGAACAGCTCATGTCTCCCAAGCAATCGGGAGAGGTCGATTACGAGCTTCTTTCTCAAAAGGTTGCCGAAAAAATCGGTGCCGCTCCTCAGTCGGTGCAGAGCCTTGACGGCACTGTCGACTATGACTATCTTGCGGATAAGCTTGCACAAAAAATCAAAGTCGATTCTACCGTTGCCGATTCCGATTGCGACTACATTGCGCAAAAGGTTGCCGAAAAAGTCGTTATTCCCGAGGTGCACGACCTTGACTACGACTATCTCGCGCAAAAGCTCTCCGAAAAGGTTGTCATTCCCGAGTCGCGTTCTCAATTTGTCGCGGCGCCCGTTATGGCTAACGGCTACGACGTAAACGAAGAGGAACTTGCCGACGCAATAGCATTAAAGGTCGGTTCGCTCAAACCCGAGGACTTTGAAATTCTTGTAGACGACGAGGGTTGCAGGTCTATATCCAAAGAAATTACCGAAAAACTCGACTACGAAGCAATTTCGGCGGCTGTTGCCGAAAAGCTGCGTTCGGCGCTCGATATCGCGGCGGAAAATCAGCCCGACTATGAAGAAATGGCTGCGCGCATAAGCGAAAAAATTACCGTTGCCGGCGTCAACGAGGACGCAATTGCCGATAAGGCGGCAGCTGTGCTTTCCAACTATTTGCCCGAATTTGACGGAGACGATATAGCAGACAAGGTTGCCGAACAGGTAATAAGCGCTATGCCGTCGGTAATAAATCAGGACGCTATGTCCGACAGTATTTCGCAAAAGCTTATCGAGTCGCAGCAGGACAACGATTACGAGATAGTTCTTGACGACGACGGAATCGTCAGAATGTCCGACAGCGTATCGGAAAAGATTCATACAAACACAGAAGAACGTTTCAATAATATAGACCGCGAAATTGCGGAAATAAAAGCTCTTTTGGAAAGCGGCGTAAAACTCAACGACGAGATTGCAATAACCAACGTTGCATATACGCGTACCGTTCAGCCCGAGGAAAGGGAAGAGCCGCTTGTAAGAGTCAGCGACGTAGTTTACGAAGAAGTCGAAGAAGTTGAAGAACCTCAGCAGGAAGAACAAGTAAGCAAGATTGTTGAAATTCCTGTCGAACCCAAGCGCGAAGAAGTTGCGCCGGTCGAAAATAAAAGCGAAAAGAAAATAACGCCCGTAGTTGTACCAATTGTAAAAACGGTTGACGAGGACGGAGAAGAGTATGACGGCGAGGACCTTGCCGGCGGCGTGGACTTTGTCAATATGATGAGGTATGACCGCAGCTTTATTGCAAGGATAATCCAGAGCACTGACGAACAAAAGGCATTTTACGGCGCGGTGAGAAGTGCGCTGTTGAGTTACAGAAGAGTCAATTCCAACATTGCCTGGGGAGCAGAGCGTTTCCACAAGGGCAGAGAAACAATAGCACGGTTTAAAATCCGCGGAAAGACACTCGTTTTGTATCTTGCGCTCGACCCCGCAACCCACGAGTATTCTGTTTACCATCACAAAGACGTGTCGGACAATAAGTCGCTCAGCGGTACACCTATGATGATAAAGATTATGAGCCCTCGCGGAGTTAAAAAAGCCATAAGGCTTATCGACGAAATGCTGGAAGCGCGCGACGGCGTCAAGTTCAAAGTACCCGAACGTGACTACGCGGCAATGTATCCTTACGAAACGATAACCGAGCTTATCGAGGACGGATTAGTAAAGGACGTAAAGAAAAATAAAGATAATTAATGAATATGGGGGTTGACGGTTTTCAACCCCCATTCATAATTTCAGCTATAAATGGAGAATATTTTGGATAACGAACAAATAAAAAAGCCGAAAAAATTGCCTAAACGCAGGTTTAACGGCGCAAACAACAATACGGGTGCGTCGCCCACGGAAGCTCTGCCAAAGAAAAGGGGAGCAAAACCTCAAAAGCCCGTAAAGGCAAAACGGCAGAATCCCGAAAAAGAAAACAGGGCTTCGGAAGCTGCCGTAAAGCCGCAAAAGGAAAGGCGGCAAAAGGGCGGAAAGCCCGTAAAAATAGTGTTCTTGGGCGGCGTCGGAGAGATAGGCAAAAATATGACGGCAATCGAGTGCGGCGAAGATATAATAATTATAGACGCGGGCGCGATATTCCCGACCGAAGAAACGCCCGGCTTTGACCTCATTGTTCCCGACATAACCTACCTTTTGGAAAACGCCAAAAAGATACGCGCGTTAATTCTAACTCACGGGCACGAGGACCATATCGGCGGCGTACCCTATTTATTAAAGGAATTGAAAGTGCCCGTCATAGGCACCAAACTTACGCTTGCGCTTGTCGACAATAAACTGCGCGAACATCGTTTGAACGATGTAAAAGAAGTGACCGTAACACCCGGTCAGGTTTTAAGCCTTGGTTGTTTTAAGGTACGCGCAATAAACGTCAACCATTCTATAGCCGGTTCGCTTGCATACGCAATATCCACGCCGCAGGGCGTAATATTCCACAGCGGCGACTATAAAATTGATTTAACGCCCGTTGCCGGGGAGCCAATCGACTTGAAAACGATAAGCGAACTCGGCGCGAACGGCGTGTTGCTGTATATGGGTGAAAGCACCAATATCGAGCGCCCTGGCTATACGATGAGCGAAACGACGGTCGGCACCACCCTCGACAGACTTTTTGACGAAAATATCAGGCGTCGCATAATAATCGCAACGTTTGCTTCCAACGTGCACAGGCTTCAACAGATAATCGACCTTGCGGTAAAATACAGGCGCAAAGTCGCGTTGTCGGGCAGAAGTATGCTAAACGTAGTAGAAGCGGCGGAAAAAATAGGTGAAATAAAAATTCCCGACAATGTCTTGGTGGACGTTTCAAAGATAAAAAATATGCGCGACAGCGAAATCGTAGTCGTATCGACGGGCAGTCAGGGGGAACCTATGAGCGCGTTGACGCGCATGGCTAACGGGGACAACCCGTCGGTTACAGTCGGCGCAAACGACACGGTAATCATCTCGGCTTCACCCATTCCCGGCAACGAAAAACTTGTATACAGGGTAATAAACAATCTGTACAGAAAGGGCGCCGACGTAGTTTACGAAAGCCTGCAAAACATTCACGTTTCGGGTCACGCCTGCCGTGAAGAGCATAAAATTATGCACAGCCTTTTAAAACCCAAATACTTTATTCCGGTCCACGGCGAGTACCGTCACCTAAAAAAACACGGTCAGCTTGCCGAGGAGCTGGGTATGCCCGAACAGCGCATTCTCGTTCCCGACATAGGCGACTGTATCGAAGTGACGTCAAAAGGTATGCGCAAAGCTGCAAGCGTAGTTTCGGGTTCGCGCCTTATCGACGGTGAGGGTATAGAAAGCGAAAAAGCGAGCACCGTTATCGAGGACAGACGTCAGCTCTCCGAAGAGGGACTTTTCATCGTATCTATCGCTGTTTCCAACGGAGAAGTTATCGGAGAACCCACCATAAATTCACGCGGATTTGTTTTCGACTTTCACCGCGACTATAACAGAGAAATGCGCGAAGTCATCTATCGCGCAATAGAAGGTTACGATTTGTCGCGCGGCACCTGCGACGAGTTAAAGCGCGTTATAAAGCGCGCGCTTCGCAATTATCTTTTGAAAAAGACAAAGCAGTCCCCCATGGTAGTGCCCGTAGTCGTGGAAATATAAACAAAGCGTTATAAAGCTATGCAAACTTTTTCATATGCACATAAAAATACGGGAGAAGCCGAAAGAGTAACTCCCACGGCGCAGTTCAATACACCTCGAATAAGCGTCAAAATTCAGGAATTACGCGAGGCGGCTTTTAAGCTTGAAATACCCGTTGCAGACGACGAAACTCTGTGTTTTTTAAGCACTTTGGTTACGGCGTTGCAGCCCGAAAAAATACTCGAGCTCGGCACTGCGGTCGGCGTTTCGGGCGCAACTATGCTTGAAATATGCTCGAATGCTCATCTTACCACAATAGAACGCGAGCAGGATTTTTATAATTCCGCCGCTCGAAATTTCAAAGATTTGGGATTTGACGGCAGAGTAAATTTAATACTCGGCGACGCCGGGCAAGAGATAGAGAAACTCGACGGCTGCTTCGACCTTATTTTTATGGACTGCGCAAAGGTGCAGTATATAAAATATCTGCCTCGGCTCAAACGGCTTTTAAAGCCCGGCGGCACTTTGCTTGCCGACGACGTATTGCTTTTCGGCTACGTTACGGGCGAGGCGGAAGTTCCAAAAAAGCGCAGAATGCTTGTAGAGCATATACGCGAATATATAGACGCCGTAACGCACGATTGCGAGCTGAAAACTACAATTCTCGACGTCGGCAACGGCATTGCTATGAGTGTAAAATCCAATGAAAAACGTTGAATTATTGGCGCCTTGCGGCAACTTTTCAAAACTTAAATGCGCGCTGTATTTCGGTGCGGACGCGGCATATATCGGGGGCAAAGATTTTTCTTTGCGCTCTTTTGCCGACAATTTTACGCGCGAAGAGATTGCTCAGGCGGTCGAACTTGCCCATTCATTGGGTAAAAAACTTTACGTTACGGCCAACGTATTTGCGCGCAACGCCGATATGCCGCTTTTGGAGGACTACTTCGAATTTCTTCAAAATTCGGGGGTGGACGCGGCTATTATTTCCGACAGCGGAGTATTTGCCGCCGCCAAAAAGAGCGCGCCCAAGCTGGATATTCACATATCCACGCAAGCCAACCTGACCAACAAATATGCGGTCAAATTCTGGAAAGAGCAGGGGGCAACGCGCGTAGTTCTTGCCCGCGAGCTGTCGCTTTTTGAGATAGAGGAAATTCATAGCTTTGTTCCCGAAATCGAGCTTGAAGCTTTCGTCCACGGCGCAATGTGCATATCCTACTCGGGCAGATGCCTGCTTTCAAATTATTTGACGGGCAGGGAAAGTAACCGCGGAGAGTGCGTTCAGGCTTGCAGGTGGAAGTACGCTATAAGCAAATTTGACGATTCAAGCGGCGGAGCTATGCAAATGCAGCAGGACGAAAGGGGCACATATATTCTCAATTCGAAGGACTTGAATATGAGCGCGCACCTCGAAAAGCTTGCGAACGCAGGCGTTTGTTCCTTTAAAATCGAGGGCAGAATGAAGTCCGAGTATTACCTTGCAACGGTGATAAACGCGTACAGACGGTGTATTGACGGCGGATACAGTCAAGTTGTCGAGCGCGAGCTTTTGACAGCGGCGCACCGCGACTATACCACGGCGTATGCGTTCGGCAACAACGAGAAAACTGTAAATTACGACGATAGCCAAACAAAGGGCGACTGCGACTATATAGGCAACGTATTGGGCTGCGACGGGGGGCTTGTAACCTTGGAAATGCGCACCCGCTTTAAGTGCGGTGACGTGTTGGAAGTGCTTTCTCCTACAGATAACTTTTTAAAGAGTTTTACGCTTGAAGAGGCGTATTTATCCACGGGTGAGCGCGTGGACGACTGCAAGTTGGTCCAGGAACACTATAAAATCAAATGCCCGTACGCTCTCGACGCGGGCGACTTAATAAGGCGGAGAAAAGCGCTGTGAACTACCTGCCTCGAAATATCTACCAAAAGACGAACAATAATAAAATAGAAGTCTGCGTTCCCGGCTCTAAAAGCATAACCGCGCGTGCTCTTTTAATTTCGGCAATCGCAAACGGAGAAAGCACGCTTACGGGCGTGCAGTATTCCGATGACTGTCAAACTTTTTTGGACTGTATTGTAAAGCTCGGCATAGGCGTTACCCGTGAGGGGGACGGCTTAAAGATACGCGGCTGCGGCGGTAAATTAAAGCAAAGCTCTGCAAAAATAAACGTCGGCAGCGCCGGCACGGCAGCAAGGTTTTTGCCTGCGTTTTTGGCGTTTCAACAGGGTGAGTTTTTGCTCGAGTGCTCGAAACAAATGCTAAAACGCCCCGTTGCGCCGCTGATTGCCGCGCTTAAAAAGTTGGGCGCAAAGTTTACTTTTCTCGGGCAGGAAAACTGTTATCCGTTTATTATCGAGGGCACTTCAAACCCCGTTTGCAAGCTTGACGTCGACATTACGGGCAGCAGTCAGTTTTTGTCGGCGCTGCTAATTTCCTCGGTATGTGCAAGCAGTCCCGTTACCGTCGAAGTATGCGGAAATCACAGTTTAAATTACGTCGATATGACGGTTAAAATGATGAAAGAGTTCGGCGCGGAAGTTTCTGATACGGCCGGCGTTTATACCGTCGGAGGCGGTTACTTTGGCAGAACTTACGCCGTCGAGCCCGACGTTTCCGCCGCCGCATATTTTTACGCAATAAATAAAATTCTCGGCACGGAAATAAGCGTAAAGGGCATATCTTTTGACAGTATGCAGGGGGATATAAAGTTTATCGAGCTTTTAAAATCCTTCAACGGCGGCAGGGTCGATATGGGCGGATTTTCTGATCAAGCTCTGACTCTTGCGGCAATAGCGCCATATTTGGACAAGCCTACCGAAATTTGTAACGTGGCGCATATCCGCGGACAGGAGTGCGACAGGATAGCGGCAATAAACAAAAATCTTACGGCAATGGGGGTAAGGTGCGACGAGCGCGCCGACGCAATTAAAATTTATCCCTCGCAGCCGCGCGCGGCAACGATAGACACTTTCGGGGACCACAGGGTTGCAATGAGCTTTGCGATAACGGGTCTGCGCTGCGACGGGTTGGTAATTGAAAACGCCGAGGTCTGCTCGAAAACATTTAAAAATTATTTTGAAGTATTTGACAAGGCGGTAGAAAAACTTACCATATAAAATATATAGTTCTTTATTTTGCATTTTTTAAAATACAGTGATATAATAAACTTGAAAAAGTACGGTTAAGGAATTAAAAAATGAATATTTTGCGAAAGACAATTATAGCTGCATTGGCAATGGTATGTGCGGCAGGCGTAGGGCTGGGTATCACGGCTTGCGCGCACGAACACAACTACGGTGAATGGACCGACTTGGTAAACACCTGTACCGAACATATTCAAATACGCGTCTGCGCCGACTGCGGCAACGAACAGACTCAGAGTTCGCAGCCTACGGGTCACGTTTTCGAGCAGTGGGAAGAGTTGTTTGACGACTGCGACGAAGTGGTGTTGCAGCGCGGTTGCACCAAGTGCGATTTTGTCGAAGTCGACTCCAAAAAAAGTGACGGGCACAGCTTCGGCGAGTGGGAGGATTTTTTAGACACCTGTACCAAGCACACTTTAAAGCGCGTCTGCGAGGTTTGCGGTGAAGTGCAGTTCAGGGATACGTCTGCAAAGGGTCATAACTTCGGGGAGTGGAGCGATTTTGTCGCAAACTGCGACAGGTACATAAAGGTGCGTGTCTGTCAAGACTGTATCCGTCGGGAATATGAAGAGCATGTTCTTGACGGACATAATTACGGAGAATGGGAGACGGTTGTCGACAGTTGCACAAAGCACACCGAAGTTCGCATCTGTCAAAACAATGTTTTGCGCGGTGACAAGTGGGTGCCCTGCGGAGCCGAACAAACGCGAAACCAAACTCCTAACGGTCACAATATTATAGCCGGCAGATGCGTCGATTGCGGAACGCTCGGCTATAACGGACAGTCGCTCGAATGGCTCGATAAATACAACTCGAAATACGGCTATGAATATTTCAGGCAAAACAAGTATTATGCCGAACAGGCTTTCTATAACAGGATAGACGAGCAGGCGCGTATATTCCACGTCAGCAACGTAGACGCGGCTACCGAGGGCGGCGCGCCCACCATTGTTTCGAGAATTGATTTTTCCGATTTGGGACTTACAGCCGAGCGTGCGGTAAGCGTGTGGAAGACGTTCAAGGACGACAACCCCCTGTACTATTGGCTGTCTAACAGCGTAACGGTCGAAAAGGACAGCGCAACGGGCAAGAGCTCTCGCATTATTTTGACCTGCTATACCGAGTACGCTTACGGCTCGGACAGAAGCCAAAAAAATCAACTTATCTATTCAAAAGTCGAAGAATATACGGCAATGCTCGGTACGGGCGCCAACGCATATTTCAAAGCGCTTGCCTTCCACGATGCAATTATAGAAAAAATCGACTATGCCCGTGACTCGAGCGGCAAGCCCGAAAGCGCCGCCTGGGCGCACAATATCCTCGGCGTGTTCGAGGAAGCGGGAGGCGTATGCGAGGCGTACACCCGCGCATATCAGCTACTTTTAAATGTTTCCGGCGTCGAAAACATATGCGTTACGGGTATTGCGGACAACGTCGGACATAGTTGGAACCTTGTCAGGCTTGACGACGGCAATTGGTATTGGTGCGATTTGACCTGGGACGACACCCCCGTTTCCAAGTGGGGAATTTCCTATAATTACTTTCTTGTAAACGACCGACAAAAGACGGTTTCCGAGTTCAACTTCTTGGACAGGCACAAGCCCGACACCCCCGACGGCACGGTTGACGATAAGGGCGTTCACTTTTTGTATTCCCTTCCCGAGCGTTCGGACAGCGAATATATCGAGTCGGGTTTGGGCATAAATAAGACGTTCGAAATTGAAAATATGACCTTTGCCGTAGTCGGCTACAATGCAGTACAGTTGATATCAACTACGCGCTCGGGCAATGTAAATATACCTGAAACCGTGGCATATGACGGGGTAAACTATAAAATAATTGCCGTAGGCGCAAGAAACGCCGAGGGCGCCGAAACGTCGGCAAGCGTGTTTGAAAGCGCGGAAAACAAGACTGTTTATATACCTAAAACCGTGCGCTTTATTTGGGATTTTGCGTTAAGCGGAAACGTGACGGGCATTACTGTCGACCCCGATAACGCTTTGTTTACTTCGGTTGACGGAGTGCTGTTTACGAAATCTATGCGCGTACTTGTAAGTTATCCGTCCGCGAGCTCAGCACTTGAATACGTAGTTCCCGACTCATGCGAATACGTTGCTTACGGCGCTTTCTCAAATGTTTCGAATCTCAAAAAAGTGACGCTTGGCAGAGTTTTCAGGGAATTCGGACTTGCTTGCTTCGGCTCTTTCTACGATAACTCGATTAATATTGTCGAGGGTGATTTATATAGGCTTTACAACGATATGGGGGATAGCGGAGAGATAGAAATACATTCCGACAACCCCAACTTCAAAAAGACCGATGACGGACTTTACGGCATAACGGGCAACGGGGACAGGCTGCTGTATTGGTTCGATAAAGACGTTGCCGAGTTTGAAATCAAGGCAGACGTTGTGGAAGTAGTGTGGTATGTTTTCCAAGGATTTACAAGTCTTGAAAGAGTAATTGTCGAAGAGGGCAACGAGCATTTCAAAGCGGTTGACGGCGTGCTGTTTAACAGCACGCTTACGGAAATTATATTCGTCCCCAAAGCTAAGACGGGCAGCTTTACCGTTCCCGAAACTATTACAAGCATAAGCAGTATGACGGCGCAACAAGGCGTGTATATGGGCTTTATGTTCAGTAGCCTCGAAGAGGTAATTTTCGGCACCAACGTGCAGCTTATCGGAATAAACGCGTTTGTCAACTGCCCCAACCTCAAAGCTATACGTTACGGCGGTACGGCTGAAGAATGGCTCAAAATAGAAAAAGCCGAAAATTGGTGCGCAGGCAGTAAAAACGTTTTGATAAGGTGCACGGACGCAGTGCTCGACAGGGACGGTAACGTTGTCGGCGCGGCTTAAACACAACTTGTATGGAAAGGATTGTAATACATTCCGATTTGAATAATTTTTACGCTTCCGTCGAGCGGATTTTAAATCCCGAGCTCGGCGGAAAACCTATTGCCGTGTGCGGCAGCAAGCAAGAGCGCAAGGGCATAGTTCTTGCAAAGAGCGAGGAGGCAAAGCGCTTCGGCGTAAAGACGGGCGACACCGTTTGGCAGGCTGAAAAAAAGTGCCCGGGAATAATTATCGTTCCGCCGCATTTCGGGGAATATATGGATTATTCCCGTAAGGTCAAGGCAATTTACGCGCGCTATACCGACCTCATCGAAAGCTACGGCATTGACGAATGCTGGCTGGATATTACGCACTCAACGCTCATTTTTCCTCCCTTTGAAAACAAGACGACGGAGTGCTGCGGTGAAAAATATTTTACCGACGAATATCTTACCTTTCTCGGTGACACCATACGCGAAACAGTAAAGCGCGAGCTTGGACTTACCGTTTCCTGCGGCGTTTCATTCAACAAAGTTTTTGCAAAGCTCGGCTCGGATTTGAAAAAACCTGACGGCACAAGCGTAATATCGAAATTGAACTTCAAATCGGTCGTAAACGGCTTGCCCGTCGAAGATTTGCTGTTTGTAGGTAAGTCCACAAAAAGCAAGCTCGGCGCAATGCGGCTTGGAACTATCGGCAAACTTGCCGCGGCGGACAGGGACTATCTCGTTTCGGTGTTCGGCAAGGTAGGGGAAACTCTTTCAAGGTTTGCGCGCGGAGAGGACGACGAGGAAGTCAAGCATATGGACGAGCGGCGCGAGTATAAGTCGATAGGCAATTCCTGCACTTATCCCGACGACGTAACAAGTCTTGAACGCGTCGAACGTTTGCTGTATGTGCTTGCCGAAAGCGTTGCCGCAAGACTTAGGGAAACCGAGCAGGGGCTTGCGGACACCGTTCATCTCTGGGTAAGGTACGCCGATTTAACCGATTTTTCGGTGCAGAAAAAAGTACGGCACACTGCGCTGTGCAGCGAAATAGCTAATCATGCCTTCGAGCTGTTCAAGTCGAACGTGCGGCAGCCGTTCAAAGTTCGGGCTATGGGCGTGACGGTTTCGGGGTTTGATAACGGATTGTCGCAAATTACTCTTGACGAAACTTACGGCAAGTACGAAAAACTGTCGCGCGTCGAAAAATGCGTTGATGAAATACGCAAGCGCCACGGCTACGACAAGTTGCAGCGCGGCATAATTGCGGAAGAGCCGACGCAGATGCGCAACGACATTAAAAACTCGCATCTCATAAAACCCGGTAACTTCGATGACAGAAAATAATAGAGGACAGAAAATAATATAAGTTGTGTTTGTAACCAACATAAAAAACCTTAATGTAATAAAATCGCGCATTAGTTTGACAATGTGCGGTTTTTTATTTATAATAAAATCGCAAATAAACGCGCAGGCAAAATTTCAATTGTTTGCGTTTTAATTATTTTTCGAGGTGAGAGATGAAACTTCCCGAAATGTTCGGCAAAAATGTTTTCAACGATTCCGTACAGAAAGAAACTCTGCCCAAAGAGGTGTACTCGGCTCTGAGGGAAACTATCGAGGCGGGCAAACAGCTTGACGTGTCGATAGCAGGCGCGGTTGCCGCCGCGATGAAGGACTGGGCGGTGTCAAAGGGCGCAACCCATTACACTCATTGGTTTCAGCCTCTGACGGGATTGACGGCGGAAAAGCACGACAGCTTTATCGAGCCCGACGGCGACAAGGTTATAATGCGGCTCACGGGCAAAAGCCTGATAGTCGGAGAGCCCGATGCGTCCAGCTTCCCCTCCGGCGGTTCGAGGGCAACTCATATGGCAAGGGGCTACACTGCTTGGGACCCGACTTCTCCGGCGTTCGTAAAGGAAGGCACTCTGTACATACCCACGGTATTTGTCTCTTATACGGGAGAAACGCTCGACAAAAAATCCCCGTTGTTGCGCTCAATGACGGCGCTAGACAAACAGGCTAAGCGGGTTTTGAAATGTTTCGGTATCGATTGCAAAAAAGTCGTGTGCGAAGCGGGACCCGAGCAGGAATATTTCCTTATTCCCGAGGACGAGTACTACGGCAGAAAGGATTTGGTGCTTACGGGCAGAACGCTGTTCGGCACGCCCGTCACGCGCGGTCAAGAACTAGAGGACCACTACTTCGGAGTATTGAAACCTAAAATTGCGGAATATATGCGCGACTTGGACGAAGAGCTTTGGAGCTACGGCGTACTTTCAAAGACAAAGCACAATGAAGTTGCGCCGGCACAGCACGAAATGGCGCCCGTATATTCCTCCACAAATACCGCGGTAGATATGAACATGCTCACAATGGAGCTTATGAAGAAGGTTGCCCGTCGGCACGGTCTTGTATGCCTGTTGCACGAAAAGCCGTTCAAAGGAATAAACGGAAGCGGCAAACACAACAACTGGTCTATTTCTACCGACAGCGGTTTAAATTTGTTAAAGCCCGGAAAAACCCCCGAAACAAACACGCTTTTTATGCTTGTTCTCACTGCCGTTATCAAGGCGGTCGACGACTATCAGGGCATATTGCGCGCTTTCGTTGCTTCGGCGGGCAACGACCACAGATTGGGTGCGGACGAAGCTCCTCCGGCAATTATTTCGGTATATCTCGGCGATCAGCTCGGCGCGCTCGTCGACAGCATAGTCAAGGGAGAAAACTACGTCCCCAGCAAGACGGCAAAGGGTTCGATAGGCGTTCCCGAGTCACCCATTTTCCCCAAGGACGCCACTGACAGAAACAGAACTTCACCTTTCGCTTTTACGGGCAATAAGTTCGAGTTCAGAATGCTCGGCTCGCAGGCAAACGTTGCCGACGCGAATATCGGACTAAACGCCATTGTTGCCGACGCGTTGTCGGATTTTGCGGACGAGCTTGAAAACGTAACGGACGTCGAAAGCGCGGCAAACGCAATTATAGCGCGCGAGCTTAAAAAGCATTACAGAATTATTTTCAACCACGACGGCTACGGCCCCGAGTGGGAGCCCGAAGCTAAAAAGCGCGGACTGTTGAACAACAAAAATACCGCCGACGCGGTACCCGTTCTCTTAGAGGACAAAAATATCGACGTCTTTGTAAGACAGGGCGTATATACCCGTCAAGAGGCGGTTGCGCGCGCCAACATAAGGCTTGAAAATTATACAAAAATTATCAATATCGAGGCTTTGACTATGGTTGAAATGGCAAAGCGCGACGTCATACCGGCAGTTTCCTGCTTTATTGCGGAGCTGTGTCAGAACGTTGCTTCAAAACAGGCGGCGTTCGAGGGCATACCCTGCGAAACGGAGAAAAAGCTTGTAAAGAAGCTTTCGGAATTAAACGACAAGACGAGCGCGGCTATTTCGAGGCTTGAAAAGCATTTAAAGGAAATCGACCAGGAAAAGGTTATAGAGGCGTCAAAGGCTATGGCGCATATAATTATTCCCGATATGGAGGAGATAAGAAAGTACGTCGACGAAATGGAAACTTTGACTTCGTCGGATTATTGGCCCTATCCCTCGTACTACGACATACTTTACGGAGTAAAATAAAAAGCGACCGCGCGGCAGTAAAGCCGCGCGGATTATTTTTATAACGCATAAAACCGATTAGTTGGAATTTTGTGTTTACAAAACAAATTTTAAGTGCTATAATTTAAAACCGTATGAAAAAGAATTGGAAGTTGTTTTTGGATAACGCGCTCAATTTGTTTTGTATGAGCGTCATTACGGGACTTTTTGCCGGAGTTGTCGTCACGCTTTACAACATTTGTATGTCTTTGGGAGAAAAAACCGCAACCAACTACTACGCGTTGCTCTTGCAAAATCCGGCGTTTATTCCGCTTTTGTTTGTCGGGCTTGCCGCCGGCGCAATAGTTATAGGTACGGTAGTGCGGTTTGTTCCTATGATACGCGGCAGCGGTATTCCGCAAATCGAGGGCGCGGCGCGCGGCGTAATAAGGTTCAAGTGGTACGTAACTATGTGCTCTATGTTTGCCGCTTCGCTTGCCTGTGTGTTTATGGGCTATCCTGCAGGTGCCGAGGGACCTTCGCTTGAAATAGGCGGCTGCTGCGGTGCGGCTACGGGCACGCTGTTAAAGCGCAATCATATGACGAAAAGATTGCAGATAGCTTCGGGCGCAAGCTCGGGTCTTGCCGTTGCGTTCAACGCTCCCATTACGGGCGTCGTGTTTGCTCTGGAAGAAGCCTTTCGTTCGTTTTCTCCGCAAGTGTTCATATGCGCAACAATCAGTGTAATAGTTTCGCTTGTCACTCGAAATGCAATTCGTCCTGCGCTCAGCCTCGGCGGATACGAGTTCGGTGTGGGCTTTGCCTTCGAGGGCTTTGTTTTTCACGACTTCGACGGTATGGCTTATCTATATCTCGTCATTGCCGCGATAATTACTTCGCTTTTGGGCGTCGGGTTTTATCACTCTGTGTTCGGGCTTAAAAAAGTATTCAAGCGCATAACTTTTCTCAATAAAACGGGCAAATATATAATTCCGTTCGTGCTTGCCGGCGCGTTCGGACTGATAACTTTGTACTCTATCGGAGGGGGGCATTCCTTCATTCATTCAATCGCTACGGGCGGTTCCGGGGAAATTACCGTTGAGCAGGTGTTTGAAATCGGGCTTGTAGGCAGCCTCATAGTTGTGCTCATATGCAGGTTTATTCTCTCGGTAATGTCAATGAGCTGCGGAATACCATGCGGCGTGTTTATACCCATGCTGTCAATAGGCGCAGGCTGCGGCGCGCTTATGTCGGTGCTGTTTCAAGGCTTGGGCATGAGCGGCGCGGTAAGCGACTACTTTGTCATAATCTGTATGGCAACCTTCTTTACCTGCGTTGTCAAAGCTCCTATTACTGGTATCGTAATGGTATTTGAGCTTACGGGGCAGTTTGTGAATTTTCTTCCCGCAATCATCGGCATTGCCATAGGGCTTATTGTCGGTATGCTGTTCAAAACGGACGCAATCTACGAAAAGAGTCTTGAAGGATTTATTGCCGAAGAAAAGATTTATAAAAACTTTACAAAGATTACCTGGACTGCGAAGGTGCTTTCCGGCAGTAAAGCCGCCGAAAAACCCGTGCGCGAAATTACATGGCCTGCTAACGGACTTATCGTATCGATAGTGTCCGTCGAGGGGGAACTGTCCGTTCCCGACGGAGAAACCGTGCTTAAAAGCGGAGATACTTTGACCTTTGTCTGCGAAACCGACGACGAGGCGGAAATTTCGCAGTATCTTGCGTCGATAGTCGGCGAACAGAATTTCGAAACAAAATAACTTGACTATCGGGCTTTAAAATATTATACTATAGACGAAAATAATTTAACGGTGGGAAATAAAAACAAAATGCTTACAAGTATTTGCGGAATCAACTGGGGTGACGAAGGCAAGGGCAGAATGGTCGATTTATTATCCGAGAAATTCGACATAGTTTGCCGTTATCAGGGCGGCAACAACGCCGGTCACACCGTCATCAACGAGAGAGGCAGGTTTATTTTAAACCTTTTACCCTCGGGCATACTCAGGGAAAACGTGGTAAACGTGCTCGGCTGCGGTATGGTAATAGATATCAAACACCTTTGCTGTGAAATAGAAAGACTTCGTGAGGGAGGTATAACAATCTCTCCCGATAACCTCAAAATCAGCGATAAGGCTATAATCACAATGCCGTACAACGTCTTGCAGGACGAAATGGAGGAGGACAGGCTGACAAAAGCCACCGGTAAGCCTTACGGCTCTACCCGTCGCGGTATTGCTCCTATCTATGCCGACAAGTATATGAAAAAGGCGTTCAGAATGGGAGAACTTTTGAATACGGCGTTGCTGTATAAGCGTTTGCCCGACATTGTGGAATGGAAGAATATGGTTATCAAAGCTTACGGCTTCCAGCCTGTGACGGTCGATGCGATGATCGAGTATTTTGAAACTTACGGAAAGCCGCTTGCAAAATACGTAACCGATACGGGAATTTATCTCAATAACGCAAACAAGCAGGGCAAAAACATTATGTTCGAAGCTCAGCTCGGCGCTCTAAGGGATATCGACTTCGGTATTGTTCCCTATACTTCTTCGTCGTCTACAATAGCGGCGTACGCGCCCATCGGCGCAGGCGTGCCCAATCTCAAACTAGACAATTCGATAGGCATAATGAAGGCATATTCAAGTTGCGTCGGCGCAGGTCCTTTTACTTGCGAGTACTTCGGGGAAAAGGCGGAAAAGCTTCGCGAACTCGGCGGAGAGTACGGCGCGGCAACGGGCAGACCGAGAAGAGTGGGACCTTTTGACGTGGTGGCTTCACGCTACGGCATACGTTGCCAGGGGGCGGACGAAATCGCGCTTACAAAACTCGATGTTTTGGACGGATATAAGGAGATTGAAATTTGTACCCATTATCTTTTAAACGGGGAGAGAATAGACGAGTTCCCCTTTACCGACGTGCTCGATGAATGCAAGCCGGTTTTCGAAAAAGTCAAGGGCTGGAACAGGGATATTTCCAAGTGCAGAAAAAAAGAGGATTTGCCCAAGGAAGCTCTCGACTACATAGCGCTTTTGGAAAAGCTTTGCGAGTGTAAAATAAAATACGTCTCGGTAGGTGCCGAGCGCGACGCCTGCATAGAGATGTTCTAAACTTTATTATATAAGCAAAAAAAGTTAGCACAAAAAACAGTAAAAAAACGCGGACAAAACGTCTGCGTTTTTTGTTGTTAAATAAATGAAAATGTCGAACAGTTTAAATTTATTTTTTGTGCAAATTGCTAAATATTTTTCAGCTTGGAAAAACTTTACACAGAAAAAATTATTAATTTTAAAATAATAGAATTTATTGTCTTGACAAATTGAGGGAATGTATTATAATAAATAATGTATAATTATATGGTAGAGTTGCGTACTATGACGTTAAGCTCTCCATGTAAAAATTAACATTTGAAAAAAATCTAAGTTTTATGAGGCATTTTTATGAGAAACTTTAGAAAATTACACAGATTAAATCTTTTGTGGGTTACGATTCTTTTTGTAACGCTTGCTGCTACGCTGACTTCGGCGTTAGCGGTTTACTTCAACAGAAATTCTGTGAATTCGAACGGTATGGCTTACGCTCAGGCGGAAGCTCGTTCGGATGAAAATAATAACGGAGTAGACTACGAGCTTTCGCTCGCGGCAGATTCGTCGCGCGCTACGCCCGTTCAGTTGAATCAAATAGGAGACTTCGTTATTTCCGGCAACGTATTGTCGGGCATCAGCGCTCAGGGTTTTGCAAAGCTTGCGTCGGGTGGCGTAACACCTACAAGTAACAGCGAAATTAAAGTCGACTTTGCTGTGGCTATACCCAATTCCGTTACGTCGATTAACGCCGGCGCTTTCTCGGGATGTTCGACAATGGTTACAATCGCGCTTCCCTTCGTCGGCGGCTCGGCTACGGCGACCTCGGCTTCGGCGTCGACTTTGTTCGGTTACATATTCGGTACTACAAGCTATACCGGCGCTACGTCTATAACGCAGTATTATAACGGAAGCAGCACCGCAAAATACTATATTCCCAACAAATTGACATCGGTAAGAATTACCGGCGGTACCGTGCATTTCGGTGCTTTTTATGGTTGCAGATATATTACAAGCGTATTTGTCGGTGCTAACGTAACTTCTATTGGAGAAAGAGCTTTCCAGGGTTGTAGTGCACTCACAAATATTTCTATTGATAACGGTATAACGTCAATAGGTGCTTCTGCGTTTGTAAGAACGGCTATCACAAGCATTAGCATACCTTCAAGCGTTAAGCAAATTGGCGAAGGTGCGTTTAACAATGTTACAACATTGAGTGCTGTATTGATTACAGATTTAAATGCATGGGTAGCTATTCAATTTGCAAATGCGTCGGCTAACCCTTTATCGGTAGCAAATTCGCTTCGTCTTAATAATACCGAGGTTGTAAACGCTACGCTGACAACTGCTACAGTTATAAATAATTTTGCCTTCTATCATTATACAAAACTTCAAAAAATCACAATTCCCGGTACTGTAAAAACTATCGGTTTTTCTGCGTTTAACGGATGTACAAATCTTACTAATCCGGCAATCCCTACTTCGGTCACTTTAATTGACGAACATGCGTTTGAAGAATGTACCAGCATTACCGCTATAACTGTTCCCGACAGTACTGCGGCAAATCAAACCAAAACAATTAAGGACTCTGCATTTAATAAATGTAACTCGTTAACTTCCGTACATATCGGTAAAGAAGTAACAACAATAGGTAAGGGCGCTTTTGCAGGCTGTACTTCCGTTGCTGAGATGACATTGCCTTTTGTCGGTTCCTCGGCAAGCGCAACTTCTGCCTCAAACTCTGATACGGCTTCAACGCTGTTCGGTTGGATTTTCGGATCTACTTACTATGTTGACGGAACGGAAATCAGTCAATATTATAGTTCGAGTGCTTTTGCGAAATATTATATCCCGTCAACTTTGAAAAAACTTACAATTACGGGAAACACAGCGGCAAACGTAAGATTAAATTACGGCGCATTATCAAATATGACAATGCTCACGGAAGTAATAATTGATGACGGCGTTAATTATATCTACGATTCGACATTACGCGGCTGTTCAAATATTACCAATTTAACAATTCCGTTTGTAGGTTATGTAAAAACTGCGACGTCTCCTTCAACGACAACGGTGTTCGGTTATATATTCGGCGCTAGTAGCTATACGGGCGGTCGTCAGATAAATCAAATTTATAGCTCCTCAAATAACTCTGTAAACTACTATATTCCCACTGGACTTACAACTGTAACAGTAACCGGCGGTAATATTTTGTACGGAGCATTCTATAATTGCAGCATGATTGAAGAAATTACGCTTCCTGAAAGAGCGTATAATTATGCTACTATATACGATAAGGCATTTTTTGGATGTACGGGAATTACAGAAGTAGAGATACCTGCTTATTTTACGTCTATTAACACAAGCGCTTTCCAAAATTGTTCTAACTTGAATAAAATAATTCTTCCTCAGGGTGTAACAACTTTTGGTAGTGCGGTATTTACTGGTTGTACGGCTCTTACCGGTGTTTATATAAGCGATATAAATGCTTGGGCAAAGATTACATTCTCCGATGCAAATGCAAATCCCTTGACATTTGCGCACAACTTGTACCTCAATGACGCACTTGTAACAAATGTAACTTTGACAACTGCAACCAAAATAAGTAATTATGCTTTTTATGGCTATGACAAAATTACAAATATAACTATTCCTACAAGCGTATCGTCTATAGGTAATTACGCGTTCTATAATTGTGTCAATCTTGGTGATATAAATGTACCGAACGCTTCCTCAATAGGAACATATGCGTTCTATGGCTGTTCATCTATTGAAAAAGTAATTATAGGAAGCACAACTTCGAGTATTGGTGATTCTGCCTTCTCGCATTGTAGCGGTATTACCGAAATGACATTGCCTATTATCGGTAATTCGCGTTTAACATCATCAAATACCAGTGTTAACAGCTTATTTGGTTTCATATTTGGTACTTCTTCTTATGAAGGCGGCACGGCAATAACGCAGCAGACCAACAGCTCCTCCAATTCAAGAACGTTCTATATTCCTTCTGGACTTAAGACTCTCACTATAACGACAACTACTATATTGAGCTACGGTGCGTTCTACAACTGCACTATGCTTGAAAAAATTACGTTGCCCGATACATTGAGAACGATAAATCAGGACGTTTTCCGCGGCTGTTCCGCACTTAAAGAAATACATATCAACAGCTTGGCTAATTATAGCTCGATCTCATTCGGTTCGGCAACTGCAAGCCCCTTCAACGGCAACGAGGCTTATTTATATATAGGAAATAGTGACACACCTGCTACCGAACTCAATATAACGGGTACTTCAACGGTTTCAAGCTATGCTTTCACATATTATAACCATCTTACAAGCGTAGATTTTGCAGATGACATAACAACAATCAATACTTATGCGTTTGACAATTGTGCTTCGCTTAAAACGGTTTATTTCGGCAATGCGCTCAGAACTATAGGTTCATATGCGTTTAGAAATACTGTTCTTGAAACTATAGAGCTTCCCGGCAGCTTGACTTCGATTCAGAGCAATGCATTTGAAAACAATAAAAGATTGTCAAAAGTAACAATTGATAACGGTGCCGGGCTCAATATTGCAGCAAACGCATTTTTGAACTGTAATAACATAAACGAAGGGTTAAGCATATCTTCGGTTGAAAACTGGATGGGCAATACCACGTTTGGTAACGAGTATTCCAACCCGTTGGTGTATGCAGGCAAGCTTTATCTCAACGATGAGCTTATTTCAACCCTGTATATAGACATGGTAGCGACAATCAAGAATTATTCATTCTATGGTTGTACTTCTATTAGAACCATTTATGTCTATGACAATGTAAGAACTATTGAAGCTAACGCATTCAAAAACTGTACGAACGTAACTACAGTTTATGACCTTTCGGGTCCGGCGTCAGGTTCAACGCCTACGCCTACGCGCCTTAATATAGTTAGAGGTAGCGAAACAAACGGTTTCATTGCCGCATATGCAAGATTTGTATATGTTACAGAAGATGGCGGCACCGGCTCGACCGTGGTAACGTTCAACGGCTATCAGTTCACGCGTGAAGGTAATGTATGGTATCTCTTCGGATATATCGGCAATGAAAAGAATCTTGTTCTTCCTACAGCTTCTCAAGCTTCTGCAAACTTGGGCGGCGCAACGACTTATGTAATTGCTGAATACGCATTTAACACGCTTGAAATAACAAGCGCAGTTGTTCCCACTGCGGTTACAAGTATAGGAATAGGCGCTTTCGGCGGCTGTACAAACCTTGTATCGTTGTCTCTGCCGTTTGTAGGACAAAACGCAACGGTGGGTGCTTCGGCAAACTCGCTTTTCGGCTACATTTTCGGCACGATAAGTTATACGGGCGGAACGGCAGTAGCGCAGAAGTGGAGTTCTTCATCGAGCCACACCGCAACGTATTATATCCCTTCAACTTTGAGAGAAGTAACTATAACCGGCAACAGAGCTGCTATAATGTACGGTTCGTTCTACGGCTGCTCAATGCTTACCAAAATAGCATTCCCTACAACCGGAGTAACCGTAATCAATGATTACGCGTTCTATAACTGTAGCTCTCTCGAGGCGTTCAATGTGCCTAATACGGTATCTACTATATCCACTTATGTATTTACCAACTGTTCGTCATTGACTGAATTAAGCTTCGGTTCAATACTTACCAGTATAGGTGCAAACACTTTTACCGGTTGTACAAACGTTAGAGAAGTATATATAACTAATCTTTTGCATTGGTGTTCCAATATCAATTTCAACAACACACAGACTTCTAACCCTCTTGCAAACGGAGTGGCAGGTCTGTACCTTAACAACGGCTTAGTAACCGATTTAAAGGGCGTGGCTTCGCTTTCGACCGTGCAGCCCTACGCATTCTACGGTTACAACCATTTTGTCAACCTCACAATTCCCAACACGATGACCAAAATAGGTACTCGTGCATTCCAAAATTGTGCAAATCTTAAATTCCTTACAGTCAACGGCTCGGCATCGGGTGTAATTGATACCTATGCGTTCTTTGGCTGTACTTCGCTTGCAACTTTGGAAATTAAAAACGGCGTAACCACAATCGGTAACTACGCTTTCCAAAACAACACATCACTTTCAACAATTACCCTTGCCGCAGTAACAAGTATCGGCACGGGCGCTTTCCAAGGCGCAAGCACACTTTCAACTATTAACTTCGGCACCGCGCTTACAACAATAAACCCTAACGCGTTTATGAACTGTACCTCGCTTGCAGAAGTTGCTATTCCCACAACGGTAACAAATATGGGCGCATCTTCGTTCGGCGGCTGTACCGCGCTTGAAAAATTGACCCTTGCTTTCCTCGGCAACACTCCTACGGACAGCAATACTTTGGGCTACATTTTCGGCAATACCGCGGTATCCGGCCTCACTTACGGTGTAACCCAAACCACTTCATATCAGCTTCCCTTGTCGTTAAAGACTGTTATAGTTTTGGGCGGTAATATCCCTAATTACGCTTTTAAGGGCGCTAATTCCCTTACAAGCATAACTCTTCCCAGAGTAAATTTAATTGGTGCTCAGGCATTATACGGCTGCTCTGGCATAACCGAAATTGTGCTTCCCACAGGAATAACCACCTTCCAAAGTAATGCGTTCTACGGAACGACAGGGTTAGAGAAGGTGTATTATGACGGAACGTTGCAGAGTTGGGTAGGCAGAAGCTTTGCAGACGGCAATTCCAACCCGTTAAATAACAATAAAGCAATATTGTATATCAATGACGAAGCGGTAACGGATTTATCGGCAATAACCACAGCAAATACAACTATACAAAATTATGCGTTCTATGGCTATTGCGGCTTTACCGGCGACTTTGAAATACCCGGAACAATACTAAATATAGGTGTTGCGGCATTCTATAACAACAAGTTTACAACCTTAAATGTAATCTGCGGAACAAATGCCACAATCAACAGTCAGGCATTCTATAACTGTAGATTGTTGACAGATGTCACAACAAGCACAAATATCCGTTATATCAATAGTGAAGTATTCCGCGGCTGCGTGGCGCTTCAATCAATGGATTTGGGTCACGTAGGTTATGATAGAAATAATGAATTTAATAATAACAATGGTAATTTTGGCTTCTGGTTCGGCACAAGCAACCCCGGTACGGGTTTCTATGCTGCAGGTCAGCATTCAACTTGGTATCTTCCTATATCGCTTACCGATATAACGATACGTGGTGGATATTTACATTACCAAGCATTCAGAAATTGCCAATATATTAAAAGTATAAACGTAGTTGCAACGAGTTCGACATGGATTCGTTCCAATACGTTCCAAGGTTGTACACGCCTTACGGACATAGTATTACCGGCAAGCCCTATACAATATATTGAAAGTATGGCATTCTATCAATGCGGAAGTCTTGTAAATATGACTCTGCCTTTTGCAGGATATTATATTTCACAATCTGGTACAAATGAATATAATTTGTTTGGTTGGATTTTTGGTACAAGTTCATATTCTGGAGCAAGTATATGCTATCAAAACTATAATAATGGCGGTGAGTATCCTGTATGTTATCCTTATATCAATACAAGTAGAAATGGTAGTTATGAAAGACCATATTATATTCCCAACAGTCTTAGAAAGATAACTATACTCGGCGGAAACGTTGCGTATGGAACGTTCAGTAACCTTGTAAATGTAAGAGAGATAAATCTACCGAACACATTCAAAACAAGTAATGGCAATACTCAATATTTGAGATATACTTTCTACGGCTGTAGAAATCTTGAAAAGGTATATATTCCCACAAATACGATAAATTATATAACACCTTATACTTTCTACGGATGTTTCAACCTTAGAGAGGTGACGTTGCCGTTCCTTGGATATACAAGGAATTCAACAACAAATAATAGCAATCAAAGGTTTGGACGTGTATTCCAAAACTCATATTATAATAACTCGTACACTCCGGATAGCTATTATTATACAGACGTAAACGGCTGGCGCATACCCAAGACGTTGGAGAAGATAACGATACTTGGAAACAGTAATATATACACGAGCGCATTTGACGGACTTAAAAACGTAAAGGAAATCAACTTACCCAACCATTATAACGATACAAAGATATATGACTATGCGTTCAGAAACTGTACTTCGCTTGAAAGCATAACTATCCCCAACGGCTTTAAAACTATAGGTAACTATGCTTTCCAAAATTGTACGGCACTGTCCGAAGTCGATTTCGGTACGGGTATAACCGCAATCGGCAACGACGCGTTCTATAACACAAGAATTTTAAATCTTGTAATTCCCGACAACGTACTTACAATTGGCAACAACGCATTCCGCGAAATCCCCAGTATGCAAACTGTTGTTATGGGTTCGGGAGTGACAACGGTCGGTACAAACGCGTTCAACGGCTGTTCTAAAATTACCCAAGTTATGGTTGACGATATCAGAGATTGGGTTAAAATCAATTTCGGCGACGGATATGCAAACCCGTTGTTCTATAACGGTACGTTACTCGAGTGGACGGGTGAATATACCGACGACGAGGGTACGGTAAAAGAGTACGCCGCAATAGTCGACCTTGTCTTGCCCGAGGGCGTAACAGCAATAGGAAATTACAATTTCTACAACTACTCGCATTTAGAAAGCATTGCGCTTCCTACAACGCTTCAATCTATAGGTACGCAGGCATTCTACGGCTGTAGCGCACTTAACGGAGTTAAAATTTCCGATATGAGAAAGTGGGCGGAAATGACGTTCAGCGCGTACACTTCCAATCCTCTTTCAAACGGTGCAAAACTCTATCTTTTGGACGCTGAAAGCGGAAAATACAACCTTGTAGAGCATCTCGTTATCGACGATGAAACTACAAAAATCGGTAACTTTGCTTTCTATAACTGCACGTCGCTTGTTTCGGTAACTATCGGTTCGGCTGTACAGTCGATAGGCTCACAGGCGTTCAACGGCTGCAATATGCTTACTACGGTTACGGTTCCTACAAACGTAACCTCAATAGGCAGTGCGGCTTTCTCGGGCTGCTCGCGTTTGGAAAGCATTACATTGCCCTTTACCGGTAATTCCGCAACGGCTACCGGGCAAAACGCGCTGTTCGGATATATCTTCGGTACAACTTACTTTACCGATTCGGCGCCTGTAACTCAGTACTACTCGCAGAGCCAGACTGTCGGCTATTTCCTGCCTATGTCGCTCAAAGATGTTACAATTACGGGTACCGTCGATTCCGAAGGCGCTGCTACGGGTAAAATCTCCGGTTATGCATTCTATAACTGTTCAATGTTTACAAACATTACAATAGGCGAAGGCGTAGCTACTATCGAACAGTATGCATTCAACAACTGTTCGGGTCTTACAAGTATTTCAATGCCTACAAGCGTTAAGTCAATTCAAGTTAACGCATTCACGGGTTGCAGCAATATTCAGGACGTAAATATTACTAATCTTGCCGATTGGATGAGTATTTCGTTTGGTAACGCTTACGCTAACCCTCTTGCTAACGGTTCAAGACTTACGCTTAACGACACGCCCATAATTAACCTTGAAATACCTCAAGAAGCTAAAATTATAAACGATTACGCATTCTATTCCTATAATTGGCTTGAGTCTGTATCTGTACCTACGCTTGCCGAAGGTCAGACAATGAGCCTCGCTACAATAGGTAAATCGGTATTCCAGAACTGTCTTAACCTTAAATCGGTTGTTTTGCCCGAAACTGTAAACACAATCGGCACAACCGTATTCAGCGGATGCACAAGCTTACATTCAATTACCGCTCCGTTTGTCGGTGCTTCTAAAACTACAACTTCCGCAGCTGCAAATATGATGTTCGGTTATCTCTTCGATACCGTTTACTACGCAGGCAGTACCGAAGTTATGCAGTCGCATGACGGCACCACAATGACAAGATACTACATTCCCGACTCGCTTCGCAACGTTACTATTCTCGGTGGTAATGTTCTTCGCGGTGCGTTCTACGGTTGCAGTATGCTTGAAACAATAGTTCTGCCCGAGTCGCTCACGTCTATAGGCGTTGACGCGTTCCGTGAGTGCAGTAGCCTTAAGAACTTGACGATACCTTTCGTAGGAAGCTCTAAAACCGCTAAAACAGCTTCAACAACAACTTTGTTCGGCTGGATTTTCGGTACTGCTTCATACAGAAACGGTACGCCCATTATGCAGACCTTTAACGGTACTGACTTCACAACATATTACATACCTGCAAATCTTACAAGTGTGACCGTGCTTGGCGGTAACATCCTTTATGGTGCGTTCTATGGCGTGGATATGATTACTACGGCTAATTTGCCCGAACAGACCAGTGAAATTAATACAATTGGCGATTATGCGTTCTACAACTGTATCACACTTTCTACAATAGCTATTCCCAACTGCTTTACGGAGATTGGCGCTCATGCATTTGAAAATTGTGCAAATCTGCTTGCAGTTACAATGGGTATAGGGGTGACCGACGTCGGTGAAGACGCGTTCAAGGAGGCGGCAAACGTTAAAAACGTGTACACTTCCGACCTACCTTCGTGGAGTGCGATAGACTTTGCCAACGGAGAGGCAAATCCGCTTTATTACGGTGCGGACCTCAAACTTGCAGGTCAAATTGTTACAGAACTTGTTCTTACAAACGAGGAATCAAAGGTTGGTTCGTATAGCTTTATTAACTACAGACATTTGACGAACGTCAAGCTCGGTAGCAACGTGCAGTCGGTTGGTAACAATGCGTTTGAAAACTGTATCAATGTCAAGACTGTAGATATCGCTGCCGGAACAGTTGGCGATTACGCATTTGCAGGTTGCGAAAACCTTGTAAGCGTTAAACTTGGCGCTGAGGTAAGTCGCGTCGGAGAGAATGCATTTGCAGGCTGCGGTAAAATTGCCGATATGGCTTTACCTTTTGTAGGAGAGTCAACTGCTGCTACGGGAGAAAATGCATTATTCGGTTACATTTTCGGCAAAACTCAGTATGCAGGCGGAAAGCTTGTTAAACAAGTTTACTCGTCTACGGGTAGCGTTGACTATTATATACCCGAGTCTCTTACGAATCTTACGGTTTACGGTGGGGAAATTAAGGACGGCGGTCTGTACGGGTGCGATATGCTTACCAATGTATCGCTTGTCGAAGTCACGGGAATAGGAGATAAGGCGTTCTTTAATTGTAGCTCTATCCCTGAAATCGTTATTCCCAACACTGTAGAGTCTGTCGGAAACTCGGCGTTTGAAGGCTGTACTGAACTTGACGACGTATTTATTAATGATATTTCAAGCTGGCTTTTGATAGATTTTGCTAATGCTCAGGCTAACCCTCTTGCAACAGCAACTAATCTTTGGTTGCTTAATGCAGAGACCGACAGTTACACTATTGTTGAGAGCTTGAATGTTCCTTCGTCAATTACCGAAATTAAGGCATACGCGTTCTATAACTATAAATTATTAAAATCTACAACCATGCACGCTAATGTTACCAAGTTTGGTACGCACGCATTCTATGGTTGCGATAATATCAAAGACGTACACATTGCGAATATAAATTCATGGAGTTCTTCAAGTTTTGCCGACCTTTCATCCAATCCTTTGAGTAATAGCGCAGCTCTTCATGTAAACGGCTCGTTAATGGAGGTTGTAACATTCTCAACCGATTCAGGACTTACAGCTATAAGCAATTATGCTTTCTATGGATGCACGTCTTTCACGAGAATTACCGTTTCCGGTGGAATAGCGATTGGTCTTGGAGCATTTGGTGCGTGTAGCGGACTTACGGAAATTGCTGTTTCGTTTATTGGCTCGTCAATTGACGCAACAAGTGCTTCTGCCAATACGTTGTTTGGTTATATCTTCGGTACGGAAGAAAACGAAAGCAGTGTTCCCGTTGAACAATATTATTCTGATACGGAAAGTGTAACTTACTATATTCCTAAAAAACTTAAAACCGTATATGTAAACAGCGGTGTCGTTCTCTATGGTGCGTTCTATGGCTGTGATATGCTTACTACAATTACTTTGCCGCAGAATTTGACATCTATAGGTGCTAAAGCATTCTATAATTGCAATTCATTAACGGAAATTGTAATTCCCAGAAGTGTAACGTCCATAGGTTCACAGGCGTTCTACGGTTGCGAGAGTATCGGCAGAGTAACAACATCGTTCCTTACGGAATGGCTTGCAATTGAGTTTGCAGACGCAACAGCTAACCCTCTTAGCGTTGGTGCCGATCTTTGGTTGGATACAATTCCTACCGATGATATAATTATTCCTGACAGTGTAGAGGAAATTAAAGATTACGCATTCTATGGTTGTACTTCAATCACAGGCGTAACAATAGGAAATTCAGCTTCCCTTACTTCTATAGGAAATGAAGCGTTCTATAATTGTTCAAATCTTACTACTGTTTCAATAGGTAGCACAGTAACTTCGATTGGTGCTAGAGCGTTTGCGCATGAGTATGAAGAAGGCTCTGAAATAAGCTCTTCACTCAATAGCTTGACTCTCGGTTCCGAAGTCGCAAGTATCGGTAGAGATGCGTTCTACGGTTGTGCTAATCTTGGAGCAATATTTATTGACGATTTGAATAAGTGGATTCAAATTGCATTTGAAAATCCTACGGCAAACCCGTTGTATTATTTTGGTGTTCTTAATGTTAATTCCGTTCCTGTAATAGATTTGGAAATTGATGCAGAATCTATTAGCGCATATGCGTTCTATAATAACAGAGAAATTAGAAGCATTACATTGTCCGAAGCAGTGACCTCAATTGGAACAGAGGCGTTCTACGGCTGTAGAAACCTTATTAAGGTAGTAAATAACAGTGCTTTGACATTGAAGGCTCAAAGCGAGGAACACGGATATGTAGCATACTATGCATTGGTAATTACAGACTCCGAAACCGAAAATAACACAAAAGTTATTGACGACTATACGTTCATGTTGAACAACGGAGATTGGTACCTTACTGCATACAACGGCAATGAAAGCGATTTGTCCTTGCCTTCGGGCAACGCTCTCACAGCGGCAGGCATTACCACTTATGCTATTTATCAGTATGTATTCGATAGAGTAAATACAATTACGTCGGTTGTAATACCTGATTGTGTAACAGCTATCGGTAATAACGCTTTCAACTCTTGTAGCTTACTGACAAGCGTTACTATAGGTCGAGGTGTCAAATCGATAGGAAATAATGCGTTTACTGATTGTACGTCACTTTCTGAACTTAATATCGACAAGCGTACTGAAAGTTCAATCGGTAACGAAGCATTTGCAAATATTGCAATAACCGAATTGGAAATTTCTAATAATATTACTACTATCGGCGAGCGCGCATTTGCAAATAATAATAATCTTACTACTTTGACAATTGGCAATGTAGAATCTATTGGTAATAGAGCGTTTGTAAATTGTAGTAATCTTGCAACGGCAAACCTAAGTAAGGGCGTTGGCTCCATTGCAACTCACGCATTCAACGGGTGCGGTTCATTAAAGGCAATGCAGCTTCCTTTCGTCGGTGAGTCTATGGACGCCACGGGTGCAAGTGCGGTATTTGGTTATATTTTCGGTTCAACTGCATATGAAGGCGGCACGTCAATTACTCAAAATTATGCTGCGTCATCATCGGCAACATATGTAATTCCTACCGGACTTGTAGATGTAACCGTGCTTGGCGGCGAACTTAAATACGGCGCTTTCTACGGTTGTACAATGACTACGGATGTATATCTTGGCGTTGATGTAACCATGATAGGAGATTATGCCTTCTCAAAGAGCGGAATAACAGAGATTGATGTTCCTAACAATATCGTTTCAATAGGTAACAGTGCTTTCGCAAATTGTAATTCGCTTGAAATAATTACTTTGTCGGAAAATCTTTCGTCGATAGGTAATTCCGCATTTGAAGCAAGTGCAATTACAAGTATTGTTATTCCCGAAAGTGTAGAAACAATAGGAACGACTTTGTTCCTTAATTGTGCGGCACTTAAAACAGCAATTATAGGAAATGGCGTAAGCGCTATACCTGCGGCAACATTCAGAGGTTGCGGTGCGCTTACTGATTTAGTGTTACCTTTCGTAGGTAATTCTATACAAGCAACTAGGGACGCGGCATTATTCGGATATATTTTCGGTACTGCAAATTATTCCGGTGCAACGGCTGCTACTCAGTTCTATCAGGGCGGTAACGTCACGAACTATATTCCTGCATTGCTTACAAATGTCACTGTAAACGGTGGCGAACTTAAATATGGCGCATTCTATGAGTGCGGTATGATTAAAAAGATCACTCTTGGAGAAGAAGTAAATAAGATAGGTACCGCAGCATTCAGAAACTGCTATGACCTTAAAGATTTAGTCATTCTTTCAAGTAGAATTTCGTCTTCCGCGAGTGCGTTCACAAACTGTAATTCATTGGTAAATATTTATATCAATGATATTGCCGAGTGGGTTTCTTCGTCATTCCCTAACGCGAGTGCAACTCCATTTACAAAGGGCGCAGGGCTTTATGTATATAACGAAACTGCGCAAGAGTACAGAATTGTTAACCAATTGGTTATTCCCGATACAATAACTGAAATCAACAAATATGTATTCTATAATTGCACTTCGCTTGAAAGCGTAACCATTCCCGGCACGTTGAGAACTATCGGAGTCTCCGCGTTTGATAAGTGCAATATTCAGGCTGTTTATATCAATAACTTGGTAAATTGGTGCACTATTGACTTCGGTAACGCAACGGCTAACCCCCTCAACAACGAAGGTACGCTGTATCTTAACTTCAAAGTTGTTGATGACTTTGAAATTCCTGCTGAAGTAACCGAAGTCGGTAGATATGCATTCTATAACGACAAAGCTATCACAAGAGTTGTTATTCACGAAAATGTTACATTTATAGGCGAAAAAGCATTCCACGGTTGTACCAGCTTGTTGTCTGTTTGCGACCTTACTACGGGTGAAAATGCGCTTAAAGTTACGGCTCAAAGTGAAGACAACGGTTGTGTCGGCGAGTACGCAATGGTAATTACTACCGACAGAAACAGCGACGGTTACGACAGAGTTGACGGATTCCCCGATTACAGATTCTATTGGAACAACGCCGAGGGTGCATACTATCTCGTAGGATACAACGGAAACGATACTGTTCTTGTATTGCCCGATAAAGCGCCTGTTCACAATGGAACACAGATTCGTACATATCGTATAAATCAGAATGCATTTTCCGGAATGACCAACATAACAAGTGTTACAATACCCGGATGTGTTACCGATATAGGTACTGAAGCATTTAGAAACTGTACTGCTCTTGAAAGAGTTGTAATAGAGCAAGGCGTTCAGACTATAGCAGAAAACGTGTTTAGCGGTTGCTCTTCTATAAAGAACTTATCTATTCCTTTCATTGGCGCATCTTCATCTGCAACTACGGCTTCGAGAACAACCGTCATCGGATATTTGTTTGGTGCTAATAACTTTACGGGTAGCTATAAAGTTAGTCAGTACTACAGCACTTCGTTTGTAACGTACTATATTCCCAGTACGCTTACCAACGTAACTATTACCGACGGTAATATTTACTACGGTGCGTTCTATGGTTGTAGCAGCCTTACTACAATAACTCTTCATAACGATATCGAAAGAATAGGCGGAAGAGCGTTCTATGGCTGTAAGAACTTGAAGTCTACAGTTATAGGAAACCTTGAAAGTTGGTTCAATATCGAGTTTGAAAACGATTCGGCTAACCCTTTATTCTATCAAGGTAATCTTACGGCTGGCGGTGTATATCAAGTTCTGCTTGATATCCCTAAGACTGTAACTGAAGTTAAGCCTTATGCGTTTACAGGTTGTCAGTCCATAGTTGTTGCGCTCGTTCATGAAAACGTTACAAGCATAGGTACTGACGCATTCCGCGGATGTACTAAATTGAGAAGCGTATATGACTATACGGCAGACAGAGTAGATCCTGCTCCCCTGAATATTCAGAAGCGTAAAATGACCAACGGTTATATTGCTTACTATGCAAATAACGTTTATACAAGTAAGGATGACCCTATCGATCAGGGTATAACTGAAAATCAGAAGGTAGACGGATTTATCTTCGAGTACAACGGCGGTGTGTATCAGTTAATCGGATATGATATCAACGAGGTACAAATTGTAGACGGTAAACTTGTACTTCCTACAAGAGGTCCCGGTACAGGTAACTATATAATTGCCGGCAAGAGAGTTGTTTACCACGATTTGTTTGATGAAAACGGCGAGCCTATGCTTGATGAAGAAGGTAATCAGCTTCAGGAAGAAGAGACGCTTCTCGGTGCATTTGCAAATGATTCACGCATCATAAGCGTAGTTATTCCCGATTCCGTAATTGCCATCGGCGACGAAGCATTCTATGGCTGTGCTAACCTTGTGAATGTAAGCATTGGTTCCGAAGTTGAAAAAATCGGAGATGCGGCATTTGGAAATTGCCCTATGCTTAAACAGGTCAACTTGCCTAATGACTGCGTATATGGTAAAAATGTATTCTCGGCAACACAACGTGATTTGCTTTTGATTGCACCCAACTATAGTGTATATCAGAACTTAAAAGAGGATGCGGCATTTACTGCTTATAAAGATGCTTTGACCTATGAAGTAACGGTTAGATTCTATCTTACTCCGCTTGTCAAGACAGATATGTTCCGCGAAACATTTACAAAACTTGCGGATAAGTCGCTCTATTACGAAAAGGTTGACGGTATTTGGGACGCAAATGCCAGTGCAATCCCTGTAAGCATATTTAACCTTACAATCCGTAACTGGAAAGATAGTGCAGGCACAGCCATTAACGTTGGCACCTACACTGTTCCCGACAGCGGTACAGAAGTTGAAATTTATGCTAATCAGGTAAATGCTCCTACATTCAGTGAAAATGTTGACGTAACTTATACGGGTAAAGCTTCGTACACAATTCATCCCGTATGGTTTGACGACAGTATTATGGATGTATATTATCAGCTTCAGGGTAGCGGAGATGAACCTACAAATGTCGAACCTGTAAAAGTTGGTAAGTACAGAGTAACTGTAACTCTTAGAAGAGACGTAGGCTTTACTTTCTACGGTTCTACACCTACGACAACGCTTTCAATCAACAACGCTGACATTACTGATATCAACATTAATGCAAATAATGGAACATATACCGGAGTAAATCGTCCCGTTGTTACCAGAACTCCCACTGCAACCATTCAGGAACCCACTTTAAATATTCCTTCATGGACGTATGCTTTGGGTGATGAAAATGGTCCTACTAACGAATTCTCGAAAAACTTGTTTGTTAAGGATGCCGGCGTATATACAGTTTGGTATAAAGTAATCGCAGACAACCATAACGAAGCTACGGGTAGCTTTACGCTAACTGTAAGTGAAGCTACGATCACCGTAACAAGAAGAACGGGATATAGCGGCGTTTATGACGGTAAATCTCATAACGCGGCAGCATATGTTTCGGCAACTACAGTTGACAGAAGCGAAGCAACTTGGACTTACTCGCTTACAAGGGACGGCGAATTTGTAGAAGAATTGCTTTTGAAGGATGTAGGTACTTACAACGTTTACTTCAAGGTAAATGCGCCCAACCACAGAGAATATACTTCCGGTGCACAGTACTTCACGGCAACAATTTCCCCTGCTACTATTACAGGTGTAAACATTGTCGGCTTCATGGGTACGTTTGACGGCAACGAGCACAGTGCGGTGGTAGGTAAGCCTTCGGCTATAACCGTTGATAACTGCAACACAACGTGGCTCTACTCGACAAATCAATCTACCGATAAGGCAGATTACAGTGCAACAATTCCTACTTTCACTAATGTAAGTTCGAACATTGTTTACTATGTAATTTCCGCTCCCAACCATGCGGACTACTTCGGTAGCTTCACGGTAACTATTACCGACTTACTTACGATGATAGTCGGAACAGACGGCGGCTATACCGGAACTTACACAGGTGACGCGCTCAACGTCGAGGATTACAGACCTACGGCTGCAACGAGAAACGGCGCAACTCCCGTTTGGGGCTATGCTCGTGCGCTTACCGAAGAAACGGTTTACGGTGATCCGTTCACGATTACCGAAGTCGGTACTTACACGGTATATTTCAAGATTTCCGCAACCGACCACGCAGACTACTTCGGCGCGTATATCATCACTATCGGCTATGCAGATATTACGATTTCAGTAGCTCCTATAGGATATAGCGGAGAATACGACGGCTCGGCGCATAAGGCAATAGCAAACAAGGCGGTTGCTGATACCGTTGACGAAGTAGCTCCCGTTTGGGAATACTCGCTCGACAATCAAGAGTTCACTACTACCATGCCCGAGTTTACGAATATCGGACAGACGAGAGTATATTACAGAGTATCCGCAGCTAACCACAACACGGTTACCGGCAGCTTCACGGTAACAATTACCGAAGCTACGATAAGTAACGTAAACGTACAGGGTTATGTCGGAATCGAGAACGGAGAAGACCACGAAGCTGTCGTAAGCACGACTGCAACTTCAAGCGTTCCCGGCACGGTTATTACCTGGTTGTACTCGACGACGGGCGGCGAAAACACATACAGTGAAGAAGTTCCCACGTTCAGAACGGCCGGAAGATATACTGTTTGGTATATGGTAACTGCCGAAAACCACAAGACGGTAACAGGCAGATTCTATGTAACGATAAGCGATAAACCCACAATCGACGTTGATTACACGGGCAGCGGCTATACCGGCACTTACACCGGCACGGCGCTCAATGTTGAAGATTACAGACCCGAGGCAACCGACAGCGAGGGCAATACAAACACATTAGTTTGGGGCTATACGCTTAAAGAAGGTGCGGAAGACGATGAATACGAGGTAGCGCTTTCAGTCAAAGACGCTGGCGAGTACACCGTTTACTTCACTATCAATGCGGAAGGTCACGCGCCTTACTACGGCAGCTATATCATCAACATTAGAAATGCTAAGATAACAGTTTCCGACGTTGTGTCGCACAACAAGACGTATGACGGCAAAGAGCATACTCCTGTAACGGCAAACGTAACTACAGTAGGCGGCAACGAAGCTAAGTGGAGCTTCAAGCTCAACCAGTTCGACGAATACGATGCAAATCTTACTTTGAAGAACGCAGGCGATTATACCGTTTACTACATGATTTCGGCAGACAACCATGACGCCGTAACGGGAACTATCGACGCTTCAATAGCACTTGCAGCGTTCAGCGACATAAATGTCGAAGCTTACAACGCCGCTTACGACGGCAACGAACACGGTGCAGTAGTCGGTACGCCTACCGTAACCGTAGTCGGAGAAAATACTCCTGTCTGGAAGTACAGCACCCGTGAAAACGGTGAGTACACCGCCACGATGCCGAGATTTACCGATGCAGGAACTTATACGGTATGGTACACGCTTGAAGCAGACAACCATATTTCGGTTAAGGACAGCATCGAAGTTGTAATAAACACCGCAGTATTCACGGGAGTAACCGTAACGGGTTATCGTGGAATATTCGACGGCGCGCTTCATAACGTAGTTGACCAGCACAGAGCTACTACCGCAGACGGTTCGGTACCCAACTGGTTGTACTCGTTGACCGGAGAAGAAGGCTCTTACAGGTCTAACATAACTATTAATACGGCCGGCACTTATACTGTTTACTACACTGTATCTGCAGCTAACCACGAAACAAAGAGCGGTACGTTCACGGCAACCATACAGCAGCGTAACATAACGGTAACGTTGCCCAATGCGGAGGACAATTACGGCAATTGGACAATAGCTAATATGTCCAGCATGCTTGCTTCGCTTACCGTTCAGCCTGAAATTTCGGGTGACTTTGCAGGTTCGCTCCTCAGAATTACGTTAAAGCTTGACGGACAGTTGCCTGAAAGCGGCTACATTCCTACGGGCGTTTACGGTATTGTAGGTACTGCAAGCGATGAAGAGAACTACAACATTACCTGGAACAACGGTAAACTTACCATCGGTGCCGTTGAAATCGTAGTCAACGACGAAGGCGGTGCAACTGTCGTTTATGACGGCGCAACGCACAGCGTAGCGGACGGCAATCCTTCCGTAACGCTTACCGCAGGCGCACAGGCAAGTTGGACTTACTCGCTTACCGGTACAGATGGCTCGTACAGATCCGAACTTTTGTTGACGGAAGCCGGCGAGTACACCGTTCACTACATTGTAAGCGCTCCCAACCACGCTTCGAAGAGCGGCACGTTCACATTCACTATCGAGAAACGCACTATTACAGTAACCGTTTCCGATACGACAGTAACCTACGGCGATTGGTCGATTGACGAAATCATATCCAAGCTTTCGGCTCTTGCAAGAATTACCGACGCTAACGGCTCGCTCGAGCTTGATAACAGCGCATTCTCGCTCAGCTTAACCGACGCCGGCGCAAGCACCAGCGGTAAACTCAAAGTCGGCAACTACACGGTAGTCGGCGTCAACGAGGATGAGGCTAACTTCACGGTTGAGTTCTCACTCGGCAGTATTACCGTATCTCCCAAGGCGCTTACGCTCAACGGTAAAGACAGCATCAAGGCCAACGACAAGAGCTACGACGGTACTACCAGCGTTACCTTCGATACGACGGGCGCTTCGCTTGTAGGCGCGCTCGACGGTGACAACGTAGCGTTCAAAGTAACCGGTGCGTTCTCAAGCTCCGCCGCTGCGGAAAGCGTTTCCGTTTCGGCAACTGTAAGCATTGTCGGCGACGATATTGCAAACTACAGCTTTACGGAAATTTCACTCAGCCTTTCTGCTCAGATACTCAACACAACGGCTAAGCCCGTTCAGCCCGATAACGATATCAAATATGCTCCCAAGACAAAGATATCCGACGTAATCCCCGAGTTCAACAAGTCGATTATGTCAGTTACCGTTCTTAAAAACGGCTTGGCAGTAAATCCCGATATGGACGACGACGGCAACTTGCTTCTTCCCGGTGTAGGCACCTTCACGCTTACCTTCCACCTCACAAATGCAGACGTAAGCTGGACCAGCGACGTCGACCAGGATAAGGCGGACGTAACTATAACGATTAATATCGTCAAGGGCGTTGTCGAAGTTCCTACGACTACAGAAGCACATGTAACTTATACGGGCAGCGAACTTACCCTTCTTCCCGAAGGCTTCGACGCAGACCTTATGGAAGTTCTCGGCGACAATAAGTACACTAACGTCGGAACTTACAAAGTAACCGTTAAGTTGATTAAACGCGAGTGGCAGCAGTGGTCCACAGGCGATAGCGACGATTTGGTAATAACTTTCGTTATCGACCCCGTAGAGCTTGACGTAATTATTTCGGACGCAGAAATAACCTACGGAGATTGGACGGCTGAAAACGCTAAGACAAAACTCAACGCAATTAAAAACATCTATACCATTTCGAGCGGTGCAATCGTAACAGGTGAAAGCGCAAGCGACGTATTCGAGCTCAATATCGACGACTTGGGCGCAAAGCTCAACGCAGGCACTTACGCTATTTCGGGCGCTCAGTTCAATACTACGGCTTCCAAGAACTATAAAGTAACGTTTATCGGTCTTGAAGGCGGCTCGACAGGCGTGCTTACCGTAAATGCAAAGGAGATTACAATAATCAACCTTGCAGCGGAAGACAAGACTTATGACGGTACCGATGAGGCAACCCTCACGCAGGGTACAATTGTCGGAATGGTAGAAGGCGACGACCTCGCTTACGACTACGAAGCTACGTTCACGGGCATTGACGCCGGTACAAATTACACTGTCAATGCAACAATTACGCTCACGGGCGAAGACGCAGGCAACTATGTGATAGCCGAAGGCGGCGACACTGTTTCCTTCACTGCTTCAATCAACCGTGTGGTACTTGACGTTGAATGGACTTACGGCGAGTTTGTAAGCAACAATAACGGCGTTTACACCTATTATTACCACACTAAGACTCCCAATATCACGGCTACTCTCAAGAATGAAGGAATTGTAACGGGCGAAACCGTAACTCTTTCGGCAATAGCAAATCTTGCGGATACCGAGTATATGGACGTCAACAACTATACTTTAAGAGTTACTCTCGAGGGTGACGCCGCAGTCAACTACACGTTGTCTAACGGTTCTCTCGCAATAGTAATCGAGTATATGAAGGTCGAAGTTACAATTTCGGACGCAAGCGGTATCTACGGTGCCGACGCGCAGTCCAAGAGTGAAAGCGACAAGCTTGTCTGGACTTCCGCACACCGCGAACTCCTTGAAGATTATGTGACTATCGTAACTGAAGCACACTCGGCAAAGGGCTTTGCGAATGCAGGTTCGTACTCGATTTATATCGACCTTAACAGCAGAATTCACACTCACTTCGCAGTAACGGAAAACAAGGGTACCTTCACTGTTAATGCAGCTTCGTTCGAAGTACCTCCCAAGACATTGTCCTATCCTTACAGAGATGCGGGATATCAAGTCGGTCTTACTGCCGAAGACGTAACTACTCAGGGTAGCGTAACATTTAACGACCTTACCATCACTTATTGCCTTGACAACGAGTACGGCGATTACAGCACGACAATTCCCACAATCAAGGAAATCAGAGAAGAGCCTTACGTCATCTATTACAGAATAACTGGTGCAAACCACGTTCAGAAGACGGGCTATATCGAAGTAATGATCGGTCAGGTTATAGTTGAAGTGACCGTAACAAACGCTCCTCAGACTGTAACGTATGCAAGCGACGCTGTAGTTCCCACTTCGGCACAGCTTCTTGCAATGTTTGAAAGAAGCTACCGTTACAACGGAGAAACGGTTACCAACCAGCAGGTTCTCGACGCAATCAACAGTTCGATAGTTCTCGGTTTGCGCACGGCTGACGGCACGGTATTGACGCCCGGCGCGGCAATTTCCGCAGGTACCTACTACCTGACTGTCGGCGGAACGTATGAAACCGAAGAAGCTTCGGCTAAGATTACGACTTCCGGAAGCTACGCTTACATAGTTGAAAAAGCTACGGTTGAAGTAACCTGGAACGATAGCGAAAGCTATACTTACGGCGATAAACTTCCCATACCTTCGATTGAAGGACTTACGGCCGGTACCGACTATGTAATCAGCTATACGACGGCAGACGGCGATACCATTTCCGCAAGCGAAATGGAAAAACCCAATGCAGGCGGCTACATTGTTACCGTAACGCTTAGAAACGACAACTATACGTTTGTCAACGGAGAAGACGAAACCACAACGGCATCCAAGTCTTACACAATCAATCCTGCTCAGGTAACTCCCGAGTGGAATAAGGAAGACAGCTACGTTTACGGCGATACGCTTCCCGTGCCTACAATCGCTGGCTTGACTTCTGACGACTTCACTTACAGCTACGCTCTTAATGGCAGCACCGAAGAAGTCAATACAACAAGACCTGTTGCAGGCGAATACACAATTACAATCACAATCACCAACACTAACTATGCGTTTGCAGACGTTGAAGCAGGTTCTACAACCGTTACAATTGCGCCTAAGGCAGTTACCTTCACGCTTCCCGAAGGCGGAGAATATCACTATAACGATACTCTTCCCGAGCCTTCAATAAGCGTAAAATTCAGCGATGACGAAACGATAACGCTTGAAAAGGACGTTGACTTCACTTACAGCTATGCTCTTAAAGACAGCGAAGAAGAAGTTAACCTTACAAGACCTGTTGTCGGCACATACGTTATCACGGTAACGATTTTGAACGGCAACTACACGTTTGCAACCGAAGCAGACAGCAAGAAAGAAGTTGAAATGCTTCCCACGCTCGTAGACACGGCTGACATAAGCTGGAGCATTACGGGTGAAGAAGATGAAGAGGGCAACGTAAGCTACTCGGTAATCTACGGCAACAAGCTTCCCACAGCGGAAATAACCGACCTTGTAAAGGATACCGACTTCACGGTAACTTATAAGACCGCGGAAGGCGCAGTCGAAACCAACGACGCTCCCGTTGTAGGAAATTACATTGTAGTAATTACCCTTTCGGATAACTTCACGTTTGCTGAAAATGCTAATACGTTCGAATTGAACGTAACCGTTAAACCTCAACCCGTAGATATAGTAATCGACGGTATTCAGCTCGGAAACGACGGAGATACCGCAGTTCCCGACGAGAACGGAGTTATTAAATTCACTTACAGCAAGGACAACAAGCTTACCGTTCCCACGGTTAAGGCTCTCGACGACGCCGGCGTAGAATACCACGTCGAGTATAAGAAGAGAGGACCTAAGGAACCCGTAACGGCAGAGTATAAGCCTATAACAGAGGAAGAGTTCCTTGAAGGTAACGCAGGATTCTATATCTTCACAATCGTCATCGACGACGATAATCCTAACTTTGTACAGACCGAAATCAAGCCGATAACGCTTGTAATCGAACCCAAGAAGGTTATAATCGATTGGGGTCCCGGCGCCGGCAAAGGCAGCAACAATAGCGCAAGCACCGTCAACGGTGCTGCGCCTGTGGCTGAGGATGAAGAGGTTGAAGAAGAATTAACCGAGCAGGCGGAAGAGATTAAGGAAGTTGTAAAAACGGCGTCCGTAACTTTCAACGCGCCCAAATCGGAAACAAGCAAAAAGGTTGACGTTATCTGGGTCATCAAAGACAAGAACGGCAACATAATAAGAACTTTCGGTAACACTCAGGACTTCAACACCGACCTCAATGCCGACGGGGAAGGGGAAGATATCTTTATTCCCGAAGTTGACAAGAGCAACATCTGGAACTTCGCTTACGGTACTGCGCTTGCAGTTCCCTCTATCGAAGGACTCAGAAAGTATGAAGAGGGTATGACCTCCGCAGAGTGGGATTACAAGGTAATTTACAGAGACGCCGAAGGCAGAATCATTGCTGTAGACGATAACGGACTTATAAACGGCAAGCTTCCCGACGTCAGCGACTATTACATCACTATCGAGTTCAATAAGGAAAACTTCGAGGGCGAAAATTCAACGATTAAAAACGTAATTAAGCCCCTTGCAATAGGCGTAACGCTCAACGACCTTGCAAACGTCGTATTCGGCGATTTGCAGGCAGACGGCGTAAACGCATATCTTGCAGCGCTTGAAAATGCATTCACAACCGCAATTACAAGCAAAACGGCTGATTTCGACGCACCCGTTCCCGAAGCGCTTCCCGATGCAGTTAAAGATATTTTCGCTTTGACGCTTGAAAACCTTTCCTCGCTCAGCGGCTACCTCAAAGTAGTAGACGGCGGCTATAAGGTTGTGCTCGATACCGACTCGCTCAACGGCAACTACACGGTAACTTTGACAAACGACAAGGCTCTTACCGTAATCAACGCCGACATAACCGAAACTATCGATGATTTGGTAATGTTCGAGCTTGGCGAACCCCAGAACGTAGTTATCGACGGCACGGGCAAGGTAGTTGTAAAGGGCGGAGAAACTTACACGATATCCTATCTTCCCACAATTCAGTCTGCGGAAGGCACGGATACCGACGCAAGTAAATACGGTTCGACCAATCCCACAATTACTACTACCGAAGACAGCGGCTACGTCTACTTTATGATTACGGCAGATAACCACAATGCTTACTTCGGTTGCATAAAGGTTACTGTTGAGAGTTCGCTCTTCGAATTAAAGGTAACGCTTGAAGGCATAGTTTACGGTACTGTAACACCTACGCTCGACGAGTTGAAGGGTATGCTTACCATAGACAGCGTAATTTACAACAGCGACGCTACGTTTACGGCGGACGACGCACTGAAAACTGCCATTATAAACGGCATTACGGGCATCTCAATCGACGGCGCTGTGGAAAATCAACTTCTTTCCGCAGGCAAGCACAACATAACTATCCGCGGCAGCGTAACGTATCACGACCCCAGCGATAATGAAGATAAGCTTGTTGCAATAACGCTTGCAACCCCCGAAGAGGGCGAGGAAGCGGCTGCGCTCAACGTCGATAAACTCAAAGTAACCGTGACGCTTAAAAACGTTGAAAAGCAAAATTACGGCGTATGGACGGCTGAAAACGCCGAAGCAGACCTCGCAAAAGTTGAAAATATTTCGTCTTTCGAAATTAAGAATAACGAAAATATCGAAACTTTGCCCGATACCGACGCGTTCAAAGTGACGCTCGGCGGACTTGACGGGCTTTCGGGCTACCTCACCGTAAAAGAAGGCGGCTACACCATTACGGCTGTGGCAACAAACGACAATTACGAGATAACGTCGGTAGACTCGACGCTTACGATAGTTCCTCTTACGCTTGAAATCAATTGGAATATCGAAGCCGACGGAGAAAACGGCTATCATATCGTTTACGGCGCTCAGCTTCCCGTACCCGAAATAACAAACCTGGGTGAAAATTTTGCTCCCTGCACGTTGACGATAACTCGCACCAGCGGAGAAGAAACACTCGACGAAGAAGGCTACACCAACCCCGTTGCCGGAGCGTACGGCATATCGCTTGCAATAAGCGACACTACCAACTACGCGCTTCCCGAAATTTCGGAGATAACGGTCAACGTGGATAAGCGTGAAATTACCGTAACTATAGCGGACGTAACTGCGGTTTACGGTGACGACGTTTACAAGGCGCTTGCCGACAAGACTCACAATTTCGAGTATGCGCTCAAAGACGGTTCTACGCTCGCATACACGGGTGAAGAGTTGTCGGGCATAGTAAGCGTGGCGTTCACGCTTGCAGATGGCGCGGCATTTGACGCTGCTACATATCCCATAGTCGGAACGCAGAGCACGGAAGGCTATGCAGTCAACTATGCGGTAACGTTTGAAAATTCCGACGGCAGCGCAAATCAAGCTACGCTCAAAGTAAACCCTGCTCCCAAGACTGCGGATTGGAAGGTGGAAGTAACCGAAAACAAGGGTGAAGTAACCTACGGCAACGCACTTCCTTCCCCTACAATCAAAGGACTTGAGGACAGCGATTACAAAGTAGAATACTTTAAAACTGCCGACCATACGGCAATAACCAACGAAAAATTGCCCGTCGGCAGCTATATCGTAAAAGTAACCATCACAAATCACAACTATTCTTTCGGCACAGACGTGGATGGCAACCCCGTTTACGAGGCTGAAATTACAGTTGATATCGTACCTTGCGAAATAACCGTAGAAATCGGCGACCTTGCAAATACCGTTTACTTCGGAGATGTTTACAACACGTTGAAAAACGCAGACTCGACCGAAGAGGAAGCAATCGCGGCAATAACCGCACTTTGGAACTCGATTCTCACAGTTACGGGCGCGCTTGCATATGACGACGGTATTCTCGACGTAATATCGCTCGCTATCGAGTGGAACGACAATTACGGCGTAGGCGCTTATGCAATTCAGGGTTCTGTAAACGCAGGTTATATCGACAATTACAACGTAACGTTTAACGGCAGTTACAATAACTCGGACGGCACCAAGGCAGGTACTTTGACGGTTACAAAAGCCGAAATAACGGTCGACAACACGGCGCTCAGCCTGTTCCAGACCCCTTCGGCACAGCCCATTGACCTTACTTCAAGGGTAACTCTTGCAGACAAGAGCGAAGACTTTACTATTCTCTATGCTCTTGCAGTCGGCGTTGAAGGTGAAGACGGAACTTATACGTTCACCGAGCCTGCCGACAGCGCATATACAACGACTATCCAGTCGGTAAAGGACGAGGGCGAATACCGTCTGTACTACAAGGTATCGGACAACAATGATAACCACAACAGGAAGAGCGGCTATGTTTCGATAATTGTCAGAGGTTCTGTATTCAACTTCAAGGCAACATTAAGCGATATAACCTACGGAGACGAAACTCCCGACTTGGCTACGCTCAGAAACGACCTTACCATAAGCGAAGTGCTCTACAACGGCAACGCGCTTGAAGGCGAAGCGCTCGCTTCCGCTATCGATGTTATCAAACAAAACGTAACTCTTACAATCGAACAGACAGGCAGACTTCCCAAGGGTAACTATCCCGTAGTTGTAGGCGGTACGGGCAACTATACCGACACCGCCGACGGAGATGCGGTCAAGCAGGTAAGCTTCGGCGTAAGCGAACCCCTTACCCTCACGGTAAACGCGCTTGAAATCAGCGTTGAAGTTGCAGATCAGACAATCGATTATATGGATTGGTCGTACGACCAAATCAAAGCAAAGCTTGACGAGCTTGTTCAAGTCAAGGTTGGCGAAACAACCGTAACCGAGCTTCCCGACGCATTTGACGAAGTGTTCACACTTTCACTCGGCGGCATTGCCGACGACGCAGAGGGCTACATTGCAGTAAAGGACGGCGGCTACGACGTAGTTCTTACGCAGGTAGACAACGACAATTACGTCATTAAAAAGACTCTCGGCAAAGTAAACGTTACTGCGGCAGATCTTACCGTAAGCGATACGAATATCGAAGAGAGCTATGTGTTCAACGTAGACGGCTACGATATCTATAACGCTGCTTATCATCCCGTTGCTACAACTGTCGACGGTACGGATAAAGCTGTAATATGGAGCTTCGGCACAGAGCGCAATGACGAAAGCGGTGAAATAACTTACGTAGATACGCTCACTTTGACGGACGTCGCCGCATACACCGTTTACTACAAGGTATCCGCACCCAACCATAAGGAAGTTGCAGGTTTGTTTACCTTCAATATCGTTCCCAAGGAAGTAGTAATAACCGTTGACGCGGAGAGCAATTCAATAGTCTACGGAGAAGCGTTCCCGACAATCGGCATCGACGACGAAAACGTTGTTGAAGCGGATTACACTGTCACCGCAGTTCTCAAAGACACATCAACGGTCGCAAATCTTCAAAGACCCGTTGCAGGCACCTACACCGTAACAGTTAAGCTTTCAAACAAGAATTATACGTTTGTTAACGCAACGGAAAACACCGATACGGCTACCGTAGAAGTTGTCGTAAACAAAAAGCTTGTCGGCGTGGATTGGAGCGGTATAGGCGCAACTCTCAACGAGGGAAGCGGCAACTACTACGCAACTTACGGAGATACTCTCGGTAATCCCGTGGGCAGCGTTCTTGAAGGCGACTCGTCCAAACTTAACGTCAAGTATTACAGACAGACGGACGACGGCAAGGTAGAGATAACCGAAAACGATTATCTCAACCCCGTTGCAGGCACATACATTCTTGAAGTCGAAGGCTTTGAAAACGCAAACTACGACTTTGCGGAGAATGCAGAACTCAGCGCAACGATAGTTGTTTCCCCTAAGGAAGTTTCTATTACCTGGAACGAGAGAGAGTCCTACGTCTACGGCAGCGACCTTCCCGAACCCACTATAGCCGACCTCGACGCTATCGAAGGCAGCTATACGGTTGAAAAGAAGCTTGTCAACGCAGAGGGTGAAGAGGTTGATTTTGAAAAAGTCAACGTCGGCAATTACGTTATCCGCGTTACAATCGACAACCCCAACTATACGCTCGGCGGCACTGAAAGCGGAGAGTTAGAGCTTACCGTAGTTCCCCTTGAAATAACGGTTACCGTAAACGGCAGCAGCATTTCAAGCTACAAGTACGGCACGCTTACGGCAGAAAACGTAAACGCAACAATCAACGCGCTTGCAAACCTCTACACAGTCGCAATAACCAATAACGACGATTTAAGCGAGCTTCCCGATGCTGTAAAGGACGTATTTGTAATTTCCGTAACGCTTGCAGACGGCACAACGGGCTATCTTCCCGTAAATACCTACACGGTAACTGCGGCAGGCGTTTCGGCTAACTACAAGGTTACACCCGTTGTAGCAACGTTTGAAATAGAGAAGGCGGAAATCGACCTTTCGAGCGTCACCGCAATCACGCTCTATGAAACGGGTTCGGCTCAGCCTGTAGTTGTCGAGGACGACTTTAAGGCGCTTATCGGACTTAAAGGAATTGAAGAGGGCAAAGACCTCAACCTTACAGTTAAATATTATCTTTCCAACACTCAACTTGCGGAAGGTTCGACAATAACTTACGGCACGGCTATTCCCACGGTTACTACCGAAGGCACATATTATCTGTACTATCAAGTTACTGCGGACAATCACGAAACGGCTGAAAGCATGGTAACCGTAACTGTTGACAGCTCGCTGTTCGTAATTCAGGTCGAGTTAAACAACCTCACTTACGGCGACGTACTCAACAGTCAGGCAAGCTTACTTAAAGCTCTCGACATCGTACACCTCACATACAGCCATTCCGACCTTGCTTGGAATCCCACGATCGACGCGCTTATCAGAAGCGGCATAACCCTTTCGGTTGCCGGCGCTGAAGAAAACGCATATATCGGCGCAGGCAAACACACTTTGGTTGTCGGCGGCAGCGTCAAGTATGACGGCAAGGAAGTTAAGATAGTTCTCGAAAGCGGTAACGGTACGTTTAACGTAGCTCAAAAGGCTATAACGGTTGCGGCTGACAGCTTAACCGTAACTTACGGCGATGACAACTACCTTGCAATAGAGGGCGGCACTTACGCACTTTCAGCTAAAGTTACCAAAGGTTCGCTTGTCACGGGCGACGAGCTTTCCAAGCTTGTTACGCTTTCCGTTAATAAGGGCGCATCTTTCGGCAAGGGCGTGTACGCTATCGAAGGAGAGTATGCAGAGAACGGCAATTACGGCATTACGTTTGTAAACGGTACGCTTACCGTAAACGCAGCAAAAGTTTCTATCGATTGGAACATAGCAGATGGCGCTAACGTAGTTTACGGCAACGCGCTTCCCGTTCCCGCAATCGAAGGGCTTGAAAGCAGCGACTACAAAGTTACCTACAAGCGTTCGGGCAGAGTCATTACAAACGCCGCAAACCTCAACGTAGGCGTATATGTAATCGAAATCGAACTTCTCAACGCCAACTATACGCTGGGTGACGACAGTTCGAGCCTCGAAGTCGAAATAGTTCCGGCACCCGTTGCAATAAATTGGGGTGACAGCGATGAAGTCGTTTACGGCAACATGCTTCCCACACCCACGCTTGCAATCGAAGGCGTAAGCCATACCGTAACTTATTATAACGGCACAACGCGCGTAAGCAACACCGGCAGACTTCCCGTAACCGAAAACGGATACAGGGCGCAGGTCAACATAGCCAATCCCAACTACACCTATGCAGAGGGAGAAACGGGCGAGCATACTTACAGAGTAACTCCCCGCGAAGTTTGGGTCAACGTTAAAAACCAGACGGCGGTTTACGGCTTGTGGACGGCAACAAACGCAAACAACAGACTTGCGGTAATTGCGGATAAGTTTACCGTAACAGGCGCAAACGGAGAGGAAATAACTCTTATCGATTCTATTTCCGCACTCGGCATTTCGCTCACGGTAGGTAACCTCGACGATGTCGACGGATATCTTCCCGTAGCGGAATATCCCATCGTAGGCGCTTGGACAAACAACAACTATAAATTACACTTTACCGATGACGCGGCGCTTTCAATCACCAATGCCGATATGAAGGCAAGCTTCCGCGACATAGCTAAATACTTCGTATCCGGCGGACACGTTCTTTCCCTTTCGGAAAGCTTAGTTACGCTCAAAGGTACAGGCAACACGGCTCACATCACATACTCGTTGCAAAACGCGTTGGCGGCAGACCCCGAAACTCTCACTTACGTTGAATCGGGAGAAGCTACAAGAGTAACCGAAGTCGGCAACTACTATCTGTATTATATGGTAGAGGCGGACAACCACACGACGATTTACGGCCACGTCAACGTCGTAGTAGCTGCTTCCGTGTTGCAGATTCAGGTAAGAATTTCCGGCTCGCTCACTTACGGCGACACGGTTCCTTCGAGCGCAGACCTTTGGAATATGCTCACAATTTCGAGAGCATACCACAACGGCGTTGCAATCAACGTTTCGAGAGTAAGAGATATTCTCAACACGGCGATTGCCGAGGGAACGGCAACTATCGGCGTAAACGGCTATGAAGAGGGCGCAATCCTCTCTGCCGGCACTTACAGCCTTGTATTGAGCGGTGTTACCAATGGCTATCAGGTAGGCACGGAATATCCCGAAACCACCGTATCTTTCTACGACGCATTCGATTCAAGAATTTTAGTTGTAAACAAAAAGGCTATAACCGTAAATCTTGCCGACATATCGGTTGTTTACGGTGACGCAACTCACGAAAACCTTGTAAACGGCATTTACGAGTTTGTACCCACAACCGCAGATACGCTTGTAGGTCTTGACGAACTTTCGGATATCGTTTCCGTAACTTTTGCCAACGACGGTTTGCTCAACGTAGGTACTTATCCCGTAACTTGCAGTGTAATCGACAGCGAAATTGCGGATAACTACAACGTAACGTTCAAATACGACGGCAACCGCAGAAACGCTAACATCAAAGTAAGCGCCGCAACGGTTACAATCGATTGGAACTTTGCTTCAAGCGACAAGTTCGTGTACGGGGAAGAGCTTCCCGTTCCCGCGGTGGTAAGCGACAGCCTTGACGTAACGCTCAGCGACTATACGGTTGAATATTTCTTTGGTACAAGACCCGTTGAAAATTCAGCTAAGCTCGGAGTAGGCGAATACACAATAGTTGTAACCCTCAAAAACTCCAACTTTGCGTTCGGCGCGGATGAGGTTACTTCCAAGACCGTTACAATCGACCCTGCGGAAGTTGAAGTAGACTTTGCGCCCGTTATGGACAGCTACGTCTACGGCAACAATATCGACCTTCCCGTAATTCATGCGCTTTCGGCAAGCGACTATCAGGTTAAGTTCTACAATTCCGAAAATGAAGAAGTGACCAACTCCAAGCTTGCGGTAGGCACATACAAGGTTAAAGTAACAATTACAAACCCCAACTACGTTTTAAGCAAAACGGCTCAAAGCGAGAAGAGCGTAACCGTAACCGTACGTCCCGTAACTGTTGTAATAGGCAGCCTTACGGCGGAATACGGCGAGTGGACCAAGGCAAACGCTGCGGAAAAACTTGCAAAGATTGCAGACCTCTACACAGTCGACGGCAATATCGACGCGGCGGCACTGCTCTACATAAGCATAGTACTCGACGGTTTAAGCGGCATCGAGGACGGTTGTCTTGCAGCCGGCGTATACACGCTTTCCGGTTCGTACAACAACTCCAACTATGACGTTGAGTTTGTCGTCGGCGAGCTTGAAATTCTGCCTGCAACTATGGAAGTAAGCTTCCACAACTTAGTCAAGTACGCTGTAGACGAAGCAAACGCTCATACGCTTACACTTTCTGAAAATCTTGTAAGCTTGAAGGGCGAGGGCAACACGGCAACTATCAAATACGCTCCTTTGCAGAACGTAGGAGATATAAGCAACATTCCCGAGTCGCTTTACAGCGAGCAAGCTCCCACGGTATTTGCAAACGGAATTTACTATCTGTACTACAAAATCGAGGCAGATAACCACGAGGATTACTACGGCTTTGTAAGGGTAACGGTAGTTGAAACCGTTTGGGAAATAGAGGCTCGTCTTACCAAGACTCTCGTCTACGGTGACGCAACCCCCACGGCACAGCAGCTCAAAGATATGCTTGTCATCACAAGTATAATCGAAAACGGCACGGCTGTTACCGTAACTCCCGAGCTTGTAAACGCAATCAAACAACACGTTACCGTTTCAATTAAGGGCAACGGCGCAGAAAGACTTACGGTAGGCAACTACGAAATAGTTCTCGGCGGCGACGTATCCTTCAACTATGACGACGGCGTAAACGGAGAAAGACTTGTAAACGTAGTATTTACCGACGACTTCGACGCGAGAATGCTCACTGTCGAAAAGAAGGCAATTACGGTAAAGGTAAACGACCTAACGGTTGAATATCTTGACGCAACTTACAACAAGCTGCTTTCGGGTGACACGTCCGTACTCAGCTTCGTAAACCAGACGCTTGTCGGCAGCGACAGCCTTGCAAGCTTTGTAGCCCTTGACTTCGAAGGCACAGGCGCAATGGGCGCAGGCAAGTACGCTATAGTCGGCTACGTCAACGATAACGAAGTTTCTGCAAATTACGAAGTTACGTTTGTAAACGGTACGCTTACCGTAACACCCAAGGTTGTAAATGCAAATTGGGACGACGTAACAAACGTTATTTACGGCAACGCTATCGGAGAGCCTACGATAGACGGACTTAAAGTTTCCGACTACACCGTAAGCTACTACCTCGGCAACAAACCCGTAAACAACGCAAGCAACCTGGACGTCGGCGAATACAGAGTAGTTATAACAATAACCAACCCCGATTACACGCTCGGCTCCAACCCTGCGGAAAAGACGGTAAAGGTCGAGTCCTTGAAAGTTTCTATCGAATGGAACCTCGAAGACAGCTACGTTTACGGCACCGAGTTTGGAGTTCCCGAAATTTACGGACTTGTTTCCGGCGTCGACTATGTGGTTAAATATTTCAAGGGTAACGTTGAAATTTCCAACGGCAACAAACTTGCAGTCGGCAACGACTACAAAGTAACTGTCGAACTTCTCAACGCAAACTATACGCTCGGAGATGACGAAACTCAACAGACCGTATCGGTAACCAAGCTTGAAATAACCGTAGAAATCGGCAACGAAAACGCGGTTTACGGAGAGTGGACGGTTGCAAATGCGGCAAACAAAATAGCACAGCTCGGCAACTTCTACGAAGTGGTAGGCAATATCCCCGACCCCGTTGCTTCGCTCAATATCTCTATTAAGCTCAATACTGCCGACGAAGAGGGATACCTCGGAGTAGGAGAATATGCGATAGAGGGCGCGTTCAACAACCCCAACTACACGGTTGTGTTCACGGGCGGCAAGCTTACAATTGAAAAAGCCGACATAAGCGCAAGCTTCAACGATATCTACAAGTACAACAGAGCAGAGGGACACGATTTAAGTCTTTCCTCCAAGCTCGTAACGTTGAGGGGTGAGGGCAATACGGCAAGCATCACATACAAGCTCGATACTGAACCCAACCTCGATATACAGAGCAGCGAGTATGTTTCCGCAGTTCACGTCGACCACGTCGAAGGCAGAACAACTTACTATCTGTACTACAAGGTAGTTGCGGAAAACCACAACGACTTAACGGGCTTTGTAAAGGTTGAAATTGTAGACTCGCTTCTCGAAGTCGAAGTAAGCCTTGCAAAGGGCATAACTTACGGAGATGCAACTCCCGACGAAGCTTGGCTCAAACAAAACCTCAAAATCAACAAAATTTACCGCGACGGCGTACAGATTGCCGTAACAAGCGACCTTGTTTCGACAATTCTCGGCGGAATTACTTCAATTGATATTGACACTCAAAATGCGGCAAGACTAGGCGTCGGCAGCTATAGTGTAACTCTTGAAGGTATTTTGCACGACTATGTCGAAGACGGAGATACGATAATAGCTCTTCGCGACGGCTTCGATTCAAAGATATTGAACGTTGCTAAAAAAGCTATAACCGTTCAGGTAAATAATCCCGAAAACGTTGTTTACAACAGCGACGCATATTGGGATATTCTCGGCGGCGACCTTTCGCACTTCTCGTATGACGAAGTTGTTCTTGTCGGAAGCGACAAACTTTCCGACTTCCTCATCCTTTCGCTCTTACTCGAAGACGCAACCGAGTTCAACGCCGGCAAGTATACGGTAACGGCAACCGTAATCGACAACGAAATTTCCGCAAACTATCAGGTAACGATAGTAGACGGCACGCTCACGGTAGTGCCTGCAACAATTTCCGATGTGAATTGGAACATTGCCACGGGCGGCTACACCTACGGCGACAGCCTGCCTACGCCTACGATAGACGGACTCAACGTTTCCGATTATAAGGTGAGCTACTACCTCGGCAACAGACTTTTAACCCCTATTGCCAATCCGGATGCGGCAACTTACACTATAAGAGTTGAAATAATTAACCCGAACTACACGTTCGCAGACGGCACCACGGCGGAAACCACGGTTGAAATCAAACCTTATACGGTCGAAGTCGAATGGAACAGAGCGGACGGCTACACCTACGGAGATACGTTCAACGTTCCCGAAATTTACGGACTCGACGCTTCCGACTACAAGGTTACATACCTTGACTCCTTGGGTGAAGAGGTCGCAAACGACGGACATAACCCTGTCGGAACATACACAGTTAAAGTTGACGTAGTAAATCCCAACTACACGCTCGGCGCTAACCTCGGCTCGATAAGTTTAACGGTTGCAAAGCTCGACATAACAATCACTGTCGGTGACGTTACTGCGGACTACGGCGTATGGTCTAAGGACAATGCACAGTCAAAGCTTGCGGCGCTTACCAACATGTTCGGCGTGGATAAGGATATTCCCGACGCGCTTGCACTGTTGCAGCTCGGCTTGAGTATAGTATCCGACGAAAAAGGTAATCTCTACTCGGTAGGCAGCCATAAACTGCGCGCAGCGGCTGCGGTAAACGAGATTTCTTCAAACTATAACATTACGTTTGTTGACGGAATATTGACAGTCAACAATGCGGACCTTCGTCTTAACTTCCGCGATTTGGTAAAATCCGAGGGAGAAGAACAGCCCGTAAGCCTGTCAAATAGCCTTGTAACAACGCTTGGCGACGTCAAGAACGAACAGGTTGAAATCCGCTATGCGGCTACTCAGCGCGTTCCCGACCTCGTATTTGCGGACAGTGCGTACACGTTCGATAACGACAACGCGCCTACCGTAACCCAAGAGGGCGAGTACTATCTGTACTATATGGTAACCGCACCCAACCATAACACCGCATACGGCTATGTCAAAGTAACCGTAACCGGCACGGTTTGGGACATCGAGGCAAGACTCAGACAGACGATAACCTACGGTGACGAACTTCCCACGGTTGACGAGTTGAAGAATCTTCTTGTAATAACCGCAGTAACCGAAAACGGAGTTAAACAGCAGCTCACACCCGATATGATAAGCGCTATCAAGGACGGCATAACCATCAGCGTAAACGGAGAGGTTAAGAACGTCGGCACTTATGAAGTAGTTGTAAGCGGCAGCGAAATTTCGTTCGGCGGCAAGACAATAGCAATAACTTTCGACGATGATTTCGATTCAAGAATCCTCATTGTCAATGCGAAACCTCTCACAGTAACGTTCGACGCATTGCAGGTAACATATGCAAGCGCGGCATATCAGGCGTTGCTCTCCGGTGACCTTTCGGCGCTTACCTATGTTGCAAGCGAGCTTGTCGAAGGTGACGATATTGCAGATATCTTCTCTGTTTCAATACGCGATATGGGTACTTTCGGAACGGGCAGATATTCGATAAGCGGCAACCTCCTCGACACGCAGACCGCTGCAAACTATGCGGTAACGTTCAGACAGGCAACCTTGACCGTAACCACGGCAACCGTATCGGTTGAGTGGAACGGAGACAGCCTCGTATACGGCAACGCGCTTCCCGTACCTACAATCGACGGACTTCGCGTTTCCGATTACAGCGTAGAGTATCTCAAAAACAACGTTCCGGTTGACAATATCGACCTTCCCGACGTTGGCACCTATACGGTAAGGGTAACGCTCAAAAACGGCAACTACACGTTCGGAACAAACTCCAACACTCACAGAGTTACCGTTACGGCAAAACCCGTTGAAATCAATTGGTACAACGACCGGCCCGTAGTTTACGGCACCGAACTTCCCACGCCTCAGCTTCTTGACCTCAACGACGACGATTACACCGTCAAGTACTACAACTCGCGCGGCGTCGAAGTTTCGAACGGAAACACTCTTCCCGTCGGAAGATACAGAATGGTCGTAAGACTTCTCAACAACAACTATACGTTCGGCGATTCAAGCAATAACGAATACATTGAAATAGTTCCCCTTGACGTGACTGTCGTAATAGGCGACGTCGAGGCAGTGTACGGAGAATGGACGGCAAGAAATGCGGCTAACAAGTCAAGACTTTTGACCGGTTACACCGTAACGACGGCTATCCCCGACGCGGAAAGCTTGCTCAACATCGTTCTCAGCGTCAACACCAACGGTGCTACGGGAACTCTTGCAGTGGGCGACTACGACATTTCGCTTACCTGGCGCAACGCAAACTACAACATTGTATTTGAAAAAGCTACGCTCAGCGTAACTCCTGCGGATATTGATGTAAACTTCCGCGACATAGTCAAGTATGCGGACGAAAACGGTCAGCAGCTCAGCCTTTCGACTTCGCTTGTAAGCTTAAAGGGTGAGGGCAACACGGCAACAATAAGCTATGTTTCCGACCTTGCGCTTGTCGACGGACTTGTGTTCGCAGATGAAGACTATGCGTCTACAATTCCCACAACACCCACCGAAGCAGGCGTTTACTACCTGTACTACAAGGTAGAAGCGGCTAACCACAACACCTATTACGGCAGCGTAAAAGTAACCCTTGAAAGCTCGGTTCTCGAAATCGAAGTAAGCTTGAATAAGAGTTATATTTACGGAGATAAACTTCCCACATCGGCAGAGCTTAAACAGCTTCTCACGATTACGGGCGTTAAGCACAACGGTGTTGCAGTCAGCATCACAAACGCACTTGCAAACATTATTTTAAGCGGAATTGAATTGCAACTTGCAGTCGGCGAAGGCACTCCTGCGGTCGGTAAGTACGAAATTATAATCACTTCCGGTACAACCGAGGATTATATCGACGGTACTACGACAATCGTATTCGACAGCGACTTCGACGCAAACATTCTTCAAATCAATCCCAAACCCATAACCGTAACTGTTGACAACAAGTCGGTTGAATACGGCGGAGTAGATTATAAGGCAATACTTGACGGCACTTACAGCTTCACGGCTACGGCAAACACACTTGTAACAGGCGACAAAGTTAGCGATATCGTTTCCTCCGGAATAGTATTTGACGGCGCGTTCGATGCAAGGACGTACGAAATTGTCGCAACGCTTCTCGATACGAAAACGTCGCGCAATTACGAAGTTACGCTTGTAAACGGCACTCTTACCGTAACGCCCAAGACCGTAACGGTAAATTGGGGCGCAAACAGCGTAGTTTACGGCAACGAACTTACCGTACCTACGATTTCAGGCTTGGACGTGTCCGACTATCAGGTCAAATACTTCCTCGGCAACGTCGAAGTCAACAACGCAAGCGACCTCAACGTCGGAGAGTACAGAGTAGTAGTTACTCTTACAAGCGGCAACTATGTGTTTGCAGACGGAACAACCGTTGAAAACAAGATTGCGGTAACAGCAAAAGACGTGTCTAAGGACATAGTCTGGAACCTTGAAACAAGCTATGTTTACGGCAGCTTGCTCGGAATTCCCGCAATTAGGGGACTCACCGAGGACGATTACACGATAACCTATACTACAGCGGACGGCAAAGTAGTTGAAAACGAAAACCTTTCCGTAGGAGAGTATAAAGTTGTAGTAACGCTTGTAAACGGCAACTATACGCTCGGTGAAGAGTCGCTTTCGCGCGAAGTAAGCGTCGTAACCCGTAAAATAAGCGTAACTGTAAACGACGTGGCTGCGGACTACGGCATTTGGACGGCAGAGAACGCACAGGAAAAACTTGCGGCTCTCGGTATCAACTATGTTGTTGACGATGAAATTCCCGACGCTGCAAGTCTGTTGGGAATAACGCTCACGCTCGACACGACGGCTACCGGCTACCTCGGCGTAGGAGAGTACGACATTGTCGGTACGGCATCCAACAAAAATTACGCCGTAACGGTAAACAAGGGTATTCTCACAATAAATAACGCCGATATAAAAGTTGCATTCCCCGAAATAGCTACCTTCCCGACGGCTCGTTCTCTCGAACTTGACACCGACGAAGTTACATTGCAGGGCAACGCAACGGCTACGATTACCTACGTTGACGAGCTCGAATACGTTGCCGACCTCGTGTTCTCGCAATACGGCGCAACCGCACCTTCAATCACTGCGGATACCGCTTGCGGAGAATACTACCTGTACTATAAGGTAACTGCAGACAACCACAACGACTTCTACGGCTTCTTGAAAGTAACCGTTGAAGAAATGGTTATCAAAGTAACGACAGACTTCGGCGGCTCGATAACTTACGGCGACGCAACGCCTATCGACGACGCTTGGCTCAAATCTCATCTCTCGTTCGTTTCCGCAACGGTAAATGACGGAACGGATAATGTTCTCACTCCCGAGCTCATAGCTCAGCTCAAAGCTAATATTACTTTGAGAGTTGACGGCGTTTCCGTAAACTCCTATCTCACGGTAGGCAAGTATGCAATAATCATCGACGTCAAGGACGGCTTCACTTACGAAGGCACTGCGGCAACCGTTATGTTTACCGACGAGGCAAGACACCTCACCGTAAACAAGCGCGACATTACCGTAACGGCCGACGCTCTTACGGTAGAATACGCAAGCGATGAGTACTTCAAGCTACTCGGCGGAGATTTCGGTTCGCTCACGGCTTCGGCTACGAACATTGTAAGCGGAGATAATCTCAGCGACATCGTATCGCTTTCGATAGGATTCGGCACAAGCTTCGGCGTCGGAGAATATTCGATAACCGTAACCCTTCTCGACAGCGAAAAGGCGTTGAACTACAACATTACCGACATTACGGGCGCAAAAGTAACAATTACTGCAAAACCCGTAAATGTTGATTGGAGCGGCGTAAAGGATACCTATGAATACGGTGAAGAGATGATAGGCTCTCCCGTAATCGACGGACTTACAGTCGAGGACTATAAGGTAATTTATCTCAACTCCGAAAATGTTGAAGTTTCCAACAGCGTCAACCTTCCCGTAGGCTCTTACACTGTAAAGGTTGAAATTATCAACCCCAACTACAAGCTTGCCGACGATGCAGTCGCAACAAAGACAGTAACTATAAGACAGTCCTCTGTCAAAGTAGTATGGAACGACACACAGGACAGCTATGTTTACGGAGACAAACTTCCCACGGCGTTAATCAGCGGACTTACGGAAGGCGTCGACTACACCGTAACTTATAACGGCAGCACAACGTATCCTTCACAGATAAATGCAGGTTCGTACACAATCAAGGTTGTACTTCCCGAAAACAGCCCTTATTCGTTTGCAGACGATGCTGTTACAGAAATAACGGTAGTTGTTGAAACCAAGAAAGTAACGCTTATCTGGAACCTCAACGACGAGTACGAGTTCGGAGAAGAGCTCGGCACACCTGTAATCGAAGGTCTTGATTCAAGCAAGTACACCGTAACGGGACTTCCTGCAAGCGGTACGGCAGACACGGCCGACGGCTACACCGTAACCGTAACAATTACCGACAGCAACTATGCGTTCGCAGACGGCAGTGTAACGGCTGAAAAGACTATAACCGTAAATGCAAAGAAGGTAGAGATAAGCTGGAACACAACTTACAGCTACTCCTACGGCGACAACCTGCCCGTACCCACGATCGAAGGACTTAAAGCAGGCGTCGACTATACCGTTGAGTACAGCGACGAAAACGGAACGCTTGAAAACGGCTATATCGCGCACGTTGGCGAGTATAAAGTCAAAGTAACGCTTGTAAACGGCAACTATACGCTCGGCACAGACGAAACTACATTGACAATCAATGCGTTGAAGAGAGCTGTAACCGTTCAACTCAAGGATTACAGCGCTGCATACGGCGTATTTACGGCGGAAAATGCTGCGGCTCAGCTTGCGCTTGTCTACGCTTCGATAGTTGACAGTTCGGCAATTCTTTCCCAGCTTGTCAGCGGAGATATCGTAGAGTCGCTCAACATCGTGCTCTCACTCACGGGCGCGACAGACGGCTACCTCGCGGTAGGCGGCTCCTACAAGATAGGCGCAACCTATACGAGCGACAAGTACGAAGTGACGTTTAAGAGCGGCAACCTTACTATAACCAACGCAACTATTACAACGGCGTTCGGAGAAGTAATAACAAGATTCCAGATTCCGAATGAAGACGGCGGATACGAAGAGCAGAGCGTAGAGCTCGACAGCAAGCTCGTAACCTTGCAGGGAGAGGGCAACACAGCGACTATCGATTACATTCCCGGACTCGGCAACGCGCCCCTCACGGCTGAAGAACTTGCTGCTCGCGACGGTGAATTTGACTCGGCAATCAATTATGTATCGACAGAGGGTACGTATTACCTGTATTACAGAATTACGGCAGACAACCATGAAACAATTTACGGTAGTATCAAGGTTGAAGTTGTAAGCTCGGTACTCGAAATTGAGTTGACCTTCAATGCAATTACCTACGGCGACGTATTCGACCTCAAATCTCTCATCAACACCGACAGCGCAGTTATTAAGCACAACGGCACGGTTGTTACCGATATAGATCTCAATACAATACTTGCGGCAATTTCGCTCAGCGTACAGAACAGTCAATCCAAGCTCAATGCAGGAACTTACACTGTAGTTCTCACGCAGACGGACGAAAGCTTCGAGTATAACGGAGAATTGACGGTAATTTCACTTAAAGCCGGTGCAACTCTCACAGTCAACCCCCTTGCAATCAACGTTGAGGCAACGCCCGACGAGGTTGTATTCGGAAGCTGGCAGAACGACTCGGATATCTCGACGTTGCTTTCAAACGTCAAGATAACAAATAGCGACGGAGAAGAGATAACCCTTCCCAACGGCGAAACTATTGCCGACCTCGCATTGACTTTTGCAATCGAGGGTGCGGAATATACGGGCAACTTGCTCAACGTGGGCAGCTATACCGTAACGGCAACTTCAACCAACGGCAACTATACTTTGACATTCGGTTGCACGCTTACAATCAAAGCATACGAAGTTACGGTTGAAATTGCACCGGACGGCAATATCAAGTACGGCGCTTGGTCGGCGGAAAATCTTGCGGAAAATCTTGCAAGCTTGCTTGCAAACAACGCAACTATAACCAATGCTGACGATTTGCCCGGCAATGCGACGCTTTCGACGCTCGGCATTGTGCTCGCTCTTACAAACGGCGGCGCGACAATCGGTGACGACAGTTATACCAACGGCTATCTCAATGCCGGAACATACGGCTTCAACGGCACATGCAACAAGAACTTCAACGTAACAATCACAGGCAATCTCGTAATCGGCAACGCGGAAATAACTCTCGGCGAAACCAATGATTACACTGTGGAATACACCGGTTCGAATATCGACGTTTCAAACGGCAATCCTACGGCTACTACGGTTGACGGCAGCAACGTTAACTGGACATACAGCCTTACAGAGGGCGGTGAATACGTTGAAACGCTTGAAGGCGTAAAGAATTGGATTGAAGGCGGCTACACGGTTTACTTCAAGGCAACGTCCCCCAACCATGACGAAGCTACAGGTTCGTTCAAGGTAATAGTAGAAAAGTACGAAATTACTATTTCGACAGGTGACGTTATACAAGAATTCGGCGATTGGACGAGTGAGAACGTTGAAGAAAAACTCGGCGGACTCGAGCTCAGCTATATGCACGGTGACGAGGGCATAACCCTTCCCGACGAGCTTGCAGACCTTGTGTTGACTCTTTCGCTCACAAATCCTTCGTACAGCGGCAACTACCTTGAAAGAGGCAGCTACGCAATCAACGGCGAACTCGGTGAGTACAGCGACAACTACTCCATAACGTTCAACGGCGGCACCCTTGAAATTACGGCGCGCACGCTTGTGATTAATTGGAGCAGTACGGAAGACACTATCGAATACGGCAACGCATTGCCCACATTGACTTTGAGCAATATGTTGGACGGAGATAACGTCGACTACACTGTAACTTACACCAAGAACGGCGCAACGATAACCGATATTTCAAAGGTATATGCAGGCGTTTACACGCTCAAAGTAAGTATAACAAGCGCAAACTATGTGCTTCCCGAAAACAGCGAAATTACCGTAACAGTTACGGCTCGCTCGATGACCGTAAGAATCGGCGATATGCAGAGCACTTACTCGGCTAGCGACGCTTCTACGGTAAGCGGCTTCACGGCTTCGGCTGTCGAAGGTTCGGTTGCAGAGGGAGACGATATCAACGCATTGTTCACACTTGCACTTGCCGCAAGCGGCAAACTTACGGTAGGACAGTACGCAATCTACGCAACTATGCACACGGGCGACCTTGCTTCGAGCTATAACGTAACGTTTACAGGTTCGTGGAATATGGGAGAATACAGAGGTACCGCAGGTACTTACGTTGTAAATCCCGTTTCGATACAGGTAATTTCCGGAATTACTGCAAGCGATAAGGTGTTCGACGGCACGACAAAGGCCGAACTCGACCTCAGTAACGCACAGATTACGGGAATAATTACAGGCGATGACGTCACAATCAGCGCGGTAGGTACGTTTACACAGTCTTCTGTAGGAGAAGAAATCGACGTAACCATTACCTATAACGATTTGACAGGTAATGACGCAAGCAACTATACTCTCGATAAAACGGGATCGCAGTTTGCAACGACCGCAACGATAACGCCGGCTCCGATGCCTCCCATCGACATAGATCCCGACAAACCTTTGGAATTTGACCCCGATAAGACTCTTGACGAGATAATCAACGGTTATAATCCCGATACAATGGATATGGATATCTATTATCCCGAAACAGGCGACAGAATCCATATCACTACGGATGAAAACGGCAATAAAGTCGCAACGATAACCAACGACAACAAGCCCGGCAACTCGACGACGATAGTCAAGACGCCCGATAACGAATTGGTATATACGGAAACTTCCGTAACCGAGGGTGATACGACTACCACGACGAGAACGGACAGCAACGGCGATGTAACGACAATTGTCACCAAGACAGATGAAGACGGCAAGACGACTACGACAATCACTTACCCCGACGGTTCGTTTGAAACTATCATTACCGACAAGGACGGCAATAAGACCGTAACCGTGACAAATGCAGACGGCTCAATCAAGACAACTGTAACGGATAAGGCAACCGGCACCGAAACGGTAACTGAAATCAAGAAGGACGAAGACGGTAACACAATTACCACCACGACGGTAACGGACGGCAAGGGCAATTCAACAAAGACCGAAACCGTAACCAAACCAGACGGCAGCTCCGAAACGACCACTACGGTAACGACTACCGACCCTGTAACGGGCAATGTGACCGAAAAGGTAACTTATCCCGACGGTTCTACGGTAATTACGGTTAAAGACAAGGACGGCAACGTAATTTCCAAAACCGAAATTTCGACTGTAACCAAGCCCGACGGCGGCTCGTCGACAACTACGACGACCACCGACAAGGACGGCAATACTACCGAAACTACGGTTGATAAGGATAAGGACGGCAACGTAACGGGTTCGACAACGACGACCACCGACAAGGACGGTAACACGACAACGACGACTACCGACAAGGACGGCAACACGACGTCAAGCTCGACAACGACCGAAACCGTAACCAAGCCCGACGGTTCGTCGACAACTACGACTACCACAACCCAAACGGATAAGGACGGCAACACGACAACGACTACCACTACAGTGGAGAAAGACCCTGACGGTAACACGACGTCTACGACCGAAACCGTAACCAAGCCCGACGGCTCGACATCGACAACCGTAACCGACAAGGACGGCAATACGACAACGACGACTACCGACAAAGACGGTAACTCTACGTCAACGACTACCGACCCTTCTGGCAACGAAATCAAGACCGAAACGGGCAGCGACGGTACTACGACAACCGTAACCAACCCCGACGGTACGCAGACTGTAACCAAGCCAGACGGTACGGTTGAAGTAACCAAGCCCGACGGCAACGTAACGGTAATCGACCCCGACGGCAACGTAACGGTAATCGACCCCGACGGCAACAAGTACACTCCCGACGAAAACGGTACAATTACCACTCCCGACGGAAACATTACGGTTGATAAGGGCACTGACGCAGATGGTAACGATAAGATTACTGTCACTTACCCCGACGGCTCGACAACCGAAACGGTAACTAAGCCCAACGGCGATTCGTCTACTACGGTAACCGACCCCGACGGCAACAAGACCGAAATCGAAACCGGCAAGGATGAAAACGGTAATAGCAATACGACCGTAACGGATAAGGACGGCAACACGACGGAATCGACGTCTAAGACCGAAACCAATCCCGACGGCTCGACAACTACTACTACCAAGAATCCCGACGGCACGACGACAGTGGTAACTACAAAGACCGAAACGACTACCGACCCCGAAACGGGCACGACAACCCAAACGACTACAACCGTTACGGAAGTCAAGGACAAAGACGGCAACACAATAAGTAAGGTTGAAACAGAAACAAAGACCGAAACGGACCAAGACGGTAACACCACTGTAACCGAAACTATCAAAAAGCCCGACGGTACAACTGTTGAAACAATTACCAAGCCCGACGGTTCGACATCGACGACCACTACGGTTGAAAACGGCAACGGCGGTTCGACGTCGACGACGGTAAACAAGGACAAAGACGGCAACGTTATCGACAAGATAACCACGGTAACGGACGGTAACGGCAACACGACTACGATTATTACCGACAAAGACGGCAATACGACTACGATTGTTGAAAAGAAAGACCCTGTAACGGGCAACACCACTACCACCGAAACCAAGCCCAACGGAGACGTTATCACTACTGTAACAGACCCCGAAGGCAACAAGTTATCAGAGTCGACAACGACAACCGTAAGGGACCCTGTAACCGGTAACACGACGACAACGACTACCGAAACCAAGCCCGACGGCACTGTAACCGAAATTGTCACCGAAAAGGATAAAGACGGCAACACGATTAACAACTCGACAACCGTAACAAATCCCGACGGCAGCTCGACTACAGTCGAAAAAGACAATGAAGGCAACACTACTACAACCATAACCGACAAGGACGGCAATACGACTATTACCGAAACGGATAGCGACGGTAATACGACTACCACCGTAACCGACAAGGACGGCAACACAACTTCGACCGTGACGGATAAGGACGGCAACACGACGATAATCACAACCGACAAAGACGGCAACACGGTTTCGTCCAAGACCGAAATTAATCCCGACGGCTCGACGACGACCACTACTATCAAGAAGGACAAAGACGGCAATGTAATCAGCGTAACCGAAGTCACTTCAAAGACCGAGTACGACGCCGACGGCAACACCGTTACCGTAAACCATACCGTAGTTAAGGATAAGGACGACAACATTATCTCCGATAAGACGACAACCACGACGGTAGACCCCGAGGGGAACACAACCGTCAAGGTCAAGGATAACATTACGGGTGAAGAAACTACTCAAGAGTTCAAGCCTAACGGCGAACCCGTACTTAATCCCGGTGACGTCATAATCGACGTTAAGCCTACCGACCCCGACAACTACGAAGGAGATCCTCCCGGACCTATTGTAACGACTGTCCAAAAAGGTAAGTTGGAAGTGCCTACCGTTGAAAAAACCGAACTGACCCCCGGTCAGGCAGAGATATTCCTTGCTAACCCGACTATAGCTCAAAGCTTGTTCGAAGGTTTCCATGAGAATTCAATGGTTATAAGTGCAATCGAGGTTGTCGACGAGTACACTCGCAAAGTTATCGTAAGTATTCGCGACAAGTCCAAGTATCAGTGGATTGACGGCAGCGACGAAGATAAGGAATTTATATTCACTATTTTCCGCAAGGTTGACGTAATAGTTCCTACAATTGTCGGCTCGATACTTCCCGAAGGCAGCGAAAGCATATTCGACAGTGCGGACAGCGTGCTTGAAAATATCGCAAAACTCTTCGAAGGTTTCGACAGCGAAACTATGACGGTATCCGAGGTAACTTCTCTCGGCGGCAACAAGTTTAAGGTAACTCTCGGCCTTAAAGACTCCGACAACTATCAGTGGGTTAACCTCTCGGTTGCAACCGTAAGCTTCGAGTTCACGGTTGAGAGAGCTAAGACATCGGTCGATAAGCCTACCAGAAACGACTCTGCCGAAAAGAAGAGCGAATGGTTCCTCGACGTAGCGGTGTTCAATGAACACATAAGCTCGTTGATCAACGGCTTCGATTCCGAAAAGATGATTGTTACAAGAATTGAAAGAGCAGACGCCGACATTGAGGCATACAGAGTCTATATCGGACTTGTTGACCCCGAAGAAACAAAGTGGACTGACGGCGACAGTAGCGAGATTTATCTTGTATTTACTATCGGCGCCGGTTCAACGGAAGGTCCCGAAACAGACAACACGCTTTTGATTGTAATTATCATTGCAGCGTCAGTTGTAGCTGTACTTCTGCTTGTAACTATTATTGTGGTTGCAAAATCAAAGAAACGCGCTGCTGCACCCGTAGCTTCGGCAGACGGATTTGACAGTGCGGACGGATTTGAAGACGACTTCGACGAAGACGAACTTGAAGACTTCTTGTCCGACTTCGAAGATGAAGACGATGACGACTTCGACGAATAATCCCGTCACAAAAACGATATCCACCCCTCGGGGTGGATATTTGTTTTATACGGGTTCTTGTCTGTTTTTGCAATACTTCTTGACATATTACGTCGAACTTGATAAAATGTATATAAGTTGTAACAAGGGCAGATATTTTTTTGACAGCGACTATTATTTGAACGATTTGGGCGACGCGCTTAGAACAGAGCAGCTTGTTAAAGACTCGAAGGCGGTAGGAATTTAGTATGGAAAGCGTAATTTTGGAAAATCCGATACTAATAATAGGCTTAATAATTGCTTTAACAGTCAGTGTATTCGGCATTGTTAAAAAGGTGCACATTGCTGTTAATTTAACGGGTGCGGCAATATATATCGTCACCGCCGTATATAGCTTGCTGCTCGGCGCCGGACTTTACGAGGTGGGCGCGGTAACCACCGTATTTTTAATAATAAATTTACTCCCGTTGTGGAAGAAAGGAGGGGAGTAAATGAACTTTAATTCCTTAGAGTTTCTGATATTTCTACCGTTAGTAGTGATACTTTATTGGGTGTTACCACATAAAGCTCGGTGGATAATGCTGCTTATAGCAAGCTATATTTTCTATATGCTGTGGAACGTATGGCTGATTGTGCTGATAATGATAACAACGGTAACGGCGTACGTTGCCGGAATAATAATAGAGCGCACTCATGACAAACGCGTAAAGACGGCAAGCCTTGTAATTACCCTGATAATCTGCCTCGGGCTGCTGATATTCTTCAAGTATATCAACTTCATATTGGAGAGCGCAGTGGGGGTAATAAGGCTGTTCAACGCCGAACAGGACAGTATAGTTTTAAATATAATATTGCCGGTCGGAATTTCCTTTTACACTTTTCAAACTCTGTCCTATGTAATAGACGTGTACAGGGGAGATTATAAAGCGGAAAAGCACTTCGGCTATTTCGCTCTGTATGTATCATATTTCCCTCAGTTAGTGGCAGGCCCCATAGAGAAGCCGCAGACGTTATTGCCGCAGCTTCGAGAAGAGCAAAAGCTAAAAGAGGAGGATATACTTGCCGGGGGCAAGTGGCTGCTGTCGGGATTTTTCCGTAAATGTGTGGTTGCGGACTTCTGCGGAATATTTGTAAACAACGTTTACGGGGATTTGGCAAACGCCAACGCATTGGCAATATTTGCGGCAAGCGCGCTGTTTTTGGTGCAGATATATAACGACTTTGCGGGGTATTCGGAAATAGCGTTGGGCTGTGCAAGACTTATGGGAGTAAAGCTAAGTAAAAACTTTGACAGACCTTTGACTTCCACAAGCTACACCGAGTTTTTCCGCCGTTGGCACATAACGCTTAATCAATGGTTTACGCAGTATGTATATATACCGCTCGGCGGTAACCGCAAGGGTACGGCAAGAAAAATAATAAATATACTGATAGTGTTTGCATTATGCGGACTTTGGCACGGCGCAAATTGGACGTTTGTGCTTTGGGGCTTGGCCTCGGGCGTGATTATGAGTATAGAAACGCTTCTGCGAAAGCCGTTCGCAAAGTTATGCGCAAAAACTAAAATAGATTTGGAAAATCCCGTTGTCCGAGTCATACGTCAGGTATTGCTTATAATTATGTTTACGCTGTGCTCGGTATTGTTCCGCTCGGGAAATATGGCAGAGGTCGGCTTGGCGTACAGCGGAATGTTCAGTGGTTGGGGCATAGGAGAGGACTACGTAAACAATGCCATGAATAGCTTGGGAATGGACGTTTCGCAGCTTTTACAGCTTTTTATATTTATAGTGGGAATGGCTGCGATATACAAGCTTACGTTGGAGCCGAGCGACGGTAACCTGCCGCTTGTCGAAGCCAAGAGCTACGCTTTAAATATGTCTGTGTTCATTTACGGAATAACGGCAATAATGTTGTGCTGGATAGGGCTTCTGTCAATGGGCGATTCAAGCGCATTTCAGTATTTTCAATTTTAGCGGAGGAAAAAATGACGAGCATCGAAACCAAATTAAAGCAGTGTGAAAAGACGCTGTACGAATATTTAAAAGAGCACGCCAAGCTGCGCGGAAGCAAGCCGTATCTCATAACCGAAGACGCAACGCTCAGCTATGCGCAGGCATTTAAAACAGTCAACGCACTTATAGGGCAGTTAAAGGGCAACGGCATAAAAAAGGGCACGGTAGTTGCGTTGCGAGCGACTCGCAGCCCGCAGACGGTAATGCTTACGATAGCTTTGGGCGCGATAGGCGCAATTATAGCGCTTACCGACCCTCACAACCTTGTCAAGACGTTTATATCCGACTGCGGCGTGGAAATCTTTCCCGAATACTATATAACTAACGAAAAGACTTCCTGCGATTTGGGCGCAAGGGAGGGTTGGCAGCTTTTAAACGGAGAAAATAGCGTAGACATAAGCTTTCAAGAGAGCGAAATTCAACTTTTAGAACAGCCCGAAAGCCGTGCAAACGACCCGTTTATGATAATATTCACGTCGGGTTCGACGGGCAAAGCAAAGGCGGTTGTGTTGAGCCACAAAAACTGCATAGCAAACCCTGTCGACGCAATGCCGCTGTTCAAGCAGGACGAAAACGACAGGGCAATATCGTTGTTGCCGCTCGACCATGTGTTCGGGTTTGCCCTGGCGGCGTGCGCAACGTTTTGCGGACACGACGTAATGTTTCCCGAAAAGCTCGACACCGAGTATGTGCTGTGTTGTCTGGACAAGTACAGGATATCCGTTATATATGCGGTTCCGTCCTTCTTTTTGGGCTTGCTCTCCGACGGGGCGCATAAAAAGCACGATTTAAGTACGTTGAGGCTGGGATTAATGGCAGGCGCGCCGTTTACCGCCGAGCAGTTGAGATATATCGAGGGGGAGCTGGGGCTTCAGCTTATGCCCGGATACGGTATGAGCGAGTGTGTGGGCGTAAGTACTATGAATTACGGTGCGAGCGTTGAAGAGCGCTCGACGGGTGTTGGCAAGCTATATCCCATGACCGAGATAAAGTTTACCGACGGCGGAGAGATATGCGTGCGCGGCGCAACGCTAATGCTCGGCTACTATAACGACGAAAAGGCTACCAATGAGGCCATAGACGAGCAGGGTTTTTTGCATACGGGGGATTTGGGCTATATAGACGTAAACGGTTATCTGCATATAAACGGCAGAATAAAGGACATAATTATCCGAAACGGAAACAACCTTTCCGCGGTAGAGATAGAGCGCAAGATAATAAGTTTGGAAAAGGTAAAGGACGCTTGCGTAGTGGGAATACCCGACAAAGACGACGGAGAGGTGCCCTGCGCGTTGATAGTGGCAAGCGAGTGTGTTGACGACGAACTTTTAAAGGTGCTGACTAAAATAGAAAAGCCCAAGCACGTTATTTATTCGCGGCGCGTACCCCTTACTTCGTCCGGTAAACCCGACAAGCAGGCTGTTAAAAATTTGTTTTTAAAATAAAATCAAATGTCTTATTATAAAATTTGATAATGCTTGACAAAATTGCCAAATTATTGTAATATTTAGTTAATATTAAATATTGCAACAAATGGAGTAAGGAAAAGTTTTTTGTAAGATTTTATATAATAAATTTTGGAGGTGCACTCCAATGGTAAATTTTAGTTTTTTGAGCGCAATAGAAGCTTAGTGTTTCTTTGCGCTTTTTTATTTTAAAAGTTTAAAAATCAGGAGTAAAAAATGAAAAAGATAATAGCAAGTTTAGTGTTAGCAATAATTGCATTGTTTAGTTTTGTCGGCTGTGCGGATAAATTGCCCGAAGAGGAGTTGCCTGAAAAAGAAATGCCGTATAACGTGCTGTATGACGCAAAGTTTGTAGACAAAAGCGAAAAGTTTATGACGGAGGAGTTTATAAACGAGCTTGGTTATGCTGGCGATTTCCCCGACGACAGAATGCTAATAATAGACAATCAAGATGAATTTAACCGAGTTTATAAATCATTTCCGTATGAAATAGATTTTGCAAAAGATATTTTAGTAATGTATTTGTTTGTTGATATACAATATGGTTTTGATTGTAAACTTCAAGACATGTCCGAGACAAAAAATGCATTAACAGTTGATATTTTACATGAAATTGCGGAGCCGGATTCGGATGGGTGTATTCCACCGTGTGGATCTGCACCGACACATCGCTGTTGGACAATTAAATTAACTGATTGTGACCAAACGAATATAAAGTTTAAAATGAATTGGGAGTATTAACTTATGAAGAGATATTCATATAAAAATTTAACAAGTTTAATAATAGTTTTAGCATTTTGCCTTACGTTATTGTTGCCGATAAGTATAGACCAATGGTAAAATTGAAATTAAGGCGCAAATAAAACAACAAGTTTTATTTGCACCATTTTGTATGAAAAATAGCAAGAAAGGAGTAAAAAATGAAAAAGATAATAGCAAGTTTAGTCTTAGCAATAATTGCGTTGTTTAGTTTCGGCTGTACTGATAAATTGCCCGAAGAAGAAACGTATATCGCGCCTTATAATGCTATACTTTATGATAATTGCGGTTTGTGGATAAATGATGATTTTAAAGCGGAAAATCGTGTTAAAGGAGCAATCTATAACGACGAATTTGAATGGGGAGATTATCCAAAATCAAGAACATTTATTATAACAGACAGTGACAGCTTTAAAAATGCAATTATAGATAATTTTAAGCAATTTGAAGTGGATTTTGATAAAGAAATGATTATACTTTACACATTTGCTGCGGACAGTGTTTTACCTGCAAAATTAAAAAAAATGGAATTAGTCGATGAAACTTTATCAATGGATTGCGTAATTGAATTGATTAGAAATTCGTTAACTACATGTCAACCTTTTCAACGTTGGTTAATAGTAAAATTAGACAAATTAAGTGTAACTGCTGTGGAAAATACAATATCTTACGAATATGAAGATTAAAATTAGGAGTAAAAAATGAAAAAGATAATAGCAAGCTTAGTCTTAGTAATAATTGCGTTGTTTAGTTTCGGCTGTACTGATAAATTGCCCGAAGAGGAGTTGCCCAAAAAAGAAATGCCGTATAATGCAGTTTTATATAGTCAAGCAAAAGAATGGGTCAGTGAAGATTTTTTGAAAGAAAACCGAGTAAAGGCATATTATTTGAACGAAGATTATGTCGAGGGGCTTGACGATTCTTCAACCCGCTATGTGTACGACGAAACTGCGCCTTTGTCAAGAACATTTATTATTACGGAGCAAAATAAATTCGATGAAATTTTTTCAAATTATAATTCAACAATTGATTTTGAACAAAAAATTGTAATTTTATATATTTTGTCAGATGTTTATAATAATAGAATTTATTATTTAAAAAATTTGCAAATAGAGAATAAAATTTTAACTGTTTATTATGAACTTGAGCATAAAGAAGTAGATGATGCAACTTCTTTATTTCAAAGGTGTTTTATGGTTATATTGAATAAGGAAGAATTCAATAAAGTTATTTTTACAGAAAAAAACAATAATTAGGAGTAAAAAATGAAAAAGATAATAGCAAGCTTAGTCTTAGTAATAATTGCGTTGTTTAGTTTCGGCTGTGCGAAGGAAATGCCGTACAACGTGCTGTATGATGCAAAATTTGTAGATAAAAGCGAAAAGTTTATGACGGAGGAATTTATAAACGAGCTTGGAGATCCGTGCGATTTCCCGGAAGACAGAATGTTAATAATAGACAATGAAATTGAATTCAACCGAGTTTATAAATCATTTCCGTATGAAATAGATTTTGCAAAAGATATTTTAGTGATTTATATGTTTGTTGATATACAATATGGTTTTGATTGTAAACTTCAAGACATGTCCGAGACGGAGAACGAATTGACGATTGAAATATTTCATGCAACAGCGAAACCTCCCGCAATAATGGGATCGGCACCAACACATCGCTGTTCTGCAGTAAAATTAACTAATTGTAACTACCATCAAACACAAATAAAAATCAAGAGGTAAAAAATGAAAAGAAATTCATGTAAAAATTTAACAAGTTTAATAATAGTTTTAGCATTTTGCCTTACGTTATTGTTGCCGATAAGTATAGACCAATGGTGAAATTGAAATTAAGGCGCAAATAAAACGATAAGTTTTATTTGCACCATTTTGTATGAAAAATAGCAAGAAAGGAGTAAAAAATGAAAAAGATAATAGCAAGCTTGGTATTGGCAATAATTGCATTGTTTAGTTTTGTCGGCTGTGCGAAAGAAATGCCGTACAATGTGCTATATGACGCAAAGTTTGTGGATAAAAGCGAAAGGTATATGACGGAGGAATTTATAAACGAGCTTGGAGATCCGTGCGATTTCCCGGAAGACAGAATGTTAATAATAGACAATCAAGACGAGTTTAAACGAGTTTACAAATCGTTTCCGTATGAGATGGATTTTGAACAGGATATTTTATTTGTATTTATGTTTGTAGATACAAATTACGGTTTTGAATGTAAATTGCAAGATATGTATGAAAAGGGAAATGAATTAATTATTGAATTTTTTCATGATAGTGATAAAGGCGGTTCAGCTAGTGGATCGGCACCAACACACCGCTGTTCGGCAGTTAAATTAACTAATTGCAAAAATACATATACACAAATAACATATAGAGAAAATTATCCTTCAGGAGGTTATTATGAAAAGAAATTCATGTAAAAATTTAATAAGTTTGTTAATAGTTTTGGCGTTTTGTTTGACGTTATTGTTGCCGATAATATTTTCCAAAAATTATATTGCAAGTGCGGCGAATTTTTTAAAAATGTGGACAATGTGCCGTTTTTGACTGTATAGATATATGTAAGGAAATATATAATTACGGGGGTATAGACCAATGGTAAAATTGAAATTAAGGCGCAAATAAAACAACAAGTTTTATTTGCGCCTTTTTGATTTAAAAATAGTAAGAAAGGAGTAAAAAATGAAAAAGATAATAGCAAGCTTGGTATTGGCAATAATGGCGTTGTTTAGTTTCGGCTGTGCGAAGGAAATGCCGTACAACGTGCTGTATGATGCAAAATTTGTAGATAAAAGCGAAAGGTATATGACGGAAGAGTTTTTGCAAGAAAACCGACTTCGTTTTCCGGGAGAACAAAACGATTTGCCAAGGGAAAGAACTGTCATCATAGATAACAAAGAGGATTTTAACAGAGCCTTTGTTTCGTTTCCGTATGAAATGGATTTTGAACAGGATATTATAGTAATTTTCATGTCCGTAGATATTCATTACGGATTTGAATTTAAATTGCAAGATATGTATGAAACGGGAAACGAGTTAACGATTGATATTTACCATGATATAAGGAATCATTATGAAGACAATAGTTCAGCACCCACACACCGCTGTTCTGCAGTAAAATTAACAAATTGCAACTACACATATGAACAAATAAAATTTAAATAAAATAAGAGGTTACAAAATGAAGAGAAAATTATTAAATAATAAATTGGCAGTGTTGTTTATAATGATAATATTCTTTCTAACACTGTTGTTTCCGATAATTTTCGGTAATTATATTGCAAGTGCGGAGAATTTTTTTAAAAATGTGGACAATGTGCCGTTTTTGACTGTATAAATATATGTAAGAAATATATAATTACGGGGGTATAGACCAATGGTGAAATTGAAATTAAGGCGCAAATAAAACGATAAATTTATTTGCGCCTTTTTGATTTAAAAATAGTAAGAAAGGAGTAAAAAATGAAAAAGATAATAGCAAGCTTAGTCTTAGTAATAATTGCGTTGTTTAGTTTCGGCTGTACTGATAAATTGCCCGAAGAGGAGTTGCCCGAAAAAGAAATGCCGTACAACGTGCTATACGACGCAAAGTTTGTAGATAAAAGCGAAAGGTATATGACGGAGGAATTTATAAACGAGTTTGGAGATCCGAACGATTTCCCAAAAGATAAAACGCTTATAATAGACAATCAAGAGGAGTTTAAGCGAGTTTACAAATTATTTCCATATGAAGTCGACTTTTCGCAAGAAATTTTATTTATTTATATGTTTGTAGATACAAATTACGGATTTGAATGTAAATTGCAAGACATGTCTGAAACAGAAAACGAGTTAACGATTGATATTTACCATGATATAGGGAAGCCTGATGAGGAATATTGTTCAGCACCCACACACCGCTGTTCTGCAGTAAAATTGACAAATTGCAACTACACATATGAACAAATAAAATACAATATGAATTATAAATAAGAGGATTATTATGAAAAGAATAACATACAGAAGTTTAGTAAGTCTATTAGTAGTTTTAACACTCTGTTTAACAATATTGTTGCCGATAATATTTTCCAGCAACAATTATGCAAATGCGGAGAATTTTTTAAAAAATGTGGACAATGTGCCGTTTTTGACTGTATAGACATATGTAAGGAAATATATAATTACGGGGGTATAGACCAATGGTGAAATTGAAATTAAGGCGCAAATAAAACGATAAGTTTTATTTGCACCATTTTGTATGAAAAATAGCAAGAAAGGAGTAAAAAATGAAAAAGATAATAGCAAGCTTGGTATTGGCAATAATGGCGTTGTTTAGTTTCGGCTGTGCGAAGGAAATGCCGTACAATGTGCTATACGACGCAAAGTTTGTGGATAAAAGCGAAAAGTTTATGACGGAAGAGTTTTTGGAAGAAAACAGGCTTCGTTTACCGGGAGAACAGAACGATTTACCAAGGGAAAGAACTGTAATCATAGATAACGAAGAAGAGTTTAACAGAGCGTTTGTTTCGTTTCCGTGTGAAGTTGACTTTAAGCAGGATATTTTAGTAATTTTCATGTTTGTGGATACAAATTACAGTTTTGATTGTAAACTGAAAGATATGTACGAAACGGAGAATGAACTAACAATTGACATTCACCATGAAATGCCGAAACATAATGAGGATGCGGCGTCAAAACCAACACACCGATGTTCGACAGTTAAATTAACTAACTGTAAATTCCCACAAATACAAATAAAATTCAAGAGGTAAAGAAATGAAGAGAAATAAATATAAAAATTTAACAAGTTTAATAATAGTTTTAGCATTTTGCCTTACGTTATTGTTACCGATAATATTTTCCAACAACATTTTTGCAATGGCAGAGAACGTAGAAGAAAACACAGAAGTTGTGACGGAAGAAATTCAACAAGCGCCTGCCGTGCTGGACAACAACGTAAAAGAAGTAAGAGATTTATACAACTACGACGGCTCGGCAGACTACGTCTATGTTGAATTGGCGGAGGGCGGTTATGCCGTATTTGCAAAGGGTTCAAACGAGCTGTTGGAATATTCTCCCAACGGCAGCGTTTTAGAGGACTATTCAGGACAAGTGATTTACGGCGGTCCCGGAAATTATTATTCAAACAGCAACAACGTATATACTAATATTCTGTCAAACGACACGCTTGTTATGGAAAAACAGGAAGTTAATAAAGCTTCGCAATCGACGCGTAATCTATTTAGTGTTGATAGCAAATCAGCAAACAACAATAAATATAGTTCCGAAATCTTTAACGAAAATATGATTGATGACGAAATAGCTCTCTATTCGGTACCGCCGATTGATGAAAATAATCCTATTTCGCCCACAGCCGGAGCTACATATGTGGAGCACAAAGAATATTTCCTTGCTGACCCTACGTATGGTGAAAATAATGGAGAATCTTGTATTACAGTAGCAACGCAATTAATGGTAAGCTATAACAATTACTACAACGACAGGAGATTACTCCCCGATGAATATTTAAACGGAACAAAAACGTCAAAACCGAACTACAACCCCAATTATTGTACTGACCCTATGTATGTTAGCAGAAGGACGTTGGGGAGCAATCAAGCATTTCATGATTACTTGTATAATAAAGGTCTTGTAAAGCAAATGAGAACAATTGAGCCTAAGCTGAAAGAGTATTTTAAAGAACGCAATTTGGTTGAAAATTTAGACTATACTATAAAAACTGAAAATGCTGACCCAAACGTGGTTAACAGGGATAATGTATTGGCGGAATTAAATGCAGATAGACCTACCGTTCTTTCGACCGTTTATTATTTAAATGGGACACCATCTGATAATCAATTTAATCATGCCGTCGTGGCTTATGGTTATCAATATTTGGCGCCATATTCCAACGGGACTACATATTTGGGTTATGTGGCTCATTTCGGTTGGTCTTCTTATTATAATCAAGTTTGGGCTAATTCAGCTTGGTTTCGTACTTATGCGTCATTGAATATTTTGCATACCCACAATTATTATACGGTAGGAGCAATAGGTAGTACGGGAAGAACGGAGTATAAGTGCCGTGAGTGCGGACACAGAACGGACGTGAAACCGGACAAGGTGTATCTGGATATAAGCAAAGTTGTAAAGAGCGACGGTAAATGGAACGTAACAATAAACAATATTTCGGACACGGAGATAACCGCTCTGTATAACGGAAAAATGTGTTTTGATACGGACGCAAAAAATTGGACGGGGCTTACTGACGTAAGTAAAATTAATATTCCGAGCGGCAGTTCAAGAACGGTAACAATATCGGGGCATCTTTCGGCAAATGCAATTGCGGTCAGTTATGTTAAAGACGGCGTAAGATTAATAACGTATGCAAATGAGCTTACGGACAGCGGCGGCAAGCGGTTAAGGTACAGTTATATAACCGTGCCGAAACATGAGCATAACGGAATGACGGTACGAAACGTGGGTAAAAACGTGGGCAAGTGGCTAATAGAGCTTACCAACAATACGGGCGCTACAAGAGAGTTCGAGTACAATGCAAAGCTGTGTTTTGAAAACGACGCAAAAACTTGGCAGGGGCAATCCGATCAGAAAACCGTAACTCTTCAAAACGGTAAATCAATAACTTTGGAAATACAAGAAAACGGCACGGCAACAAGCATAGCCATATCCTATAAAAAAGATTTGGACAGATATATATTCTATGCTTACGATTTGAATGCAGAGGGCAGGCTTACAAGCTTCGGAAACGTCATATACGCAAACTATTACGAGCGCAACGGGATAAAGGTGGCAATCGATAAAAAGGTGGACAACACCTGGCATTTATTGGTCATAAACAGAACCGGCATGGCGCGGAAATTAGAGTACAACTCGAAAATGTGTTTCGAGGGAGACGCGCAAAATTGGACGGGGCTTAACGACGTTAAAGAAACGCGCACTTTGCAAAACGGGGAATCGCAGCCGATAACTATAACGGAAAATTATTCGGCAACAAGCATAGCAATCAGTTATATGGAAACGGACGGAATATACAGAAAGGTATTCTATGCAAACGAACTTGATCAGGGAAAACGCACCATGAATGCAAAGAGCAACACCGTAGACACGACAAAAACAGAGGAATGTATTGCCGCAGGAACTTTAATCACGCTTGCGGACGGAAGCCAAAAGGCGGTGGAAGAGCTCACGGGGGATGAAATGCTGCTTGTTTGGAATTTGAAAACGGGAACGTTAGATTCCGCGCCCATAATGTTTATTGACAGCGACCCTACGCATACATACGATATAATCAACCTGCATTTTTCCGACGAAACTGTTATAAAGGTGATATACGAGCATGGGTTCTGGGACTTCGATTTGAACAGCTATGTGTACCTTGACGAAAACGCCGAACAGTATATCGGGCATTGGTTCAATAAGCAGACCCGGGACGAGAACGGCAACTTTGCCTGGGAAAAGGTGCAACTTACCGAGGTTACGTTTACGCAGGAATACACTACGGCGTACAGCCCCGTAACGTACGGGCATTTATGCTACTTTGTCAACGGTATGCTGTCAATGCCGGGAGGTATAGAGGGACTGTTTAACATTTTCGAGGTTGACAAGCAAACTATGACCTACGACCTGCAAGCAATGGCGGCGGATATCGAGGAGTACGGATTGTTTACATACGAAGAATTTTACGAAATTTATCCTATATCCGAAGAAGTGTTTGAAGCGTTCAACGGTGAGTATTTGAAAGTTGCAATAGGCAAGGGGCTTATTACATATGAAAGAATAGCCGAGCTTATAGAGAGGTATTCTGAATTTTTTTAAGACTTGACTGAATAGCAAATAAAAATGGGTTTGGGAAATTTCCCAAACCCATTATATATTGTGTTTTTTACTTCGTCATTGCTTCCTGAACGGCAACCGCAACTGCAACCGTCGCGCCAACCATAGGGTTGTTGCCCATTCCTATCAAGCCCATCATTTCAACGTGAGCAGGAACGGAGGACGAGCCGGCAAACTGTGCGTCGGAGTGCATTCTTCCCATTGTGTCGGTCATACCGTAGGAAGAAGGACCTGCCGCCATGTTGTCGGGGTGCAACGTTCTACCAGTGCCGCCGCCTGACGCAACCGAGAAATATTTAACGCCGTTTTCAACGCACCATTTCTTGTAAGTGCCTGCAACGGGGTGCTGGAAGCGTGTGGGGTTGGTGGAGTTACCCGTAATCGAAACGGAAACGTTCTCCATCTTCATAATTGCCACGCCTTCGGGCACGTTGTCCGCGCCGTAGCACTTTACCTTAGCTCTCGCGCCGTCCGAGAAAGCGACCGTGTCGGTAACTGTAACGGTTTCGGTATAGGGGTCGAACTTTGTTCTGCAATAGGTAAACCCGTTAATTCTCGAAATTATATAAGCCGCGTCCTTGCCAAGACCGTTCAATATAACTCTGAGGGGCTTGACGCGCACTTTATTTGCGTTTTCCGCAATTTTAATTGCGCCTTCCGCAGCGGCAAACGACTCGTGTCCCGCAAGGAAGCAGAAGCAATCCGTCTCTTCGGAGAGGAGCATTGCGCCGAGGTTGCCGTGGCCTAAACCGACTTTTCTGTTTTCCGCAACCGAGCCGGGAATACAGAAGCTCTGTAAGCCCACGCCTATTTTCGTTGCGGCTTCGTTTGCCTTTTTGCAGCCCGATTTAATTGCGATAGCCGCGCCCACCGTATATGCCCAAACAGCATTTTCAAAGCAGATAGGCTGGGTGCCTCTGACTATTTTATCAACGTCGATACCCTTTGCGAGGGTAATGTCCTTGCATTCTTCAATGGATTTAATGCCGTATTCTTTCAAAACGCCGAGAATTTTAGCCTCGCGTCTTTCATAACTTTCAAAAAGCGCCATAATTAGTCAACCTCCTTGTCCGTTCTGGGGTCAATATGCTTAACCGCGCCGCTCTCTTTTGAATATCTGCCATAAGTACCGATGGCTTTCTCGTAAGCTTCGTTGGGGGAAAGACCTTTTTTGATAAAGTCGGTCATTTTTCCGAGCGAAACAAATTTATATCCGCATACTTCGTTGTTTTTGTCGAGCGCAAGCGCGATAACGTAACCCTCAGCCATTTCGAGGTATCTTACGCCCTTGAGCTTCGTGCCGTACATCGTGCCAACCTGTGAGCGAAGCCCCTTGCCCAAATCTTCAAGCCCCGCGCCTATTGTAAGTCCGTCCTCGGAGAAAGCGGACTGCGTTCTGCCGTAAACGATTTGAAGGAAAAGTTCGCGCATAGCGGTATTGATAGCGTCGCAAACGAGGTCGGTGTTCAGCGCTTCGAGTATAGTTTTGCCGGGCAGAATTTCAGCCGCCATAGCAGCGGAGTGCGTCATGCCCGAACAGCCTATCGTTTCAACCAAAGCTTCCTCGATGATACCGTCTTTGACGTTCAACGAGAGTTTGCAAGCTCCCTGTTGGGGTGCGCACCAGCCTATACCGTGCGTAAAGCCTTTGATGTCCTTGATTTCCTTTGCCTGAACCCAAAGTCCCTCTTCGGGAATGGGTGCGGGACCGTGCTCGAATCTGCCCGACACGCCCTTGGCAACGCAAATCATATTTTCAATATCTTTTGAATATTGCATTGAGTGTCCTCCGTTTTATTTTGATATATTTTTATCTAAACTATTATAGCACGATATTTTCAATTACACAATGCTTTAAACAAAAAAATTACACATTTTTTGCTTTTAACCCAAAAAAGTTGTTTATTGAGGTTGCAAATATATTATAATATAAGTAAGCAAACCTGCGCTATATTCAAGTTGATTTGCGCAATTTATAAAAGAGGGCTTTAATATGCTTTGTCAACGCTGTAAAAAAAATATTGCAACCGAGCACTTTGCCGACATAATCAACGGCGAGCTGATAGAGAGCCACCTTTGCGCCAAATGCAATGCGGAGATGGCTGTCGGACTCAACTCTAAAATTAACGACGCGGTATGCTCGTGGCTGTTCGGTTCGTCCGCGCAAAAAAAAGTTTGCCCCGTGTGCGGAATGAATTATAGCGAATACGAAAAGAATGGGCTATTGGGCTGCGCAAGCTGTTACGACGTTTTTAAAGACGAGTTGCTGCCTGCAATCCGAGCAATACACGGCAAAGTGGAGCATGTCGGACAAGTCGGGTTGAATAATGATGACTTGGGCTTGCATCGAAGGCTAAAAAGCTTGCAAGAGCAGTTGGAGCTGGCTTTACGGGAAAAGCGCTTTGCCGACGCCGGCGTTCTGAACAAAAAGATTTACGACATAAACAAGACCCTTCACGGAGACAGCGAAAATGACGAACCTTACTAATACCGTAATATCGACTCGCGTCAGGCTGGCGCGCAATATCGAGGGTTACGCGTTTCCCTCACACCTCGGAGAGCGGCAGGCAAAAGAGATTGTGCGTTTGGTAACTTCGGGTGTGGCGCGGCTTGACGAATTTAAAATATATTATATGGATAAAGTGTCCGAGGCGGAGGCGCTTTCCTTAAAGGAAAACCACCTTATAAGCCCCAACCTTGTCGGCAAACGCAATTCCGCCGCCCTTATTAACGGTGACGAAAGCGTTTCTATAATGGTAAACGAGGAGGACCACCTGCGCGAGCAGTGCATAGTAAAAGGGCTTGATTTAAAGCTTGCTTACGGCGCGATGTCGAGGATAGACAACAGCATTTCAAAGCTTATGAAGTTTGCCTATGACGAACAGCTCGGCTTTTTGACGGCGTGTCCCACCAATCTCGGCACAGGGTTAAGAGCTTCGGTAATGCTGTTTTTGCCGGCAATAACGATAAACAGAATGATGCCGCGAGTGGTAAAAAGCATTTCTCATCTCGGGCTAACGGTGCGCGGAATTTACGGTGAGGGCAGTCAGGCGGAGGGCTATACTTATCAGATAAGCAACGAAGTGACGCTCGGCGTCAGCGAGGGGGAAATAATCGCGAGGGTAAACGACATAGTTAAAAAGGTATGCGCGCTCGAAGAGGCAGAGAGAAACGAGCTTAAAACCTGTTCGTCCGCGCTCGACATTCGCGACGAAACGCTGCGCTCATACGGCATACTTACAAATTGCGCAAAGCTTTCTACGAGCGAGCTTATAGCTTACTCTGCAAACGTCAAGCTGGGCGCGTGCCTTGGCTATATCAAGCTTGCCGACATTTCTCAAATAGACGAGCTTGTAGTAAAAATGCGCCCTTCCAATATAAACAACGCGTCGGGGCGCGAGCTTACGCCCGTGGAGCGCGACGTCTACAGGGCGCAGTACACAGCAAAATTTTTAAAGAAAATAGTGGAATAAAGGAGGAACTTATGCAGTTTTACAACAATTTCACGGACAATATGCAAAAAGTTATCAAGATTGCCGAAGAGGCGGCTACGGTACACCACAGCAGTTATATAGGCAGCGAGCACATAGTTTACGCAATGCTCAACTGCCCTTCATGCACGGCTTATAAGGTGCTTATGGCTTGCGGGGTAGACGAGCACAAATACCGCACATACTTTTTGTCTACTATAGACACTCGGTCTAATATAGTCGGCTATACTCCGCGCACAAAGCATATGTTCGAGCGCGCCGTCGAGCTGTCAATCGACATTAACGGGGAAGCCTCGCTTGCAGGTACCGAGCATATGCTGCTTGCAATATCTTCGTCGGACTGCCTTGCTATGCGTATTTTAAGGGCGATAGGCATAAATATTTCCGAACTCGCAAGCAAGCTCGAGCTTGCCATAAGCGACGGAGCTGACGAGCTTTCGGACGATGACGGCCAAATGTTTTCAAGCTTTGAAAATATGATGGGCGTCAAACAGCGCGAACAGAAAAAGAACAAAACGCAGTCCAAGGGAGGGCTTGACAAGTCGGTATTGCAGTACGGCTCTGATTTGACTTCCAAGGCTCGCGAGGGCAAAATAGACCCCGTTATAGGCAGAAAAAAGGAGATAGACAAGATAATACAGGTGCTTTCGCGCCGAACAAAAAACAACCCTGTGCTTATAGGCGAGCCTGGCGTCGGTAAGAGCGCTGTCGTGGAGGGGCTTGCTCAGGCAATTGTCAAAAACGAAGTGCCCGATTTGCTCAAAGACAAAATAGTTTTCTCGCTCGATTTATCGGCAATGGTAGCAGGCTCCAAGTACAGGGGTGACTTCGAAGAGCGGCTTAAAAACGCTGTCAACTCGATACAGAGCAGCGGCAACGTCATACTCTTTATAGACGAAATTCATCAGATAGTAGGCGCAGGCGCAACCTCTGACGGCAATATGGACGCGGCTAATATCTTAAAGCCGATGCTTGCGCGCGGAGAGTTGCAGACAATCGGCGCAACCACGTTGGAAGAGTACAGAAAATATATCGAAAAGGACGCGGCTTTGGAGCGCAGGTTTACCCCCGTTCAGGTCGACGAGCCCACTGTAGAGGACACAATTTCAATTTTGACGGGTTTGAGGGATAAGTACGAGGCGCATCATAAGGTAGTTATAACCGACGAGGCAATCGTAGCTGCGGCGGCGCTTTCCGACAGATATATAACCGACAGATTTTTGCCCGACAAGGCAATCGACCTCATTGACGAGGCGGCGTCGAGAGCAAGACTCAACAGCTTGAACAGCCCCGAAGAGCTGCGCGAGCTCGAAGAAAAATTGAAGAGGTTGAACCTTGAAAAGAACAAGGCGGCAAGGGGAGAAAACTATTCCCAAGCGCAAAAGCTTGTAGTTGAAATAAACGAGGTGCAAGAGCGGATAAATAAACTTACTTCCGATTGGAAGGGAGAAAAGCAGACCTCGGTTCCGAATATCGGCAGCAACGAAATAGCCGAAATAGTCAGCGGCTGGACGGGCGTTCCCGTTGTAAAACTTACCGAGCAGGAGAGCGAAAAACTTTTGCATTTGGAAGAAAATCTTCATAAACGCATTATAGGTCAGGACGAAGCCGTATGCGCGGTATCACGTGCAATCCGCCGCGCTCGCGCAGGATTAAACGAACCCAACAAGCCCATTGGCTCGTTTATATTTGTCGGCCCCACGGGCGTAGGTAAAACCGACCTTGCCAAGGCGCTTGCCGAGAGTATGTTCGGTGACGAAAGATTGCTTGTGCGCCTCGATATGTCCGAGTTTATGGAAAAACATACGGTGTCAAAGCTCATAGGCGCGCCTCCGGGCTATGTAGGGTACGACGAAACGGGTGGCGGACAGCTTACCGAAAAAGTACGCAGAAAACCGTATTCGGTGGTGCTTTTCGACGAGGTTGAAAAGGCGCACCCAGACGTGTTCAACGTGCTGTTGCAGATACTCGACGACGGCAGACTTACCGACAGTAAGGGCAGAGTAATCAACTTTAAAAATACTATTATTATTATGACTTCAAACGTCGGCGCAAGCCGCATAAAAAAGATGTCGTCTTTCGGCTTTACTTCGGGCAGCGACGAAGCTTCGGACGGTTACGACAGTATGAAGGACAGCATAAACGAGGCGCTTAAAGAGCAGTTCAAGCCGGAGTTTTTGAACAGGGTCGACGACATCATAATTTTCAGAAAGCTCACCAAGGAAGAAGCAGGCAAAATCTGCTATAAAATTATCGACGGGCTTTCCGATAGGTTGCGCGCGCGCAATATTTCTTTAAATATTTCCGACGAGGCAATGGACAAAATTTTGAATGAAGGTTACAACGATATGTACGGTGCGCGTCCCTTAAAACGAGTAATTCAAAAGCGCATAGAGGATAGGCTTTCGGACGAGATTTTAGCAGGTCACATTCTCCCCGGAGAAGTAGTCACGGTTGCGGTAAAAGACGACGACTTTATATTTAAGTCCGAAAAGAAATAAAATTTTTTGCATATAATAGTATTGACAACTTTAAAACGTTGTGTTATAATACGACTGTAACAGAGGTGTTTCGCGATCTTAACAGCGAAAGTTATAAGTAGGCGTTTCTCAGCCTTTAAGCGAGAGAGTTACAAGGAGTGTTTCGCTACTCTGAGTGCGAGCGTAACAGCGAGGGGCTTTTTGCCCCTCATATTTTTTGCAAAGGAGAAGATTGCATGAATATTAAGTTTTATGAAATAGATAACAGTTATATAGACTATTTGGCGCAATTTGCTCCGCATTTATTTCATAACAGTCAACAAAACCAGCAAAACAACAGAAAGTACATAGGAATATTATTTAGTATCAATAATTTTGACTATTTTGCGCCGTTATCGTCTTTTAAAAGTAAGCACGAGCATATGCAGGAAAGTATGGACTTTATAAAAGTAGGTAATTACGCTGTTATTAACTTAAACAATATGTTTCCGGCAAAGGCAGTTTATTGTAATTATATCGATTTTTCAAATGAGCAAGACTATAAATATAGACAATTGCTTGAAGCGGAATACAGAATAATTGTCAAAAAACAAGAGAAAATTATAAAGAGTGCAAATAATTTATATAATTACAAGATTAAATACGGCACTTCAACAGCTCTCGCAAGGCGTTGTAACGATTTTCGTTTACTTGAAGAAAAGGCTAAATTATATAGATAATCCGACAAGCGTTGCGTTTTCAATCGCAACGCTTGTTTAGTTTTTCTAAAAGCTTTTCTGTTGTCTTAACGTCGGCAATTATGGCGTCTATTCTCTTTAACGACAAATTATATTTTTTGATTTTCGGCTTTCTCTTTTCGCAAAACCCGTCGCTTGATACAAGCTTTTTCCAAAATGTTAAACTCCTAAATTTGCGATCTACTATCATTAGTAGTAAGCATATAATATCACTACCAATAATAGTATGTCAAGAAAAATTCAACCATTGGTAGTAAAATATTTTTGACTGTAAATAAAAAAAAGGAAATAAAATTATGATATTGCAAGAACAAATTCAGTACAAATTACAAGAGGCAATCAAGCAAAGCGGATTAAGTCAAACGACTATCGCAAAACAAGTGGGGGTATGCCAACAGGCAATTTCAAGCTATCTTCACGGCAATAAAATGCCTGCGCTGGACACCTTTGCAAATTTATGTCAGGTGTTGGACGTTGACCCTGCGGAAATTTTGTGTATAAAAAAATAAACAAGGCGCGAAATTTCCCATTGTTTCCCTAATTAGGGATAAAATGTATATACTAAGGGTATGATATGGAAAAATTTTCGGAAAGACTAAAAGAGTTAAGACAAGAAAGAGGACTGTCTATTCAAAGATTGGCTAAGGAAGTGCAGATAAGCTCGTCGGCTCTTTGTCGATGGGAAAATTGCCAAGCAGATATAAAAGGTTCTCAACTTGTTATACTTGCCAAATATTTTGGCGTAACTATTGATTATTTAATGGGTTTAGAAGATTAACAAATAATTTATCCCTCGGACAAAAGTCCGAGGGATTTGTATTTGTGGGAAATTTTCTATTCGCTATTTTTCTCTGCCGAGAACACAATCAACCGTACAGTCAAAATATTTAGCAAGCGCAATCAAGCCGTCGGGTTCGGGTAATCGTTTGTCGTTTTTCCAATCAAAGTAGTTGCCTTCCGGAATTTTTGCCTCTCTGCAAAATGCTGCGCCGCTTAAATTTTTTGAATTGACTAATTCTTGAAGTCTAACGCTGAATTTCGGACAAGGTAAAAATTCTTGATTGCAGCCGTACTCATTAAATCCCAACAAATAATCAACCGAGCAATTAAATAAATTAGCAAGACCTACGAGGTTTTTAAATGAAGGTTCACGATTACCTTGTAAATATCTGCAAACAGTTGAAACTGAAACGCCCAAACATTTGGCAAGACTTTTCTGGTTTAAATTATTGACAATCATAAGTCCTTTTAAGTTTTCGACAAATTTCATCAAATTCATACAAACACCGACCTTTTTTTTAATTTAATTATCTCCGCAAAGGCAATTGTTTGCTTGCAAATTGCTTTTACGGAGAGGTATAATAGACTTACACTAATGAGCGCGCATAAGTGAAATTTATTGAGGTACAAAAGTATGTGTAAGTTACAAAAATTTAGTACAATTGAACAATCTGTTGATATGAAAGCAGCAGTAAATGAACGTGAAATTAAAACAGAAGAGTTAATTTTAGAACTTAAACCTTTAATTGAAGATTATTTTATCGGTTCGTTTAAAGTTGAGGGGAATAAGCTCAATATCGGATTTTTAAACGGACAAAATTTTATATTGACTGTTTTATAAAACGGCGCCCCTCTGCACGCGGTAGAGGGGCGGTAATAATAATTTACGGCTCTATTGACAAACACGGCGTTTGCTGATATAATTGTGGTTCAAATTATATGGGGGAGTACGGCGGCAATAAACGTATTTAAGGAGTGACTATGAAAAAGAAAATAATTATAGCGGTAATAATAGTTGCGTTGCTGTGCGGAATCGGTGGCTGTGTGTATAGCTGTTGGCGTACTTTCGGTTATAGCGATGAGCGCACTGTATCCGAAGCCCAAAAATTTGTCAAAGACGAGTTGGGCTATGACGAGGTTTGGTTTGTATGTATGGGCTATGCCAGAATTGAGCCCGAATATGATTTTCATCCCAGCTTTTTAGTTTTCGGTATTAAAGACGGGGAAGAAATTTTAGCCGCGATACCTTTTTTTAAATCAGACAAGGAACCGCCCGTTATAATGGATTGGCCGTTTAAACATTCTTTCGCACAGATAGTCGATTTTTTGCACGAAAACGATATTGATTGCGAAAAGAAAGATTACGGCGCGTTTAGTTTGGAAAACAGACCCGAAAACGGGTTTGATACTATTAAGCCCGAACCTCGTTTGGGTTTGGTTTACCATAATTATTGCGTGACGGAAACTGACGGAAATTTAATTTTAATTTAAACAAACGCCCTCTCTACCGTGAGTAGAGAGGGCGTTTTGTATAGTAGAATTGCTAATTTTAACGGTAGCGCCGTACAAATTAAAAGTAGGTTTACCTTGCGGAAAATTCGTATATAATTAAAAAAAAGGCAAAAACAGGAGTTATATATGAAAAATGCGGCTGCTTTAAATACAAAACGCAAGTACTTACCGCCCGTTTATACCAAGGGTGAAGAAATTTTCAACGCGGTGTCGCACATTGTCGGCGGCGCTTTCGGGCTTATCGCGCTTATAGTTCTGCTTATTTACACTTACCCCAATCCGTCGTATATGTGGGCTGTAACGGCTTTCGGTTTGGGCATTATAATACTGTACACAATGAGCGCGCTGTATCACTTTTTGCCGAGCGGCGGCGGAAAAAAGGTGTTCCGCATCTTTGACCACTGCACGATATTTTTGTTAATTGCCGGCACATATACGCCCTTTTGCGTAATTGCGTTAGAGGGAAATGTTCTTGGGCTTATAATACTTATAATCGAATGGTCGCTTGCCGTTATAGGCATCACGGGTAATGCAATAGCAATGAATAACAAGTTTGTAAAGGCGTTGTCTATGGCGTCGTACTGCGTAATGGGCTGGCTTATTTTAATTGCCTTTGTACCGCTTATGCAAAGTATTTCCGCGGCAAGCTTCTGGCTGCTTTTGTTGGGCGGAATAGCTTATACCTTCGGCATACTCTTTTACGCGCTCGGCAAAAAAGTAAAATATTTTCACTCCGTATGGCACTTGTTCGATATTCTCGGCACGGTTTTGCAGTTTGCAAGCATTCTTTTAATTTTGTTATAAATTCGGTTTTCTATATGTTGTGTTTACTTAAAATTTTTTCAACAATATTTGGTGTTTTTGTTGACAAAAGCAACTTGCGCTGTTATAATTAAATTCCAACTGAATAGCCGCGCGGCAACTGACGAATTGATTGCGAATTAACGCAGGGGAGTCGCGGCGGTCTGAAATTGTCGTTCGTCTGGGCTATTTATTGAATAGCCCGATTTTTTATATAAACTTCAAAAAGGTAAGTTATGACGGGAAAAATACACTCAATCGAAAGTTTCGGCACGGTTGACGGACCGGGGATAAGGTTTGTGCTGTTTATGCAGGGCTGCCCTATGCGCTGTCTGTACTGCCACAACCCCGACACCTGGAACGTGGGCTCGGGCCGTGAAATTACGGTCGATTGGGCGGTTGACGAAGTCTTGAAATACAAAAGCTATATAAGCCGCGGCGGAGTTACCGTTTCGGGCGGAGAACCGCTGTTGCAGCTTGAGTTTGTAACCGAGTTTTTTAAGCGGTTAAAGCAAGAGGGGATACACACCGCACTCGACACCTCGGGCGTAACCTTCGTAAAAGCGGACGAAAAAATAGAAAAGCTTATAAAGTACACCGACCTTGTGCTTCTCGACATTAAGCATATCGACGACGAAAAACACAAAAAACTTACGGGTTTTACAAATAAAAACACGCTTAGTTTCGCAAAATATCTGTCGGATAACGGCAAAGCTATGTGGATCAGGCACGTTCTCGTGCCCGACATAACCGACGATAACGAATACTTAAAGGCTTTAAAACAGTTTATCGACGGGTTGAAAACGGTACAAAAAACCGAACTGTTGCCCTATCATACAATGGGCGCGGTAAAGTACGAAAAACTCGGTTTAGACTATGCGTTAAAGAATGTTTTGCCGCCTACGGACGAAGCAATTAAAAACGCAAAAACAATACTCGGTATAATATAGGAAAAGTGAGGTAACATTTATGCAGTTCAAGGCATGGGAAGGCTTTAACCTCGGCAAATGGAGCGAGGAAGTCAACGTAAGAGATTTCATTCAAAACAATTACACCCCCTACGAGGGTGACGGCGCGTTTCTTGCCGACGCAACCGAGGCAACCAAAAAGCTTTGGGACGAAATTTGCGCCCTTTCCAAAAAAGAGCGCGAAAACGGCGGAGTACTCGACGCAGACACGTCTGTGGTGTCGTCGCTTACTTCGCACGGTGCAGGCTATATTCATAAGGATCTTGAAAAAATTGTCGGTTTACAGACGGACAAGCCTTTCAAGCGCTCGTTGCAGCCCTTCGGCGGCATAAAAATGGCGGAACAGGCTTTGAATATGTACGGTTATCAACTCGACGCCGGCATTAAAGAAGTGTTTTCAAAGTACCGCAAAACTCACAACGACGGAGTTTATGACGCTTACACCCCCGAAATGCGCCGCGCACGCAAAGCGCATATTCTTACGGGGCTTCCCGACACCTACGGCAGGGGCAGAATAGTAGGGGATTACAGGCGCGTCGCGCTCTACGGCGTGGACTATCTCATCTCTCAAAAGGAAACGGATAAGCTTAATATGGACGGAGAAATGACTCCCGACCGCGTGCGCGACCGCGAGGAGCTTTCCGAACAAATTAAGGCGCTTAAAAATCTTAAAGCAATGGCGCAAATTTACGGTTTGGATATCTCGCAACCGGCAGATACTGCGCAACAGGCGGTTCAGGCGCTGTATTTCGGCTATCTCGCTGCCGTCAAAGACCAGAACGGTGCGGCAATGTCGATAGGCAGAAATTCAACCTTCCTCGACATATATATCAAGCGCGATATCGAGCGCGGCGTTATAGACGAAAGCGCCGCTCAGGAGCTTATCGACCACTTTGTTATGAAGCTGCGCATTGTCAAGTTTATGCGTACAAAGGAGTATAACGAGCTGTTCTCTGGCGACCCTACCTGGGTAACGGAGTCAATCGGCGGAATGGGAGTGGACGGCAGAACGCTTGTCACGAAAACTTCTTTCAGAATTTTGCACACACTGACAAATCTCGGACCCGCTCCAGAACCCAACCTTACAGTGCTTTGGAGCAAACATTTGCCCGACGGGTTCAAAAATTTCTGCGCAAAGCTCTCAATTCAGACCTCGGCAATTCAGTACGAAAGCGACGATTTAATGCGCCCCGAACTCGGCGACGACTATTGCATAGCTTGCTGTGTCAGCGGTATGCGCGTCGGCAAGGATATGCAGTTTTTCGGCGCAAGGGCAAACCTCGCAAAGTGCCTTCTTTACGCAATCAACGGTGGAAAGGACGAGGCTATCAAGGATAAAGACGGCAAGCCTATGCAGGTTTCTCCTGCGTTCGAGCCCGTGCACGGGGACGGTAAGCTTGATTTTGAGGACGTAAAGGAAAAGTACGAGCAGATGATGGATTGGCTTGCAAGGCTGTACGTCAATACTCTCAACCTAATTCACTATATGCACGACAAGTACAGCTATGAAGCGCTTGAAATGGCGCTGCACGATACTTGCGTGCGCAGGTTCTTCGCAACTGGTGTAGCGGGACTTTCATGCGCGGCGGACTCACTTTCGGCTATAAAATATGCCTGCGTCTATCCCGTAAGAAACGAGGACGGAATAGTCTGCGACTTCAAAATAGAGGGGGATTATCCCAAGTACGGCAACAACGACGACAGGGTTGACGAACTTGCCGTATGGCTTGTAAAGACCTTTATGAACAAGATAAAGAGTCACTTTACCTACCGCGAAAGCGTGCCCACAATGTCTATTTTGACTATTACAAGCAATGTGGTTTACGGCAAAAATACGGGCAACACGCCCGACGGAAGAAGGGCGGGTCAGCCCCTTGCGCCCGGTGCAAACCCCATGCACGGCAGGGACTGCTGCGGCGCTCTCGCTTCTCTCGAATCGGTTGCAAAACTTCCCTATGAGTACTCGCGCGACGGAATTTCAAATACGTTTTCGATAACTCCCGAAAGTCTCGGAAAGAGCGAAAGGGTGGAAAATCTTGTATCCCTTCTCGACGGCTACGTTGCAGACGGCGGCTATCATCTCAACGTCAACGTGTTCAACAGAGAAACGCTTTTGGACGCGCAAGCTCACCCCGAAAAGTATCCTCAGCTCACAATCCGCGTTTCTGGCTATGCGGTCAACTTCAACAAACTAACGCGCGAACAGCAAAACGACGTAATTTCCCGTACAATCCACACAAAGTTTTAAAATTTAAAGCGACGCAGAATGCGTCGCTTTTTTTATGAATAATAGCTTACTGCGCCTTTAAATATCGCATAGGCAATATTTTTTTGATATTCCTCGGTTATAAGCAGCTTTTCGTCGTCTGGGTTGGATAAAAATCCGCACTCTACAATTACCGATGGATTGGGTGTGCATTTGAGCATATAATAATCCCCTACGAGCGCCTCGTTCTTTTTTGCGCATTCGTCCATTTGGTTGAGGGAAGCCTGAATGCAGTTTGCAAGCTTTTTGCCGCTTTCGCTGTTCTTATCAAAGAATACCGTGCCGCCCCTGCGTGAAGGGTAGGGACACTTATTTTGGTGTACCGAAATAACCAAATCGGCGTTGTTTTCTTCGATAATTTGCTTGCGCTTTTTCATATCGCGCATTTTAAAGCCCTTTGTCGGCATTCCGTAAAGTCCGCCGTTTGTGCTTCTTGTCATAATAACATTAAATCCGGCGTTTACAAAACAGCCTTTAAGTTTTTTGGCTATTGCAAGATTAATGTCGCTCTCTTTTACGTCTGTTTCTACGCCTCTCACTCCGGCGTCAACTCCGCCGTGCCCTGCGTCGATAACAACGGTAAGCTGGGACTGTACGGAAACACCGCGCGCCGCAACGCTGCAAAGTATGCCCAAAGTTACGCCAAATGCAATTATAAGCGATAAAGTTATTACAACGGTTTTTTTAAGAGTTATTATTTTCACGCTATATACTATGGATTTATTGCGTTTTTTATGATTATATGTTATAATTTAACGGAGTATGTTTAAATTTTTTACTACGCTTTCCGAGAATCAAGCAAGAAATATAAGCCCCGTTACGCTTGCATTTGTCGGTGACGCCGTGTACACGCTTTATGTGCGCGAAAGGCTTGTTGTCGAGCGCGACTTGTCTACGGGCGCGCTGCAAAAGCTGTCCTCGTCCGAGGTGTCCGCGCACGGTCAAAATATTCTTCTTGAAAAAATAATTCCACTTTTAAGCGAGGAGGAAATCGCGGTTTTTAAACGCGGCAGAAACGCAAAAAAACCTTCCAAAAGCAAAAGCGCTACGGTTTTCGAATACAACAACTCAACGGGGTTCGAGTCGCTTTTGGGCTATTTATACCTCGTAGGCAGATACGAGAGAATAGAACAACTTTTGGATAATTAAATTTTTAGAGCAAATACATTTTTGCGCAAACTTGCGCCTCGGCGGGGTGAATTTGCGTGACTTGAAAATTGAGTGCCCTTAGCGGTCACGCAAAGAGGGCAAGCAGCCCTCAAGTCACGAAAAATTTATTTCGCAGAATAGAAATACATTTTTGTGAGGTAATCATATATGAAATACGAGGGGAGAAATTCCGTTTTGGAACTTTTGAAAACGGATAAAAATATAGATAAAATATTAATTGATAAAAACCTTTCGGGCAGTTTAAAGGTTATTTGCGCGGAAGCACATAAAAAGAAAATAAAGTTGCAGTTTGTATTTAAAAAAGTTTTGGATAAAGAGAGCGAGGACGGCAGGCATCAGGGCGTCATTGCCTATGCCACCGACTACGAGTATTCCACTATTTACGACATTTTACAGGGCGACGACGAAAACGGGCTTGTAATCGTCTGCGACGGAATAGAGGACGTTCATAATTTAGGCGCGATAATAAGGGTTGCGGAATGTGCGGGCGCGAACGGCGTTATAATAACGGCGCAAAATTCCGCCAGCGTGACCGACGCCGTTATACGTGTTTCCGCAGGCGCAGCCGAACATATAAAGGTTGCAAAAATCAATTCGCTTGTCTTTGCAATAGAAAAGCTCAAACAGGCAGGGTATTGGCTATACGCGCTCGAAGCCGACGGAGAGGATATCTATAAGGCAAATATTTCGGGTAAAGTTGCGCTTGTTATAGGCGGAGAGGACAGCGGAGTCAGAAGGCTTACAAGGGACAAATGTGACTTTTGTCTTGCTCTGCCCCTGCACGGAAAGGTAAACTCGTTAAACGCGTCGGTCGCGCTCGGTATAGCCGCTTACGAGGTAATAAGACGCAGATGAGCGACGAAGAACTTATAATAAAAATACGCTCGGGCGACAAAGCCGCCGAACTTGAGCTTTTAAAGCGTTATCAAATAAAAGTCAAAAAAAAGGCTTCGGGCTTCTTTCTGCACGGCGGAGATAGGGAAGACTTGGAACAGGTGGGTATGATGGCTGTCTGTTCGGCTGTTCAAAGCTTTAAAGAGGGCGGCGCCAGCTTTTCGTCTTACGCTTCGGTGTGTATCGAAAATGCCGTCAAGGACGCCATTAGAAAGAGCGTGGGCGCAAAGCAGCAGGCGCTAAACAACTTTGTGCCTATAGTCGAGGTTGTCGAACGCGCCGAGTACGCAGTAAATCCCGAAGACGAGCTTATCCGTTTGGAGAGCCGCGACGAGTTTTTGAAAAAAATTTCGAAAATTTTATCCTCGTTCGAGTTTAAAATTACGGTAATGTATCTTGAAGGTATGTCCGTCGGGGACATTTCCGTTGCCGTGGGAAAACCGCAAAAAAGCGTTTCAAACGCGCTTTGCAGGGCAAAAAACAAACTTGAAAAGGTATATATGCAGGAGGAGTAAATGGCTTATCTCGCATTTTACAGAATGTTTCGCCCCACAACCTTCGACGAAGTTGTCAGGCAGGAACACATTGTAAGAATTTTAAAAAATCAAATAGAGAGCGATAAGGTCGGTCACGCGTACCTGTTTTGCGGGCCGCGCGGCACGGGCAAAACTTCGCTTGCCAAAATATTTGCAAGGGCAATAAACTGCGAGCACCCCGTCAACGGCTCTCCCTGCGGCAAATGCGCTTCTTGTCTTGCGCTTGCCGACCCGTCCAATCTCGACGTTTGCGAGATAGACGCCGCGTCGAATAACGGCGTCGACGAAATGCGCGATTTAAGGGAAAAGGTGCAGTATCCGCCCGTCGGCGGCAGATATAAGGTCTATATCATCGACGAGGTTCATATGCTGACGCAGTCGGCCTTCAACGCCGTGTTGAAAACGCTGGAAGAGCCGCCCCGTCACGCCGTATTTATACTTGCCACAACCGAGCCGCAAAAGATACCTGCAACAATACTTTCGCGCTGTATGCGCTTCGATTTTAAATTAATTCCCCAAGCCGACCTCGAAAATCTAATAAAGGGAGTTTTCGAAAAGACGGGCAAACAGTATGAGCCTTCCGCGGTTTCGGCAATAGCAAGGGCAGGTGCAGGCAGCGCGCGCGACAGCCTTTCGATAGCGGATATGTGCGCCTCTTACTCGCGTGGGAAGCTCACTTATGACGACGTAAACGCCGTTCTCGGCGGCGCGGAATGGTCTGAAATTGCAGAAGTTTCGGCAAAGATTTTGCAAGAGGATTATTCCTCGGCAATAAGTCTGGTCGAGCATATCTTATCCACGGGCAAGGGCGTGGGGGTGCTTTTAAAGGATATGCTTTCGTTTTTAAATGATTTGACTATAGTCAAGGTCTGCAAAAACGCGCGCGAAATAATCAACCGCCCCGACGAAACGTATAATAAGATAGAAAGTATATCGCAGTTTGCCGACGGGCACAAGTTGCTTCGCGTAACAGAAATTTTAACCGCCGCCGAAAACAGCTTGCGCTATTCCTCAAACGGCAGAATAACTCTTGAAACGGCTGTGTTCAAGGCGGCAATGCCGCAAAGCGACTATGATATCGACGCCCTTATCGGAAGAATGGCTGCGCTCGAACGAAAGATAGCGGAGAGAGCGTACACCCCCGAATATGGCGCGGTTACGCCCCAAAATCCGCCAAAGCCGCAGCCGCCAAAGACTGCGCAAATGCCTAAAAAAGCGCACCCTGCCGAGTTTGTTTCCTCTAAGCCCGAACTTGTCGAGGACAGCGGCGGAAATCCCTTTGAAAGCGTTGAAAAACAGACTGAAATTGCAGTACAATCCAAAATTCCCCCCAATATATCCGGCGTTGACAAGCGAACTGTGTTTGCAAAGTTTTTAAGAAGCTTGCGCACGACGCATGTCAATAAAATGCTGTTTTTGCTTTGTATGGATTTAGATCACGAGTTTGAGGGAGATAAACTTATATTCATAACCGACAACGAGGCGGTACCCGGCGGACTCAATAAACCCGAAAACGCGAAATTTATTTCCGAAGCTTTGGCTGAGCTCGGGGTTTTGGACTATGAGGTCAGGTTCCGCGCAAGGGGAGAAACCGACTATGAAAGGGCTGTGCGCACTCTTAAAGAGAATTTCAGCGGTACGGACATAGATATTAAATAAATTTTCGGGGTTAAAATGCAGGCAAGAAATCTCTGTATAGTCGAAACTACGGTAAAACATTGCTACGGTGAAATAAGGGAAGTTATAGTTCCCGACGGCATAACCGAAATTGCCGACGGCGCATTTGCCAATCACGCATACGTTGAAAAGGTGGTTTTGCCTAATTCTTTGGTAAAAATAGGCGCAAAAGCGTTCGCTTGGTGCGAAAGTTTGCGGGAAATAAATATACCCGACAGCGTAAAATATATAGGCGCTCGCGCTTTTATCGATTGCGGTATGTTGAAAGAAATATCAATCGGTGCAAACGTCGAAGAAATAGGGGATAGGGCGTTCGACCGTTGTTCGAACCTAAAAAAGGTAACTTTGCCCGAAAACTTAAAAAAGATAAGCGATTTTATGTTTCATGACTGCATAAGGCTTTCAGACGTTAATATGGGTGCCGAGCTTGGAGAGATAGGGGAATGCGCCTTTGAAAATACTGATATATACGATTTGTGTCTCGGAGAAAATATTAAAAAAATAGGCGATTTCGCATTTAAGAATAGCAGTATTTTAAGCCTCGAAATACCCGAAACTATGGCATATATAGGGGCTAAAATTGCCGAGGATACTCAAATACGCTGTTTCAGATGCTATGCAAAGTCCGCGCAAACGGGCTGGGCAAAGGATTGGAACGTCAACGGCAACGACAGTGTGTGGACGGTTTTCGACTTCGGCAACACCAACGGCATTGTTGCAGGCTACGACAAACAAAAGCTGTTTATCGACGGCAGCGTCGTCAAATGGTGCTCTCCGGACGTGAAGGAGATTTTTATACCCGACGGCGTTACGACAATAGACGACCACGCATTCAACGGTTGCGGCCGTATTACAAAACTGTCGTTGCCGTCGTCTTTGAACAGACTGTGCGACTATGTTTTCGGGGAAGGCGTTTCTATTAAAGAGCTGGAGTTTCGCGGTACTATGAAAAGGTGGTGCGAGGTGGAAATTTACGACCGATTCAGCAGCCCTTTGAGCATAGCGAGCGATGTCATAATAGACGGTAAATTTTTAGGCAACCTTGTAATACCCGAGGGCGTCAAAAAAATAAACAACTACGCGTTTATGAATAAAAATTTTACAAGCGTCAAGTTCCCGAGTTCTTTAAAAAAGATAGGCTATTACGCGTTTTACAGGTGCATTAACCTTAAAGAAATCGAGCTTCCCGACGGGCTTGAATGCGTTGAAGATTTTGCGTTTGCAGGGTGTTATAATTTGGTTAAAATAGTTTTGCCACGTTCGGCAAAGGTGGAAGAGAACTCGTTTTCAAACGATTATTCGGACTTTTTTGACATTCAGATAATTTATAAAGATTAATTTAAAAGGAGATAAAATTATGGCCGGATTTAAAGGCGGAATGGGCGGCATGGGAAATATGCAAAATCTTATGCGCGAAGCCCAAAAAATGCAAGAGCAGATGCAGGAAGCCGACAAGGAGCTTGAAGAGCTTGAGGTTGTGGGTCTTTCCGGCGGCGGAGAAGAGGGTGACGAAACGGTAGTCGTCTATATGAACGGCAAAAAAATAATCAACGGTATCGAGTTCGGCAGCAAGCTTTCCCAGATTGTCGACATAACGGACGAGGACGACGTCGAGATGCTCGAGGACTTGATTATGGCGGCTATAAACGACGGCTACAAAAAAGCCGACGCGCTTTATGACGAGAAGATGGGGCCCTTTGCAAAGGCGGGTAAAGGCTTTATTTAACAGCGCGAATTTCTCGGAAAGAGGTCTATTTAATGGAAGTATTCATCGAGCCGATAGGCAGGCTTATAAACGAATTTTCAAAACTCCCCGGCGTGGGAAAAAAGACGGCGCAGCGGTATGCTTATAAGATAATAGGTATGACCGAGGCAGAGGCAAAGCAGTTTGCCGAGGCTGTTGTTTACTGTAAGCAGCACGTAAAATATTGTAAGGTCTGCGGCAACTTTACCGAGGAGGAAACGTGCGCAATCTGCAAAACGCGTTCTTCGTCGTCGATATGCGTAGTAAAAGAGCCGAAGGACGTAATCGCATTGGAAAAACTGCACGAGTTCAACGGTTCTTACCACGTCTTGCACGGGGTAATAAGCCCGATGGACGGCATAGGCCCCAACGATATACGCATTAAAGAGCTGCTTGCCCGTATCGACGGAAACGTAAAAGAAGTTATAATGGCTACAAATCCCGACGTCGAGGGGGAAGCTACGGCAATGTATATAGCAAAGCTTTTAAAACCGCTCGGCGTCAACGTCACAAGGCTTGCTCACGGAATTCCCGTCGGCGGAGAGCTTGAATATACCGACGAAGTAACTCTTTCGCGTGCGTTTTCGGAGCGGAAACAAATTTAAAAATCAAGGAGAATTATTATGAACGTATCGGTGTTGGGCTGCGGGCGTTGGGGCTCTTTTATTGCCTGGTATCAGGCTACCGTTCTCAAAAACAGAGTTATAAGCTGGGGTCCCGAGGGCGACTATTCATATGAAATTTTAAAGACAACGGGCAAAAACGACTATGTAAGGCTGGACAAGTCAATAACGCTGACCTGCGACTTAGAGCGCGCTTTGCAGGAGAGCGACGTCATTATAATTTCCATTTCCTCGCAGGGCTTGCGCGGCTTTATGCAAAAGATTACGGCTTACGACGTCAAGGACAAAATATTTATACTGTGTATGAAGGGCATAGAGGAGTCAACGGGCAAACGTCTGTCCGAAGTGCTTTTGGAAAGCGGCATAGAAAAAAATAAAATCGCGGTTTGGGTCGGGCCGGGACATATTCAGGCTTTCACACAGGGTATTCCCAACTGTATGATTATCGACAGCTACGACGAAAATCTTAAAAAGACGCTTGCCGAAAGCTTTAAGTCGAATTTAATCCGCTTTTACTACGGCAATGATATCATAGGTACTGAAATAGGCGCGGCGGCAAAAAACGTGCTCGGCATAGCCGCAGGCGTTCTCGACGGAAGCGGCTATCCCAGCTTAAAGGGTCCGCTTATGGCGCGCGGCGCTTACGAGGTGGGCAAGCTGATAAAAGCTTTGGGCGGAGAGTTTAACTCGGCTTACGGGCTTGCGCATTTGGGGGATTATGAAACTACGCTTTTTTCCGAGTACTCGCACAACCGCAGATACGGCGAGCTTATGGTGCACGGCACAAAGTTCGACAAACTTGCCGAGGGTGTAATGACGGCAAAGGCAATGAAAGAGCTTGCCGATAAAAAGGGGCTGGAGCTGCCCATTACCGAAGCTGTGTACGAAGCTTGCTTTCTCTCTCACGCCTTTGACGGCGGAGACGGCGCGCGTATATGTATGGATATAATTTTGAAGCTGTTCGACAGAGTTACAAAATCGGAATTTTAAATAGGATAAACTTAAATGAATTTAGACCGACTTATCAAGGTTTCGGAAAACGGCAACGAAGAGGCGATAAAAGTTTTGGAACAAATAAAAAAATAACAAATTATTAAACGGCTTAACATTGTTCAAAAAATTATAAAAACCGTTTTAATAGAGTTGCTTTTTTGCCTTAATAATATTAGAATTTTAAAGGTAATTTTTACGAGGAATTTTATATTAGATGTTAAGAGAAGATTTAAGAAACGTTGCGATAATCGCGCACGTTGACCACGGCAAGACCACGCTTGTAGACGCAATGCTCAAACAGGGCAACACTTTTCGCGATAATCAAGCGGTAGAGGATAGGGTTATGGATTCCAACGCTTTGGAGCGCGAGCGCGGCATAACCATACTTGCAAAAAACACTGCAATACACTATAAGGGCGTCAAAATAAACGTAGTCGACACCCCGGGTCACGCCGACTTTTCAGGTGAGGTAGAGCGCGTTATGATGATGGTTAACGGTGTGCTCGTTCTCGTTGACGCAGCGGAGGGACCTATGCCTCAAACGCGCTTCGTAATGCAAAAGGCGCTTGAAATGGGGCACCGCCTTATAATAGTCGTAAATAAAATAGACCGTCCCGACGCTCGATTAAACGAAGTTCAGGACGAAATTTTAGAGCTCTTGTTGGAGCTTGACGCGTCTGACGACCAGCTTATGTCTCCCGTCGTATGGTGTTCGGGCAGGGACGGCACCGCAACGCTCGATTTAAACGAACCCGGCAAGGACTTGACTCCGCTCTTCGACACCATACTCGATCACATTAAACCTTTGGAGGCGGACACCGAGGGTGCGGCGCAGATATTGGTATCCTCGATAGACTATAACGACTATGTGGGCAGAATAGGCATAGGCAGAATAGAGCGCGGAGAGGTAAAGCAGGGACAAGCCGTAACAGTTTGCAATTACAACAATATTCAGCTTAAAGTTCCTGGTAAAATAGTAAACCTCTATCAGATAGACGGTTTGAACCGCGTCCCCTGCGAAAGCGCAAAAGCGGGGGATATAGTCTGTTTTTCGGGGCTTGAAAAAATTAATATCGGCGATACCGTCTGTTCGACGGACTGCGTAGAGCCGCACAAGTTTGTGAAAATAACCGAACCTACCGTCGAAATGACTTTCTCCGTCAACGACTCTCCCTTTGCCGGCAAGGACGGCAAGTGGGTCACTACCCGTCATATTCGCGACAGGCTCTTCCGCGAACTTTTAAAAGACGTTTCGCTCAGGGTTGAAGAAACCGAGTTTGCGGACAGTTATCGAGTGTGCGGTAGGGGAGAAATGCATCTTTCTATACTCATTGAAAATATGCGCAGGGAGGGTTACGAATTTCAGGTTTCGACTCCCAGAGTAATGTTCAAGGAAATCGACGGCGTTAAATACGAGCCTATGGAGCGGCTGATAGTCGACGTTCCCGACGACGCTACGGGCGCGGTGTTCCAGAGTATGGGTAACCGCAAGGGCGAGCTTTTGCATATGAGCGCAATCGGCAGCCGCACCCGTCTTGAATTTATTGTTCCTGCGCGCGGACTTTTCGGCTACAAATCAGAGTTTTTGACTTCGACAAAGGGAGAAGGCGTTATGAACAGCGTATTCTTCGAATATCAACCCTATAAGGGAGAGTTCACAAGGCGCAGCACGGGCTCGCTTGTGGCGTTTGAAACGGGAGAGGCGGTAACTTACGGACTTTTCAACGCTCAGGGCAGGGGAACGCTGTTTATCGGCGCGGGTACGCCCGTCTATGAGGGTATGATTGTCGGGGAGTCACCCAAGAACGAGGATATAAACGTCAACGTCTGCAAGACCAAGCACCTTACAAATACCCGTTCAAGCTCTTCCGACGACGCACTCAGGCTTATAACTCCCAAGAAAATGAGCCTAGAAGAGTGTCTTGAATTTATCGGTGACGACGAGCTTTTGGAAATTACGCCCAAGAATATCCGCATAAGAAAGCGCATACTCGACAGCGAACTTCGCGCAAAGCAACGCGCAAAGGACAAAAAGGGAGAATAATTTAAAGCGGTATTTATCGACGGAAATCTTTCACAGGGCGCGTTCAGAGAGTGTGAAAATTTAAAGTCGGTGTCATTTGGCAGCAATATTACTTCATTGCCCGAACAGGCGTTCTATCTGTGCCCCTCGTTTTCTACGGACGCGGCTCTTACGTTAAACCTCGATGATTCCGCTGCAAACGCAAAGTTTCTTTCCGAAACATATTACAAATACAATTGGAAAATATCGTAAGTTATTCATAAATCTTTTTAAACTATAATAAAATATACCACCCATATCGGGTGGTAATTTTTTATGCGGAGGAACAGAGTCAGAATGGAAGAGGGGCATAATCTAAGCGTCGAGCAGTGTAAGAGAATAACGGCAAGCGCAATTTCAAGCGTGGACGGTTTTTCGGACAAACAGATTGTATTGAGCTATTCCGGCGGACGAATACTTGTGACGGGTTCGGGAATGAAAATAGTCAATTTTTCAAAGACGAGCGGCGCGTTTTCGGCAACGGGAGATATTTACGGCGTCAAATATATGCAAAAAGGTATGTCTGTGAGGCAAAAGCTTTTCAAATAATTTAAAATGGCATTTTTTATTTTTATAATATGTATGTTCTGCGGCATATTGAGCGGCACGGTGTACGACGTTTTTTACGTTGCCCGAGCCGTGTGCTGCGGAATAGACAAGCAACGCTACACTGTTAAAGACAAAATTTTTATAATAATTTCGGATTTGCTCTATTGCATAACCTTTGCCGTGGGCTTTATTTTCACGGCGGTAATGTTCGATTTTGAAAATCTGAGGTTTTATATGCTGCTCGGTTGCGTACTCGGCGCAATCGTATATTTAAAAAGCATACATTTAATAGTTGCTTTTTTTGTAAAAAAAGTGTATAATGCTTACAGTATTCATAAGGAGAAGAAAGTTGGACGAACAAAAGAAAAACCGTCTGGCGGCAGCCGTCACGGTAAACGTTATCATATTAATGGTAATTCTCGTCGCGGTAATAATCTATCAGCTGGTTGAAATAGTCGGTCAAAACAACGAGTATAAACAGCTTGCGCGCGAGTACGAGTACTATTCAAGGCTGCTTGAAGATAAAAAGGACGAGCTCGACTTTTTCGAATCCGAGCAGTACGAAGAGTATCTGCTTGAATTGGCGTTCAAACTCGGTTATCATTACCCCAACTAATTGATATGGTTATTTCTGCAATAGATATCGGTTCAAACTCCGTCCGCCTTGCGACTTTCGCGGACGGAAAAACTTTATATAAAGTGCTTACGACCACAAGGCTCGGAGAGGGACTGTCATTTTCGGGCAAGCTCTCTCCCGTGGCAATCGAGCGCAGCGCTAAGGCGGTAAGCGATTATGTACAAAAAGCAATAACCGACGGCGCGCAAAAAATTTACGCTTTTGCGACGGCTGCCGTGCGCGGCGCGCAGAACGGCAAAAAGTTTTTAACGAGGGTTAAGTCGCTGTGCGGTATCGACGTCGAGGTGTTAAGCGGAGAAACCGAGGCAAAAATTGCTATTTTGGGCGCTGTCGGCAACCGTGACGGCGGAATAATTGACCTTGGCGGCGCAAGCACGGAAGTTACCGTTCAACAGGGCGGCAAAACGCTTTACGCGAAGAGCGTGGATATCGGCGCCGTGCGGCTTTACGATTTGGCGGGCCGCGACAAGCAAAAGCTTATTTCGGTAATATTGCCCAAACTCGAAGAGTACGGCAACTTTACCGCCGAAAACTTTGAAATGTGCGGAGTCAGCGGCACGGCAACCACGCTTGCCGCGCTCAAACTCGGGCTAAAAGTTTACGACCCCGAAAAAATTCAGGGCAGCACTTTGACATTAAGCGAGGTTGAAAACCTTGCCGACCTGCTTTTGGCAACCCCGATAGAAAAGATATGCGATATGCTTACGGTGGATTCGCGGCGCGCGGACATAATCGCAGGCGGCGCAACCCTGCTTGCAATGCTTATGAAAAAGCTTAAAATAGATAAAATTACGGTATCGGACAGCGACAACTTGGAGGGATATGTAATTTTAAAGGAAGGCAAACTTTGAAAGTAGTATCCGTAATCTGCTCGCTGCTTGCCGGCGTCGCGCTGGCTTTGCCGATTTGTATAAACTGTTGGACAAGTTACGGCCTGTGGTCGCTCGCGTTCTATGCCGCAATACTCTTCGCTCTGTCGGCGGCAAGCCTTCTGCACGAGCTCGGGCATATGCTTTTCGGCGCAATGTCGCGCGTGAAAGCCGTGCCGGAGTTGAGCTTTTTTGCCTCGTCAAGCTGTAAAATAATACCCAAAACGCACAAAAACTTGCGCGCGAGAATGATTGTAACTTCGCTTGGCGGTCTTATTGTAAATTTAATTTTCATCGTTCTCGGTATAGTCGTTGCGGCTGTGCCCGACTTGCCCGTCTGGCTGGGCGTGCTTTCTCCCGCTTCGGCGTATCTATTTGTTTTAAACGCCTTTCCCGTTGAGTATTCGGGTGGTAAGAGCGACGGGCGCGTCGTCGTTGACTTGCTTCAAAAAAACAATCCCGAAAGCAAGGTTATGCTTGCTGTGCTCGGCGTTCAGGCTATGCTTTTAAACGGTACGGATATTAAGGATATAGACAAATCGCTTATCTTCGACCTTCCGCAAATACGCGAGGACGACCCGAGCTTTGTTTGCCTTTGCGAGCTCAGATATAAATATTTAGAAGCTTTGGGCTACAATGAAGAGGCGGAAAAATACAAGCGCCGTTTTGAAGATTTGAAAGAGGAATATTTTTAAAAATAAAGAGCCGTCTCGCACAAGCGAGGCGGCTTTCAGCTTATGCGGTAAAGCCTGCCGAAGCAGTTGGGGCAAATTCTGCTCCAAATTTCCGCCTGCGTTTTGCAGACGTGGTTGCCGCAAGTTCCGCACTCGAAAAACTCTTGGGTAAAATCGAAATCGTCGCTGTTCAAAAATCTACATTTTTCCATAAAAAAAGTATGTGAAAATTGCGCGTAAAACATACTTGACAAATAAATTTTCGTTCAAATTGTTGCAATCTATTATATAATATGGTATAATAATTAAAAGTAAATTTTCGTATTGAAAATAAGGAGATAAAACTATGCCCGATAAAATCGAAAACAGTTACGACGCCAACTCTCTAAGGGCGTTAAAGGGGCTTGAACCCGTAAGAGAACACCCCGGAATGTATATCGGACCTACCGACGAAAAGGGCCTGCATTGCCTTGTCAGGGAAGTTATCGACAACTCCATTGACGAAGCTTTGGCAGGTTATTGCGACACTATCGAGGTGGTAATAACTGCGGACGGCTCTTGCTCGGTAAAGGATAACGGCAGGGGCATACCCACGGGCATAAATACCGATACGGGCATAAGCGGAGTCGAGCTTGCGCTTACAAACCTCAACGCCGGCGGCAAGTTCGGCGGCGGCAACAAGGCGGGCGGCTACAAAATTTCGTCGGGTCTTCACGGCGTGGGCGTATCCTGCGTAAACGCGCTTTCCGACACGCTGATTGCGGAAGTCTGCCAGAGGGGTCACATTTACAGGCAGGTTTACCACTGCGGCATTCCGGAAGAACCCTTGAAAATAGTCGGGGATACCGACAAGACGGGCACGACAATAACCTTCCATCCCGACGCAACCATACTTGAAACCGTCGACTTCAATTACGACACTTTAAAGACGCTTTTGCGTGAGCTTTCCTACCTCAACAAGGGCTTAAAGCTCAACTTGTCCGACTACCGCGGAGAAAAGGAACGTCACGACAGTTTCTGTTACGCGGGCGGCGTCGTTCACTTTATCGAGGATATAAACAAAGGCAAGTCTGTGTTGTTTGAAAAGCCCGTGTATTTTGAAGAATCGGAGGGCGACGACAAGTTTTTGGAAGTTGCGATACAGTACAACGACGGCTATACCGAGCAGATTTTCCCCTTCTCGAACAACATACGCCAGCCCGACGGCGGCACCCACCTCGACGGGTTTAAAGCCGCGCTTACAAAGGTAATCAACGACGCAGGCAGGCGCCTGAATATCTTGAAGGAAAGCGAAAAACTTTCGGGTGACGACGTAAGGGAGGGTATAACCGCCGTAGTTTCGGTAAAGATAGCCGACGCGCAGTACGAAAGCCAGACCAAAGCCAAGCTGTGCTCGACGTACGTCCGCAGCTTCGTTCAAAAGGCGGTAGTCGACAAATTCGGCACCTATCTCGAAGAGCACCCCGTCGAAACCAAAGAGCTTATAATGCGCTGTATAACCGCGCAAAGGGCAAGGGAGGCGGCGCGCCTTGCAAGGGAAGAAACGCACAGAAAGGGCGTTTTGGAGAGCACCAAGCTCCCCGGCAAGCTTGCCGATTGTTCGGATAAACGCAGCGAACTTTGCGAAATTTATATAGTCGAGGGTGACTCGGCAGGCGGCACGGCAAAGCAGGGCCGCGACAGGCGTTTTCAGGCAATATTGCCCCTCCGCGGAAAAATTTTGAACGTTGAAAAGGTAAGAATAAATCGCGTACTCGAAAACGAAGAGATAAAGGCAATGATAACTGCTTTCGGCTGCGGCATACAGGAAAACTTTGACGAAAGCAAGCTCAGATACGACAGAATAATAATAATGACCGACGCGGACGTAGACGGCTCGCACATAAGAATACTTTTGTTGACCTTCTTCTTCCGCTATATGCGTCCCCTTGTCGAAAACGGGCACGTCTACGCGGCTCAGCCGCCACTCTACAAGGTTTCGGCAAAGGGCATACCGGACACCTATCTCTACGACGACAAGGCGCTTGAAGATTTCAGAAACAGCTACGACGGCAAGTTCGAGCTTCAACGCTATAAGGGACTTGGTGAAATGAACAAAGAACAACTTTGGGAAACTACAATGGACCCTGCAAGGCGCACGCTTGTGCGTATCAACGTCGAGGACGCGGTCGAAGCCGACAAAATGTTTTCGCTTTTAATGGGCGAGCAACCCGAACTCCGCCGCCAGTTCATCGAAGAGAACGCAAAACTCGTAGCCGAGCTTGACATATGATGACGGCGCAACAAGAAATAAAGATAAGAGAGGACGATAATGGCTAAAAAAGAAACAAGCCCCGAGCTTACCGAAGAGTTTAAACGAACTCTCGAAATGACAAAGATGCTCGACGTCGAAGTAGACGAAGAGCTTAAAAAATCATTCATAGCCTACGCAATGGCGGTAAACGTATCGCGCGCCATTCCCGACGTAAGGGACGGTTTAAAGCCCGTACACCGCAGAATACTCTACTCTATGCACGAGCTCGGCTTATCCTACGACAAGGCGTTCAGAAAATGCGCCCGTATCGTCGGTGATTGCTTGGGTAAATACCACCCCCACGGCGACAGCTCGGTCTATAACGCGCTTGTAAGGCTTGCGCAGGACTTTTCAATAAACTTTCCGCTGGTAGACGGACACGGCAACTTCGGTTCTGTCGACGGCGACCCTGCGGCGGCAATGAGATATACCGAGGCAAGGCTTACAAAGCTCGCTTCGGAAATGCTTCGCGATTTGGATAAGGAAACGGTCGACTTTTACCCCACGTTCGACGATACGGGTATGCAGCCCTCGGTGTTGCCCTCGCGTTTCCCTAATATGCTTGTAAACGGCTCTGACGGCATTGCAGTTGGCATGGCGACAAATATACCGCCCCATAACTTAGGTGAGGTTATAGACGGCGTTATAGCCCTTATAGACAATCCTGAAATAGAAGTTGACGAGCTTATGGAATATATTCCGGCTCCCGACTTCCCTACGGGTGCGCTTATAATGGGCAGAAGCGGCATTAAAAAAGCTTACAGAACGGGCAGAGGCAGTATTATAATCCGCTCTCGCTGCGAGGTGGAGGACTACCAGAGCGGCAACCAAACGCGTCAGCGCATAATAGTTACCGAAATTCCCTATCAGGTCAATAAGGCAAAATTAATCGAAAATATAGCCGACCTCGTAAAAAACAAGCGCATAGAGGGCATTGCGGACATCAGGGAAGAATCCGACCGCGACGGTATGCGCATAGTTATAGAAATCAAAAAGGACGCAAACGCTCAGGTTGTTTTAAACCTTTTGTACAAGCACACCAACCTGCAGATATCCGACGGCATAATAATGCTTGCGCTAGTCGACGGTACGCCCAAGGTTTTAAACTTAAAGGAGTGCCTGTATTACTACCTCGAACATCAGAAAGAGGTAATAGTAAGAAGAACCAAGTACGACTTAAACAAAACCGAGGAGCGCGCCCATATCCTGCGCGGGCTTGTAATTGCGCAGGCAAGCATAAACGAGGTTGTAGAGGTCTGTAAAAACGCAAGGGACAAGACCGACTGCGTACAAAAGCTTACCGCAAACTTTATGCTTGACGAGCGACAGGCAACCGCCGTTGCAGAGCTGCGGTTATACAGAATATCCCACCTCGAAGTCGACAAGTTAAAAGAGGAGTTGACCTCGCTCGAAGCGGCTATTGCCGACTATAAGGACATACTCGCAAACGAAAGCCGCGTTTTGGAAATAATCAAGACCGACTTGTCGGAAATAAAGAAGAAGTACCCTTCGGAAAGAAGAACGGAAATTGCCGTCGATTTCAGCGGAGATATCGAGGACGAGGACTTGATACCCGTCGAGCAGGTTGTAGTATCTATGACCCACTCGGGCTATGTAAAGAGGCTTCCCGTAACCGAGTACCACGCGCAAAACCGCGGCGGCAAGGGCATAACGGGTCATCGTCCCAAGGAAGAGGACTTTGTCGAGCGTATGTTCGTATGCTCGTCGCACGATTTCTTGCTTCTTTTCAGCGACAGAGGCAGGGTTTACAGAATAAAGGCTTACGAAATTCCCGAAGTCGCAAGGATAGCTCGCGGCAGAGCAATCGTAAACTTGGTGCAGATAACGGGTGACGAAAAAATTACGACAATAATCCCCGTCCAACCCGACGCCGAGGGCTACATAGCCTTTGCTACCAGACAGGGACTTATCAAAAAAACCAAGCTCGAAGAGTTTGCCCGTATCAACAAAAACGGCAAAATAGCCATACGCTTAAACGACGACGACACGCTTATCTCCGTGCAGTTTACAACGGGCGACAGCGAGCTTATGATAGCTTCCAAGGGCGGCAAATGTATCCGCTTCCACGAGTCGGGCGTCCGCTCTATGGGCAGGGATACCGCAGGCGTCAAGGCTATGAAGATAGGCGATGACGACGCGCTTGTAGATATGCTTGTCGTTGACGAAAATAAGGACGTTTTAACGGTCACTACGGGCGGCTACGGTAAGCGCAGCAAGGTAGAAGACTTCCGCGTTCAGGGCAGAGCCGGCAAGGGTATAAAGGCAGGTACGTTCAACGAGGTAACGGGTCAGTTAATCAATTTGAAGCAAGTTACCGACGACGACGATATTATGATTATTTCCGAGGGCGGAACTATTATAAGAATGCACTGCTCGTCAATCTCCACCATAGGCAGAGCTTCGCGCGGCGTAAGGCTTATGCGCCTTAAAGACGGGCTCGTTGCCACGGTAGCCGTAACCGAACGCGACGACGAAGCCGAAACCGAAGCCCCCGAAGAGGCAACGGCAGAGGACTTGGCTGAAACTCCCGACACCGAAGAATAAAAAAAATTATAAAAATTACCGACGAAATTTTCGTCGGTAATTTTTTAATTAGCTATTAGTTAATTTTATACAAAAATAATTTTAGTTGTGGTATTTTTATAAAGTAATTTATAGTATTTTTGTAAATTAATCTTTTAATCCCAACATATAGTCAGCCGAAACATCTAACGCTTTACATATTTTTGCAAAAGTTTCCAAAGACGGTAATTTTTTGGTAGTCAAATATTGTGTAACCATTTCAGCGGTAACATCAATTAAATCCGCTAAATCTTGTCGCGTCATTGATTTTGCTTTTAATTCTTCCGATAACCGCTTTTTGAATATGTTTTCCATATAACTATAATATAACTTTTAGTTAGTAAATACTTGACTAATAACCATTGGTTAGTATATAATAAAAATATGAAAAATTCAAGCGAAAAAAATTGTAAAAATTGTAAACATTACAAACAGCACTACGCGTATGTGTTCTATGAATTTAAACCTATAAATTGCGGACACTGCGTAAACGACGAAATGTCACAGTCTGCAAGAAATAAAATTGTAGACAAACTTTTACCTTGCGCGTATTGGGAGGGCAAGGAGGACGAGTCGCTAAGCAACATCAAGAAAATCGAAATCGAACTCAGATATCTCAAAAAAAAGATAGACACAATAGAATATCTTTTAAAAAATGAAATAACCCACTTCGATTAAAAATCGAAGTGGGTTGAAAAACTATTTCTTGGTTGTCTTTTCGGTTGGCATAATCAAATTCATCAAGTCGATAAGCCAGCGAGAAATATAGAACGAAGCTTCTATTGCAACTACAATTGTAAGTATCTTTGCGTAGTCCCATTCAAGCCCGTACCAGCCCTTATACAGTAGGTTTTCGGTCAGATAGGGCACTGCGTAGCCCAATATACAAACTCCGAACACCACAAGGCACAGCGTCACTCGGTATATGTTCAGCGGTTGACAGGTTCTGAAAACCATAACAAATCCCGAGAAGGTCAGCGCAATCATACACATTGCAAGGTAATGCTCTCCGAACTCGTCGGGGGCAATTACGTTTGTCAGGTACATTGCCATTACGTTTAGTATCATCAGCAACGCGCCCGATATCGCGCCCTTCATAACGTGGGTAATAAACTTGCCTTCGACCCTGTCTTTGTTGGGTTGCAGCGATAAGAAGAATGAGGGAATAGCTATAATTGCCGTTTCCAACAGCAACATATTCTGCGGCATAAACAGATAGGGCTGTTTCATACAGATACATATAAACGCAAGCAATGCGGTAAACAGCGTTTTCATAAGGTACAGCGACGACGAGTTTTTAATGTTGTTTATAACGCGCCTGCCCTCTGCAACTACTTTCGGCATCGAAGCAAAGTTGTTGTCCATAAGCACAAGGTGCGAAACGTTTCTTGCCGCCTCGCTGCCCGAAGCAACCGAAATGGCGCAGTCGGCTTCTTTAAGCGCCAGAATGTCGTTTACGCCGTCGCCCGTCATTGCAACGGTATTGCCTTCGCGCTTGATTGCCCTTACCAAAATTGCCTTTTGCTCGGGGGAAACTCTGCCGAAAACCGTGTATTTGTTGGCTACGTTTTCAACTTCCTGGTCGTTGAGTCCGTCGAGGGAAATAAACTTTTCCGCATTTGCAACGCCTGCGCGCTTTGCAACTTCCGAAACGGTAACGGGGTTGTCGCCCGAAATTACCTTGACCGCAACGTCGTTTTCCTTGAACCATTTAATGGTTTCGGTCGCGTCCTCGCGCACGTTGTCGGCAATGGAAATTATCGCAACCGGCTTCAATATTGCAGGCAACTTTTCTCCCACAATGGGGGTGGGGGAGTGTGCCAACACTATAACTCGCAGCCCCATCTGCGCGTACTGTTTAACTATCTTTTCAACCTTGGCGGGGTAGGGCTTTAACACAAACTCGGGCGCGCCCATTGCAAAAGTTCCGCCCTCGTCAAAAGTCACCGCCGAAAGCTTTCGCTTTGAAGAGAAGGGTATTTTTGCCGTTGCCGAAAGCTTGTCGCTGTAACCGAAGTGATTGTATAGCGCAATCGAAGTCTGGTTGTTGTCGTCAAGCTCCCTAAGCATACTGCCCATTATTTCGTTTACGGAATATTCTCCTACGCTGTTTAAAATAACAGTGTCGTTTACGCGCATTCTGCCGTCGGTTATAGTTCCCGTCTTGTCGAGGCACAGCACGTTTACGCGCGCAAGCATTTCCAGCGAATACATATCCTGTACAAGCGTCTGCGACTTTGAAAGCCGCACAATTCCCACGGCAAGCGCGATAGAGGTTAAAAGCAGCATTCCCGAAGGTATCATACCTATAACTACAGTACAGGTGCGCTGTATCGCATAGTTTACGTCGGGGTTAATTCCGCCGCCGGCTTCCACAACTTTTAAATACATTTCGCTGTTGTAGTCGATGTTATGCAAAGTCGTAAAAAACGTGCCTATCGCAATTGGTATAATCGCAAGCGACACAATCTTTATTATCAGCTTTGTCGAGTTCATAAGCTCCGAGTTGGGACGCTTATATTTTTTTGCCTTCGAAGTCAGCTTTTCGAGATATGTTTCCCTGCCGACCTTTTCAACCCTGAACTTTCCGCTGCCGCTCGCAATAAAGCTGCCGGCATACAGTAAATCCCCGACCTGTTTTTTAATTGCTATCGACTCACCCGTCAAAAGGCTTTCGTTTACTTCGACCGAGCCTTCTGCAAGTATAACGTCCGCAGGTACCTGACCGCCGAGCTCCAAAATAACTACGTCGTCCAAAACTATTTCCTGGACGGGTATTTCTATCGTTTCTCCGTCGCGTATTACCTTCACGGTATTGTTTGCAAGTATCGAAAGCTTGTCGATTGACAGCTTCGAACGGATTTCCTGAATTATTCCTATAACAATGTTTGCCGTCGTAATAAACACAACAAGGTAGTTGGTAAAGCCCTGCGTGTTGGCTATAAGCAGCGCAATTGCCGCAAACAGACACAGCAAATTGAAAAACGTGCAAATGTTGCCTATAAATATGCTTGCGTACGAGCGCGAGTATTTTTTATTTGTGTCGTTGAACAAAAACTGTTTAAACCGCGTTTCCACCTGTTCGCTGTTTAGTCCCTTGTTGAGCTTGGGAGAAAACCTTTCGACCTTGGTGTTTACCGTCTTTTTGGGGTGCGATTTAAAGTATTTGATTATCTTTTGCTTATCGAAAGCGCCCGGCGCGGTTGCCGCCGTTTCCGAAGCGGAGGTGGACGAAGCAGTGCTGTCTGGGAAAAATCCCATCTGAACGGACTCGTCTGTAGAGCTTGCGCTTGTTGCCGCGGTTTCGGCTGTTGCCGTCTCATTGCCGTAGCTTGCGGGGGCGGCGTTTGTCGCTTCCGCCGTTTCGGGCTTTTTAACCTCGTCGGTTGCGGCGGCTTCGTTCTTATTTTTGTTGCTGAATTTAAACGAAATTTTCATAATACACAATCATTATAGCATAAAAAAAAGGCTTTTTCAATAATTTGAGATAAATTATTTGCATTTGAAAAAATTTTTAAGTATAATATTTTTATACTCAATTTCGAGGTTAATTATGATTGATATTAATTTGATTAGAGAAAATCCACAACTTGTAAAAGACAACATAAAAAAGAAATTTCAGGACTATAAACTTCCGCTTGTTGACGAGGTAATCGAACTCGACAAAAAGAAGCGCGAAATTCAGTCCGAGGGGGATAGGCTTCGCGCTCAAAGAAACACGCTTGCAAAGCAGATAGGCTTGCTTATGCGCGAGGGTAAAAAGGACGAGGCGGAGGAGGCAAAGCTTACCTCCAAAAACAACAACGACCGCATAGCTCAAATCGAGGCGGAAACAGCCGAACTTGAAGAAAAAATCAAGAAAAATATGATGGCTATTCCCAACATTATAGCCGACGACGTGCCTTTGGGCAAGGACGATAGCTGCAACGTGGAGGGCAAAAAATACCTCGAACACGCCGAAAAACCCTTCGAAGTGCCCTATCATCTCGATATTTTAGAGAGCCTTGGCGGCATCGATTTGGACAGCGCAAGGCGCACCAGCGGCAACGGATTTTACTATCTTACGGGAGATATAGCAAGGCTGCATTCCGCGGTTTTGTCCTATGCTCGCGATTTTATGATTGACAAGGGCTTTACCTACTGCATTCCGCCGTATATGATTCGCGGCGACGTTGTGTCGGGCGTTATGTCCTTCGAGGAGATGGACGGAATGATGTATAAAATCGAGGGGGAGGATTTGTACCTCATCGGCACAAGCGAACACTCGATGATAGGCAGATTTATGGGCAACATTCTTCCCGAAACAAGCCTGCCGCAAACTTTAACCTCATATTCCCCCTGTTTCAGAAAGGAAAAGGGCGCGCACGGCATCGAGGAGCGCGGCATTTACCGCATTCACCAGTTCGAAAAGCAGGAAATGATTGTGCTCTGCAAGCCCGAAGAGAGCGATTATTGGTACGAAAAGCTTTGGAATTATACCGTGGAGCTGTTTGTTTCAATGCAGATACCCGTAAGGCAGCTTATCTGCTGTTCGGGAGATTTGGCGGACTTGAAGTATAAAAGCTGCGACATAGAGGCGTGGAGCCCCCGTCAGAAAAAGTATTTCGAAGTGGGCAGTTGTTCCAACCTTACCGATGCGCAGGCGCGCCGGTAAGGTATAAGATACAAGGCTTCGAGCGGCAAAAACGAGTTTGTTCACACCTTAAACAATACCGTTGTAGCGCCTCCGAGAATGCTTATCGCGTTCCTTGAAAATCACTTGCAGCCCGACGGAAGCGTAAATATTCCGCCCGTGCTCCGTCCATATATGGGCGGCAAGGACAAAATCGTACCCAAAAAGTAATAATAAAGCCGCGTGCAATTTTCAAGTTGCACGCGGCGTTTTTTTAAACTAATTTTTTAAATTTCAAGTAAGCAAACAAGCCTAATTTAAAGTCCTTTTTTCTTAAATTCGAAAGCTTGTCGGCGGTAAATCTGTTTTCCAATGCGAGATACAGCACCATATTCTTTTTTAAATTTAAGTCAAATTCTTTAAATTTTTCGGTAGTCAGTTTTTTGTCGTGAATTGCAATCATAGCGGCTAGATAGAACTCCGCAAGCTTAGCGACAATCAAATCAAACGCAAACGAATATGCTTCTTTTGCGATTTTCGTCTTGTTTAGCTTGGTAAAATCGTCCACAACCGTTGTAACTGCGCTCTCCAGCTCTTGCGAGTACACGGTCTTTTCCTTTATAAACGCAAAGGGTTTAAAATCCAGCTTTACAATGTTTTTTGCGGCAAAGGCGGACTGTAACAGCGCATTGAAAAAGTCGGGGCAAGCCCTTAAATTTATGCCCTTTAAAATAGCCGTCTTAATGCAGTAACCGCCGTTAAATGTAACGATATCCGCGTTTACTCCGTCGAGCGCGTTCAAAAAATTGTGCGCGTCGGCATACTTGAACTTGCCGTCAAGCAAAATTGCATATTTGCCCTTAACCTGCTTTAAAGCGTCAAAAGCCGCCTTTCCGCTCGGCTCGGCAACCGGAATATGCTCGGCTAAATCGAACGGAGAGTTTTTATCAACGTTTTCATCTGAAATAATTAGTGAAAGTAACTTCTTCATATATTAAAATTATATTATAAACGCCGTTAAAAGTCAATAAGCGTTTGATATTTCTCTCAGTATATGTTATAATATTTTCCGTCACGTTATGAAATTAGTTTTTTTCGACATAGAATGCGCCGGCGTGCACAAGACTTACGCCAAAATTTGCGCGTTCGGGTATATCGTCTGCGACGAAAATTTTAATATTCTCGAAAAGGAAGATATCCTTATAAACCCTCGCGGCAGGTTCGAGCTTACCGACAGAAAGGGGGAAAAGGGTATAGTTTTGCCATATGAATACGGCGATTTTAAAAAACAGCCGCCCTTTCCCAAGGTGTATGACAAAATTAAAAGGCTTCTCGAAGATAGGGACAGCATAGTTTTGGGTCACGCCGTGTTGAACGACGTAAAATACCTCAACCTCGAAACCAAGCGTTTCAATTTGCCTTCGTTCAAGTTCGAGTTTGCCGACAGCCAGCTTATATTTATGACGCTTAAAAACGACTTTTCGCATCAATTCGGGCTTGAACATATAGCCGCCGAGTTGGGGGTCGATTTTACGCCTCATCGCGCCGTCGACGACGCTTACGCAACTATGCGCGTTGTCGAAGCTATGTGCGCCACCAAGGACTGTCACTATCCCGAGCTTGCGTCCATTCTCGGCTTTTCCAACGGCAAAATAGAAAATTATTCTATAACCCGTCCGCAGTCCAAGGGCTTTAAAAAGTACAATACGGACGTGCGCGCGGCCAAGGAGCAACGCTCTAAATGCAGAATTAAGTTCTATAACAATCTCTCGCGCAAACGCGTTAGAAAGGGCGCGCTAAACGGAAAGGTGTTTAATTTTTCAAGGGCAATCGAGGACGATATCGCTATCTCGATACCCCTTGTCGACGCAATTTACGAGCGCGGCGGCAAGTATATACAAAAAGTGGAGGAGTGTCAGGTTTTCGTCAAGCCCGACGGTGACGTGACCGACCGCGCAAAAAAGGCGGAAAAATACGGCAAAGAAATTATGCTTTTGGACGATTTGAGGGGGCTTTTGAATGGTTGAGCTGCCCTCTGCTTTTTTGCAAAGAATGAAGCGCTCCCTCGGCTCGGAATTTGATAAATTTTTAGAAAGTTACTCAAAGCCCGTCGCAAGGGGAGTGCGCGTCAATACGCTTAAAATTTCGGTCGACGCGTTCAAAGATGTCTGCCCGTTGCCGCTTGATGGGAAAGTCCCGTGGGAGCCGAGGGCGTTTTACGTCGACAAAGACGGGCTCGGCAAGACAATTGCGCACGAAGCCGGGCTGTATTACGTTCAGGAACCTTCGGCAATGTGCTCTGCGCCGCGCGTTGAAGCAAACCCCGGGGAGCGAGTTTTGGATTTGTGCTCTGCGCCGGGCGGTAAAGGCACTCAGCTTGCGCAGGATATGTGCGGTGAGGGAGTGCTTGTTTTAAATGAAATTGTGCAAAAGCGCGCAGAAATTTTGCGCTCTAACGTCGAACGGCTGGGCGTAACCAACGCCGTCGTTACTTGCGCCGATCCCGAAACTCTTGCGAAAATTTTCAAAAATTATTTCGATAAAATTCTTGTGGACGCGCCCTGTTCGGGAGAGGGAATGTTCAAAAAGGAAGAGGCGGCAATCCCCGAGTGGAGCGAGCAAAACGTAAGGCTGTGCGCCGAGCGTCAAAGCCGCATTCTCGACTGCGCCGACAAAATGCTGGCGGCGGGCGGCAGGCTTGTATATTCAACCTGTACTTTTGCGGAAGCAGAGGACGAAGAGCAGGTCGAAAACTTTTTGAAAACCCACAAAAATTATTCGCTAAAATATAAAGAAAAGCTTATGCCGCACAAGGTGCGCGGAGAGGGGCATTTTTGCGCAGTGCTTGAAAAGCTTGAGGGGGAGCGCTATAATATTGGTTGCGTTGTCCCCAAAATTCAAAACAAGCCGCTTTTAAACGCGTACAGGGAGTGGGAGCAGGCAACTTTGAACGTGCGATTGGAAAGGCTTTTGCAGGTCAATTCGAGCCTCTACTATATTGCCGAGGATACTCCCGACTTGACGGGGCTGGGCTTGAAGTATAATTCCGGGGTTTATATCGGTACACTGGCAAAGGACGGAAAAAGGTTCGAGCCTTCGCATGCGTTTGCTATGTGTTTGAGCGCCGACAAAGTGCGCTGCGTCGAAGTTGACGAACAAACTGCGTTAAAGTATCTTCAAGGGCTAACTTTTTGTTGTGGCTTGCCCTCGGGCTGGTATGTGGTTGCATACCGCGGCTATCCGCTCGGCTGGTGCAAGGTTGCCAACGAAACTGCAAAAAATCATTATCCCAAATCCTTGAGAACAAGAAAATAGTTATTTTTTTAAATATTCGATACAGATATATTTGTTTATAATTTCAGTCATTTCAGGCACTTCTAAACGGCTTTTTAAATAGTCAAGCAATTGCTTAAATATTTCTTTAAATTTTTCATCTTTCATAATATCCATATATTTAATTAAATTTAAGTAATTTATTGCAGTGTGATAGTTAATGTCCTGTTTTACGACAAATACAGCTTTTTTCATATTTTATTTACTCCAATATATTTAGTAAAAACCTACTAAATATATTGTATCAGTAAGTAACTACTAAGTCAATACTTTTTTACTAAAATATGATAATATTTTTTTGAGAATAGTATTATGTTAATTAGCGATATAGTCAAAGAAATTTTAGAAACAAATAATCTTAGTCAAGAAAAATTGGCAAAAATCTTGAAAGTGTCTCAAAAATCAATTAGTAATTGGTTGAGAGGAGTTGATATGCCAAAATCAAGAAGCATTTTGTCATTTTACGAAAAATTTGGTATTACTCCTAATGAGTTAATGGGGTTGGAAGAGCCCAAAAGCTTTGAACTTTTAAAAGAAGAATAATTAAAAAATCTCGGTTGATGTTTTCAACCGAGATTTTAAAACCCCCGTTCTACCGAGTGTAGAACGGGGGTTATTTTTATTCTGACTTTTCTCCGTCGTCAGGAGTTTCCGTCTTATTTTCCTCGACGGGAGCTTCTTCCGTTTGAGGCTCTTCAACAGGTGTTGCTCTTTCCTCAACGGGAGTTTCCTCTGTTTGAGGTTCTTCAACGGGCGCTTGCTCGGTTGCCTCTTCCTCGGCAGCTTCGCTTGCGTTTTCTTCTGCGTCTGCATTATCGCTTACTTTTTTAACGTAGCGCTTGCGCTGACGGTAAGTCGGCTTGTCGTTTGTGGGGTTGTTCTTCTTGATGTTTTTAAGAATGCTTCTCACAAACAATACGACAAGTGTGAACAACAGTACGACAACAAGTATTATCGACGCAATGTAAAGCATCAAGTCGCCAAAGTTGTTGGTTTCTTCTTCCTCGTCGGTGTTGCCGTCGTCCGAACCGCTGTCCGTGTTGAGCGTTATCGACTGGTCGACTGCCGAATAGTCGATAAACACGTTTTGCGAGTTTTGAGCTTCGTCCCTGTAGTTGAAGTATGCGAGCGTTTCGCTAAAGTCGGTAACTTTATACGCATAGCCCGTTTCTCCCTCGTTTGCGGTGTTCTGGTTGAAAGGAATATATGCCTTTGAGTCGTAAAGGTTATAGGTGTGGTATTTTGCCTCGTATCCGACGCTTGACTTAATTTCATCGACTTCGGTCTGCGTAAGCACGCCGTCCTCTACAAGCTGCTGTTCGAAGTAAGAAATGTTTTCGTTGTTGGAGGGGATAACGTCGAGTTTATCCTTTTCAATAAGCTTCTGTCTGAACGCTTCTACAACTTTGTCCTCGTATTCGCCGACAAGAGTGGAGTAGTTACTCGAGGTTATCGAGTATGCGCTGTAATCGAACGCAACTGCGCCGCTTGAGAAGTTGCCGTCATCGTCAACACCCGTCTGGGTGCGGTCTCCGCTCCAAAGCTCGAGGCGGTATTTCTTTGACTCGCTGCCCGTGTGAATGAAGAAGTTTACCGTTTCCCATTCTCCGTGCGTATCTCCGACAGTTGCAAAGAACTGTTTATTCCACGACTTTTCCGCTGCAAGTTTGCTGTCGAAGTTGTTGACTTCGGTAGTTCTTTCAAGTTTTCCGTCCTTGTTGACTTCGAGATAGTAGTAGGTCTCGTCGACGCACTCGAATACTCGCGTGCCGTTGGTGCTTACAAGGTAGTGGTCGGCAACCTTAGTCGCTTCTTTGTCGCTGTAATAGGTCTCTCCGTCTACAAGCTTGTCGAAAGAAACCGGCTCTCCGTCCGCATTGTAGAACGTATTGTGCTCGTATTTGTAGTTCTTGAAAGACTTGTCGAGGTTATAGAGATTTGCAAAAACTTTGCCGTCTTCGTTTTCGTAAAGTCCGTCGTTGCGAACCTTATAAACGATGTGTTCGCGGTGTTCGGCTTCTTTCCAATCCGAGTCAAACTCCTTATCGAGCACGTTGCCTTCTTCGTCATAGTAGAAGGAGTAGGCAGGGGTTTCGTAGCCGAGCAGCTTTCTCGTATCGTTTGCGTCTACAAGGTAGATGTACGCCTGAGCGCCTTCGCTTACCTTGACCTTTATGGAAATGGTTTCGTAGCTGTTTGCAGAAACGGTTTTTGCTTCTCCCGCAAAGCCGTAGTTGGAGTTGAGCGAGTAGAATACCGTGTCGTCCGTCTTGTTGTCCCAATCTTCCTTAGTAGCCTTTCTGTAAATCTTGCCGTCGGCAGTAGTAACTACCGCGCCGCTGTAATCGTGCTCCGCAACAACGTAGTAGTTGGTAACGGTGTCCTCGGTTGCGCCTGCCTTGTCTGCATAAGCCCTTAAATTATTAATAATGATAAGGGGCTGATAGCATTCTTCACCGAATACGGCGTTCCAATTTGCTTCGGCTTTGAATGCGGAAGCTATAAGGGCCCAGGTATCGTAATTTTCCGCGTAGTCCTTGTTCACAAGTCCGGCAAGCTTGTTGGTGTTAAGTCCGTCAAACGAGAAGTTGCCGTTTGTTTCGGTTATCATCGAGTTAGCGCCGTTATAGCCGTTGTATTTGGAGGGCTGCGAAATTTCGTTTCTTATATCCGAAATACCCGTAGTTGCGTCAAATTCAAAGCCGCTTTCGTCCGTGCTCTCCGAGGTGAAATCCAGCAGCATCGTGCGTTCTCCGCTTGTGGCAAGCTTGTAAACATCTTCGTTGATATCGAGTATCTTTAAATCTGCGATTGCAGCCCAGCCGCCGGGGTAGCTCTTTGCGCCGACAATGTCGGTATTTCCGAGGCAGAAGTCAAGGTTGAATTCGGCTTTTTTGTCGGTTTCGTTCTTTACAAAGGCAAAGCACTGTACCCAACCGTTGTATATATCCTCGTCGTCCTCGAAGTTTGTCTTGACGCCCGTCGAGTTGACTGTAATGCTTTGAGTGTTTTCGTCGTCGTTCTTGTCGTAAATCTTAGCGGTAAGGGGGGTAACGCCGTCCATATCGCTCGTCTTTACCCAGAACGAAATAAGCTTGTATTCATCGCCTTCAAGCACAAACGCGGTTTCACCCGTCGATTGGTTGACGGTGGTGGTGTAAGCCGCGCCCCAGGCGGAGAACATAACAATCATATTTCCGCTTGCGTCGGGCAAGGTGTTGTCCTCTCCGAGCAGTGCGTCGTTCAAAAGCTTTGCGTAATCTTGGTTTGTGTTCTTAAATTCACTTGCGGTAAATCTATGGTCAAGGTTGAAAGTTCCCAAAAGATCGCCCTTGTCGGTATATCTTTCGTCAACGTTGGTCATAAGTCTTACGTTTTCGTCGAGCGCCTTTTCTGCAATGTCGCTGAGTGTAGCGCCGTTTGAAAGGGAGGTGGCGTACAACTTGTCCTCGGACTCCTGCGTGGTAAGTCCTGCCTGCGAGTTGTCGCGGTTAAAGTTTATTCCCTGATATTTTCTGTCGCCTATTTCCGAAGCAAGGTCAAGCGCGTAATAGAAATCATATGCGTGGCGCTTGTCCGTGCCGTCCGAAATTCTCATTTCCGCGTCGGCAATAAACTGTTTTTCCTCACCCTCGTTCATAAGCGTCGCGGCGGTGTTTGCGTCTTTAATCTTTTGGCTGTTCTCTTTATATGTGCAGCCTTCCGAGTCGAGCGAACGGTATTTGGTTACGGTTACGTCGTCGAAAAAGGCGTAGCCCGTACATTTTTCATCTTCTCCGCTGTTGCCGAGCCCCAATCTCAACTGAATGGTGCTTGCCGCAAAGTCGCAACCGTTGACGTAAACGGTGTATTTAATCCAACCGTTGGAAGCCGTAGTCGTCACGCCGTCTTTTTCGGCTTGTGCCAAAATCTTTTCGGTGTTTATGCTCTTAATGGAAAAGGAGTCAAGCGAATTGCCCGAAACGGAATGAACAACGTCTATAAACGCGCCCTTGTCCTGCTCGTCGATAGCGCTGTAACCCTTGTCGAATTTAAGGTTGCTCGTCTTTACCCAAAGCGAAATTTCGGCGGAGGTGTTTGCTTCCAAAGATATGGAGGTGGAGGAGTAGGACTGCTGCAGACCGTTATTCTTGCCGTCGGTCGTGTAGTTGTGTATCATAAGCACGTTGCCTACGGAGTTTTCCTTGTCCTCGTCCTCGAAAAGGTTGCCGTCGTCGTCGGCATAGACCTGCGTATTGCCGTAATAGTGCTTGCCGTCGCGCTGCTCATAGTTGCCGAGGTGCGTGCCGGGGTTTGCAAGCAGCTCTTGTCTTACGCACTTGGTAAAGTCCTCGTCAAAATAAAACTCTCCGTCGTCCGCGTTTTTATAGACGGTTTGAGTGCCTAATTTATAGCCGTCCTCGTCGCTGCCGGTAATTCCGAAATACGATTCATAGCCCTGATTCTTAATCCAGCTGTCCTTGACGTCGTCGCTCTTCAACAGCGCGGCGTATGAATCTTTGTAGAGAATGTCCGCCGAACGCATCGAGTTGTAGTCGACGTAATCTTCGTCGCTTGTAGACAGGTCGTTGTTGTAGTCGAGCGTCGAAGCAAGATTCTCGTCCGTGTGCTTGTCCCACGCGGCTTTTGACGTGCCGATTATACCCGACTTGACCGAAGAGTCACCCGACAGCGACCAGTCGCTTACGTTGTTAATCAGGTAAACGCCGTCCTCGGGAACGGTGAAGAATTCAAAGTTGCCGTTTTTGAGAAGCTGGGTATCCTCTTTTACGGGAGGGGTGGGTTTTTTATCCTCATCGTCCGTGTGCGTACAAGCGGCGGCAAGACCGGTACATGTTACCGATACGGCGCAGAGTGCCGCAATCAGCGATTTTCTTGTTCTTTTTCTGAAAGAGTAATTTTTAGCCATATAACTCCTGAATTTTTCGCGGCTTGCACCGCGAGCGTTTTCATAAAATAAAATTCGTACTTCTCTATTTTAATATAATAGTCTTTTTTAATCAAGCGTTTATCGCTCAAACATACGAAAAAAATTTATTATTTTGCTTATTTTTGCAAAAACTAAGTAAAAAGATTATGAACGCTAACAAAAAAAATTTCAAAGGAATATTATGCGGACTTATGACGGGGTCCGTAAACGGACTTTTCGGCGCAGGCGGCGGTATGGTCGTCGTGCCGCTTTTAAAAAATTTATTGGGCTATGAGGAAAAGCGCGCCCACGCCACGGCAATACTCATTATAGCGCCGGTGTGCGCCGCCAGCGCTATAATTTACCTTATAAACGGCTATTTCGACGCCGCCGTAACTATCCCTGCCGCCGTGGGGAGCGTGGCGGGCGGTCTTTTGGGTGCGTCGCTTTTAAACAAACTGCCCGAGTTCGTCGTCAATATAGTGTTTGTCGCGGTGATGCTTGCCGCAGGGCTGAGGATGTTGTTTTGAGCTTTATATTTTATCTTTTGTCGGGCTTTGCCGCGGGACTTCTCGGCGGAATGGGTATGGGAGGCGGCACTATACTAATTCCCGTTCTCACAATATTTCTCGGAGTCGAACAGCACGTTGCGCAGGCGGCAAATTTAATAGCCTTTCTTCCTATGGCGGCGTTCTCTTTAAAGGTTCACAGCGACAAGGGGCTTTTAAAGGCGGACGGGGCGTGGTTCATAATTATTCCTGCTGTGCTTATTTCGGTTTTGGGCGGTCTTGCCGCGGTCTATCTTCCCGGAGAAATTCTGAAAAAGCTGTTCGGCGCCTTTTTGGTGGGACTTGCGGTAAAAGGGCTTATCTCTTTAAAATTATCTGACCCTTTTGGCAAATAGCTTTTTAAAGGGATTTAGCGTGAACATTTCAAGGCAGTAAAGGCTGCCTGCGGTAAAGCCGAGTATGAGCGGCGCGCTGATGATAATCTGAAAAATGGGAGAAAGATAGCTTGAAACTATTCCGTTCAACAGCCAACCGAAGAAGCAGGAAGCAATAATTACCAAAACGCTGTGTAAAGTATATCTTTTATAGGTTATTCCGCTGCATTTTTTCTTTAAAAGCCGCAAATTGAGTACCGCGCATATTATTTCGTCCAGCCCGAAGCCGATTATGTACGAGTAAATTCCCAACCAGCGCGTAAGGCATGCGATGCACAAAAGCATTACCGCCGAACCTATACCGAAGTACAAGAGGGTGCGTTTTTCGCAATTCATCGAGTTTAGCACCGTGTTGGTAATCATAGTAATGCACATGGGCAAAATTATAAACGCGCTTGCCTGTACGATTTTGCCGCACAGCTCGTTGTCGTATAGAAATTCTCCTATCGCGCCGCCGAGAACAAACAGCACGGGTATCAGCATAGCGGCTATAAAAATTGCCGCTTTAACCGTCTTTTCAACGTCGTAACGCACGGCGTTTTTGTTGTTTTTATAGAAGTTTTCCGAAAGCTCGGGCGCAACTACTACCGCTATGGAGCCTATAAGCGCGGAGGGGGTAAACAGCATGGGCACCGCCATACCCATAAGTACGCCGTAAAGGCTTATAGCCTCCGAATTGGTAAATCCGCACATTGTCATAAGCAGAGCCGGCAGAAGTACGGCAACAATCGAGTTGATAAGCGAGGTTGCGGTGCGCATAGCCGTAATGGGCGCGGCGGCCGAAATAAGCGGCTTTAACTGCTGTTTGGGGTTTATGAACTTGCCGCCCTTTTTAAAATACCAGAACAGCGAAACTATAAAGGAAAATATGTATGAAATTAATACGGCAAGCGTCGCGTTTCTCGCGCCCAAAACGGGGTCTCCGACGCCCCAAATGAGCCAAATTCCGCAAAATACCATAACGGCGTCCTCTAACAGCTCGATTACGGAATAGGGCAAAAATTGCTTATTTCCCCAAAAAGAACCGCGTATAACCGCATAGACCGAGGTAAGAATAAGCCCCGGCAAAAGCAGAACAAAAATTTGTATGCACCTGTCGTCGGAGAATAAAAAACCGAGCGCGTTTCTGCACAAAAACAGTATAAGAGCTGTGGGTATGGTTATCACAAGCGTGCAAATTACGCCTGCCGTCACAGCCGAATGCCTGCCGCGGATATCGCCGTTTGCTCCGCTCTTTGCCATAAGCCGCGATACGGTTACGGGTACGCCGCTAGAAGCAGCCGTCAAAAATACGGCAAAAACCGTCAGGCAAATTTGGTAAATACCCAGTCCTTCCGCGCCGATAATTCTCGATAACACTATCCTGTAAAAAAAGCTTAACCCCTTTTCGACCGTTGAAAACACCGTCACTTGCGCGGCGGATTTGTAAATATTGTTCTTCATCTACATTATTCTACAAAATTCAACCTGCAAATATGAACATTTTCGTTATTTGCCGCGTATGATATAGAAATGTTTACGCTCGTTTCGGACAGAAGCAAATATTTCAGAATAAAGTGCGTTGCGACGCGCGCGGAGATTGAAAAGGAGCTTGGCTGCCCCGTTTTCGGCGAAATTTTCACAGGCGGAATAGTTGAGCTGGGTGAAAGAATGCGCGCCATACGCACCGGTCCCCACGACACCTATAAGACAATTTCGCAAAGACTGAAAATCGACGAGGAAGAGCTGAAAAAAGCAAATAATTTCAAGCCCCTATATCCGTCGTGCAGACTGTTTATACCGTGCAAAAAATAGTGCGTGAGCATATAATATATTACAAACTACAAACTCAATAAAACGGAGGTTAAAATGTCATTTTTTTCCAACTTTCAATCGGACAAATGTCCCGGCACAATAAGCGGCAACCCCCTGAACGGAATGTGTGAAAAAGTTTGTATTCAGGCTCAAAAAATATTCGACGCCTGCATCAAACAAATTCAGATTGAAAATTACACGCTCACGCTCACCGACGCCGTGCCTGCAAACCCTACATATCCTTTGACTTTCATAAGCGCAAGGTCGACTTCTTCGACGGGCAATATCACAAGCATAAACATCGAGCGCTTGCCCGATAAACCCAGCTGCGCGAGAGTGCAGGCTACCATCTCGATTCCCGTCGAAGTTCTGTACACCGACGCGAACGGAGTAGAGGGTGTGGCACAGTCCGAAATCAGCGTTTCCGAGGACGTTCTTTTGTACGTTCCCGCTCCCTCGATTATGCCCTACAAGGCTACAAGCGAGGTTTCGGCAGTGTGCGCCGAGGGTAGATTTACCGACGGTACGTTCTCCGTAAACGCCTGCATTACGGTCATTTTGAAGATAGCTATCGACGTTGAAATTCTCGTTCCCAGCTACGGCTATTGCGCAATTCCGCCTGCACAGGATTACTCGCAGGAAGTGTGCGCAGGCTTCTTCGAACTGCCGCTCTATCCCCAGGGCAGAACGTGTTCAAAGCAATAACCTAAAATTTGCAAAATACAAAAAAACGGCGGAATTTCCGCCGTTTTTCTCATCGAAATTCGGTTCTTTGGCTTTAAATTGAGTACTATGTCACACATAATCAACTAAAAATGCCGCTAAATTTGCTTAAAATGCTTTATTATTCAAGCAAAATATGCTAAACTTTAGTTATGAAAATTTTTGCAATAAGTGATTTGCACTTGTCGGGTAAAGCAAAAAAACCTATGGATATTTTCGGCGTCGGCTGGGAAAATCACTTTGAAAAAATTAAAGAAGATTGGCTTTCGAGGGTTACGGACGACGACGTTGTTTTAGTTGCGGGAGATATAAGCTGGGGCATTGATCTTGACGAGGGGCTTTACGATTTGCAAAGCCTGAAATGCCTGACGGGCAAAAAAGTTTTTATACGCGGCAATCACGATTATTGGTGGAACGGAATAACAAAACTCCGCCGCGCCGCGCCCGACGAAAACTTTTATTTTTTACAGAACGACTGCGTTAAAATAGACAACGTAATAATATGCGGTTCGCGGGGTTGGACTTGCCCTGGAAGTAACGATTTTACCCCCGACGACATGCGTTTGTATCTTCGCGAAGCCGAGCGTTTCAAGCTGTGTTTCGGCGCCGTCGAAAGGATAAAAGAGCCTTGCGACAGGCTGATTGCAATGATACATTATCCGCCTTTTTCTCCCAAATCTCCCGACACGGAATTTACCCGTCTGTTTGAAAAAGAGGGGGTTGAAAAGGTGGTTTTCGGGCACATTCACGGGGAAACTTTTTTCCCCTTCCGCACGCAGAAAAGCGGCGTGGAATACATTTTGACTTCCTGCGATAAAGTGGGTTTTACCCTACAAAGAATTTTATGAAAAATCTGCCCTCGCACGCTTTACAACATTGAAAATCTGTGCTATAATTTTAAAGAAAAAACCGTCGGGTTTAAAACGGGGCGGAACCAAACTTATGATATCGCATTTTATTAAAACGCAATAATAATTTCAAGCGGACGAATGCCGGAATATTTCGGTATTTTTGCCGCTTTTTTTCTGTCGAAAAATTTTTTAAGGAAGAGTGTATGTTACAACGAAAAGACCTGTTGGGTTTAAAGGATTGCACCTCCGCCGAGATATACGAAATTCTCGACGAAGCTGCTGAAATGAAAAAAATTATTTTGTCGGGCAACAAGCGGTCTGATATACTTTCGGGCAAGTCGCTTGTCACGCTGTTCTATGAAAACAGCACTCGCACGCGCTCGTCGTTCGAACTTGCGGCAAAATATCTCGGTGCAAGCGAAGTCAATATTTCGGTTGCCACAAGCTCGGTGCAGAAGGGTGAAACGCTGATCGACACGGGTGAAACGCTCGACGCAATGCACGTCGACTATATCGTGATACGCCACCCTATGGCAGGCGCGCCCAAGCTATTGGCCGAACACGTCAAAGCAAGCGTGTTGAACGGAGGGGACGGAATGCATGCCCACCCCACGCAGGCGCTGCTCGATATGTTTACAATGCGCGAAAAGCTCGGCAAAATAGAGGGGCTTAAGGTTGCGATTTTAGGGGATATAAAGCATTCGAGAGTTGCAATGAGCAACCTTTTCGGGCTTACAAAGCTCGGTGCAAGCGTGCATATGTACGCCCCTGCAACAATGATACCTAAGGAAATTGAGCGGCTTGGCGCGCGCATAGCTTGCTCGCGTGAGCAAGCTGTCGAGGGCGCGGACGTGGTAATGGGTTTGAGAATACAGCTCGAGCGCCAGCACGGCGGACTTTTTCCGTCGCTTTCAGAGTACGCTAAATATTACGGCGTGAACGACGGGGTCTTGAAGTACGCAAAAAAGAACGCCGTAGTTCTGCACCCCGGCCCCGTAAACAGAGGCGTCGAACTTACTCCGCAGGTCATAGACGGCGATTCGAGCTTAATTTTGCAACAGGTTACAAACGGCGTTGCCGTGAGAATGGCTATATTGAAACTTCTCAAAGAGTACAGGGAGAAGAACTTATGAAATTGCTTATAAAAAACGGAACTTTGGTGTTAAAAGAGCGAGAAGTTAAGGCGGATTTGCTGATAGCGGGCTCAAAAATTTTAAAAATAGCCACCAAAATAACTTGTAGCGACAACGCTTGCAATGTTATAGACGCGTCGGGCAAACACGTTTTACCCGGAATAATCGACTTGCATGTTCACTTGCGCGAGCCGGGCTTCGAGGGTAAAGAGGATATTCAAAGCGGAAGTATGGCTGCCGTCAGGGGCGGCGTAACTCAGGTCTGCTGTATGCCCAACACCGAACCCGTGTGCGACAACGCGGTAGTTGTAACTTATATAAACCACCGCGCAAACGAGGTCAATTTGTGCAAGGTAAGACCCATAGGCGCAATTACCAAGGGTGAACAGGGCGAAACTCTGTCGGATATCGGCAAAATGAAGTCCGCAGGCATAGTTGCGATAAGCGACGACGGAAAGTCGGTGGACAATTCGCAGATTATGCGCCTTGCAATGGAATATGCGAACGACTTCGGTCTAAAGTGTCTGTGTCATTGCGAGGATAAAGACCTCGTTGACGGCGGCGTTGTAAACGAAGGATATAATTCCACGCAGACGGGCTTGAAGGGCAGCCCTCGCGCCGCCGAGGACATAATGATAGCGAGGGATATCGCGCTTTCCGAAAGCTTGAACATTCCCGTGCATATCTGCCACGTTTCTACTTACAGCGGAGTCGAAATTATCCGCAGCGCAAAAGCTCGCGGCGTACAGGTCACGGCGGAAACGTGTCCGCACTACTTCATACTTACCGACGATATAATTACGGGTTACGACACCGACACCAAGGTAAATCCTCCCGTCAGGGAAGAGCGCGACAGGCTGGCAATTATAGAGGGACTCAAGGACGGTACGCTCGACTGTATAGTGACCGACCACGCCCCCCATTCGTTAAAGGACAAGCAGGTAGAGTATAACAGCGCGGCGTTCGGCATAAGCGGAATAGAAACGAGCTTTGCACTTAGCTATACCTACCTTGTAAAGACGGGGAGGTTGTCGCTGTGCGAGCTTATGCAGAGAATGAGCTACAACCCGTCAATGACGCTCAATCTCGGCGGCGGAGAACTTGCCGAGGGCAAAGAGGCGGATATAATAATAGCGGATTTAAGCAAAAAGTATGTAATCGACAGCAAAGATTTCCTTTCGAAGGGTAAAAATACGCCTTTTGAGGGCTTTGAAGTCTACGGAGATGTGGAATACACCATAGTCGACGGAGAAATTAAATATAAAAAATAAGCGAGGTAAATTATGATAGATAAGTTGATTGAAAAGATTATTGAAATGCAGAACCCGACTTGCGTCGGGCTTGACACAAGCTTCGACTATCTTCCCGACGAGCTAAAAAACGGCGTAAGCGATTTCGAGGGCGCGGCGGAGGCAATTTGCGAGTTCAATATGAACATAATCGATAAAATTTACGACATTGTCCCGTCTGTAAAAGTTCAGATAGCCTATTACGAAATGTACGGCTATGCAGGTTTGCAGGCTTTCGAACACACCGTAAACTATGCTCGCGGCAGGGGTATGATAGTAATTGCCGACTGCAAGCGCAACGATATCGGCTCGACCGCAGGCTGCTATTCCAAAGCATATCTCGGAGAAACGGACGTAAACGGCAAAAAGCTGCGCGCGTTCAAAGCCGATATGCTGACTGTAAACGGCTACCTCGGCACCGACGGAATAAAGCCCTTTGTCGACGATATAAAGTCGCACGACAAGAGCATTTTCGTGCTTGTAAAGACTTCCAATCCCTCGAGCGGAGAGCTGCAAAATTTAAAGCTCGAAAACGGCAAGTTCATATATGAACAAATGGGAGAGCTCGTCGAAAAATGGGGAGAGGAAACGGTCGGCAAGTACGGTTATTCGGACGTCGGCGCGGTAGTCGGCGCAACTCATCCCGAGGAAGCGGCAAGGCTGAGGGAACAGCTTAAACACACCTTCTTTCTTATTCCCGGCTACGGTGCGCAGGGCGGCAGCGCCGAAATGCTTAAAGTCTGCTTTGATAAAAACGGGCTGGGCGGCGTTGTAAATTCGTCGAGGGGCATACTCTGCGCATATAAAAACGAGCTTTACGACGGTCTTAACTATGCGGACGCGGCAAGAGCGGCGTGCGTGGATATGCAAAAAGACCTGCTTGGTGCAATAGGGAAAATGGGAAAATGATTAAAGACGTATCTGCTATTGTAAAGTCAAATTGCAAAATTGCCGAAAATATATATAAAATAACGCTCATTTTGCCCGAAAACAGCCCTAAATTACGCGGCGGACAGTTTGTAAATCTGTCTACGGGTGACAACGCGCTGCTTCTGCGCCGTCCGCTCGGTGTATGCACGGTCGAAGGTAACGAACTTTCGCTGTGCTATCAGGTAAAGGGCAGGGGTACGACGAGGCTTACCGAAGCAAAGGCGGACGACGAACTCAAGGTCTTGCTTCCGCTCGGCAACGGCTTTCAACTTTCGGGCTATAATAACGTGGCTGTAATCGGCGGCGGAGTGGGCGTGTTTCCGCTAATAGCAACTATCCGCGACTATTCGCAAATCAACTTTTATTCCTACATAGGTTTCAGGAACAGCGCCGCCGTCTGTCTTTTGGACGAGCTTGAAAAAAGCAAAAGTCTTACAGTGACGACCGACGACGGAAGCTACGGTCAAAAGGGTAATGCCGTTTCTGCGTTTCTTGCCGACTACAAGGAGGGTAAATTTGACGCGATAGTTTCCTGCGGCCCCCCCATAATGCTGAAAATTTTAAAGCAGGAGTTGTCGTCGCGCAACATAAAGATTCCCTGTTTCGTTTCCTTGGAAGAGCGTATGGGCTGCGGCATAGGCGCGTGTCTGGTGTGCGTATGCAAAAAATCGGACGGCGGCAACACGCGCGTGTGTAAGGACGGTCCGGTGTTCAACATAGACGAGGTGGAGCTATAATGGCAAATTTACAGGTTGAAATCTGCGGAGTAAAATTCAAAAACCCGGTAATCGGCGCAAGCGGCACCGTCGGCTTCGGCAGGGAATACGACGAGCTTTACGACTTGTCAAGGATAGGCGGCATAAGCACCAAGGGCATGACTTTGGAGCCTCGGCTCGGCAATCCCGTGCCCCGTATAGCCGAAGGCACAAGCGTAATTTTAAACGCCGTAGGTTTGCAGAACCCCGGCGTGCAACACTTTATCGAGTACGATTTGCCGTTTTTGCGCGAAAAGGGTATGGTTGTAATTGCCAACGTTGCAGGCAAAACTCTCGAAGATTACGGCGCAATATGCAAAATTCTCGACGGTAAAGTAGATATGATAGAGTTAAACATCTCCTGTCCCAACGTAAAGGCGGGCGGAATGGCGTTCGGCATAAAGCCCGACAGCATAGAGGCGGTTACCCGAGTATCCAAAAGCAATCTCGAAAAAACTCCGCTTATTGTCAAGCTTTCCCCCAACGTCGAAAGTATTCCCGTAAACGCTATGTCTGCCGAGCGCGGCGGCGCGGATTGTTTGTCGCTTGTCAACACCTTTACGGGTATGGCAATCGACATTGAAAAACGCAGACCGATAATTGCAAACAATACGGGCGGAGTTTCCGGCTCGGGTATCAAACCTATTGCCGTTAGAATGGTGTACGAGGCGGTGCACGCCGTAAATATTCCCGTCATAGGTATGGGCGGCATTTCTACCGCAGAGGACGCCATAGAGTTTATGATGGCGGGAGCTAAGGCGGTACAGGTCGGCACGGCTAACTTTGCCAACCCTTACGCTATGCCCGAAATTGTAGACGGAATGCAAAAATGGCTGGACTCACACGGTATTTCGGACGTAAACCAGATTATCGATACCGTAAAATTAAATTAATTAAGACATTATATATAAGGAAAGTGAAAAAATGACTTACAAACAGCAATTTATTAAATTTATGGTGGAAAACGGCGTGCTTAAATTTGGCGAGTTTACCTTAAAAAGCGGCAGAAAAGCGCCCTATTTCATCAATACGGGCAACTATAAATCAGGCGCTCAGCTTGCAAAACTCGGCGAATATTACGCAAAATGTATAGTTGACAATAAAATAGACGGCAAAACGCTTGTTGGCCCTGCTTATAAGGGAATTCCTCTTGCCGTAACCACGGCGGTCGCGCTCAACAATAATCACAATTTGGACCTTGACTATTGCTTTGACAGAAAGGAAGCAAAGGATCACGGAGAGGGCGGTCTGTTTGTCGGCAAGCAGCTTTCGGACGGAGAAAAAGTTATAATTATAGAGGACGTAATGACTTCGGGAAAGGCGCTTCGCGAGCTTTTGCCAAAGCTCAAAGCCACGGCAAACGTCGAAGTTGCCGGTATGGTAATTTCGGTTGACAGAATGGAACGCGGGCTCGAAAGTTCTCTCTCGGCAGTGCAGGAAGTTTACAGGGAATTTGGGGTAAAAGTCTACTCGATAGTAACTATGACCGATATAATACAAGCCATAGAAGATGGCGTTATAGAAGGCAGGGAATACCTCGAAAAAATGCGCGAATACAGGTCGAAATACGGCGTTGAGTAAAACGTATAATTATTCATTAAAACCGTGTCGGACAGGGACAAGTCCGACGCGGTTTTCTTATTTTTGTGTTAGTTGCAAACATTTACGCCGAGCACAGCTAACACTTAATGAAATTGTGAATAATAATACACGCTATAACAAATATTTATGAATAAATATATATTAATATAGTACTAAAACATTTGACAGTAACTTATAATTATGGTATATTTATAAAAACATTTCCCGAATACTGCATAATTTTTGCATAAATTTGGCAAAAATGTATAATTTATGAATATTTTCCCCTAAAAGCAAACAGTTGTATATTGATAAATTGTTATGCAATGCCGAAAAGGCTTAAACCGTCAAGTTTTTTTCGGATATAAGGGGATTTTGAAAAAATAAAAAAACAAATCAGGAGACTATTATGAAAAAGAAAACAATGCTAATCTTCGCGTTGTCCGCACTGTCCACTATGGCTATTGCCGGCACGGGTGCAGGCTGTGGCGATTCAGGAGAAGTAAATCCGCCCGAACCGCAGCCTTCCGATCTTCCCAACTACAAATGGGAACACAACGACGCTATGCACTGGCAGGTAAACGAGAAAGACGCAAACGACAAACGGGCATACGGTGGACACGTCGACCTTTTGAACAACGAAACGGGCGCAAGCGGTAAAGACGGTAAATGCGACTCCTGCGGACGTACGGGACAGGAGGTTGTAAATTTCGTCACAAACGGCGGTACTGCCGTTGACCCCGTAACCTTGGATTACGGCTCGAAACTCGATAAACCCGAAGATCCTTCGCTCGACGGGCATTTCTTTGACGGCTGGTATAAGGACGAAGAGTTAAAAGTCGAGTTCGATTTCGATAACGAAACAATTACGGAAACAACAATTCTCTACGCGAAGTGGAGAGAAAACGACAACGAGGGGCAGTCCGTCAAATACGCGGCGGTTCTTGAAAAGGGCAAAACAAAGTCGCTGTCCTTCGGCGATGCGGATAAACTGTTCTTTACATACACGGCGGAAGCCGACGGCAGATATATGCTTCGTACGGGTCTTGGCAACAGCGCAAGGTGCAAGTTTACCACCGACCTTGACGAGGACGGCGTGTATTACGGCAACGGCTGTGCCGAAAGAACTAAATATTTTGATCTCGATGCGGGTGATAAAGTTGTCGTCACTCTTGTGTGCGAAGAAGAACTTCCCGACGACGCTACGGTCGGCGTAGTCATCAACGACCCCGACGGTCTTGAAACTTTACCTATCGACAGTTGGTTTACGGGTGAATATATCTCAGGTTCGCTTATCTTCAAAATCAACAGGGAAGAGGGCACGTTCTTGTGGGGCTCGGGCGATTTACCTTTGACGCTTCATTCCTATATCGGCGGCGCGACTGATACGGCTGTGTTTAAAGGTAAGTTTGCCGGGCAGGACGTCGAATTTACAATGCACCCCAATGATGACGGTAAGCTTGTAATAACCTGCGACAACAAAAGCGTAGTGCCTGCCGACACGGCTCCTTTTGAATACGCTCCTCCTCAGGATCCTATTCCCCTTGAAAAATTCAGCGGTACATACGAGGGAAAGCATCCCAACGGTATAACCAAGGTGTGCATCTATCCCAACGGTAACGGCTATATAATTCAAAGCGGCATCAAGTATAATTTCATTTACGGGTTGCAGGGTTCGGGTTTTGACCAGACTCACAATTTGCTTAACTTCGGCAACTATAACATAACGTTGAATTTGGAGGACGGCAATCCCGTAAGTATCAACATTTCTTATACAAACAATACCGCAGTGTTCAATCGCGTTGGAGACAGCGGAGATGAAATTCCCACTAAGCTTCCCCTTTTGGATAACACTCAGTACGTCGGCGAAACATACCTGATAAGGTGTCAGTACGGCAATCAATATTGGGGTACGGCAAGCCGCGCCGTGAGCGTAATCGGCTATGTTGCGGCGCAAAATAAATATACTATCGAAGCGGACAGTCGCGTAGGCTCAACTACGGTCACAAACACTTATGTGCTTGTAATAACGGGAGAGGACGACGCCAAAGTTATAGCTATGTACGACGAAGCGGGGGAAAATCTTCTCGATACCCTCTCCGCATACAAGACCGATAACGTAATGCCGACAACCGAGCAGACCGTTACTTTGGAAAGATCACAGTTTAAAAACGGATTTTTCCACTATACGTTTACCGCAACGACTGCCGGTTGGTATAAATTTACCTGCAGCGACGAAACGCTTTCGTCATACAGCGGAATTAATGCAAGCAGTCCTTTCGATACCGAATACGCTACAGAAATTGAACTTGCGGAAAACGGCAATGCGGTTTATCTCACTCCCGGTACTTTAATCGGCTTAAAGATTTCCGCATACAAGGACGCAAGCGGCAATTATTTGCCCGCTATCCAATTGAAAATTGCTCCTTCTCAGGCTCCTTCGGGCTATGAAGAGGATAACCCCTATGTAACGGACGAAGAGGGAGAAGTAGCTTTCAAAAACGTATTGAAAGATGAAGGTCGTTACGTTCATTTCGACCTCCCTGCCGGTAAATACTTCGTCAACTTATATAAGTACAACGAGGGCACGGGCAATTCGTACAATCTCTACTTCTATGTAAACGATAAGGCATGGGGCTGGGACAGCACTACATTTAAATGGGTAGACGGCGTTAATCTTTCCCAAAATCACAATGTACCCGTAACCGTAACGGGAAATGAAGGAATAACAATAAAATTTGTAAGTAAAAATATTGTTGCTTCCGAGTTCCGTATGAAAGTGTTCGGAGATTACAGCGAGTTTACCGATATAGAATTCGATACCGCTGGAAGCTGTTCGCTTTCGGCAAGCGGCATTTACGGATACAGCGGCAATTTGAATGAAATAAGCACATATTCCGGTAACGTTAAATTTACAAGCGAAACCGAGTTCACTCTCTCTTGCGAAGGTGTAACTTATAAAAAAACGGAGTTGGAACTTACGCCTGCTCAGCTTAAAAAAGGCTTTAAACTTGTTCTTGCGGAAGGTAAGACGGTTGAATATACGCTTCAATATGCGGCAGGCGCTCAGCAAAATCCCAATAAAATTACTAATATGGGAACGCACAACATATTAGTTGATTTGGTTACGCATAAAGAGTGCTATGCTACAGTAACTTTGCCTGCCAACGACTACAATTACGGCTATCTTGTTTCCGTCAATTTCGAGGGTTGCTATCTCGTTAAGGGCGATAGTACCGAGAAATTGAAAAGCGTTAAAGTCAACGCAGGGGAAACGGTTACGCTTAAATTGGTTACGGATAAGGAAATATTCCAGTACACGGTACCCGTCGTTGTTACATACGACTTCTCCGACAACATCGTTAAGCCCAATTTAATGAACGTTCCCATTGACGGCGGCGTCGTAAATATCTATACTGCAACGGTAGGGGACAGCAATAACTTCCTGTTCGACAATACTTACGGTTCAGACCTGCTTGTTTCTGCAAAATCACAGTTTGGTATTGTGCTTGCAAACGGTACGGTTATTCAATCGAGTCTTTTGAACGGTAGCTATACGGCAACCGTACCTGCAGGGGTAAACGTTTCGTTTGTGCTTACAAGCGAAACCGAACAATCTGTGGCTTTCGCACTCGTACACGAGCTCGGCTCCGAGGGCTATCCCGCACATGTTACGTTCGAAGGTTTGACATTTGTGTCCGCAGAGTATAAAGTAGATACGGATACTTACTTCGACGTGCCTGTCGGAACGTATGAATATTCCGTTGCAACAGGCTCTACCGGATATATCTACGTCAACGACTTATACATTACCGCAGGTAAAGTATTTGACGTCAAAGCCGGAGATTTGGTTCACTTCGTGGTACCTATAAGCGGCAGGCAGACTTCGGCAAAGTATACTTTGACAAGATTGGTTGCTCAATCGGCTTACGGCGAGTGGGAGTACACCGACAACAACGATAAAGTCTATGTCACGGTTGATAAAAATACCGTAACCGTCGGAGAAACCGTATATACCCTTTCGGACGTGGAAGGCAACGTTTATACGTTTAAAAACGACGAGACTACGGTAAGCTTGACGGTCGGCGAAACTCTTAAATTGGGCAACAATACCCTTGCGGAAAAAACGGTTGAAAACCCCGATGACGGCATAAAAATCGGCGCAACGTACTGCGGTACAACCTCCGCAGGCAGCACCATTACGGTAACAGTCAACTCCAACGGTACCGTTACCCATACGGTTGATACGGGAGAAACCGTTACTTTCAACGCCGCATATACCGAACAAGACGGAACCTATACGTTCGCGTATAAGGATGGCGATTTCGATACTAACTGCAGCTTTACTTTAAACGAAGACGGTACGCTTACTTTCACAGACGATTATTTATGTGCTGTTCCCGTTACTTTAACTGCAAGTCCCTTCAAGCTCGGCGTGGCTTATAGGGGTAGCGACAATAACGATATAGCTACTTTGACCTTTAACGCCAACGGTACGGTTCACTATAAGTTGCAGATGAACGGCGTAGACTTAACGCTTAAATACACGGGCAGCGGAAACAACTATACAATTACTCACATCATGGGAACGGCTTCGCTTGTAATAAACGACGACGGAACGTTGACTTTGAACGACAGCGCTTTCTGGATTAGTAATATGAAGTTGACGCCTACCGAGTAATTTAAAAAATAAAAAAATTTACGCGACTATTTCGGGCGTAATGCCCGAAATAGCTTCGTAATTTTATCGGAAAATCAAAATGAAAGAAAATTTTTTGAAATTTAAGAAAAAAGTGTGGATAGAAGTGCTTATTAAATGCGCTGTGGCAGGTGTTGCTGCGGCGGTTTTGGCTGTAAACGCAACGCTAATACCGTGCAAGCTATACGACGTACAGCTGTTTTGGCTTTACTACGTTTTAATCGGGCTTGGCGGCTGCGCTTTGGGCTTTGGTATAGCGTTCTTGTTTTTCCGCACAGATGACAAAAAAATAGCTAAGCGGCTCGACGCCGAGCTTTGCTTGCAGGAAAGGGTACAAACCGCGCTTGTTTACGGCAATGCGGAGGGCGCTATGCACGAGCTTCAACGCGAGGATACAAGCGACGTGTTGAAGAATTTACCCGTAAAATCGCTGCATTTTAAAAATATTTTGGCGGTTGCGCTTTGCGGTGCGATATTCTTGCTTGGCGCTGTTTCGGTGCCCGTGTCCGCAACGTTTATACCCCCTGTGCTCGCGCCTGTTCAAGTCGATCCGGATGACGATATACACGACGTTACCGATTGGGAATACGCGGCTTTAAATGACCTTATCGAATACGTCCGTAACTCCAAAAAAGCAGACGGCCCCACAAAGACGGGTATGTTGAGTCAGCTTGAAAGCTTGCGCTCTCTTTTGCTCTCGACTAAGGTGTCCGAAAGCAGCCTTACTATTTTTGTAAGAAATACCGTAAGCGCGATACGAAACGTAGTCAGCGACGCAAACGAGCGTCCCGAAGTTACGGAAGAGCAAAAACAGTTCAACTCGGAAGAGGAAACTTATGTAGTAAACACACTGTTGGAAATTTTCGGGCTCAAGTTAGAAGGAGATGAAAAACCGCCTACAACCGAGCCGGATCCGGGAATTGACCCCGACGACCCTATAACTCCGGCGCCTCCTCCCGAAGGCGACATAAATATAGACGACGTACCTTTCTTTGACCCGGAAAAGGGCTATGTAAAGTGCGGAGAAGTGCGAGAGGAATATCTTGCGCAGCTCAGGGCGGCAATGGAAGAGGGGTTAATCTCGGAAGAAGAGTGGGCGAATATCGTCTACACATATTTTGCAAATTTAAACGGAAATAATAATTAAGAGGTAGATAAATGGATAACAAAGCACAGGTTGAAAATTTCAGCCGCAAGGTTGCGCAAATCAAGCAGGAAATCAAAAAAGACCTTGTCGGTCAGGACGACATTGTAAACAACGTTATAATAGCTATTATTGCCGGCGGCAACGTACTTTTGGAAGGCGTTCCCGGCGTCGGTAAAACAAGGCTTGTAAGAACTTTGGGTAAGGCTCTCGAATTGCCGTTCTCGCGTATTCAGTTCACACCCGACTTAATGCCTTCCGACGTTACGGGTACAAACATTATAGAAAAAGATGCCGACGGCAAAATGAACACTGTTTTCCAGCGCGGCCCCATATTTGCAAATTTGGTTCTTGCGGACGAAATCAACCGTGCGACACCCAAAACGCAGTCGTCGATGCTCGAGGTTATGCAAGAGCATAAAGTTACGGTTGCAAAAACTACCTATACCATACCCGAGCCCTTCTTTGTGCTTGCAACGCAAAACCCCATCGAGCAGGACGGTACTTACCCCCTGCCCGAGGCGCAGATGGACCGCTTTATGTTCAAGCTTTTGGTCGGTTTCCCCTCTGTTAAAGAGCTTGCGGACATCGTAAGTATGACTCAGATAACAATGGACGAAACGGCTAACGCTGTAGTGGACGGCAAAACCATTCTCGAAATGCGCGAGCTTGCAAAATCCGTTCCCGTAGTTCCCGACGTGCTTTACTACGCAATGCGCCTTGTATCGCGCACTCATCCCGAGCTTGACGGCTGCGGTGAAGTTGCCAAAAAGTATATCAAGTACGGCTGTTCTCCCCGCGCGGGTCAGGCGCTTATCACGGCGGCTAAGGTGCGCGCTCTGATAGACGGCAGATACAACGTTTCATATGCGGATATCGACGCGCTCGCATATCCCGTTTTGCGTCACAGAATGAAGATTAATTACACGGCAATCAACGAAAAGCTTACCGTTGACGACGTAATTGCAAAGCTTATTGCGGAAAACGCAAAGGACAAGGGCACGGGCAAACTCGACGACGAGCAGATTCAAACGGTCGAGTGCGCAACGGACGAAATCGGTGCGGAGCAAGCGCCTGTCGCAGCAGACGAACAGACGGAAGTCAAGGAAGAAAAGAAAAAGAAGCTTTTCGGCAAAAAGAGCAAGTAAGGGCAGTATAAATGGGCAATCTGGCAATCAATGAAGCGTTTTTGCAGCGTGTGGAAATGTTGCAGACGGTTCTTAAAAACAATGTAGCCGGTCTATTCGGCGGTAATCACAAGAGCAAGACGTTCGGTTCGTCCTGCGAGTTTGTCGACTATCGCAATTATATCCCCGGCGACGATATCACCAAGATTGACTGGAACGCTTATGCACGCAGCGAGCAACTGTATTTAAAACTCTATCTCGACGAGAGGCAGCTTCACACCAGAATTTATATAGACGCAAGTAAGTCAATGGCTTTCGGGGACGGAAAAAAGGGAGAAATGGCGCTGCAAATAGCGGCAACTCTCGCATATATTTCCGTCTGCGAGCTTGACAGAGTTTCGGTTTACGTCATACGCGAAAGCGAAGTTACCGAAGTTATCTCGTCTATTTCCGGCAGAGAGCGGTATTTTGCCGAGATTTTGAAACTAAACGATATAGAGTTTGACGGCGACTGCTTTATAAGCGACGGTATAATGCCGAGTAAAGTCGGCTACGGCGACGGACTTTCCGTAATAATTTCAGACTTTCTTACAGACAATAATTACGAGAGCGCAATTGATTTTCTCGCGGATAAAAAACGCGACCTTCTCTGCGTTCAGATATTGACGGCGGAAGAACTTAATCCGAAAATACGCGGTAAAAATATATTTTACGACAGTGAACATTCCGAAAAGAGCTACCGCAAAAACATAAATAAGGACATAATCAAAGCTTACCGTCTTGCTGTGCAGTTTGTTCAGGACAGACTGCGCGGCTATTGCAATGCTCGCGGTGCGGAATACGTGCTGGTCAGGGACGATAAGCCCGTCGATGAATTTTTCTTTGAATATCTTACCGAGCTGGGGGTGATGAAATGAGTTTTTATTTTCCTCTCGGCTTGATTGGACTTGTCGGCGTACCCGTTCTGATTCTGATTTATATAATCAAATCAAAATATACCGAACAGGTTATAGCCTCGACTTATCTTTGGGAACTTAGCGAAAAGTTCCTTAAAAAGAGAAAACCTATTTCCAAACTTGCCGGAATAATAACGCTTATACTGCAAATTCTCGCGGTAGTCGCGGCGTCGCTTTTAATTGCGCACCCCGTTTTTACCGTGCCGGCTTCCGCAAACGATATTTATTTTATTTTTGACGGCTCGGCAAGTATGAATATGGTTTCGGACGGAAAAACCCGTTTCGAACGCGGCAGGGACGAAATTTTCGAAATTATAGACGGGTCCCTGGACGGCAGCACATATTCGCTCATTTTCGTCAATAACGTCACAAACGTAATGTTCGAGGGCGTGACGGATAAGGAGCAGGCCAAGGCAAACATAAGGTCGTTGAGTTCGGGTTGGTGCGCGGCGGACTGCTCCTCCGCGGTAACTATGGCTCAGGATTTTTATGACAAAAACCGTTCGGCTGTGATATATCTCGTAACCGACAAGAATTATCAAACCGAAAATCTCGAGCTTGTCAACGTTTCCGCAAACGAAAACAACTATGCCTTTTACGAATATTCATACAGATATACCTCAAAGGGCGTTATCGGGTCGGGCAAGGTCATATCCTACGAGTCGGACGCGACGCTCACCGTCGAGCTTTTGGTGGGTAAAGACGACGCTTTGACAACCTCGAAAATTGCCGAAGTCAAGGTCGACGCCAAAAAGGGAGAGCCTTGCGAGTTTGAAATTACAGCTTCGGTGTCAAATTTTACTTCCTTGCAGCTTCGCATTTCAAACGGTGACGCATTGTTGCAGGACAACGTAGTAACTATGTATGACGAAACCTCGGCGCAGTCGAGAAGGGCGCTATTGGTTACCGATTCGAACGATAGCGTTTATCTCGAACACGCAATTTCAAACGCCGGTAAGGCAATCGTCGAAAGAATACCCACTAAGGAGTATTCCGACGCTTACGCACACGGCTACGGTATGTACGTTTTCAGCGGCTTTACGCCCAAAACTTTGCCTACAAACGCCGCTGTCTGGCTTTTAAACGCTGCGGACGGCACGGGCAACGGCTCCGGACTCACATACAGAGATATGCAGGTTCCGAGGGACGAAACGGGCCCCGACAGCTACTACACGCCCAAATATACCTCGGGCACTTCCGCTCAGGAAAAGGCGCTCACGCGCGACCTTGTCAAAAGCGATATAGCTATAAGGCAGTATGCGAAATACGGTGTACCCCGTAATTTCGTGCCCGTGATGAGTGTCGGCGGAGACCCCGTTATATGCGTGGGACTCAACGAAAACAACGACAGACAGGTAGTGTTCGCTTTCGAACTCGGGGACTCGGACTTTGCTTTAAAAGGCGACTTTTTGATACTTGTCAGAAATTTAATGAACTATTCTTTCCCGTCGGTAATCGACGCGACGACCTATAATTGCGGTGACGTAATGAACGTAAACGTCGTTCCGGGTTGTGAAAATATCGTCGTCACAACTCCTTCGGGAAACAGCACTACGCTCGACACGGTAGGCAACGACGTGTGCGAGGTTGAACTCAACGAAACGGGCACATACACGCTCCGCGTAAAGACTGTCGGCAGCGCCGAAACCACGCTTTATGCGTTTGCAGCCGTTCCCGAGTCGGAAAGCCGCTTTGAAGACGGCGGCGCGCTTGTTTTAAGCGGAGAAAGGGAGTTTAACTACTCGGACGGATATTACGACGAGCTTTTGGCGTTTTTCATATTGATTGCGCTGTTACTTTTAGCGGATTGGGGGATTTATTGTTATGAACAGTATCAACTTCGTTAACCCCTGGCTGCTATTTATAGCACTGCCGCTGCTTGCGGCGGTAATAGTGCCTTTCGTAATTACGGTAAGGCGCGACAATGCAAATTTTCACAACATAGCTTCGGTATCTTTACACGTTATAATCTGCATATGTATAACTCTTGCTATCGCGGGTTTATCCTTTGAAACGGTAATAACCGAAACGCAGGTCTATGTGCTTGCGGATATATCTTACTCGTCCGAACACAACACCGACGAAGTGCAAAAAAACGTTGAGTTGATATCGGGCAAGCTTCCCCGTAACTCGAAAATGGGCGTAATATGCTTCGGCAGAAACTATCAGCTTTTATCCGATTTGGGAGAAAAAGTTCCCGACGTTACCAAGGCTGATAAAGTCGACAGAACAGCGACCGATATTTGCGCGGCGCTTCGCTATGCCGGCAACCTTTTCGATGAAAACGTCATTAAGCGCATAATCGTAATAACCGACGGTGCGGAAACGGTTGCTTCGAATAACGTCATAAAGGTAGTCGGCTCGTTGCAGGATAGCGGCGTTTACGTCGACGCCGTATATCTCGACGACAATATCGCTCCCCAAACGCGCGAGGTTCAGATTGACGGCGTGGAGGCGACAAGCTCGACATATCTCAATAAGACGGAAGAAGTAAGCGTGCTTGTACGCGCCAACTGCGGAGTTGACGACTCGGGCAATGCCGTGGATATGTGCCGCGGTTTCGTGGATTTGTATAACGGCAAAGAACATGCCGCAAGAAAAACGGCTACTTTTTATAACGGTTTAAACGTTGTAAATATTCCTCTTAATACCGACGAGGTCGGGCATTTCGAGTACGAAGTTCGCGTCACTACCGATAATCCTAACAATGACTCTTCCCCTTATAACAACAATGGACTGTTTGCGCAAACCGTCACGGACGAACGCAAGGTGCTGTTTATCGGCGCGAGTGCTTCCGACGTGGCTGCGGGCAGAAACATTTACGGAGATAATGACGTCACCTATATAACCGACGTTGCGCAAATTCCGCTTACAGTCGAAAAGATGTGCGGATACGACGAAATAGTGCTCAGTAATTTCGACGTGCGTACGCTAAAATCAAGCACAATGTTTTTGACAAGTCTTTCAACGCTTGTAAATACTTACGGCAAGACTTTGACGACCTACGGAAACACTTACATTCAGGAAATTTACGGTGACGACAATTTGACCGCAAACACTGCGCTGAGACAGTATCAGGAGCTTTTGCCCGTAAATATAGGCAACAATAATCAAGATAAACGCCTTGTTGCGATTGTGCTCGATATTTCGATAAGTATGAATTTCGAGGGGCGCTTCGTGGTTGCAAAACGCGCGGCGGTCGAGCTTTTAAAGGCGCTAAATAAAAATGACGACGTTATGGTAATAGCCTTTTCCGGCGGTGTTACGGAAATGTTGCCGCCGACGCCTTTGACTTCTCCCGGTATCATAATCGACAGAATAAACAAGTGCGAAGCGGAAAACGAAACAAATTTGAGCGCGGCGCTCAAATACACACGCGACCTTATGCCCAAGCGCTACCATAATAAACAGGTTATAGTAATTTCGGACGGACTTAATCCGATTGCGGATAATGAAAGGGCAATAACTCTCGCTCACGAAATGTCGCAGGAAAAAATAACGGTGTCCGCTTTGGGCATTTATCCCAAACCCGACGGCAACGCGTTGCTTACTGCAATGGTTCACAACGAGTCGGCTCAGGAAGGCGCGTTCTATAAGAGCATCAAGCACGAAAGTGAAGTCGACGTCGTTATTCAGGACATAAGCGAAGAAACCAAGGAAGTGCTTATAGAGGGAGATACCTACAATCTTACTATAGAACGTTCTTCCGAAGACGTCGTCGAGGGCGTCGAAAATATAGGCGCCATAAACGGTTTTTGGTACAACTCGGCAAAAAGCTCGGCAAAAACGGTGCTTACGGCTAAGTATTACCGCGACAGGGTAGAATCCTTCGACGTGCCCATATATGCATATTGGACTCCGGGCGGCAAAGGTAAAGTCGTTTCCTTCCTTTCGGATATCACGTCCGATTGGACTGACTTATGGCAGAGTACGGACGGCGGACAAAAGTTCTTGTCAAATATTCCCGACGCAACTCTTCCCGACGAGAGAATTGTTTCCCCGTTCGTGATAGACGTTCAGGGTTCGGGCAGTTCGACTACAATTTCCGTAACAACCTCTAACTCGTTACAGAACAGCACGGTCTTTGACGTAACAATTACCGACCCTAACGGTATGGTAACAACAAAACCGCTTGCGTTCGATTCAAGCACATATGTTGCGAATTTTGCCACGGACGCACCCGGCAGATATACCGTGCAGTTAAACTACAAGCACAATGAGTTGGAATACAAAATCCAATCGTATTTTTCGGTGTCATATTACGCCGAGTACGATGCGTTTGCAACTTACAGCCAGTCGTATCTATACAGATTGTTGACGGAAAAAGGTCAAATTTTGAACCTTGAAGAAATAAAAATGCTCGATAATTCCGAGTCGTCATACACAACTTATGTATTAGACTTTACAATGCCGCTGATGATAATAAGCGCGGCGCTGTTCCTTGCGGACATAGTAATCAGACAGTTGAAGTGGAAGGACGTTACTTCGTTCTTCTCGGGAATCTTCAGGAGGCGCAATGAAAAATAAATTAATTCCCATTTTGGCGGTAATTTTATGCCTTTTGATTTGCTTGTCCGGTTGCGGCTTGGGCAGTTATATAGACAATAACGGCAATTCTCAAAATCCTTCCCGTCCGGTAGATCCCGACGATCCATCAAATCCCGACAATCCGTCTAACCCTACGGACGATTATACCGCCAACGTGTTTTTGTCCAACAGCCTGTTTAATCCGGGCGACGCAAATGTAACGGTGGTTTGGCGCAACGACGCCAGCATTGTGCGCGTTCCGCTCGGTGCGGACGGCAAGGCAAATGCCGGCGAGCTTGACGGAACTTTTAACGTATATCTCGAGGGTCTGCCCACGGAGTATTCCTATAACCCAAACGCGTATGTGGCAAGTGCAGACTCGCGCAGGGTGGATATTCTTATTAATACAATAGTCGAACCGATCCGCGGCGACGGTTTGGGAATGTACGATTCGCAGGGATGCTATATTGTCAGGTATGACGGAACTTACCGCACAAATATTAAAAACAGCAGCACTCATCTCTATTATCAATACACGCCTACGGTATCGGGGTTATACTCGATTGAATCGTGGATAAACGTTTATTCTGACGAAATAAATCCCGAAATACAAATTTACGGCGGAACGCACGCAAATAAGTGGTATATACGAACGCTTGACGGCGGCGGTGCGGAATTAGACGGAGGCTTTACCAAAAACTTCCGTTACGAGTATCCCGTTTCAAAGGCAGAAGTCGGCAACTCGTTTACCTTTGCGGTCGGCGGAATAAGTAAGACGGGGGACTATCCCATTACGGTCGACTTTGCCATAACTTACAAGGGCGAGTATCAGAGCGATTTGTACGACATAAGAGTTATCCGTGCAGAAGAAGCAATTGAAAAGGCGGCGCAGCCCGGAGCCAACGAAACGTTTAATTATGCAGACTTAGGTACCCGTATTTACAGTATGAAGAATTTCAAGTACAACAACGGAACGGGCTTCTACCACTATTACAGCGAGGAGGAGTTCGGTGACGACCCTTACGAGTACGGCAAAAATTACGGGCCCATACTTTGCTGTAATCTTAAAGGTGTGCTTCCTTCATACTCGACAACTACAATTTATAATGCAAATAACGTCGGTGAGGAAGGCATATCGTTCAATTTCCTCAGACTGTACAACATCTGGATAGAGGCGGAGCAAAAGTTTGCCGTCTATGACTATACCGAGTTTATAAGAACCGACTATAACAGGGTATGTAATTCCGACGGTATGTGTTATGTAACGGAAGAATTGCGGCAGTTCCTGCAAAAATTTGCGGAAAATCATAGCCTGTGGACCGACGGAATCGCTCCCGATTCCGGCACTCCCGAGGGTAAGGGATATACTGCAAATCAGGACGCAATGTGGCTGTTTGCTTGCGGATTTTATAGGTAAAGAAAAGTAATGCGCGCAAAGCGTTTTGCGCGCATTGCCAAGTTTTCAGAGGGTTTAACAATGAATAAAAAAATACGTTATTTTTTAGTAATGCTACTTGCGTTTACTGCCGTAATAAGCACTATGTTTTGCTTTTCAGCCTGCGTAAACGCAGCGGAGACGGTGGAGAAACTGACGATAGAAAACGCTAAAATTAATTTCCGCGTCGGAGATACTTTTACTTACGGCGACGGTTTTGCGGTAATTGCCACTTACGGTGACGGTCATACGCAAAACGTTACCGCCGAGGCTGAAAAGAGATTTGAAAGCGGTTTTAATATGAACATGGTCGGAGATTATCAAATTACAGTAAGCTTCGGCGGCAAGCGCGAAGTTTATACGATTTACGTCAGTGACTTCGATCCCGTTCTTCGCAAAATCGAGCTTGACACAACTAACGTTAAATTGAATTACGAGTTGGGTGAAGGTTTTACCTACTACGGTTTAAAGGTTACTTGCACTTATGAAAATGCGCAGGGCAATCAAATTACGGAAGTCAGTTCGAGTTTAAGAGAATTTAACGTTGAGCTGAAAAATAAAGCCGACGACTCCGTGCTTGAAGGCATTGCGTTTACTAAGCTTGGGGAGTACATTGTAACTATCTCCAAGGGAGAAGTTTCGGCAAATTATACCGTAAAAGTCGAGGGCATAAACATTTCAACCGTTCAAAACGCCTTGAATATAGGTAACATTTTCAGAACGGAAGTTGTTTCGGGCAATATACTTACGCAATCTGCCGTACGAAAACACAACTCTTATTACGATATGGCAGAATATGACTATTCCTTCGGGAAAAACTATACGCACATTGTAGATTTGTTCGCGCTCAACGGTGACGAGTATCATTACAGTATGTATGACGACGAAATTTACTGTGTAAGAACGCAAATAGAAGGGGAAGGTCATAAAATAGTTTCCAACCAGGCGGTACAGTCCGCAAGTATTAACGGCGCGCCCATATTGCTTTGGTTCAATTCAAATACCGAGTTCGGAATAGAGAGTGCAATATTAAATCTATATAAAAGAGGGTTAAACTGCACCAATAAAAATTTAAAAGAAACGGCAAACGTTTCGAAAAGGGAATATTCTTTCTCATTCTCCGGTCTTGAAAACAGCTCGAATGTTCATTCTACCGATTATTATGAAACTAAGGTAAAATTCAAGCTCGGGCGTAACTATAATATCGAAACGGCGGAGTTTCAGCAGGACTATTATGAAAACAACCCTGTTTCTCCGAATTTTGTAACTAATAAGGAGACGGGAATTACGGTACCTGTTGAGGAGAGAGGTTTTTCAAACAGTATAAAGGTTAAAACCAATCAGGTTGCCGGTGAGCGCACGCTAACCAATCCTTATGACCGCGACACTTTCAAAGTAAAATCATTTGATTTGTCTTATAACGGCAATATATTGGATGAAGGGGCAACTATCGAATGTGCAATGGAGTCCGGATCGGATAAAAGCTTTGCCATTCAATTAAATGTTGAAAATATATTACCTGAATATGCGTCGTTCGATCAGGACCCTTTGAAGGTCAATCTCGAAGGAAGCCATTTACCCGATACCAATACTGTCACGGGATTTTATTACAGCGGATTTCAGGTTTACCGCCAAAATGGAAGCAATGTTATAAATATCATAATTCCAAGAGGCGGAATCTATAAATTGACGTTTAAAACACAAAACGTCACAAAGAACGTCGTGCTTGACGTAACGGGCGTCAATCCCACGGAAATAAAGTCGCAAATTGCCAACACAAGTATAAAGCAGTTTGTAAACGGTACTTCGAAAACAATAGCTTTATCCGGTGAAATTTATTTCCGAGGAACTGCAAACGCCAATGCAAACGAAGCTCAGACTTATGAGGTAATTTCGGAAAATGCGGAATATTGCACTATAGAGGAAACGACGTATGCAGGTGTTAAATGCTTCAAATTTACGGCTACTCAAAACGGAGAATATAAAATAGTCGTAACCTCAACGCCCGTACCCGGTTTGAGTTGTAGCTTCACGTTTAAGGTAAGCGACCTTCCCGACTTTGCCGAACTTTTAAGCGGAAAGTATTCCGTTCAGGATGCAGTAGGCGACATTTACGAGTTGACGTTTACGCCCCAAACCGACGGACTCAGCGGAACTTTAACAGTAAAGCAAACGCCGACCGACAATGATAACAATCCTATAACCGACAGAGCCAAAACTCAAACTTTGAGCTATGCTGTAGACGGTTTTACTATAACATTATCGCACGTTTCGGGAGATAACCTCGGTATTTCTCTTGAAATCAACGAGAAAAGCGGACTTTCGCTTATTGACGCACGCGGAACGGACTATGAGTTAAGCAGAGTAAACTAATATCCGATTATGTAAAATAGCACCCTAGCCATTACGGTTCGGGTGCTATTTTTTTAAAATGCCGCAAATGTATAACCTTCTTGCTTGTAGTGTCGTATAATGCTTGTCAAAGCGTCGGCGGTTGACGATTTCGTGGTTGTGTCATGCGCCAAAAGCACTATGTTTTGTTTGTTCGACGGGGTGGATACGGCGGCATTTAAAAGCTGTTGAGGCGTCGGCGAGTATAGTTCGGCGTCACGAGTGGAGGCGTTCCAATCAATATATCGCATTCCGTGCTTAGTCACGGCTGAAATAAGCGAGTTTGACAGTCCGAAGCTGCCTCCGGGGAAGCGGTACAGCGTAGAACGCTTGCCTGTGATATTATATATAACGTCGTTGCACTTGTCTATGTCGTCAATAAGCTTTTCGGGAGAGGCGTAAATCTTGCGGTACTCGTGCGAGTAGGAGTGTACTCCAACGCTGTGCCCTTCTTCGACCTCGCGCTTTATAATGTTCTGCCGTATTTCAGCGTTTTTGCCGATTATAAAAAAGGTTGCTTTAACGTTTTCCTGTTTTAACACGTCGAGAATGCGCGGCGTTACCCTGTCGCTTGGTCCGTCGTCAAAGGTAAGATATATTACTTTTTCACATTTGCCGTCCGCAAACGATACGTCGTTTTTCAAAGCAATGCCGCTGTAAAAAACAATTAAAATAGCGCATAGCAGGAAGGCTGCGCAAAGTGCGGTAAAATTCCTGTTCATACCATTAATTTGCACTTTTTTTCCAATAACTATGCGAAAAAACTCTATCAAATAAGTTTGACGTTTATAATTGCGTCCGCCATGGCTATTTGCAGTTTTCTTAAATGCTTTGAAAAAATTATTCCGTCTTTGGCGTCGTCGCAAATAGCTGTCAAGGCTCGCAAATACGGTGTAAAGCAGTTGTCGCTGTTTGAGTTTAAAAGCCCTTTAATTCCGCTTTCGATATTTATTACAACTGTCTTTGCTTGGTTTTGCCCGTATTCTCCCGTGTCAAGCTTATTTGCGCAGTCGTATGCAATTCTCGATAGCGACTGTAACGTGTTTAAATTGCCGAGATATAGGTTTGCGTTTGAGGTGAAGGATAGGGGATACTCGCTCGTTTCTATTTTTAAAACCTGACAGTCGAGTTCGCGCCGCTTTAAGCTTTCACACACCTTGTCCGCGTCGCTTTGTCGGTAATAACAGGATACGGTAACATAGTATGCGCCGCCGTATTCCAGAACATAGCCTGCGCCGCCGAAACTTGAAACCGCGTCTGAAATAGAACCGGCAGACACCGCGTTGTCCTCAATCGAGTAACATACAAAATAAAACTCAGTTTCAAAAGTCAGTTTTTTTGCCGTGCAGGACGCAACTATAACTATTATACCGGCGGTAACGCAAATTACGGTTACAACGGCAATAAAAAACGGAGACAGTCGGTCTTTAACAACGCTCATATAATAAGGTATTATTTTTCTACGGTCAATATGAATAAACTATTTTTAATAATAAAAAAACAAGCAAACCTTTAATGTTTGCTTGTTTTTGGAGCTACTGGCCGGATTCGAACCGGCGACCTGCTGATTACGAATCAGCTGCTCTACCAGCTGAGCCACAGTAGCAATGCTATATTATTATACCAAATTGAAGAAAATTTGCAAGCGATTTTTAACGTAAATTCAAATTTTTATCAAGTAATATTTTGGATAAAACAGCTAAATACGGGCGTTTTTTTTAAGCTTCGCATATTATGTAATACTGCTAAGAGGTTTTGTATGTCTTTAAGCGTATGCTTGATAGTTAGAAACGAAGAAGAGGTAATTGCCAGAGTTCTCGATTGCGCAAAAAAAATTGCCGATGAAATTGTAATAGTCGATACGGGTTCCACCGATAAAACCGTTGAAATTGCCGAGCAATATACTCAAAAAATTTACTTTTGCGAGTGGAACGACAATTTTTCCGATGTTCGCAATTTTGCTTTTAACAAGGCGGATTGCGACTATTTAATGTGGCTTGACGCCGACGACGTAATTACCGACGATAACTGCAAAAAAATAAAAGAATTAGTCGGTAATGGCGGCTTCGATACTGCATATTTGAAGTATGTCGCGGCGTTTGACGGAGATAATCCTACGTTTATTTACTATCGAGAGCGTATTTTCAGCCGTTCTACCAATCCTCGATTCACAGGTGCGGTGCATGAAACTTGTTCGGTGAAAGGTAAAGTCGTCTATTCCGACGCGGAAATACATCACAGAAAATTAAAAAGCGGCGACCCGTTTCGCAATCTTAAAATATACCAAAAGCTTATTGCAAGCGGTGAAAAGCTTGACGAACGTTCGCAATTTTATTATGCGCGCGAGCTGTTTTATTGTGGTATGTACAGGGAGAGTGCGGCGGTTTTCGAGCATTATCTGACCCGTAACGGTTGGGTTGAAAATAAAATAGAAGCCTGCCAAAATCTATATTTAGTTTATAGCGCGTTGGGAGATACCGAACGCGCTGAATCGAGCCTTTTAAAATCATTGCTTTACGCTCCGCCCAAAAGCTATACTTGCTGTATGTTAGGGGAACGTTTTTTTCAAAAAAACGAGCTTAATTCGGCTATATATTGGTATGAACACGCTTTGGCGACTAATGACGACGTACAGAGCGGAGCGTTTGTCAATCTCGATTACGGCGGATTTATTCCCTGCATACAACTGTGTGTGATATACGATAAGTTGGGAGATTTTGAGCGCGCAAACGCTTACAACGAGGAGGCAGGGCGCTTGAAACCGCAAAACCAAAGCTATCTTAGCAACAAACAATATTTCGAACGAAAATTTAATGAAGAGGTAAAGACCGATGATAAATCTTAACTTGTTTTTCTCATGCGACAACGGCTGGAATAACGGCTGCAATCCTTGTAGCAATCATACTTGCGGTTCGGGCGTGAGAAGAATATATATAAATACTCTTACCGGTATTACGGGTCCTACGGGCGCGACTGGTGCAACAGGCCCTGCAGGTACTCCCGGCGCAACAGGTCCGACAGGTCCCACGGGCGCAACGGGAGCTACAGGTCTTGATGGTGTTCCCGGTCCCATAGGCCCCACAGGCGCAACAGGTCCGACAGGTCCCACGGGCGCGACGGGAGCTACAGGTATTGACGGCGTTTCCGGTCCCACGGGCGCAACTGAACAATTGTCATAAGGGAAAGGTTGAAAAACAAAAGCAAAGCGTTAAGTTATGGTAAAGAACAAAAAGAATAATCCCACAAGATGTAGTGGTCGTCTTGTGGG
>Ga0209064_1000144_pt1 | contig 165162 bp, 165 predicted proteins | sample Inofromicrocosms_FD_187498 | JGI IMG/M metagenome (GOLD analysis project Ga0209064, IMG submission 187498) | Mouse cecum microbial communities from Vienna, Austria - Inoculum for glucosamine and mucus D2O microcosms (SPAdes) (version 2) | ecosystem: Host-associated > Mammals > Digestive system...
TCTATTTCCGGCAGCAATCCTTGGACTTGCGTATATTCCTTCCTGGACATGATAATACCCCCTGTTGTAGTTATTATCCTACTTCAGGGGGCTTTTGTCTATTGTCCGTTTTTACTGGACCTGTTCACCTTTTGCGGCAGCTCTTTTTTTTGATTAGAAATTGTCTGTTCCTTCTACTCCGGTTTGCTGTGCTGGTATAAATATTCCGGGGCAATATCGATATCATTGTTCCAAACCACCGTGCCGTAGTCAAGCTTTGCTTTCAAAAAATAAGTAAGGCTTTTCAGCTTGCGGTAATACGGCTTTTCCAGCAGGGGGCGGGCGTCAAATATCCGTCGTTCCCCATTGGCGAAAAACAGCAGTAACGTGTGGTCCCCATGGGGCTCTACTTCTCTTATGATCCATACTGGAGCATCTGCCATAAAAACGTGTTCCTTTCCGCGAAAGCTCAAGCCGGGTCTTATAATATGCCGTTCAGCGCAGTGGGTCGATCGGAAACAGGGGCTCCTCCCGCAAGGCCAGTTCCCAGTCCGCAATCAGCTCTTCCCTGTGGATCTCTGTCCAGGCCGCGATAAATTTCAGCTGTTTTTTTGGAAGGCTACCCGCCACGATATCACCTTCTATGGTGAATACCGCGTTATGCTTCTGATAGGAAGCATGGAAATGGGGAAGCCCGTATTCCTCTCCCCGATAGATGCGAATAACGATTCCAAAAAACATGGAAACAACAGACATGAGATCAGCTCCTGAATATACCGTTTTAGTCATACGGCTTTCTAATGACCCGCAAAGCCGCAACTATTTGTTAAGTGAAATTGTAACACATTCAGGAAAGAAAAATCAACCCCATTCTTTGAGAAAAACAGATTTTTGTAAAAATTTTTTCTTTCAAGAGAATTCACTTTGAAATTTGTGAGAGAAATTATAGGTATTGTGTCGATTTCTGAAGAATTTTGTCGTTAAAGAGATCAGCCAAACAGGAAGGCTGAAAATATAGTTTATCTAAAATTTCCAGAAACCGTTTTTAAGGGGGTATCCTTTCCAGATACAGGAAAGGATACCCTGCAAATGATTGCGCCCCAGCTTGGCGCGGGAGAATGATCCCCGGCCCGGCTGCAGAGTAACCGCTAAATTATAGTTTGCGGCGAGGCGCCGCGGCCACTCGTGTCCCCGCTTAGTGCGGAAGTTTGGTTTCTGACCCGACCGGAAGATAAGATGACAAATTGTAGTTTAGTACATAGTTCCCTCTACTGTCATTCTGAGCCGCAGGCGAAGAATCTCGCCCTTAATTCTTGGTAAAAGGTTAAGGACGAGATCCTTCGCCGAGAAAGCAAGGTTTCCTTGCTTTCTGCTCAGGATGACAGGCGGGAGGTGAGTGGATAACCGTTAAATCCCAATTTATCTGCCTTGCTCTTCATTGCTCATTACTAATTCCTCATTCTGCACCCCCTTTTCCCTTGAAACTTCCGGGAAAATATGGTATCGTTAGAAATAAGAAATCGCGCCGTTTTCTCCCTGAGCGGAAAACGGGCAAATAAAAATCAGGAGATCATTTTTATGAGGGTTGGCATCGGTACTTATTCCTTCGGCGGCATTGCCAGCTATCTGGGCCTTGGCCCCACGCTGTTGGAAAAATTCCGAACCATTCGGAAGCTAGGCTTTGAAAGTGTGGAGCTGCTGCCTGTGGACCTGGAAAACGATGTGGAGGACATCAAGAAATGGCTGGCGGAAACAGGCCTTACCGTGACTTCCGTTCATGCGGAGCCCACTGAGGAGATCGTCAGGAAAATGGCAGCTCTGGGCGGCAAGGCGGTCATTTGGGCGGGCACCCCCTTCTGCAACAAGGCGGAGGCTGTGGAAGTGGCCCATCTGCTGGATAAAATGGCGGAAATGGCGGAGCCCTACGGTATTAAGATCGGCTACCACAACCACAGCCAGGAATTCTATTTTGACGAGGGAAAATCCCTCTTGGAGCACCTGCTGGATAACAGCACCAAATGCTTCTCCCAGCTGGACTGCGGCTGGGCCCAGAACGGCGGCATGTATCCCCCCTACTTTATCCGCAAATACAGAAACCGCATTATTTCCATTCACGTCAAGGAAAACAGCCGGGTAGCGGGCCCCGGCGGCCTGCCGGAATCCCGCCATGGGGAAGGCGGCCCCAAGGAATCTCCCTTTGCCCATGTAAAGGAGCTGCCTCTGGAGGAGCGCCAGAAGATCCTGCAGGGCTTTGAAGAGCGCGCGAAGCAGGACGGCGGGCGCTTCCAGGTACAGTGCAAAATGGGCGCGCCCGAATCCAACATTGACTGGAAGGAGATCAAGAAAGCCCTGGATGAGCAGGATTTTGAGGCTTTCTGGGTGGTAGAGCGAGAGGGCTTTTACGATGAGCACGATCAGTGCCTCAAGGACGACTGCGCCTGGCTGAAGGAAAATATTCAGTAAGTTTGAACTGCAAGCTCGATCTGCCCGAAAAGAAGAGCGCTGCGACCTGCGGCGCTCTTTTATCCTTACTTATAACGCAAACAGGAGAGCTGTGCCATGGAAGAGAAAATCACAAATTCTACCAGCCCGGAAACCGTAAAAAGCTGGATCGAGCAGGGCGAAACCGCCCTGGGGATCGAGCTGGGCTCCACCCGGATCAAGGCGGTGCTCATCGGAGCGGATCATTCCCCTATCGCCTCCGGCGCCTTCGACTGGGAAAACCGCTTGGAAAACGGAGTGTGGACTTACCATTTGGACGATGTGTGGGAGGGGATCCAGGCCGCGTACCGGGCCCTGAGAGAAGAGGTAAAAGCACGGTACGGCACAGCGTTGAAGCGCCCCGGGGCCATGGGGGTCTCCGGCATGATGCACGGGTACCTTCCCTTCGATGCGGAAGGAAACCAGCTGGCCGAATTCCGCACCTGGCGGAATACCCTGACAGAGCGGGAGGCGGCGGAGCTTACCGACCTGTTTCAGTTCAATGTTCCTCAGCGCTGGAGCATCGCTCACCTTTGGAGGGCGCTCAAAAACAGAGAGCCCCATGTGCAAAAGCTTCATTATCTCACCACCCTGGCGGGCTATGTGCACTGGAGGCTCACCGGGGAACGGGTGCTGGGCGTGGGCGAGGCCTCCGGCATGTTCCCCATTGACAGCGATACGAAAACCTTCCACGCCGGAATGATCAAGCGGTTTGACAGCCTGCTTGCCGGTCAGGGCGTTTCCTGGCGGCTTTCCGAGGTACTGCCCAGGGTGCTTTCCGCCGGAGAGCCCGCCGGTGTGCTGACGCCGAAGGGCGCCGGGCTTTTGGACCCCTCAGGGGAGCTGGAAGCGGGGATCCCCCTGTGTCCTCCGGAGGGGGACGCGGGTACCGGCATGGCGGCCACCAACAGCGTGTCTGTCCGCACGGGAAATGTTTCCGCGGGAACCTCCATTTTTGCCATGGTGGTGTTGGAAAAGGCCCTTTCCAGGGTCTATCCGGAGATTGACATGGTCACTACGCCCTCCGGCCTGCCTGTGGCCATGGTGCATTGCAACACCTGTACCTCGGATCTGGACGCCTGGGTAAAGCTGTTCGGGCAGCTTTTAGAGGCGGCGGGCACAAAACCTTCCAAGTCTCAGCTTTACGAGCTGCTGTACCATCAGGCCCTGAAGGGAGAAGAGGACTGCGGCGGCGTGCTGAGCTACAACTGCTACTCCGGCGAACCGGTAGCGGGCCTGGAGGACGGCTGCCCCCTGATCGCGCGAAGCCCGGACAGCCGCCTGACGCTTCCCAATTTCATGCGGGCGCAGCTCTATGCCGCCATGGCTACCCTGCAAATGGGCATGGAGCTTCTGTTCCGGGAGGAACACGTCACGTTGGAAAAGCTGTATGGACACGGCGGGCTGTTCAAGACAAAGGGCGTGGCCCAAAGGCTTCTGGCCGGGGCGTTGAATGTGCCTGTGGCGGTGTTGGAAACCGCTGGGGAGGGCGGCCCCTGGGGCATGGCGCTGCTTGCCATGTACCGGAAAAACCGGGAGCCGGGCGAAACCCTGGAGCACTATTTGGAGCAAAAGGTATTTCAAAGCGCCGCCGGAAGCTGCGCCCAGCCCCTGCCGGAGGACGTCTCCGGCTTCCAAAGCTATATGAAACGGTATCGCGGGGGCCTTACTGCGGAGCGGGAGGCGGCAAGGGCGCTGAAATAATTTCCGGTTTCGGAGGTCAGGAGCCTCTCGCGGGTTCTAAAATCTCCCGATTTCAACATAGCATAGCCTGAGAGATTTTGAAACCCGGGTGGTATGGCTATGTTCCTGACACTGAGACTTCGTAAAAAGCTCCTGTTGACCGCGCTGGTATTTTGTTGTATTCTATTGGCATTGGCCGCCGGTTTTTTTCTGCTGCCGAATTCCTTTGCCGCCACAGCCCAGACGGAAAAGAAGGACTATATCAAATGGGTGGATTTCACCGTGCCGGAGGGCCCTTTGCAGGACGCTTTGGAGGCGGATCTTGCCACCTATGGCGATCCGGAAAATCCCCATGTGAGCTGGGTGGAGCTGCTGGCGTATCTGGGCGCGAAATACGGCGGGGATTTTTCCCGGTATCAGAAGAAGGATCTTACCGCCCTGGTGGAGCGGACAAAGGAAGGCGACTCCATCTCCGCGCTGGCTTCCGAGATGAAGTATTACAGCTATTACCGGGAGGCTTACGGCGCGGTACTGGACGGTCTTGTGGGCGAGTATGAAGAGGAAACGGAGACCGGCTGGGAAAAGCGGTACGGTCTTCGGGGCTGTTCCCCCATTGCCAAAACCTTTCCCTACAGCGATTACGATGATTTCGGTGCGGGCCGCAGCTATGGCTACAAGCGAAAGCACTTGGGCCACGATATGATGGCGGCGGTAGGCACACCGGTGATCGCTGTGGAATCCGGCGTGGTAGAGGCCATGGGCTGGAACCAGTACGGCGGCTGGCGGCTGGGCATTCGCAGCTTTGACGGAAAGCGCTATCACTACTATGCCCATCTCCGGCAGAACCGCCCCTATGCCGAGGGTCTGGCGGTAGGTCAAACCGTCATGGCGGGAGACGTGATCGGCTACGTGGGCCGCACCGGCTACAGCGCCACGGAAAATACCAACAATATCAATGTGAGTCATCTGCATTACGGTTTGCAGTTGATTTTTGACGAATCCCAAAAAGAGGGAAATAACGAGATCTGGGTGGACGTATATGCCCTGTGCAACCTGCTGCGAAGCCATCAAAGCGAGGTGAGGCGGGACGACGCCACCAAGGAATGGAGCCGGGTGCGGGCCTGCCGGGAAAAGATTCCGGAGGATTGCTTCACCCCTCCGCCTTCCTCGGAGGAAGCTTCTTCCTGAGAGCCTGAAGGAGCCCGGTTACACTTTTCAGGCAGCGGCGCTCTTTAAGATATAAGGAAGTCAAACAGCACGGAATGAGAAAAGGAGAAATGTTTCATGAATAAAGCAGAGCGGGAGCGCTCCCGTATGCAAAGAGAGCAGATCCGAAAACGCAATCTGCGAATCATAAAGCTTTTGGGGATCGGCGTGCTGGTGATCGCTTCGGTTTCCCTGTTTGCCTCCGCTCTTTCGGGCTTTGTCTCTTCTCCGGAGGAGGAAAACGCCTCTTCCGGCCAGCCTCATATTGCCGTTAATTCTTCCGCCGTGTCCGCCCCCACCCCTTCTCCAAAACCGGCCGATCCCCGGCTGTCCGATCCTCTTCTGGTACTGGTAAACAGCGAAAATTCTCTGCCGGACGGCTGGCATGTTACGCCGAGAACCATTGCGGGAGAGGAGCAGGTGGACGAGTGTGTTTATGAAGATCTCAGCGCTTTGCTGGCGGCGGCAAGCGAGGACGGCGTCACTCTCTGGATCGCTTCCAGCTACCGCAGCGTGGAGCTGCAGCAGGAAATTCTGGACCGGGCCGTACAGGAGCGGGTCTCCCAGAAAGGCATGACGGAGGAAGCCGCCCTAGAGGACGCCCTTCGCACCATCAACCGCCCCGGCTACAGTGAACACCATACCGGCCTGGCTGTGGATTTCAACGATGTCAGCGACGATTTCGAGGAAACCGAGGCCTACCGCTGGCTGGAGGAGCACGCCGCAGAATACGGCTTTGTGCAGCGCTACAAAAAAAGCAAGGTCAGCGCTACCGGTATCGATAACGAAAGCTGGCATTACCGCTATGTGGGAAAAGAATATGCCCAGGAAATGGAACGCCTGGATCTCTGCCTGGAGGAATACCGGGACTATCTCAAAAACAATTATCAAAAAAGCGCCTGAAAAGGCGCTTTTTTTGCTCTGAAAAGGTGCTTTTTGCGCCTTGGAAGAGGCGTTTTTTGCCTGAATAAGGCATTTTGCCGTCCAAGGTCCGGCCTCTGGCAGTCGCTCCCGAAAGAAATCTTAGAAACCAAAAAAAGCAGAAGAACAGCCTGGAAAAACGCTGTTCTTCTGTTTTTTTACTCAAAAATATGTCAGTCCTCTATAGCGGCCTTTTTCCGGTTGATGCTTTGAATGCGCTCCAAATCGAATTTCGGCTGACGGTCGTAAGTATAAAGGCCGTTTACCTCCTGTTCGATATCGTACAGCTGGGTATAGCAGAAGCCCAGAATATAAGGGTTCTCCAGCAGAGCGGTGGTCAGGCCGTCGTAGCGCTTGTAGAAGGCTTCGTCGTCCTCCGGGGATTCTCCGTAGCCCCAGCCCAGCTCCTTGTCGGAGGCCCGGCTGATGCCGCCGTATTCGCTGACAAAAACGGGCTCGCCCAAACGGTACTGCTGGCGGTCGTTGCAGTGGTTTTCCAGGAGCCCCTCGGAAATCTTTTCAAAGCGCTTCGCGAAGGTCTCGGGGTTCTGGTCGTAATCGTGCACATCGAAAATATCGGTGACAACATGGTAATTTCCACTGGTATCGATACAGGGACGGGTGGGATCCAGATCCTTTGTCAAATCATACACGGAGGAAAGCAGGGGGTTCCACTGCCGTTTATTGTCGTAATCCCAGGTTTCATTGAAGGGGCACCAGCCGATGATGGAAGGGTGGTTAAAGTCCCGGTTTACCGCCTCCCGCCAGCCCCTGAGATAATCGGGAAGCGCCTCCATGCGGGAATGATCCAGCCCCCAGTTGGGGTATTCGCCCCATACCAGATAGCCCATTTTATCGCAGTGATACAAAAACCGGGGCTCAAAAACCTTTTCGTGCAGTCTGGCCCCATTGAACCCGGCGGCCAGAGAAAGCTCGATATCCTTCACAAGGGCCTCCTCTGTGGGGGCGGTATAGATCCCATCGGGGTAAAAGCCCTGATCCAGCACCAGCCGCTGGAACACCGATTTCCCGTTCAGCAGGAACCGGTAGCCGTCCATTTTTACTTCCCGCAGGCCAAAATAGCTTGTTACCCGGTCTTCTCCGAAGGTAAGCCGCACATCGTAAAGCCGCCCGTTTCCCAGCTCCCATAAATGCTCTTCGGCAAGGGCCACCTCGCCCCGGATCGCGCCGGTACCGGAGGAAAGCGCGGCGCTTCCCATGGCTTTTCCCTGATAGGAAACGTCCACATGCAGGTTTTCTTTCCCGGTGTGGTACACTTCAAACAGCAGCCGGCGGTTTTTTACGTCGGGGATCAGGCGGAAGCGCTCAATATGATTTTCGGGAACATGCTCCAGCCATACGGTTTGCCAGATGCCGGTGGTTCTCGTATAATCGCAGCCGGAGGAAAAATACCGGTGCGCCTGCTTGCCGCAGGGCTGAAGGCCGCTTCGGTTGTCGTCCTCCGCGCATACGGTGACCACATTGACGCCATCGGCAAGAAGCCCGGTAATATCAAATTGGAAGGGCGTATAGCCGCCGGTATGCGTACCGGCCTCCTCTCCGTTGAGATACACGGTGGTTTTGTAGTCCACAGCGCCGAAATGAAGCAGTACTCTACCGCCGTCCCGCCAGGTATCCGGCACGGAAAACTCCCGGCGATACCAGACGCAGTTCATAAAATCCTTATATTCTATCCCGGATAGTTTGCTTTCCGGGCAGAAGGGGACCAGGATCTTTTTGTCCAGCTTTTGGGCCGTGGGAAGTCCACGCTCCCTGCCGGTGGCGCCGAAATCAAAGGAAAATTCCCATTCCCCGTTGAGATTTTCCCAGGCTTCCCGGTAAAACTGCGGATTTGGATGCTCCGGTCTGACCATACGATCAAGCTCCTTTTGTAGGCCTGCATTCCGGCAGGGCCTGTATTTTTTCAGCTTTTATTCTACCGGGAAAAGCGCTGCCTCACAATGATGAAAAGTCCCGCTCACTTGATGTTTTGTCCGGATTTTATCTCCGTGGGGGCTGCCCGTAATACTTTTTATAGGAGCGGGTAAAATGCTCTACGCTGTGAAACCCTACCTCTTCCGCCACGGCGGCCACGGTTTTCCACTGGTTGGTAAGGAGCACCGCGGCTTTTTCCATACGCACCCGCAGCAGATCTTGCTTGGGGGAAGAGTGAAAATAATGTCTGTAGGCCTCGTAAAATGCGGTTCGGCTCATGCACATTTTAGCGCACAGCTCTGACACGGAAGGGGTCAGGGAGCAATCGGCCAGTATTTCATACCGCAGCGCTTCCAACTGCTCCTTCAGAGGGTCGTTTTTGGGGGAGGCGGCGCTTCTTCGAAGCAGAATGAGAAGCCGGAGCATAGCGGCATGGATCATCTCACGGTGCAGCTCGCCTCCGGTCAACAGCTCTTCCTTGATCTCCAGCGCCAGCTGGTTCAGCTGCTCAAAACAGGCGGGGTAAAAGAAGCGGTTCGTTTCCACACAAAGCTCGTTCACTTCCTGCGCGGAAACAGTAAAGTGAATATAGGTGTTGATAAAATCAGGAGCTCCACAGAACCGATGGGCGTCCCGGGGTCCCAGCAAAATGCAGGCGTGACGCTTTGTAAGGATCTCTTCCTCTCCGCGCCAGTACTTCATAGGCGCGGGAAAATACAGGAACAGATAGTCCCCGCTGCCGCCGGGCCGCAGTATTTCGGCCCCTTCCGCCTCTTTTTTCATGTAGTCCGCAAAGTTTACTGTGATCACGGTGATCTCCGCCTTTGTAAGTTTTTGCCAAGGTGTATTTTGTCCAAGTTTCGCAAAGCTACCACAAAAGCATAGCACAGCAACGAGGGAAAGACAAGGCGGCTCCTGCTTCGGCTTCGGCCGGAAACGGCTGCCCCCACTGTTTTCCGGCGAAAAACGGAAAAAGAATACAACTCAGCCTGTCGATAAACCCTCTTACCATCAGAAACGGAAGGGGGAAGAGTGTGAAAAAGCTGCTTTGCAGCTTCTAGGGACCATCAGGGGCGCTGGTCTCCGGTGGAGACTGCCCAGCGCCGTTCTCGTTTGTCAACTCGGTCGGTACTAAACGTGCCCCACTGGGGCACAGCACCCGAACCGACAGACGAGGCCCCTCTCTCGCGTTTCAATCAGCGCCTATTGGAAAAATCTATGATTTTTCCAATAGGTTTGTGCGGGGCGAAAATCTTTTTTGACTTGCACAACTGCATAGTATTTTCCTTAGAAACGCAGTTTTGTCTGGTTAATATTTCCCGAAAAATGTGGTACGCTTTCCTTAAAGCAGCACACGCAATACAACGTTTGAAATTGTGCGGTATTGCCTTAACAAAATTTTTGAATCAGGGAAACATAGGAGGGAAGGGCATTGAAAAGGCACGGCTTTTTCCATGAACTGAAAAAGAACAGGGCGTTGTTTTTGATGGCGTTTCCGGCCATGGCACTGGTGCTTGTCATGTCGTATCTGCCAATGTCCGGCCTGGTGGTGGCCTTCAAAAATTATCGCTTCAATTTGGGAGTGTTCGGCAGCGACTGGTGTGGCTTTGAAAATTTCCGGTATCTGTTTGTTTCCGGAACGGGCTGGAATATTACCAGAAACACGATAGTGTACAATCTGATCAATCTGGTCACCTCGCAGGCCCTGGCCATTGTTGTAGCGATCATTATTTCGGAACTAAACGGCCGAATCTTCAAACGGGTCACTCAGTCGGTCATTTTCCTGCCGTACTTTATTTCCTGGGTCATTGTGGGAACCTTCGTTTTTAATATTTTCAACTATGAAAGCGGTGTTCTGAATAATGTGCGGGCCGTTTTGGGAATGGAACCGGTGAACGTGTACTCCATGCCGGGGATCTGGCCCTGGATCGTCTGCGCTTTCAACGCGTGGAAGTGGGTGGGCTATAACTCCATCATTTATATCGCCGCCATCACCAATATCGACATGGAGTGCTATGAGGCCTCCGATATTGACGGAGCCAACATTTTCCAAAAGATCTGGTACATTACGCTGCCGTCCATGAAGCCCACGATCATCACCATGGTTTTGCTGCAGGTGGGGCGGATCCTGCGGGGGGACTTTGAGATGTTCTATCAGATCGTGGGAAACAACGGCCAGCTTTTTGATAAAACCGATGTGATCGATACCTACGTGTTCCGCTCTCTGCTGATGAACTCCAACCTGGGCATGACGGCCGCCGCAACGCTGTACCAGTCTGTCCTGTGTTTTGTGATCATCATGGTCGTCAATCAGGTCGTGAAGAAGATAGAAGCAGATTACGCGCTGTTTTAAGGTCAGGATGGGCATTGGATCGAACGGAGGGGTCGCTGTGCAGAATAGAACCAGAATCAAGCTTACAACATCCAGAATTATTTTCAATATCATTTCCTATCTATCTCTGACCTTTATCGCCTTACTGTGCCTGCTGCCGTTTATCATGCTGATTTCCGGTTCCTTTACTTCAGAGCAGGCGATCCGGTTTGAGGGCTACAGTATCTTTCCGCGGGAATTCACCACGGAAGCGTATGAAATGATTTTTAAGTATCCGGAAAAAATCCTTAAAGCCTACGGCGTTTCCATTTTTATTACGGTGATTGGTACGATAGCCGGCCTGTTTTTCCTGACCATGACGGCCTATGTTATCAGCCGAAAGGATTTCAAATACAGAAATGTGATCTCCTTCTACTTCTATTTCACAACTCTGTTTAACGGCGGTATGGTATGCACCTACATTTTCTATATCCAGTACCTTCACCTGAAGGATAATCTGCTGGCGCTGATCCTTCCGATGATGATGAATGTGTTCTACCTGCTGATCATGAGAAGCTTTATCGCCGCCATTCCGGTGGCGCTGATCGAATCGGCGAAGATCGACGGCGCGGGAGAATTCCGAATCTTTATCCAGATCATTCTGCCGCTCTTAAAGTCCGGGCTTGCGACCATTGGCCTTTTTATTGCGCTGGGCTATTGGAATGACTGGTACAATGCCATGCTGTATCTGAATTCGGAAGAGAAATATCCTCTGCAATACATGCTGTATAACATGCTGCAAAAGCAGGAGGCAATGGCGCAGATGGCCAGTCAGGTGGGAAGGCGCGTGGAAAACCTGCCTACCAGCGGCCTGAAGTTGGCCATGGCGGTGGTGGCTACCGGCCCCATTGTATTGCTGTATCCATTTGTACAGAAATATTTTGTCAAGGGAATTACGATCGGTTCCGTCAAAGGATAACCGACCTGTAAATAAAAATTTATCTGGAGGAAAATTCTATGAAAACCAAGCTAGTCAAAGCTGCGGCTCTGCTGTGCGCCCTTGTCATGATGCTGGGTGTTTTCGCAGGCTGTGGGAACCAGAATTCCGGCAGCAAAGCGCCGGAAAGCTCTGCCGCTGCCAGCACTCCCGAGTCTTCCAAGACACCGGAGTCCTCTGAAGTAGCGGACAATTCCAATGGGCTCGACACCTCCGAAGAGGTAGAGCTGACCCTCTATCTCATCGGCGACAGGCCCGCAAAGCAGGACGAGATCGAGGAGAACTACAATGCTCTCTTCAAGGAGAAGCTCAACTGCACCATTAAGACCAACTACCTGAGCTGGGCTGAGTACAGAAATAAGTACCCGCTGATCTTCTCCTCCGGAGAGGAGTTCGACATGGCGTATACCGCCAACTGGCTGAACTACTACTCTCTGGCGCAGAAGGGCGCTTTTAAGAGCCTGGACGAGCTGTGGCCCACCTATGCGCCCAACAATTTCTCCAAGCAGTCTGAAAGCGCAAAGCAGCAGGCCACGGTAGACGGCCACTACTATGCGATCCCCACGCTGTTCAGAACCTATAATATTTACGGCCCCATCTATCGTACTGACATTCTGGAGGGTACGGACTGGGATGGCAAAATGGAAAATCTGAACGATTACGAGACCTATCTTTCCTATGTGAAGGAAGCCGCTCCGGAAATGGAACCTGTGGCCATTGTTTCCGAGGGCTCTGAGATCGATGAGCTCTTCATGCAGGAGAGAGGCCTGTATCCGGTAAAGGGCGCCAACGGCGATTTCCTGTGGCTGGATCCTCAGGAGGCTGAGCCCAAGATCTTCACCTACTACGATTATGAGAAGACCCCTGAGTTCCTGGAGCTGGTAAATCGCTGGAACGAAGCAGGCTACTTCACAAAATCCGCTCTGTCCGATACCGATTCCGCCAAGGTGGAAAGCGGAAAGGCTGCCAGCCGTATTAAGAACGGCGGTACTTATGAGGGCGAGCACATGAAGCACCCTGAGTGGGGCTTCAAATTCGCAAACTTTATTGGAGATGTTTCCTACAGCTCCTTCATGCAGGACGGCTTGGCCATTTCCAACACCTCTAAGAATCCCGAGAGAGCCCTGGCTTGGTATGACCTGATCACTGGTGATGAGGAAGCCTTCCGCGCGTGGGACTACGGTATCGAGGGCACTTCCTATGAAGTGATCGACGGCCAGGTGAAAATGCTCAATACCGATGACTATGCCGAGTCCTCCCTGTGGGCGGCCCGCACCCCCGACTTCTTTCTGCCCGTATACGGCTCTCCCAGCGATCTGAGAGAGATGGAGAAGGCGAGCGACGCTAAGATCCAGGACGGCGTAGGCTGCCAGAAGTTCCGCGGCATGAACATCGATACCTCCAAGGTGGAAACCGAGTATGCCGCGTGCATCAACGCCCATCAGCAGTACTGGTGGCCCCTGGAGCTGGGCTACACCGACCCGGTAACAGGCCTGGAGGAGTACAAGCAGAAGATGCAGGCTGCCGGGATCGACAAAGTGATCGAGGAATTCCAGAGACAGCTGGACGAGTACCTGAAGCAGTAAGCACAGGCAGAGCTTTCTGTTCTGTCCGGGTGACGCGCATTGCGCGAGAGATCAAATACACGGAAATCATACGGTCTGTGAAGCTGCAGGTGAAAGCCTGTGGAAGGAAACAAAACCATGCAGCGTTTTGGCTGCATGGTTTTGTTATTCCGGGTTCAACGGGGAAATAGTGGACAGCTTAACCGGTTTGGAGAAGAGTCTTTTGGAATTTGTGGAAAACTTTGGAAGCATGTGATATGCTGAGCAGGGAAACACTAATTCTAAGTAATATCAAAAAAGGGACTCCTTTTCAAGCGAAGCTATCAGATCTTGTGAAAGCTTATACTTTTGCGGACGGGGGATTTGGAAAGGGGAGGCGCATGATACAACTGCTGCTTGTAGAGGACGAGGCCAAAACAAGGAATGGACTCTTAAATCATATTGACTGGAAAAATCTGGGGATAGATATGCTGCAAACAGCCCAAAGCGCGGAAGAAGCCCTGGAGCTTTGTGAAGAATATCAGCCGGATATCATTCTTTCCGATATCCGCATGAGAAAAATGAATGGGCTGGAGATGTGCTTTGCGCTGAGAGAAAAATATCCGCACTGTAAAATCATCATTATCAGCGGCTATGCGGATAAGGAATACCTGAAGGCGGCCATTGAGCTGGGGTCCATCAGCTATGTGGAAAAGCCCATTGATCTGGAAGAACTGGAGCATGCTATCAAGAAAACGGTAAAAGCTGTTTTAGAGGATCGAAATTCGATCCGAAACAATGAACGGCTGCTCCAAAACCAGGAATTCCTCAAAAAGGAAACCTTTTTGTCGCTGCTCAGGGCGCATAAGGCTGACGGTCCTTTGGAGCTTTCCGAATTGCTTTTGCGGGAGTACGAAAGCTATCGGGTCTGTGTGCTGCGGTTTTCCAAACCAGTGCTGCAAACAGTCTTAAAGAAAAAGGAGGTCCTTCAGCGCCTGAAGCCGGAAGAGCTTTCGCGGGCAGGCGGATTCCTTTACGGCGAATTTACAGATAACCGCCATATGGTGCTTCTTTTGTGCGGGGAAAGCTTACTGATCTCAGAAAAAAGTGAGATCGTCAAACGCCTGGAAGCAGTATGTGAAAAGCCCTGTGGGGAGTTGTCGGTTTTTCTGGCTTTGGGAGATCTTGTGGACACTCCCTGCCAAATTCACAGCTCCTACGAGCATGCCCGGGAAGCGGAGAAAGCCGTTTTTTACAAGGGTTATTCCCACCGGGAATCCTATTGTGAAAAAAAGGAAAAGAAGATCGTGCTGAACCAGGAGGATATGGGGAGCTTTAAGAGCTTTCTGATCCGGGGAGATCAGGAGGCCGCCCGGCGCCATATTCGGGAATTAAGTAAAACCCTTCGGGAAATGCAGGCGGAAGCTTCAGCGTATGTTTTGAGCATTTATTTTGAGCTGGAAAAGCTTCTGATCGCTGAGCAGGAAAGGCTTTCTCTGGAAAGCAGGGAAAAAAGAGAAGAAAAATATCAGGTGGAAATACAGGCTATCGAGGGAATGGATACCATCTCGGAAATTGAGGCACACCTGGTCTCACAAATCGAAGAGCTTTTCACCATGGCGCAGAAAGATCAAAGCAGCAGCCTTATGATCACACGGGTCATGCGGTATATCAACGAGCATTATCAGCAGAAGAATCTTTCCGTAAAACAGATCGCCGCCGAGCTCTACATTACACCCACGTATCTTTCCTCTCTGTTTAAGAGAAAAACCGGAAATACCCTTGGGGAGTATCTGACCAAAGTGCGAATGGAACGGTCCGTGCAGCTGCTTTCCGACCTGCGTTTGAAAACCTATGAGGTAGCGCTGGCGGTGGGCTATGAGGATCCCAACTATTTTGCGAAGGTCTTTAAGAAGGAGTACGGAATTGCGCCTTCAGAATATCGGGAAAGAAAGCTTGGGGCGGAATAATAGCATGCTTTTGCGGCGGAGAGGTGTGGGAACCATGAGAAAACTAAGAGCGCAGCTGGGCAAAATGATTCGCCGCTGTTCTATGTATATGAAGCTGACGATCTCCTTTTCCATTGCGATCATCAGCATATTGATGATCGTTATGATCGTGCTGAGTCATTTGGTCAATTACAATGATCGGGAAAAGATTTTATTTTCCGCAAACCAGTCCTTTGAACAGACGAATTCCTTTATCCAAAATTATCTGGATACCATGGTGTATGTATCGGATCAAATTTATTACAATCACGATGTGCAGGAGCTTTTGAAGCTGAACAGCTCCGGGGAAGAGCGGCAGCTTGGAGAGCAATACCGGGATTTTTTGCGCCTGGACAGTGTTTTGCGCACAGCAGAACTGGTGGAAACCATTTACATGGCCCGGCTTTTTGTGCCGGACAGATTGACCTATTCCAACAACATGCGGCATTTTGAAAAAGTGTCAGCGCTGGAAAACAGAGAAGATTACGGAGAGCTTCCAAGAAATGGAGATTACAGCTTCTTTACGGTTCCGGAAAAAATCATCATGCCGGGAACAAATTATGAGGTGGAGGTAGTTTCCCTGCTCCGGCTGATCCTTACAACAGACGGTACTATTCAGCCTATCGGCGTGGAGCAGATCGGGATCCAGACCTACAAGATAAAAAGTGTACTGGAAAAATCCAAAATCACAAAATCGGGTATTGTGTATCTGGTAAACAGCGAGGGGCAGCTTATCAGCTGCTCTGATGAAAACCACAGCCTGCTTCAGGAGCTGCGGCAAAAGAGCGGGACCCTTGATTTTTCAGCGAAGGGTTCCTGGAATGAGATCTCGCTGCTGGGAGACGGATATTATGTAAATAAAACTTATCTCGATACGGCAGACTGGTCTCTGATCGCGCTGATCCCCCAGGGAGAAATTTTGCAGCAAAGCAGGCAGCTGCAATCCATCATTTTTGTATTGACTCTTGTAGCGATCATTGCGGTATTCCTGGTTTCCAACAGGATCTCAAGATACTACACCAGCCGTTTATCTTATCTGACGGAGATAATGCGCAAAGTTCCAAACGGAACGCTGGAGCTTGACCTGGAAACAGAGGAGCTCGATGAGATCGGAGAACTGTTCCGCAGCTTTTCCAATATGACCCGGCAGCTGGATCTGCTGATGGAGGAAAAATATAAATCCGGCAAGGCGGTAAAGGCAGCCCAGCTGCAGGCGCTCCGGGCACAGATAAACCCCCACTTTTTGTATAACACCCTGGATTTGATCAACTGGGAGGCCATCGATCACAACGTGCCGGAGATCTCTCAAATTACAAAAAGCCTGTCCCGGTTTTACAGGATCAGCCTGAATAAAGGCATGGAAATTGTAACGATCGAGCAGGAGCTGAATCACGTTCAGGCTTATGTTACGATCCAAAATTATCATTTTGACGGCATGATCCGGCTGCATCTCGATGTTCCTGAAGAAATACGTCAATATTCCTGTATCAATATCATTATTCAGCCCATCGTGGAAAATTCCATCATTCACGGAATGGGGGAAACTCCGTGTGACCGGGAATATCCCATTTACATTTCTGCCTCTTTGGAAAACGGGGATATTGTGCTTACCGTTCGGGACGAGGGCATAGGAATGAGCGGTGAGCAGATCAAGGATATCCTGAATTCCAAATCCTCCCGGGACACCGGCTATGGGATCAAAAATATCGACCTGCGCTTGAAGCTGAATTACGGCGAACAGTATGGGCTGAGCTATGAAAGCGAACTCGGAAAGGGTACCACCGCCAGGCTTCGGATCCCGGCCTGTAAGGAGGGAAAGGAGGAAAATTTTTCTTCCCAAAAGGAAGGCCCGGAAAACCCGTAGGTTTTTCCTTGAAATCACAGTTTTTCCCGGTTATTTTTTCCGGGGAATTGTGGTACTTTGAAGCTACTAAAAGAAAAGAGGGTGTCGTCATGGAGCAGAGCATACAGATGATCAAACACGCGGTGGAATTCACAGAGATTTATAAGCGCAACAGCGGCGATAAGTACCTGCGGGAAGCCAGATGTGTCGCTTACCAGCTGGAGCACATCCTGCAGCCTCTGGAGCCGGGGGACCGGCTGGCGGGGATGATGCGCCATGAGCTGGTGGGATTTTCCTCGCAGTACGGCGGGATCTATACATACTATTTCCACGAGCCTGAGTTTTTGGCGGCCTTTCAGGACTGCAAGGAAGAGCTGGACGAGACGACCCGCAAAAAAGCGGAAGTCGCGCTGGAATTCTGGAAGCTGGAAAACACTAGAAAAAAGGTGACGGATTGTTTTATCCACCGATACGGCTTTGAAATGGGCTACAGCTTTCACAGCGCCGGGTTCGCAAACTGCGATTGCCGGGTAGCCGGAACCAATGTGGATTTTCAAAAGCTGATCCGCCTGGGCTTGGACGGCCTGGACGAGGAAATAGACCGCTGCGCCGCGGAAAAGGAAAACGGCGGTTTTTATCAGGCGCTGCACCTTTGGGTGGACGCCGTGAGAAATGCCTGTGCAAGATACGCCTGGGAAGCGAGAGCCCTTTCCGAAACGGGAACAGAGGAGCAGCAGGCCAGATTTCAGAAGCTTTCTCAGGCGCTGGAAAACATTCAGCACAAGGCGCCGGCAACCTTTTTGGAAGGCCTGCAGCTGATGTGGGTCTACTCCGTGTGCAGCGACCTGATGAACTACGGCCGTATGGACGACTATCTGGGAGACCTGTACGCCGAGGATCTTCAGGAGGGAAGGCTTACCGAGGAAGAGGGTGTTCAGCTGATCCTGGGCCTCTATCAGCATTTCAGAACTATCGATAAAATGCACGACTGCCGGGTGATCATCGGCGGGCTTGGCCGACATGCTCCCGACCATGCCGATCAGCTGGCCATGGCGTTTATGGAGGCCTCCAGAAGATTTAAGGAAACCGTTCCCCAGCTTACCCTGCGGTATCATGTGGGAATGAGCGAGGAGGTTCTCAGGAAAGCTCTTCAGGTCAATGCGGAGGGCTGTACCTTCCCCATTCTGTATTCCGATGAGACCAACGTTCCGGCGGTGGAAAAGCTGTACGGGGTAACGAGAGAGGAAGCGGAGCAATATGTGCCCTTTGGGTGTGGGGAATACGTTCTTGTGGGGCAAAGCACCGGCACGCCCAACAACGGCGTGAATCTCCTGAAGGCTCTGGAAATCCTGCTGCACCGCGGCTATGATAAATTCTTTGAGGTGACCGTGGAAAAGGAGCTGCCGGAGCTTCGGGAGTACAGCTCCTTCGAAGAGCTGTACCGGGCGCTGTTTTCCATGATGGAGCCCACGCTTCAAAGGCTGGCGGTACATAAATTTCTAAACTATCGGGTGGCGGGAGAAGAGGCGGGCTATCTCCACCTGAGCCTTTTGATGGACGATTGCCTGAAGCGGGGCAAGGGGCTTTTGGAAGGCGGCGTGCGTTATTTGAACGCGGCAAGCGAGGTCTTCGGGATCATCAGCGCGGCGGACAGCCTGACGGCTATCAAAAAGCTGGTGTTTGAGGAAAAGCGCCTGACTTTAGAAGAGTTGGTAGCCATTTTAGACGCAGATTTCGAAGGGTACGAAACAGAGCGCAAGTGGATGCAGGCAGCGCCCAAATACGGCAACGACCTGGAGGAAGCGGATCAAATGGCGGTGCGCCTCTTCAACGATATTGCCGCGCTGACCAGCAGCTGCGGGGAAAAGGCAGGGCTGAACCGGTATCATATCGTCAGCGTCAACAACTCTATGAGCGCGGAATGGGGCTATTACTGTGAAGCCTCCGCCTGCGGCCGGAAGCGCGGCGAGGCAATCTCCAACGGAAACGGTCCCTCCATCTCGGCGGATAAAAACGGCATTACGGCCCTGCTGAATTCCATGGCAAAATTCCCCGCGGAAAACCACGCGGGCGTCATCAACAATCTGCGGCTGACCAAGGAGCTGTTTGCCTCTTCTTTTGAAAAGGTCAAGTTCCTGGTGCAGACCTTTTTGGAAAACAACGGCGTACAGCTGAATCTCTGCGCGGTGGGCAAAGAGGATCTGGAAAACGCCATGAAGCATCCGGAACAGTACCAGAACCTGATCGTGCGTATCGGCGGGTTCAGCGCGCGGTTTGTTACGCTGGAGCCCTCCGTCCAACGGGAGATCCTGACCAGAACCACCTACGAAGGGTAACGCCATGAAGGGGATCGTGTTAAATATTCAAAGATTCTGCACCCAGGACGGCCCCGGCATTCGGAGCACGGTATTCCTGAAGGGCTGTAACCTGCGGTGCCGGTGGTGCCACAATCCCGAAAGCTTTCAAATTGCTCCTCAGTTGGGGTATTCCAGCCGCAAATGCATCGGCTGCGGGGCCTGCGCGGCTGTGTGCCCCCAGGGGGTCCACCGGGTCTCACCGGAAAAAGGGCACGAGATCGATTTCTCAGCATGTATCGCCTGCGGAAGCTGTGTGGAGGCCTGTCCGGCGGAGGCCCTGAGCACGTTCGGAAGCTCCATGGAAGCGGAGGAGGTGCTTGCGGAGCTCAGAAAGGACCGAAAGTTTTACGAGCGCTCCCAGGGCGGGATCACCTTTTCCGGCGGCGAAGCCACCGTGCAGTTTGAATTTTTACTGGAGTTGCTGGAGCTTTGCAAACAGGAGGGTTTTTCCACCGCCCTGGAAACCAACGGCGCTTTTTCCCTGGAACGGGCGGAAAAGTTGTGCGGGCTGGTCGATCTGTTTCTGCTGGACTACAAGCTGGGGCCTTCCGGGGATCAAAAGAAATGGCTGGGGGGAAACGGTCTCGATATCCGTCCCCTTTTGGAATACCTGCGTCAAAACGGGAAGCCCGTCATTTTGCGCTGCCCGATCATTCCGGGGGTCAATGATGCGGAAGAGCATTTTTCCCAGATCCGCGCCCTGCGGCGGGAGTTTTCCAATATCGGGCAGACGGAGATCATGGCGTACCACGATATCGGAAAAGGCAAGTGGAGCGAGATCGGGCTGAAATACCGGCTGGGAGACCTCAAAACGGTCCCGGCGGTGCAAAAAGCAAGCTGGGAGTCCAAGATCGGAGAGGAATAAAGCTATCAACTGAAAACAGCCTGACTTTCTCGGAAAGGAAAGTCAGGCTGTTTGAGATTTTAGCTGATTCAAAATTTGTAATCAATGCCGCTTTGCTTCAAAACAGCATTTGCGGTATGGCGGGATTTTATTTTTGTGTCCACGGTAACGTGACGATTAGTAATAGGACTGTACCATATATCATGGTCTCCCTTACCTCTGCGAACAAATTTACAATGATTTTCCCGAAGAATATCCCGCACTTTTTTCTCATACTCAGCCATTTATCGTGATCCTTTCCCGGCGTTCTGATAAAAAACGTAAAGAAAGCGGTTTTTCGTCGGGGTGGTTCAGTTCAATAAGCTCCGGCGCGGCAAAGCGCACCCGCTCTAAAAGTGCATCGAACGAACCAGATTCCATTACTAAACCGGGTATATCCTGGCTTGTGGCAATCCATACCCCTGCTTCTTCATCCCATGACAGCTTTACAATATACTCCATAAACAAGCCTCCTTTTACTTATTATATAGCATTTTTTCTTTTTGAAAATCAATAGATTTAGAAATTTGGAAAAGGTCTATATCTGATCCTGCCAATCAGCAAATAATGCTCAGGTATTCGTCCAGACGCTGCTCTTCCAGGGCGGCAATGATCTCGATGAAGGGCTGCAGGTCGTGGTGTACGGCATAGGTGTCCAGCGCTTCGTAGTATTCCAGGCGGTTTTCCTTTGCAATAGAAACAGGCAGAAAATCAGCGGCCATAAGCTGGTAATTCATGATCATGCGAGAGGCTCTGTCGTTTCCGTCTGAAAACGGGTGAATACGTACAAATTCTGCATGTGTCCAGGCGGCAGACTTTATGGCGCTTCGGTTTGCTTTTTGAGAAAGAGCGGCAAAAAAATCTTTGATCTGCCAGTACATTTCGCTGGGAGGAGGCGGTTTGTGGCTGGCGCCGGAAATCCGAACTTCCATATTCCTGTAAACGCCGCCTGCCTGAATATTTTCCATCAGCCGCGCATGAATTTCCTTGACGATGGGTTCGCTCAAGGAACTGCCCTCTGCAATGCGTTCTTTTACATAGGAGAACGCACGGGCATGATTTGTAATCTCGTAAATTTCCCGCAGAGTTTTGTCGGCTACGGACAGGCCGTCTTCCAAGAGGGCCTTGGTCTCAATAAGTGTTAAGGTGTTTCCCTCAATGGCAGTGGAATTGTGGGTGTATTCAATATCAAAGGCCAAATTGAATTTCCCTATCACATCACTTGGAATATGGCGCAGCATCTCCTGAAGCCGATTCCTTTTTTCGCAAAGCCGCTGATAGTCCAAATGCTCCGCCTCCCTTCGGATATCTCCTTGTTTCGTGGAAAAATTGCTTTTTATGATCGATTGCCGAAAGTGGTCTTAACTTTTCAAAAGATGGCATAGAATACGGTGAAAAATGAAGAGTGAATAGTGAAAAAGTAAAAATCGACAAGTTCCCTGGGAAACTTGCCGATTTTTGGTGACCCATCGGGGATTTGAACCCCGGACACCCTGATTAAAAGACAAGCAAAATCGTATACAATAACACAGAAACCAGCATAAAACTGGATTTTTGATTATTCAAGTTTCGGCGGGATAGGGTTATTTTTGTTTTCCAAGTAGTCAAAAAGTAGTCGGATTAGTGTGCGCTTTCGATTGCAGCCTCTACCGCATCGGCGATAAATCGGTTAAGGGATTTTCCCTGTTTCTCTGCGCTCTGCTTCCAGCGTTCTTTCGTGCCCTTCGGAGCGCGAATCTGTATGCTGTCTGTCTTGTCCTTCAGGTACTTGATCGAGGCCTTTTTCTGTGCTTCGGTATACTGGTTACCCATGATAATCACCTCACCCAAAGTATAGCATAACTTATATATGATTGCTATATACAATATACACAATATCATACAATGATGTTTGTGCAGAATTACGCCTTGAATATATAGCAAGCATATATTATAATGGTACTTGTAAGGAACAGGAAACACCTGGTACAGAAAGGAGAGAGGTGAATGGAAGACTTGAACGTCACGGAGGCTCTGCTGAAAGCGATTTTAGAGCTGATCGCCAAGTGTGAGACGCTGGAAGAGCTCCGGGAGAGTGTACGTAAAATCGTAGGGGAATAAAAAAGAGCGGCAGCCACGCAAAGCACACCGCTCGATGCCCCCAAGAGGCAGGCCGGGAGCCTTACCCCGGCCACGCCCCTTATTATAAACCAGTAAGGCAAAAAACACAAGGGGAAATATTAAAATGAAAAACACAGAATACATTTTGCAGTCTCTTAAATCAAGATCCGCATGGTACGATAAGGCTATTAAAATGGCCCAGCATGAAATCCCCTGGGAAAACGGCTTTAACTGGCCCCTTTACGGCCAAGAGAACTCCCCGCTATCTCCGCTGAATATTCCATACTGGAAAGGGGCCAAAGAAGAACTTGATAATGCTATTTATGTACTGGAGCAGTAAGCCGAAACGCCCTGCGGGGCGTCCGCCAGAGATCGCCTTCCGGCGCTGATAATGGCACAAATATTCGGATTGCGTGTATGGTGGATATATATTATAATAATGCTAGCAAGTCACACCGGATACCCCAAAAACAAAGGAGAATAAACATGAAATATGATGTAACTTATAAATGCGGTCATACCGGAACAATAGAGCTGCTGGGCACAGCGTCCAAAAGAGAATATGCTCTAAAATCCGCAGAGACAAGTATTTGTCCGGAGTGTCAAAAAAAGAAAAATATGGAGGTGCTGGATGCAGATATTTCCAAAGGGTACTGTGCTCTGACCGGCAGCGAAGCGCAGGTATCCTGGGCAGCAACAATCCGCCATCGTAAAGTAGAAGCCGTGGAAGATTTTCTTGGTGAAGATCTGAAAGAAGTAAAAAACAAGGTAGATACAGCGACTTTTGAATTTTTGAATTGCGGATATGACCGGATCGTAAATATACTTAAAACAGAAAAAGCCGGGGCGGCGTGGTGGATCACGCATAGAGATAGCAGCCCGGATAGTATTGCCAGGCTTATCATCGAAGAATACAAGTTATATAAAGACGATTCTCAGCCTGAGAATACAAGCATAGAGGCAGAAAAAGAAGCAACGATCGAGCCGGAAAATAAGAAAAGTGAATTAGTAGTGGAAGTGGCAGTCGATGGAAGTACCGCTGTTATGATATCTCCCAAAGATGAATCTTTGATCAAACTGGCAAAAAGCTATAACTTCCGGTGGAATAATGATCTTCGCCGCTGGGAAAGAAAAGAAACATTTTCAACTGGTTCTGCCAGAGATCGGGCCGCCGAAATTGGCAATGCGTGCCTTTTGGCCGGCTTCCCGATTAAAATTTTTGACGATGAATTACGTAAAGCCGCAATAAACGCGGCTTTTGAGCCAGAGCACAAACGCTGGATCTCCGTAGTAGCGGAGGGGACAAAATACGCGGGTTATTTTTCCATCAAGTGGGAACGAGGTGCGGAGGAAATATATAACCTGGCAAGATCTCTACCTAAATCCCGCTGGGATAGCCCCAGTGTTGTAGTACCGCAAACATACTACAAAGAAGTAGAAGACTTTGCCGAAATGCATGATTTCAGGCTATCCCCCGGAGCCGAAAAAGCGATCCAAAAAGCAAAAGAAGAGGCGGCTAACAGAGAAGTAGTTTCTCCTGTTTCCGCTAAAAATAAAGAGTATGAAAATCATCTCAAGGATATCCTGGAGAGTGACAGAAGCGTAATAGAGGATCTGAAAGATGATTAGGCTAAAAACAGAGCTTTTTCCGTGGCAACAGGAGGCTGTTAATAAGCTCGGCAAGCTCCGAGTTGGGGCTTTATATATGGATATGAGTACCGGGAAAACCAGAACAGCACTTGAGCTGTTTGTAATGCGGCTAAACGCCGGCAAAGTGGATCATGCACTGTGGTTATGCCCTTGTAATACCGTAGTCGGCCTCCCCAGCCTGTTGGATAAGCATGCGGAATCATGGAGGGATTACATCACCATTTGTGGTATTGAGAGCCTTTCCTCGTCACTCCGTATTAACAGCGAGCTACTGGCTTTGACAAAAAGAGAGCGTGTTTTTTTGGTGGTGGACGAATCTACACTGGTAAAAAACTATTACGCAAAAAGGACTAACAATATCAGCCGGATTGCTCAAAATTGCCCCTATCGATATATACTTAGCGGTACTCCAATCACGCGTAATGAATCTGATCTTTTTTCCCAATGGTATATTTTGGACTGGAGAATTTTGGGATATCGCAGCTTTTACAGCTTTGCTGCCAATCACCTTGAGTACGATCCTGATCGTCCTGGAAAAGTCAGGCGGGTGCTAAATATAGATTACCTATCCGAGAAAATCGCCCCGTATACTTTCCAAGTAAAACGAGAGGATTGTATGACTTTGCCCCAAAAGATATATAGATCAAAATGCTTCTATCTGTCTGAAGAGCATGATGATGAATATTCCGAAGTAAGCGAAAAATTTCTAATCGCTCTCGATGAGAGACGTCCGGCAACAATATATAGGCTTTTTAATGCCTGTTCAGCCATGACCGCAGGCTATCACCTCAAATTTTTCGAAGATAGCTTGACGTATGAAAGAATCTACGCATTTTCAGACCCGGAGGAAGATCCTAGAATACAGGCGCTATTATCAGCACTTGATGAACTACCCCCAGGCAAACAAGTTGTTATAAATTGCAAATTTGTAGATGAAGTAACACACATAATGCAAGTGCTTAATCGCCGTGATCCTGGATGTGCGATTAGGTTTGACGGTGATATCTCTCGCAACCAACGCAAAATCAATATCAGGAAATTTGAAAACGGCATACAGTATTTAGTCGCCAACAAAAATTGCTCTCAGTACGGCCTTAATCTCCAGTTTTGCCACAACCTGGTGTTCTACGATAGCGACTGGGACTATGCTACTACGCTGCAAGCAGAAGACAGATTTCAGCGCTATGGCCAGGAGCATGAAATCAATATAATTTCCATAGTCGCCTTAAAAACCATAGATGAAGCGATTCAAAAATGTCTCAATAAAAAAGAAAGATTGTTGTTTTCTTTTGAAAAGGAACTCACCGCGGCGACAAAAGAAAATCTGAGAAAGATACTCAAGGGAGTAATAGAGTAATGGAAAAGGTTTATATGCCCCAAAATGTGTATGATGCGTTTTTAGATAGACTGGATTTCATTTTTTCTGAATTTGAAAATATCCTGATTTCTTTTTCCGGCGGCAAGGATTCGGGGGTATTGTATCACTTGGTGATCAAGTATATGCAAGACCATAATATAACCAGGAGAATCGGGCTATTCCATCAGGATTTTGAAGCTCAATACAAGAAAACGACGGAGTTTGTAACCAGGGTTTTTGATACCGCTCCGGATTTTGTAGATCCTTTTTGGGTCTGTCTGCCGATGGGGTGTAAAACCAGTTTGAGCAATTTCGATCTTTATTGGTATCCCTGGGATCCTGATAAAAAGGATCTGTGGGTAAGGCCTCTTCCGGAATCCCGTAAAGGATTGATCACGCTGGAAAATCCACCGGATTTTTATGAGTACAAAATGCTGCAGGAGGATTTATATAAAAGATTCGGGAGATGGTACAAAAATCAGTGCGGCGGCGGAAAAACCGTCGTGCTGCTTGGATTAAGAGCTGTGGAAAGCCTGCACCGTTACAGCGGTATAGTAAATAAGCGCCATGACTATAACGGTCAAAAGTGGATCACGGCAACCTATAAAGACTTGTGGTCTGCTTCCCCGCTGTATGACTGGGAAACAGAAGATATCTGGATTGCTAACAGCAGGTTTTCTTTTGACTACAACCAGTTGTATGATTTATTTTATAAAGCTGGTGTGTCCCTGCACGATATGCGCGTTGCCAGTCCTTTTAATGAGTGGGCCGGGCAATCGCTTAATTTGTACCGGGTAATAGAGCCGGAGACCTGGACAAGACTGGTTGGACGTATTCAGGGCGCCAATTTCGGCGCAATTTATGGAGCCACAAAGGCCCTGGGATACCGGGACATAACCCTTCCCGCAGGCCATACATGGCAGAGCTATACAAAATTTTTGTTAGAGACTCTACCTAAAAAAGTAAGGGAGCAATACTTACAAAAATTTAATTTCTCAATGGATTTTTGGAAGAAAACCGGAGGTGGGTTTGCTCCGGAAGTGATCTCTGAAATTGAGGAACGAGGCTATGTGATCAGACGTAATGGGATCTCTAATTACTCAAAAGATAAAAAAGAGAGGATCGTTTTTGAGCAAGAGATACCGGACGAAACCGATGATGTAAAGAGCACAACCGATATCCCAAGCTGGAAAAGAATGTGCTTTTGCATACTTAAAAATGATCATCTGTGCAGATTTATGGGTTTTGGCCCAACCAAGCAGGAAAAAGAAAAGATAGACGCGATAAGGCAAAAATACGCTGGAGTTATAAGGGGGAAATCGTGATGGAATGTAAAAGTCCTGTTTACAATGTGATAGCGGTGCCTATTGAAAAAATAAGAGCCAACGGGTATAATCCTAATAAGGTGGCTCCCCCGGAAATGAAACTGCTTTACGACAGTATCCGGGAAGACGGGTATACGATGCCAATCGTCTGTTATTACAATGCGGCAGAAGATATTTATGAAATTGTCGATGGATTTCACCGGTACACAATCATGCTTGAGCATAAGGATATTTTTGATAGGGAAGGGGGAGTTTTGCCGGTCTCTGTAATTGATAAGCCTATCGACCAACGCATGGCGTCTACCATTAGGCATAACAGAGCCAGAGGGAGCCATGATGTAGATTTGATGTCTAACATTGTATCTGAGTTACACAGTATTGGACGGTCAGACCTTTGGATTGCCAAGCATCTGGGAATGGATATGGATGAGATTTTGAGATTGAAGCAGATCACGGGATTAGCCGAATTATTTTCCCAGAAAGATTTTTCTCAAGCTTGGGAGCCTGAAAAATCAAGTGAAAGTGAGGAGTAGGAATGAAAGCACATATTGTTGGAGAAAGAATATGCAGCCCCAGTCCTGATGAAATACGGTTTGATATAACAGATAGCGGTGCTGTCCTGCTGCTGAAATACAATTCTCCCACAGAAAAGGAAAAATCTGATATTAAATCAGGCAAATTCAGAATTGGCCTTGCCGTGGTTGATGATATCATTTTTGTTCTTACAAAGTTTGGGAATCAGGCGTGGCAGGATGTTCCATTTTGCAAGGCATACGCCCAGGGAAAAATAACTGATCGCCCCCAGCCGGGAACGGGGATTGCGATGCATATTATGTTAGTAGATGCAGCCACCGGAATACTTGCTGTTAATCGTTTGATAGGATTGAGCACAGAGTTTTCCAACGAGTTCTTATCTTTGGTGGATCAGCAACCTATCCCCGCAAGCAGAGACTCTTATACCGCTAGGTTATCTCGTATTTATGCAACTTATACGACAACGGATTTTGTACAAAAAGCAATATACTTTAATTGACCATCAAACAAAAAGGCCCCGGCTACCATAACGGTAAACCGGGGCCTCGCTGCGTCTTATTCTCTTTTCAGCTTCTCGTGCAGATTCATAGCCACCTGGGCCACCTCCTGGCGAGTGATCTCCGCCTGGGGCCGGAAGGTGCCTTCCTTGTCCCCGCTCATCAGGCCGTTTTCCATGCAGTAGGCCACCGCAGGTTCTGCCCACTTACTGGTCTGCTTTGCCGCCTGCTCCTTTTCGTATCTCTCCTGATATTCCTTCCACTGCTCGTAGGTCACTTTCTCTTCCTCCATTTCCTGTTGTATCATGTTCAAAAACCGCTGCCAGCCCAGATCAAGCGTTCTGTGGGGGCAGTATTTGCCGTCATAGTCCTGGTGCTTCGTCACCTTGTCAAGGCCCCAGCCACGCTCTTTTAGAAGCTGGGCAATAAACCTCGCTGCCAGTCTTTCAGCCTTTGCAAATCTTTCCCCTCCCGAAGCTGACCAACAAATCTCAATGGTGATCCCATGTACATCACCATCTCTGTTTCCACAGCTAAAGGTGCCTTTGGTCAAGGGGACGCCCTGTACGACCTCCTTATCGTCCACTGCAAAGTGATACGATGTGGAGCTGTCATTGCGGATCATGTATGCGATCTCGTCTTCCGCAGAAGCATCATTTGCCGTGTTATGTACGATGATGTGTGTAACTTTCTCAGGGTCGTATTCCCACGGGCATTTAAGGTTGTACTTTGAGGGGGAGAGCAGTTTTTGCCTTGGAATAATTTTTGACATCTTTATTCCCCCTTTACTTCCGGCAGGCCGGCAATGCTGGTCAGCAGAGACAAAATCCCTGCCAGCGCTGCTGCGCTTACCACCATCAGCCAGTTTACTTCTCCCAGCACGGCGGCGGTGCCGATGGTTGCCGCTGCTGTCTGTGCCACGGTTTTAATAGCCCGTACCCCTGCTGCTTTCCACCATTTCCTCATTTTTATCACCCTTTCTATAATTTTGTTTTGATATCCCGGATATCGTGCTGTACCTCGGTCATCTGGCCTTCCAGCTTATAGGTGCGTTCCACCACCTGGTTATGCCTGTTGACCTTTTCCTCCAGCTGCCCGATCCGGTACGTGGTCAGCCGGTTGGAAACAAGAATCCCGGAAAGCGACCCCACCAGCGTGCCGAGCAGGCTTAATACTGTTGTCCAGTCCATAGGTTATCACCCCCTGTAAAGTAGATTTGTATATGATAAAAGAGCCAGCAATAGCTGACTCTAGTAAATAATAGTGGCAAAATCCACACGGGGGAAAAAGGTTTGATTTATAACCTTTTTTACATTGATTTGTTCTCCGCCTCCGGTTCCGCCATCGTCAAATACGGCTTTGGCTTGGGCGTTTGCCGCAGTATAGCAGCAATCTTTTATCTTACTTCCGGGGAAATGATAGTAGGTAAGACAACCATAGTTCCCTGTAACCCCACTGGCCGGCGTATTTTGCGATACAGCACAGTTTTCCATTTGCCCCCAGTTATAATAAGTTATGCCACCAGCACACCCCAAAAAATAGTTATAATCAAATCCGCCGTTACCATCGTTTATACAGTATTGGACTGTTCCGGTATTCATTGCAGTAACGCCGCCAGACTGGGGAGTCTTTTCGTTGCTGATCCTGTACGCAGATCGGCTTTTAATCTGGTCAATAATCCCCCTATTACTTCCCACCACCATGCCATAGCGCGCTGTGGTCTGCGGAAAAAACAAATGGAGATCTCTCAAATCGAGACGGGTAATAATTCCCATGTTTACCCCAAACAATCCACAGGATAATGTCCGACCATAGGTAGAGCCGGGGTCAGTGTCTTTTACTGTTTTGCCCGTCATATCCACCGTTGTCCCTGTTTGGTAGTTTTGAGAGTAAATTTTGTGGCCCTGTCCGTCAAAGACTCCGGTAAAAGGAGCTTCCCACAAAACGGGTAAGCATTCCGTGTTCCCTGTTGGTATCGCAATATCTTTCATCAGCAGATAGTAGCCAGCAGGGTCTTTTTTAACCTTTTTGAGATCATCTCTCGTCCAGATTTGATAGGGATTTGATTTTGATCCCGGCCTATCCCAGCAAAGCTTGGCCGCGCCATCTTTGACAATGTATATTCTTTGTCCCCGTTTCGTGCTTCTGCTTTGCACGCAATAACAAGCGTTAGGCTCTGCGGAAACTACACCATTCGCGACCTGACGGATCATTTATTCTCCCTCCTCAAATACAAAAATGATCGTTCCGTCAGGCTCGTCTCTTTCCGCGCCTTCTCCGGGGTCAGTATCAAGGCACACAATTTTCCTACCGGCTGACTCCTCCAGTTTTGTTTCTAGGTCCTGGTAGCTCTCTCTTGCGTTTTCCAGCGATTGGAGCAACGATTCTCCGGCAAGATCGATCCGATATACCGCATATTGCGGCCCATTGGTAATTACTATCCGCCTCCCAAACGCACTTGCTGCTGTAGGCACATCATAATGCGCCGGAAAGCTGATAGGATATACATTGAAATCAATACCGTTTTTGGAAAATATAAGAGTATTTCCCCCAGCTATAATCTCGCCGAAGGGGGAATAAAACGCACCTGCAATCTGAAAATTATCCTCCACAGAAACAACACTTTCTTCCCACACCGAGCTTTTCAAATTTAATCGCCGTATTTTCAGGCCTTCACTGTCCGTGGAGAAAATGTTAAGTATGTTATCCTGTAAACATATCTTATACCTATAATAAGCGCCTGTGGCCCAGGTTTTTATAAACTCCCATTGTACCAGATCATCGGACTGTACCAACCAGCCCTTGACGGCATTTGCAGAAAAAGCATCATATCCGCCGACCATATAATATTTCCCACTTGCTGGATCATAAGAAATATCGTGTGCTTCCATTGTATAGTTCGGCAAGTTCACCAGGGCGTAATTTGTTCCGTTCCCCACAAAGTAAGCCGGGGGATATACAGCCGATCCTGACGCTCTAAAAACCCAGTACTTTCCGTTCAAATATTTTCCGCCTATGTAAGGAGGAGTAACATTTGATTCAAGCGGATTGGTTAGCTGAGAATCAATAACAAAACTATTCCCTGAAACCTTCGCCCATATCAGCTTATTTCCGCTTAAACACAGAAAGCGTTCTCCTCCTATGCAAATCCGGAAAATATCAGTACCTTCCGCCTGTAAAGGAGCATCTATCCAGCTTTTCCCGTTATCGATGGATATCTTAGTGTCTGTTGCGCCGTAATTGCAGCCGTCAAGCCAGAGCAAATTTCCGTTTGTGTCAAAAGCGATATCGTTGCCATCAGATACCCCTGCGCCAGGATCAATCCTTTGAATTTTTCCAGAGTGTTCAGCACTTATTCCGTCTGTGTATTTTTTCATCGTTTCCCCGAAAATCTCTTCTGTTTCCTGGGACTTGTCGAGTAAGCGATCAATGGCCTCTGCGTTTTGAAGGATTTGGGTGAGTGCTAAAAACTCCGGCTTCTCCGGTATCTGAGCCGCTGGGTTCCGTTCTACCTTCAGCAGCAGATTTCCTCTCCAAAGATCTTCCTCGTCTGTGTACACCTGCAAAGTGCAAATATGATCTCCCGGCGTGGCCGTTGCTTGTACCGGCAGTATTACCTCCACAGTATTACTTGCAGTATTGATTTCTGCGCAGATTTGCACACTACTTTCCACGTAAAAAAACGCTTTGTGATCTGAAGTAAATTGCATTTGCTCCCTGGCGTTATTCAGCAGCGTAAAAATCAGCTTTCGGGCATTGCTTTCTCCCTGCACGGCATAAATAACAGTTTTTGCCCTGTCGTGACATAATGTGATATATTGTGTTTCCATGAAAAAATCATCCTTTCGGCAGAAAACCCGCTATCAAACCAGACAGCGACTTCTCAAAATTTCCGACCTCAATTTCTAAAAATCTGTTCCGCAGGACGTCAAATTTGATTTTCTGTACAATCATCTTTTCGTTTATTTCAAATCCTGGGTGAATCACAGTAACAATATCGTATAAAGACAGATTCTGCCCCGTGTCCGCAATTTTTGCGCTGCAAGAGACAAACGGATCAGCTCTTGTGTTGTTGCGTAAATAGGCTTCTCCGATCAGCTGTTCAATGTTTGTATCTGCTGGAGAGTCAAACTCCCCTTCCGGGTGTTTTCCAGCATAATTAAAGGACGTATAATGTGGTACTCCATACTCTCCCTTGAAAGGAGCGACCAGGAAAGGCGGCGTACATGGTGTATCGTTATCCTGATAGTATACATACACACCATTGATCCCCTGTACCGAATCCTTCAAAACAGATAACTCCGAAAGATTCTTTCCCTTTTCCAGCACGATACCTGTTTCAACACCAGCGCTCTTGATGTTTATTTCCAGATTGTCCGGTAACAGGCACACCCCGAAAAGCTCTGCGATTTCCAATATTCCTTCTCGCTTGGTAAACAGATCATCATGCCAAAATTCTTTATATCCATCAGGGGTGGGGAAGTTATCTTTTAGCAGATACACAAAAGGATCTATTACCCCCAGACCGCCCGTTCGGATATGCTCTATACACGCCGCTATATTTTTTGTTTGCAGCTGTACCGGCTTGCACCAGAGCCATTTGAGATCATAGCTCAAGTGCTCCGCATGGACGGTAATGCTCTCGCCCCTGGAATTCATCGCGCTCTCCTTTTCCGTAACCCGGAAAAACTGTCTGTACTTTCCGGCGTGGGATAAGCGGTCAAGATTTACCCTGATAAGTGATTCTGTCCCAAACTGCTTGACGTACTTTCCGGAGGCGGGGTAAACCATATCAAGCTCAAACGTACCGTCTGTTGCCATTGTCACTATACAAGATTCCACATCTGACAAAGTACCGATTCCATCGTGATCTGGAACATAGCCTTTACGGATTGCCTTTGCCTCATAAAGATTCGGGTAGTTCATATCGTTCGCCACCTCGGCTTTATTGATACTGTTTGTAAAACTCCTTGCGTGCTTTTTACATTGACCGATACATTCCCTGTTCCAAGAGTTGGATATCCCGCCCCGGTTTTTTTGTGATTCGCAGGGTTCCCGTTTTCGGTGGTTTCCATCTCGTAGGAATCCACCAGCATGGTTCCGGAGATTTCAAAATCGGCTTTCCAGCTTTCCTTCTTATTTCCCCGCTCTGTTTCCACTTTTACCGTAAATTTTCCGGTTCCCACAACCTCCAATAAGGGCATAGATGGCCACCCTGTATTGACAAATTCCCTGCTAAACCCGGTGTTTGTCTGATAGTAGAAAGGAACCATGTTTTCTCCGTCCCAGAAATACCGAAAGGGGTCGCAAGAAAACACAATATCCTGCTTTGCAGCGCAGCGAAGGAGAATATCAGGATCGAGCGGTTCCCGGCAATACCCTAACCTGAAATAGTCCGGATCATAGGAATCGGAAAGTGTAAGGTATTCCCCGCCAGACAGCCATTGCGAGATTTCGCCAAGCCTGGACAATACAAGTTCCCTTTCCCGCTCCAAATACCATGTTTGATAGGTAACATCTACATTATCAAAGCCCTCCTCTCTGTAAATAAAATCTTTGTTACCGCCCGGCACTGTCACTTTCGTAATCCTGGGTTTCGGTTTCTTTGCAATACGCGGCTTTTCAATGCGCAGCCCAAAATTCATTGAGCTGATCCCGCCAAACACAAAATGATCCATATAGCTTCCCTCACTTCTTTACGCACGCTTCACCCGTGTTTCTCGCTCGACTTCACGTTTTAATCGCCGGGTCAGTGTTTGATATATCTCCTCCGGTTCGCCTGTTTCTGTACGAATTTCAACATTGATATCTCCTATCTGATAGGTAGGCGCGGATTCGCTGGCTGCCTTTTCCGGGTACCGCACTACAGGGAGCCGATCATCGATTCCACTGATCGCCGCTTCTACCTTTCCGTTGATATTGAGCTGCAAAGCCTCATCTACCACACTTTGAGCGGTCTCTTTGATCCTTTCCCGCCTGTGCTCCAAGCCCAGGATCATACCATCGCCCACATTTTCAAAAATTGCCGTCGTTTTTTTGGAAGGAGAAGCCGTCGCTGCTGCCTTTTTGGCCCGTTCAATGGCGGAATTTACAACACCGCTAATCGTCTCATACAGGGAAGAAGAGCGATTATTCATTCCGGCGATCATGCCATCAACAATTTGCTCTCCCACCGTTTTCATATCGCCCGGAATAGGTGCGGCAGCGTTCTTTATGGTCTGCCGCAAAAGCTCCATCTTGGTTTTTGTTTTCGGAGGAAGCTTGCCGAATTCGTCCGTAAATCCCTTCACGGATTTTTCGGCAGACGTTTTCAAGGTTCGCTCTACACCGTCCGCCGTGTTTTCTGCAGCATTTTGTACGTCTTCAGACTTTGCTTTGATTCCTTCGACCAGCCCTGCGTCAAAATTCTCTCCAACCTCTCTAGTAACAGTAGACGGAGAATGAATCCCCAACTTTTCCTTCAGCTTTTCTAAGGTAAGATCAGCGACCTCTTCTGCGGAATATTCCACTCTTTCCGTATTGCCGGAAATTCCTTCTGCCAAGCCTTCCGTGAAATTTAAGCCGATTGCTTTATAATCTACTCCTTTTAGAGTAAAGGCTTCCTGGAAAGCTTCCGTGATATCCTCGAAGCCGATATCTTTAGCCATTTGAGCGATTTCCTCGGTCAAGTCCTTAAGATCGTCCCGCATGGAAACCACGGTGGTAGAAAATGCGTCCTTTGCTTCCTGAGTGTCCCGGAAAGCTCCGTTAAATTGATCACTGAAATCTTTCAGCGGCCCGGTAGACTTTTCGATATCATCTTTAGTGGTATCGGCTGTCGCTCCCAAATCCTGGTATTTATCAATGATAACCTGTAAATACCCGGCGCTTTCCGCAGAACCATCAGACAAAGATGCGATCAGGCCATCGTCAATACCATACTGTGCGGCAAGCTTTAGATTGCGGGTATATCGATCTACATTTTGCACCTGATCTGACCAGCGGCCCATCATTTCTTCCACTGTATCTACATCTTCGTTTAGCTCTGCCGTAAAATCCCCAAAAAGCCCGGCTTGACCCGATATGCTGTTGTATGCCTCATCGTAGGCGTTCCGATATTCTTTGGCGAGATCCTCCATCATATCCCGAACACTTTTTGTGGCTTTTTCGTTTAGCTCCTGGGCTTCGGCATTATCCTGCAGGGCCTCCGTATTGTCCTCTACCGCGCCCGTGTTGTTTTCCGTGGCCCCGAATGCGTCATCAAAGGCTTTTTCAATATCCCCAATTTGTCCTTCCGCGTCCGAAAGCGCCTTTTCGTTTTCTTCAACGGCTTTTGTATAAGTGTCGTATTCTTGCTGTGTGTCTCCTAATATCTCGCGATGCCCGGCAATTTCGTTTCCAAGCTCCTGATATTTCTCCTGCAGGTTTTGCAGCCTTTCCGCCGCTTTTTCATCACCCTTCTCGACCTTCTTGCTTTCCTCTGCGATATCGGATTCAACCTGTTCCCGGCGCTTGATCGCGTCCCTCAGCCTGACTTCCGTGTCTCTCCTCTTGCTTAAAACAGGCTCCAGCTTTTTTTCAGCCTCCGAAAGATCCAGCTGCGTTTCGACAACGTCCTTGTAAACCGCGTCCAACCGTTCCCGCTTCGCCTGCTCTATGGCGTTTTTTCGCCATTCTTCCGTGTTTTCTCTGAGCGCATCGGTACTTACCAGAAGCTTCCCATTTTCCAGGTCGATATGCTTGGAAAGCTCCGGTACCGATTCACACAGCAGCCTTAAAATTCTCCGGTACTCGTTTTGCTGCTCGTTGGTTTTCAGTCCGGCTTTTTCCAGTTCCTCCAGGCGATCTATGTATTTATTTGCCACATCTGCGGCGGCTTCGGTTCTGCCCACGTTCTCTTCATAAGCTGAATTTGCGTCATTTACCGTGTCCTTCAGGTTTTTGGCAGAATCAGTTAACCTTTCCAATTCCGGGGACGTATCTCCAATCGCCTTTGCTAATGCGGTTACAGTGGTCACTACTCCACCAATCGCTAACGCAACCAGCCCAAAGGTGCTCATTGACATGGAAGTATTAAAAGCCTGTATTAGTGGAATAACAGCTTTTGTCACAATAGCAAAGCCTGTCAATCCTGTGGTCAGCACCCCTAAAGTTGATACTACGCCGGAAATCACAGGCCCCAGCCATTGATTTTGTTCCACAAATTCAGCAGCCCAAGAGACAACATCTGTTCCCACGTCCGCCAGATTCCCTAATGCCGGATTTAACTGATCACCCACGGCGATTTTCAGATTATCCACCGAATTCTTAAACATTTGGAATTTGCTTTCTGTGGTATCGTACCGGGTTGCCGCTTCTTTTGCCAAGGCGTTATTTTCTTCCCATGCATTGTTAGCCGTGTTCACGGCTCTGGAAAGGAGGCCGGAGGCTGAGCTTAAACTTTTCAGCATATTACTCTGCCGAATTCCGGTCATCCCTAAATCCTCCAGGGTCTTTGTAGCACTTTCCCCCTCATCGTCCAAACTCCCCAGCCCGGAAATAAACGCTTGAATAGCTTCCATAGGCGAGTTTTTCCATTGTTCAGAAAAGTCGTTAGCACTCATTCCAGCGATGGAAGCGAAAGTTTCCAGTTTTTTTCCGCCTTTGTCAACCGCTTTTTCTATGGCCGTCAAGGTCTGGGTCATGGCGGTACCTCCGGCCTCCGCTTGAATACCGACAGACGACATAGACGCGGCCAAGGCCATGATTTGCGGCTCCGTCAATCCTGCAAGACGCCCTGCGGAAGAAAGCCACTGTCCCATGTTGACGATCTCTGATTCCGTTGTTGCAAAATTATTTCCCAGATCCACAACAACACTGCCCAGCTTTTCGTAATTCTCCGGATTCATGCCGGTCACGTTTGCAAATCTCGCAAGAAGAGTAGCGGCTTCCTCAGATGTCATATTGGTAGCCACACCCAAATTTGCCATTGTGGTAGTAAATTCTACCAGCCTGTCCTTTTCAATCCCTAACTGTCCGGCGCTTTCGGCGATTCCGGCAAGCTCAGAAGCGGTAATAGGGATCTCCGTAGATAGACGCTTGAAGGTATCTCCCATCTCTGACAGCTCAGCGTCCGAAAGGTCAGTGGTCTTTTTCACTCCGGCCATTGCAGATTCAAAATCCATAGAGGCCTCTATACAGCCTTCCAAAGCTTCCTTCACCTTATCAAACATTTCAGGGAGCTTTTGCGATGCCAACGCCGCAGCTAGTGCCGTTACGCCGTGTTCTCCTTCCTCTGCACCAACTCCGAGGCGTTCAAATGCCTGTCGCAGCTTTCCAGTTCCCTTTTCGGTTTCACGGAGCGCGGTTTCGTTTTCTTTCACCGCTGCCTCTAATTCAACCACTGCGCCTTTTGTGTGGTTCAGCTGCGTTTCCCAGCCATTAGCTCTATTATGTACTTTAGATATAGCTTTCTCTGTCTGCTCCAATTCTGCGGTTAGTCTTTTTTCTTTATCGGTTAGCTCTTCCTGTTCCTTTTTTGTTCCCTCGGAAGAGCCTTTGAGCTTCTCCAACGCCGCTTGGTTCTTTTCCAGTTCTTTTGTGAGTTCCGCTTTTCTTTTTTGCAGCTTTTCTTCTGCTGTTCTTGCGCTTTCTATTACCTTTTCTAATTGCTCCTGTTTTTCCTTTTGTATCGCTAACACTTTGCTCAAAGCTTCGCTTTTTGCCGTCAGCGTCTCTGCGCTGGAACCATTTGCCCTGCATTGGGCGTCCACCAGCTTCAAAGCAGATTCTTGTGTTTTTAATTCTGAATTGATTCGGGATGCCGCTGCCTTATATTCTGCTTCCCCTTCAATAACCAGCCGGGTGCGAACATTTCTAACCGCCATTATTTTTCACCTTCTGTCCTTGAAATTTTCTTTCCTTTGTGGTATAATTTTTTTAATCTTACGAAAGAGGGAAATCCATATGGCCGCCTTGTTTATTTCTATCGGTTGTATTGCGGGGGCTGTTTTTATCTCTATAAAACAAGCAAAGGAAGCCTCTGCAAATGCTCCCTTTCCTGTCAAGGCTATCTTCCGCGTCCCTTTTTATCTCTTCGTTCAAGCTCTAATCGTACTTTTTTACACGTATGCCTCCGCAAATCGCGGAAATTTTACCCTTTATTGGGTTGTTCTTTTTCTGAATCTGATTTACTCTATTGCTTTCGTGATATACAGAATTTGGTTTATTTTCAGATATCATCCTAAATCTCAGCTGTCGCAAAACGGCAAAGGAAAATGAGTTGGTTGCCTTCTTATGGGAGGCGTGTATTGAAACAAACGCACCAAATCAAACAGCAGAGCCGGTGTCAATCCAGCTCTGCTTCTTTTTTCTTTCCGTATCTTTCATTGTGAATCTGCACCAAATCAAACAGCAGGCCGGGATTCATGCGATAAAAATCATGCCGGGACAGGTGCAGCAATGTCACAGCAATGTAGTGATATTGCGGTATCAGTTCCCGGCCTGTGTTTTTTTTGCGTTAAGCTCCATAAGTCCTAAATCTATTTCTTCGGATTCAGGTTTGAAATCTCGCTGATATCCCAGCACGATAGCGTCTATCACCGCATCTCGCAATGAGCTGTATTCTAAAGGGTGCATTCTACTGCTTACGTCCTTTTCTGTGAGCAGCGGGGTCTTGTCAAACCCCTGATCTCTGCGCAGCAGTTCCCCGTCATTTGCCATTTTAAGCGCAAACCACCGGACAGCCTCAAACCCTTCCTTGCTGTCCTTGGCCATAGCTTCCAGCGCTTTATTGATATTTCCGTACTTTTCAGCCATTTCAAACATGATCTCTATCGAGTAGTTCAGCGTTCTCTCCTGCCCGTTTATACTAACGGTTACCGTCCTGTTCATAGCCCCTCCTTTTTTGCGGCAAAAGGGGCGGATCGTAATCCGCCCACCGCCACAAAATATTTTCTTAGTTTTCGCCTGCGGGCTGTTTTCCCGTCTCTCCGCTATCCACAGAATCGGGAATAGCCGTAGCCTCCCGAATATAGGCCTTGACCTCCGCTTCCGTGTCAAACACCTTGGTTTTTCTCCATACCCCGGTATCATCGGGCTGTACCGTAAAAGTGGTGGAAGTGGTCTGGAACGTGATAGAGCTGCCCCTGGTCTGAGCATTGTCATTGCCGAGGGCCGCCTTCGCACGGGGATAAACGAAGGACTTATACTTTTTTTTCCCGTTTCTCAGCAGGGTCTTATAGTAGGCCAATACACCACGGGGAGCGTCATCTCCCTTGTTATAAATAACCTCTTTTTCCGAAACGGAACAGCCGTACACTTCAGAGGCCACATCGTCCTCCATATCATTGGTTTCCATCGCCACGCTGCCGCTGGCGAATTCAGAAATCTGTTCATCTAGGGCGTCATCGGCAAAGAGCTCCCCGCTTGCCATATTTACCGTGAGATTTGCGGAAACCAGCTTTCCGACTACCACGCCGTTTTCTTTGTTGTCAGGCTTAAAACAGGGGAAATTTGCTCCAAATGCTGCCATAGTACATCAATCCTTTCACAAGTTTTTTGATTTTAGATATTCGTCATAGATCCTTTCGGCGGCCTGAACCGCCTCGTCCGCGCTTTCTTCTGTGGCGTCTCGCATAAAGGGCCTTGCTGGGACGTTCCTTTTTCCGTACTCGTTTAGAAAAGCAATCTCGGAATTTCGGGTGGTTATCCCGCCTCTGGTTCTGCTTCCCTGCGCGGAAACGGAAAGCGCCCTGCCATCTGCAGAGCGCTTCACCTTTCCTCTTTTGATTGTATTTACCAGTTTCCCTGTGTCGTTTACTCCATAAGCTAAAGCTTTTGCTTTGATTGCGGGTTCCACTACATCGGCTTCCGCATAAAGCATACTGTCCAGCACCTCGTCCGGCAGCATTGTCATATCCTCCAGTGCTGCGGACAACTCTCCGAGTCCCTCCACCTTAAATTGCGGCATCAGCTTACACCCCTTCCGCCGTCTCGCACTCGAATACTATATGACGCGCGTCTTCATCGGAGGCGTTCACTGTTTCGGGCCAGGTAAAACCAGAATGAAACAACGCATGTTTGGTGCTTTTCACCCTTTTTGTTATGTTTTCCCGCAAAGGAGCAAAAAAATGGATGGTAATAAGGTAACGTTCCGCTCCGGGAGAATCATCTCCGTAGTCAGAACCCAAAGTGCTGTAGGAAAAGGTATAGTACCGCTTTTCTTTCCCCTGGTAAATCCCGTTTTCTACAGGATCACCAAACGGCAGCAAAGCGTTTCTGATTTTCTCATCTACACTCACCTTGCTTTTACCCTCCTCTGCACTTTGATTTCCAGCCATGCGCAACGCTCCTCAACATTATCGATACTGATAATTTCAAACGGCTCCGGGTCATTCCCTTTATAAACCAAGCAATCCGCTTTGATTTTATCTGAGTACCGCATTGTGAGGGTAGCAGGCTCTTTGAGCTGCATTTGCATAGCAACAAATGCTTCCGATCCGTGCGCGTTGACCCATTTTACAAAGACAGCGTTTCCCTCCCCAAACACATTCTTTTCCGTATTATTGGAAAACCCCTCGCTGTCCGTTTCGTGAGCAACGCTGATTATTTTTACCAGGGTTTTCAGTTCCCCGGCATTAGCGCTTTTGCTCATCAGTTACCTCCAAATCCTCTCCGGCATGCCGTAGCTCCAGCACAAAGCTATTGATAAGCCGGGTTGCGTTCGCTTCTGCCGTTGCCTGATAGCTGCCAGAAAACGCCATGCCCCGGTTATCATAGTACATGGCCGCCAGCGCCAAAACGAAAAGATCATATTGTGCGTTGTTTTTGTATTCCGGTACTCCCGCCGCCCTGGCCTTTGAACGGGCGGCGGAAAGATACCGGGAAAGTTTTTCTTCGCCGTCAGGGAGGTGCAAATACTCTGCCAGCTCTTTTACTGTGACCATTGGCTCACACTCCTCTTGTCACAAGGATTGTATACACCGTTTCGGTGCCAGAAGCTCCATTGCTTACAGTCACAGTCAGTGTGTTTTCTCCTTCTTCCCAGGCAGCAGCTTCTCCGTTTTCAAGCGCTGCCCCGTTTAACGTCAAAGAGTAAGTACCTTTTCCCGTTATCGTCACCTTGTTGGTAGCATTGGAAGTCGTTGCCGCATATGCCGCCTTAGAAGGAGTCAGGGTGAGTTCCTGAGACCCGATTTTTAACAGTGCTTCCTGCGGGTCATCCGCCGGGTCGTTCCCGGAGCCCGCATTCATTCCCCCGATTTCACCTTTGCGAGCCGGAAGGCGTTCTTCAGCTTGATCTGATGATCTCCCCATGCAGTCAGGATAAAGTAATATTCTCCCTTCTTGCCGTCCTTGTCGGTTTCAAAAATCGTGCCGATATCATAATTCTGCTTGGAGTAGCGGAAATCACCGACAACGGGAGTCACAGCGCGGTCGCAGAATATTACGGGGATCCCCAGAATATCTTCCGGTTTCTTTCCCCACAGGTCAGCAGAGCCATTTGCCAAGGTACGCACGGCGGCATAATAGTCCTGCTTCCGCATAACACAGGCCGCATTTGCAGCGAAGCTTTCATCCAAATCGGCCCAGGCGTTCAAAATTGCTTCAATTAAATCCGCGCCCTCCACCGTTTTGATTTCGGTCGCGCCGTCAGCTTTGACCGCGTAAAAGCTCATATGCTTATGGGTAGCATCATACGCTCCGGCACCGGTGGCGGGGGCAAAGGCCCTCATTTTTTCTTTGATCGCGATTCCGGAGCGCAGCGCCGCCTCAATGGTAGCGACAAGGTTGGTATCAGTGCCGTAAAGTACCGTGTCCTTTACCGTACATACGATTTTGGTTTTGAATCGGCCATAGGAAACCGTATCACCCTCGGTTTTGATTTCGTTTGCGGTTTCCTGATCGGTCACATCGGCCAGGTCGGAATCCTCGATGGAGAACAGCAGCTTCGGCTCCTCCAGTCCGGAAATCTGCGTTACCGGCTCCACCCGGCGCAGAGCGTTTTCCTCCGTGGGCTCCGTGATCAGCTCGTTGCTGACGTTTGTGGGCAGCAGATTTTCCCCTTTTCCGAGATCCGCCGTAGATGCCGGAATGGCGCCCAGGCCCTCATACGCCTTGCGGATGTCGCCGCCGGTCAGCGCCGCACGATAAAAGGCCGCCTTTGCCGCCATTTTCTTTTCCGCGTCATTTTTCGGTTCCGCCTCGCTCTTACGCTTGACCGCTTCCCTTTGCGCTTTTTCCAGCGCGTCATGCTCCCTTTTGATCAAATCAAAGCGCTTCTGCATTTCGTCCCTGTGGCTCTCTTTTGCTTCGATATCCTCCATAGATACCGTGGGGTCACTGGCTTTTTCGGAGATCCATTCCGCATCTGCCCGGACAGCCTCGCTCATTTCTGCCATCTTTTCTTTCAGCTCAAACAGTGTTGCCATTTCGATCAATCCTTTCCTTCTAAAAATTTGATATTTTCGGAAATCAGCCTTTTTCGCCGTTCCCTTTCCTCCACGCTCATCTGCATGGCTTTACAATACTCTGACAAGGCGCTAACCATGTCAGGCTCGCCGCTGATATCTGACGCCAGAAGCTCTTCCAGGGCGGCTTTAGTATCAGACAGGCTTTTTGTTACCCCCGCGCCTCTTTGCGCGGGTACGGCCACAAAGGAAAATTCATAGGCATCTGTTGGGTCGCACAGTTCCCCGACGCATAATTTCCCCTCACAAATATCCCCCTTGTGGTGACCGTTAGGGCAGCCGTCCCAGCCCATAGCCTCACCGCAAATAGAGCAGACGATCTTTTTCACGGAAAATCCTACTGAAATTTCTTTCAGGATTCCTCCCTCTATTGCGTTGATAACAGGCTGGTTTTCTTCAGTTCTCAGCATATAAGCGCTTCCCCGGAGAACACATAGGGACTCTCCCATACTGTTTTTCCCCGTTGTTTCCTCCACGTTTACCCGGTACAGTCTGGCAATTTGCCCTTTTGCTTCCCACCTGTGGTCAAAAATGCCGGTTTTTCCAACGAAAAGCCCAGCAAGCTGCTCCAAGGCGTTTACAGTAAATCGCTCGTTGTCCCTGTCCACCTCGTTGTCGCAGAGAATAACGGAAAAACAGTATACTTCCTCCGGTGTAAGCTCCTTTCTGCTATATTTATTGATAAGCCCGATATCTGCGGTGGCGTCCGCTGCCTTCAGGCCGAGAACTGACGATTTTTCAATTTTTTTCATCTTGTGGTTCCTCCTTTTGGGGTTCAGGTTTTTCCGCCAAAACTCTTGGCTTTGTATTTACGGTATATTCCAGCGTTGCAAGGTCTTGAGAAATCATCGCTTTTTTACCTGTTCCGCCTGGCAGGGGAGGCAGATTTCGTTCCGCCCTGATCTCGTCCGGGGTTTTCCATGCACTGCGTACTGCCTTATAATCCACCTCCGCTTGGGTAGCGGCATCGGCCCGAAGAATGGAATCCATGTTAAACTTAAAATGATATCCCCTTCTCCGCTGCTCACAGGTGAGGAGCTTCCTGTTTAGCTCTTGCTCGTAAGCAACTACAATAGGCAGCATTGTGAGCATTAAAAATTCCAGCATTTGCTGTTCCTGCGAAGAAAAAGAGGCATCGGAATAATCTCCCAAAAGGTGAGGCGGGATATTGTAAACCATAGCAACCTTGGAGCGTGTGATTTTTTCTACCTCAAAAAGTTTGTTGTCTACCGGAGAGAGATTCAAACTTTTGGCTGTGACGCCCGATTCCAGCAACAAAATATTTCCTGAGGTTTTTTTGTAAGTATCCATAAAGTCTGATATCATATCCACTTTCTGCGGTTCGGACAAATTCGCCGGGGCCTCTAAAACAACCGCCGCATTTACTCCCTGCTCCAGCTGCTTTACAGAAAACTTTTTTATATTTTCCGCATACTCGATGGTGTCGTGTAATACCGATACCGGACTGATCCCAGAATACCCATTCGTCGAAATAAAGGGAATATGTATCACGTAGTAATTATGAACATAAAGCTCCCGGCCAGTTTCAGGCGTAATTTTGTACCATAATTCTTCAGTATCGCTGTTCATAATAGGCTGCACTCTGGCGGGATTCAAAATATCAAGTCTCTCTAATTTACCGGTAGTCCCTACTATTTTTAGAGCATAAGCATTTCCCGATGTTCCCCGGCAGGATTCCATAGTTTTGATAAATTGGCAGCTTGTCATGCTTGGATTGGGGGAAAAACTGACAAGATCATTTAACTCGTTTTTTATCGCCTTGGAGCCCATGTATAGCTGTATTGGCATGGCAGACAGCGAATTTGAGATCCTGGAAACTGCTGAAAATAGAAGCTCGCTATTTTCAAGCGTAAAATCTCCCCGGCTCCAAAAAACAGAACGGCCTCCGGGTAACTGCTCTTTGCCGCGAACGATAAGACCGCTTCCCAGAGCTGATTTTATGATCCTGTTCCTGCGAATTTCTTTGATCCGCGTTATAATACTCATTTCGTTTCACCTTACTCTAAAGTAATAACTGTGCTCAGCTTCTTTTCCGGAGGAATTATCGTTGCGTTTTTGCGCAAATACTGTGTGTGAGCACAAAGCAGCGCCGCAAAACCGTCTATTTTCCGGTATTTATTTTGTTTTGTTGGAAGATAGGTGGCATTAGGCCCTCTCTTGGTCAATTTCACATTTCCCAGGTACCAGCTAAACATGCGGTTGTTGTTGTGTATAATATCCCCATCTAAAAACCGCTCCTTCAAGTGATCCATTGGAGCGGTCAAGGTCAATTCTCCTTGTCTTACCTCGTCCAGAGAAAACCCCTGCTCTCTCATAAGCTGCGTAAGGAGAAAAGCCTTCGCCGGGTCGTAGCCGATACTGTCGATACGATAAAGAGTTCTCATTTCCGCAAACCACTTATAAACCAAGTTATAATCCACGTATTCGCCCGGCACAACAGTAAGCCAACCCATTTCCTGCAAAAATCCCCAGTCTAATTTTTCATGATCTTCTTTCATCTTTTTCTCAGGCACCCAGGAATGTTCCAAAACAAAAAACCGATTTTCCGGCAGTTGAAATTCCAGGCAGGCGGAAGTGAAATCTTCCGTTTCTGACAAATCAAACCCTCCGTAACATAACGCACCCTTCAGGTTCTCCATATCGATTTCCTGATTATTTTTCCGGATCACATTGATATCCAGATAAGACAGCTCGTCCACTGAGGTAAACACATTGAGCTGCTTATTGATAAAATTGCTTTTCTCTGCGGGAACGGTTTTTACTCGCTCCCACTCGTCCAAAAGGTCTTCCTGATCCAGCAAAGCGCCGAGTGAAGGATTTGCTTTTCCCCAGCATTCCGGGTTTCCGGGATCGTCCTCCTTGTCTATCTCATCTATGTAAACAAAAAAGCGATCTGCGGCCCTGGTCGCAATCGCCCCGGTATTGTCTAAAATTTGCTCTCCCAGCACGTAATAGTCCATAAGGGGCCCATCAAGCACTGTTCCCAAAGTGGTGATATAGATAATCAAAGGCTGCTTTCTCTTTTTGATTTTACCTTTGATAACATTGATGAGCTTGTAATCCCGGAATTCGTGTATTTCATCAAACACACCCATGTGTACGTTGCGCCCGTCAAGATTCCGGCTATCCGATGCCAACGGCTGAAATTTGCTGGCGCTTTTATCAAAAAATATCCCCTGCTTGGTAATTCTCACATGTCTGGAAAGAATGGGACTGGCCTTGATTTGGGAAGAGCATTCGTTGAAAATAATTCTTGCCTGCTCCTTGGAGTTTGAAAGGCAATACACTTCAGCGCCGCGCTCCCCGTCTTTTGTCAAACCATAAGCGGCGTTTCCGGCAATCATCGTAGATTTCCCGTTTCCCTGGCCTACAATAATAATTCCTTCCCGGAACCTGCGGTAACCTGTTTTCTTGGAAATCCAGCCGTACAAATTCGCTTCCACAAAGTGCTGCCAGGGTAAGAGCTCCATTTTGTCATAATTACCTTTTGTCGGCATCAAAAACTGCTCGATAAATCTAATAGGGCGATATCCTTTTTCGAGGTCAAACTTCCAGGGGTATTCTCTTTCTGTGTAAGAACGATTCAGCTCATCGATAAAACGTTGACAAGCTTGTACTCTTTTCCTGCCTGAAACTATCTTGCCGGAAATCACGTTTTCAGCGTATTGAAACGCGCCGCTCTTACGAATCTCTTCTGGAATTTTAGAATTCGTCAAAGGAATCCCCCGCGCTTTCCTCTTCCATCGCTCCAAGCACAGAATGCAGCTGCTTCATTACCGCCAAAAAGTTTTTTGTATATGAAACATGCAAATCTGCCGCCGCCGTTTTTTTCTTCCCTGTTTGATAGGCCCCGTTCTGGTATGGTTCTTCATATCCGTTTCTGGAGATATCGATTTCAAGCCTATCAATCGTCACCGCAAGAAATGCCGCTCTCGAAATCTCCTTACCGGCAAGTTCAAGTTGTTTCTCCGGAGCGTCCTGAAACAAGGTAAAAATCCGCTTAAATTCCCTCTTTATTTCCTTATCATCTGGTAAATCCCGCATGAATTTCTCCATTTTTACAGGCCCCATACAGGCATTTCCCCTTTCTATAAATATGCCTTCAAAAAACTACACCCCCTATAAAAAATCACAATCGATACCAAGGTAGGAGGGCACGCGGTTGTATTTGTAAGGCTTTTTGACTTTTTAGGGAGGGGGGTATCAGCAGGATAATTGAGGTATCTCTGTTACTCTCTATCTTCTCCTAACTAATCTTCACTCCCATTGCTTACCTTTATAATTCTTACCCCTTGCGGAGTTCTCTTCTTCTTTCGCTCTTTAGTCTCTTCATGGCACTGCCAGCAGAGGCTCTCCAGATTGTCGAGTTCAAGTCCTAACTCTGGATAATCTGCTAAAGGCTTGATGTGGTGTACTTCTGTGGCTGTTTTTATGCGGTGATTTCTCAAGCAGTTTTGGCACAGGTAATTGTCCCTCTGTAAAGCTTCAATCCTAATCCTGCGCCAAACCCTGCTTAAATAAAACCCTTGCTTTTTTAGATCGTTTTTTTCGGGCGCTTCTTTTTTTCGCGGGTGATATCCGACTCTCACTTAGCACCTCTGTGTTTATCGCTTCTTATTCTTACGTTGCTTTTTTATTTTCTTTTTCCCGTCCCTTTTTCCTTTTCCGAGCCTATGTATCTCTCTTTGCTTTTTGTGCTTTGATACATACATTTCGCCCTAACACAGAAATGCACACCACAGCGCCGGAAATCATCATAGATACATTTACCAGGTCTTGGACAGTTGCTCATAGTTACCACCTACCTGACTCAATAAGGAAATATATCCTCTCTGCGGCCTTGGTATCAGGTGGTACATGCCTCTTAATCACTCGCACCTTTTGCGTACCGTCTTTTCTAGCCTCCATGATCTTTTCCTCATAGTCATATCCCAGCGCTCTTTTCAATAGCGCCTCCTTGATTTTCTGTTTATCTTGCTTTTTACCAATTTCCGCCATTGCAAAACTCCTCCGGGTCTGCTACAATAAGCAGTGATAGTGTCGCGAAAAAACCGCCGCGCCTATAAGCGTAGCGGTTTTCGCAAGGAGAAGATGTAAGCGATTTTATACTGGTTCTATTATTATTATAAACGAACAAAACGAACAAAACGAACCTTTTCAAAATTTTTCAAAAATTCTTTTGTATTCCATCCTCAAGGCATCGGAGGATTTGTTGCTATCTAACGCTCTGCGCACCACATTCCACTTGGTTCCATGCTTTATAACGGACTCTATAATCCTTTTTTCGGGCCGAGGCAGCCCGGCCACAAAAGCCTCAATATTCGCCTTTTGCTTTTTGAGCGTTTCCAACCTTTCGCGCAAATGAGGCGGTTCCCCCTTAATAGTGATCGGGTGCTGGGTGTAGGGATAATCTGGCGAGCTGCCGGAAACGGTATCACTGACTCCCCGGCGAATTTGCTCTTCCAGTTCTTTGATCTCCGCGCAGAGATCGGGATATTGCTCTAAAAGCTCTTTAGTCATGGTTACTCCTTTCTTTTGCTCGTTGGAGGAAAAGTTTCCTGTTGCATTTCATTTCAACGAGAATATCTTCATAGCATAGCCTTAGTGCTGCTGCTTCTATCCCTCTGCCTGGCTCTGCATTAAGCTTTTCCAAGAGCCGTTCATACTTTTCGATTTCTGTCTCCAGATCAGCGGCCATCTTTTCCCAGTCAAACGCTTCCCGGCACATTATCAGCCTCCAGATCCATCTTAGCCCCGCAGTTGGGGCAAAATTTTTCATGCCCATCAACAGATTCATTTGCACATTCTGAACAGATATAATGGCCTTTAGGGCATTTGTCTTCCATGTAGTCCGGGTGACAATGCATACAAGGAGTATAGCCACAAACCTGACACTCAGGGCCATTATGGTAATCCACATCAAGCCTCCATTCATCAATTCTCCCATCGTCGGTCTTATACCACAGGTGAGAATCCGTGTGAATCCACCTCCCATGCACCACCGGGGCAACGTCGGCGGCGGGGAAGCTTTTTACAATGTCAATTGCGCTTTCAACTCCTTCCGCAAGCAGAATGGATTCACCGCCCATTTTTTCCCAGTCCTTTTCACACTCTCTGTGCTCTTTGCGTAGTTCTTTTAATAATAATTTCCGTTCTATGTACTCAGGCATTTTTATTCCCCCTTTTTCATTTTGCAATCATGCCCCAAAAAGGGCTTATAAAGTTTCCCGCACTCCTCACACTTTATATCGGGCGGTAGCGCCACCAGTCTTCCATCCTGCTCGGCTTTTACCAGTTTTTGTAGATGCTTGATAGTGCCAATATCTCGATATTCATTTAGTTCATCTACCATATCAAAAATTTTGGGATAGCTGCAAGAAAGTATCTCTACTTTCTCCGGCGTCAATCTGGTGTCCTCATAGGCGGCGAGGCGGTCAATAGCCGCCCCCCTAAATTTCCTTGGTACACCCCACATGTACATACCGTCATGCTCAGACTCATAATGGATTTCCTCCCCGGAAATTACATCATCATTAGCATGCACTTTGTACGTCAATCTCTCCATGTTCATTCTCCTTTCGGCGTTTCGGCGTTATGTAACACACTAGATATTGGTTTCTCCCTTGCCCGTTTCCAAGCTCCGGAAGCCTGTCCTTTACGCTGATCCACTCGCTCATTCTCTCACCTCCAACAGCTCCGGATTATCGTGGACGTTGCCGATAATCTCGCAAGTTTGCGCAGTGCTGGGGGTCAGCATGAATTTACGTTTACTATTTTCAAGGTATACCGCATATCCATAATGTCTAATTTGAAACGTGTCAAATCCGACATGGTTTAAGCCGTGTGCGTCTTTCCCGTACTCTTTTGTGCTTACAATATCCCCCTCAAAAATCTTCGCACCGTTCTTGTTGGTCAGGCCTGTGTACTGGCCCACAGTGGCGGGGTCAACCCAATATCTTCCATCTTTTTTGTCAATGATGCTATAGTATCTTTCATATATAATACAAACGTTTCCGTATATCCATTCTCCAGTGTTTAGCCTTTTCCCCCGAAACAGTATTTCTCTCATTTCTATACCTCCAATCTTAAAAATTCTCCTGGCTTTACGCCCAACACTTCGCCGTTTTCGCATATTCCAGAAACTGCGCCCAATGGGTTCACAACGGCCTCGTATACTCTTCCGACCCGTAAAACTGTCCCGGGCTTTGCCAAAAATATAAGATCAGGTCTGACGGTACAAAGCATTTTAATTTTCATTTCTACACCTCCTCAATCAAACAATCTTCATGGCTGTACAGCTTGCAGGCGAGGTTAAAATATTGGACATACTCAGGAATAATATCTTCTCCGGCATGTTCTGCTGCAATCTCCCGGAATTTATCGTGCCATTCCTGCCAGGTGTGCCGCTGGCAGCCCACTTGTATCTTCGTGTCGCTAGCGACATTAAAGCTCCATCTAGTCCCCTGTATGTACAATGGGGATTTATCCCATTCCCCGCCACAGACCCGAGCGCTGCCACAGACCCGAGCGCTGCCACAGACCCGAGCGTCGCCATAGACCTGAGCGTTGTCACAGACCTGAGCGTTGTCACAGACCTGAGCGTCGCCATAGACCCGAGCGCTGCCATAGACCCGAGCGTTGTCATAGACCCGAGCGCTGTCACAGACCCGAGCGTTGCCATAGACCCAAGCGTTGCCATAGACCCAACAAGATCCTTCATGGCTCAGATTCTCTTCTCTCTCAATCCAGCCTCCACCGATCCTTTTTATTTCTTCTGTAAATTCATATTTTTTCATTTGGACTCTCCTTTTCAAGTTTTGTTTTCAAACGTGAGCTGCCCGCTTGGCTCAAAATTCTGCCAAATCACTTCCTGCGCCATAGCAGCAGAGGTAGTCTGACAATAAGTACTGTCTTTGTACCACCCCTGCAGGGTCTGCGATCTGGGCAAGCGCTTCAAGGACTTTGCGGAAATCCTCGCCTTTGTGTGATTTGTGATATCGCCCAAGTGAACCATTTTCTAACCACCAACCTCGCCGCCGAACAGGTCAAGCTGACCGTCAAGGTTCTTGTCTTCAATCCACCAGCGAAAAACTTCATCAGCTGATTTCCAGATTTCAGGTTTTCCTTTGGCTTTTCTGGCTTCCAGCATTCGGGCAAACGCCTTTCTATACAGGTTTTCATATTTAGGAAACATACGGAACTCATCATAGCGATTACTCCCTGCCATCGGACAGCCAATGCATCCCACCCGATGAAATCCACACTGGTACAAAGGATTTGTTTCAACTTTTGATTCCTTGAGAAAACTCCATACATCAGCGTTTTCCCAATACAAAATGGGATTAAAAACAGTCTTTCCCTGCATCTGACAAGTTTCCATGATTTTGCGGCGGCTGTCATTATCGTTATTTAAGATAACCTTGTCTGCTCTGTGCGGGGTTATTGTTTCAAACTCCCCTCTTCCGGATCGCTGTACGCTCTCGGCCGCTCTCACCCCTGTTACGATGGCTCGGTTCCCGCCCGCAGTCTCTTTGATTATCGAGCAGCAATATCTTACTATGCGTGTAGGCGGGATAAGCTTTTTAGGGATTAAGTCCCACATACTGGTTCGGCGTCCCTTGTACTGCGGGTAAACAATCTGACAGGGCACACCCTGCAATTCCAGATCATAAAATCGCTTGCGGACATGATATACCGTTTCCGGCGCATCTGCCGTGGTATGACTATGCACTACCTCAAACTGGATTCCAGCCCGGCGGGCAAGCTCCACACACACATCACTGTCTTTCCCGCCGCTGTATGTAACCATCAAAGGCTTCTGGTAATACCTCAAGCTCATTTCCTCTGCAAGCTTCAGTTGCTCAATGGCAGCGTGTTCTAAGTCCATTTTCTACCTCCGCTTACCCCGGGTATGTATTCTAGATTTTCGCCGATCCTTCGGCGTTTTGTCAGCCTGCCGCTTGTGGTAGATTTCCTGCTGCCGCAGTCCAGACCGGCGGGCGTTAGATAGTAGTCTGCTCATGCTCCTGCCCCCAATTCTCCGAACGTAAGCTGACTTTCATCGGTAACGTTCTCGCAGTTCTCTTTCATCTGCTGGAAATATTCCGGCTTCAACTCAACGGCAATAGCCCGCCGATTCTGCTCCAAAGCAACATAGGGCTCAGAACCGATTCCGCCGAATGGAGAATATACGATATCTCCAGGATTCGTCCAAAGCTGCACTGCCCGTCGGATCACGTCCAACTGCAGAGGGCAGATATGCTTTTCGTCCCGGTCAGTCCGGGCAATTCTTGCATTCAGGACGTCCGTCCGCCGAATGTCAAACCACACCGGGGAGGCATATCGTTGCCAGAGGGGAAGATCAAGCACCTGCTCCGCTTGCCCGCCCGCTTCCAGAGCGGCTTTTTCGTCCCGAAAGTGTCGGATAGGTTCAAGGTTTTTCCCGTCACCCTCCCATTTTCGGAAAATGCAGAGGTACTCCGGCATTCCGATCCCGGAAAGGCTTGCGTCCCGCTGAAGCTGGGCATAAAGCAATCGCTGGGTTTTTGTTTTCTGCATTTCCATGACTGGGTCAGTCCAAATCACCACTTCGCTGTGATACTGGAATCCCGCCTTTTCAAAATGCCGGATAATGTCACCCCGGAAATCATACCAGCCCGCCGCACCGTCCGTGGACTTGTACCGGGCAAGTTGTTTGCAGTGGACGGCACATATGCGCCCATTCATCAAAACCCGGTATAATTCAGGAATCAGAAAGTCAAACTGCTGGAAAAATTCTTCCTCATTTTTGCAGTTGCCCATGTCCCGCAGATCGTCCGAATATATGTAAAGATTGGCGAAGGGCGGCGAAAAGATTTCAAAATGAACGCTCTCAGTAGGAATTTGCGCAGTTAGTTCCACACAGTCCCCGTTGTATAGAGCGTATTTATCGGTTTTTACCTCGATCATGCAACTTCACTCCTTAACCACGCCGGGAAATCGGCGTTCTGTTTTTCAAGGTTCAAAATGAATTCCCGACCATGTAGAGCCTCGGTCTGAAATTCTTTCATGGCCTTGGCCATACTGCGGGCCATGTGTTGCTTTTGCCGGGCCTTGCGGTCAATGGTATCCAGAATGGCGCGTTCGTTCTCGCCGATCACTCGCCAGATATTCACAGGGTGCTTTTGACCGAAACGGTAAGCGCGGCGAATTGCCTGATAATAGCTTTCAAAACTGTAATCCAGGCCACAAAAGACCATGTTCCAACAGTTTTGAAAATTCAAGCCGTAGCCGAAGATGGAGGGCTTGGAGATCAGCACACGGAACTTCCCGTCAATGAAGTCCAGCGCCGCCTGTTCCTTATGTTCTGTCTTATCGCTGCCCCGGATCTCCACCGCGCCGGGAATCATGGCTTTCAGCAGATCTGCCTCATCGTTTTGATAGCACCATACCACGAATTGTTCCTGGGAGGAGGCAACAATCTCCGCACACTTTTCCGCTCTCTGGTGGATGGTTCGGCGCTTTTCTCTGTGGAATCCCGTAGCACTCATATCCGGCTTTTCTCGAATAGCCGAAAAAACATCCTCCGGGGCCTCGCTCTGAACGGTCACGTCCTCCTCGCTAATCTGCGGCAAGATATATCCTTCGTCGCTGTACCCGATGTCGGAGGGCTTTTCGATGCATACGGCCCAACTTGCCACCCAGCGCCAAAAATCTTTTTCAGCATGGCCTTTCAACCGATAGTGGCCCGCATCGGATTGATCCACGATAAACCAGCATGACAGTGCCTCGCTGGATTTCATGATTCCAAGGAATTCCGCTTGATTCAGCAGTTCCATGAGATCGTTGGGTGCGGGGGTTGCGGAGCAGGTCAGGCGGTATGGAGTTTCCGCAAAGGATTTGACGATCTCCCGCTTCACCTTTCCTGTGTAGGCCTTAAGGATGGAGCTTTCGTCAAGCACCACCCCGGCAAAGCGCCCGGTATCAAATTTGTCAAGCTTTTCGTAATTGGTAACATTCACACCGGGCTGGATATCATCGGCGGTTTCCGCTATGGTAACAGGGATTCCAAACTTAAATCCCTCCCGCTTGGTCTGAGCGGCCACTGCAAGGGGGGTCAGTACCAAAACCGGGCCACTTGCCTGCCAGCTCACTTCCTGCGCCCATGAAAGCTGTTGTCCGGTTTTCCCCAGGCCACAGTCTTCAAAGAGCGATGCTCGGCCTCGTCGGACGCTCCATGCGGTGACAGCGGTCTGCCAATCAAAGAGACGCTTCGGTAGCGGGCCAGACTCAAAACCCGTAGGGTGTGCCGTCATCTGCTTCTGTTTTAAGAATTCTATGTAGTCCATATCTTGATGATTTCCTCCGTTTCGAATCAGCTGCGTTACACTGCCAATCCCATTTCTCTCAGAATTTGCGGAAGCTCTTGGCACACCGCCAACAGCTGTTTTTTATTTAGCAGAATCATATCTCCCTTGACTTTGCCGCTGCTGATAGCAAGGTTTTTCCCGGCGTTATCGCGGATATACCTCAAGTCACCGGGGCACTCGCTGTCTATAACCATAACCCCGTATTTTTCTTCAAGGGCTGTTGCTTGCCAGTCCGTCATAGTTGTTCTCCTTTTCCCATTCAGATTTCCAAAAAATCAGCCAGTTTCTGGATTATCCGCTCATAGTCCTGCGGCGGTATATTCATTTCCTGGAGCCTTTTCTTCATAGCCTCATAAAATTGCCATTTATCCATATCGTGTTTCCACCTCCGAAAATCTGTGATATTGCGGCTGCCAGCGGTACCGGAAATTTCCCGGTCTGCCGTGCCTGTTTTTTTGCAGATACAACACAATATCTGCGCTCTCATCGCCGATCAAATTCTTTTCCTGCATATTTTCCGGCACCAGAAAACCAACATAATCGGCATCCTGCTCCACGTCCCCGCTTTCCCGGAGATCCGCCAGGGTGGGGATCTTATTTGCCCTGCTCTCAATGGCCCGGTTCATCTGCACCAGCTCGATCAGGGATATTTTCTTTTCCAGAGCTATCTGCTTCAGCTCATTGGAGATTTCTCCAATCGCCCGGTACTGATCCCGCACCTTCGGGCGCTCCATCAGGCCTATATGGTCGATAATCACCGCATCAGGTTTCCATAGGTCTATGTAGTGCCTGATCCGCTTGACTGACACCCTTGGCTCCTGTACAAAACTCAGCTTCTCCCGGTTTTCAAACTGCTTCAGCGCCCAATCTACCTTTTCTATTTCTTTGTCTGATAAAATCCGGTCTCTGACCCTCTGGCTGTTGATTTTTAGCAAGTGAGAGGCTACCCGCTGCATCAGCTGGATATTGGTCATTTCCATGCTAAAATACAGCACTTTTTTCCCCTGCTTTCCCATGCGGAGCGCCAGGTTTACAGCGAAATCGGTTTTACCACAGCCAGGCCTTGCGCCAATCACAAACACAGATCCCGCCATAAAACCTCCGGTTGCCCTGTCAAGGCTTTCATATCCGCTTTTTGGGGTATCCTCCTGCCGTTCTCGTAGCCAGGCCTGAAATTCTTGGGCCGCCTCGGCAAAGGATGAAATGTTATCGTTTGTGCGGTTGCTGGAAAGCTCCTTGTGCTTTGCAAGCAGCGCCTCCAATTCACCCAGCTTCTCATCCAAATTTCCACCGGATTGGCTCAGAGCAAAAAGACTGTTTTCCAGCTTTGCGATCTGCCAGTCTCCCTGCACAATGCAGAGATAATCCCCAAAATGGGAAAGAGTGGGGATATACTGTGACAGCTTTACCAGCGTTACTTTTTCTTCCGGCATTTCAGAGATCAGTACCGTGGTATCTATGGGCTTTCCGGCCCAATACAGGTCAGAGATTTTTTCAAAGATTTTCCGGGTGTGGTCGTGGGAAAACATTTCCGGAGCCAGAGCGTCTACTGCTGCATGCGCGCATTGCTGGTCAAGGATTGCTCCACCCAACACGCTCATCTCTGCCTCTACACTCATTACACCAGATCCTCCCAGCTCATGCCCGGCTCAATATCTGCCGGGTGGTCATTGTACACTTCCGCCCAAGTCTTACCCGGGGAAAGCTCTTGCGGGACAGGTGCCTGAGGTATCTCCGGTTTTACCGGAGTAGGCGGCTTAAAGATTCCTTTGCTGCGATCCTGCTCTCTGGATAGCCAACCGGTAATAAATTTCTGGATTCCTCTTTTGGTTTTTCTCCGCCCAGGATTCGATTCCAGCCATGCCGCCATATTGCGGAGCTGCTGCATAATATCTACACCTGGGAAAAGCTCCGCCCAGCGTTTCACCTGTTCTGCTGTAACGGGATACAGGCTCTTGTCGTTGAGGATCAGGGAAATCACAGGGGGACTTTTCGATTCCGGCACGGACGCCTGTAAAGGCTCCGGGCAAAAGTCCTTATGTTCTTTTTCCTTATCACCTTCATAATCACAATCACAATCATTATCATGTAGATTTGCTATGTCTTTGTTAGCACAGCTAGCACTTGCTACATTTGCCAGACTTCCCTTTTCGGATTTGGCTTTTGCCGCTTTTGCCAGCCCTCCCATAGCACCGGCTTCCTGCTTGCTCTTGCATTTTTCTTCATATTTTTTGCGGTTTTCGTCCTGCTCATCGGCCATAATGGAGTAGAGCATTTCTGTGCCCCCATCATTCAATTCGCAGGTTTCTCCCATCTCGTGAGCCATCAGGGCTTTCAGCAGCCTCCCGGCACTTTCATCTGACAGGCCGTCGATCTGCTTTTTGTATTTCAGGCCGATCAGGAATGACCCTTTTTCCATCTGTGCCATCTGTCAGCCCTCCCCGAATGTGATCTGCCCGGAAATCTCCGGGTCTGATTTTCTCACCCGCCGATAGTAGTCGGTAACGTGCACGGTGCCGGTACCACCCAGCCGCCGCACCAAATTGCGGACAGGTGCGTCATTTTGGTACTGGCTCTTGGATCGGCGTGCGGATTCCGCAAGATAGGCCTCCATTTCCGCCATGTCCTCGGTGATCCAGTATCCTCTCGCTCCAGCAGAGGAAAGGATAGCCTTTCCTTCCGCTGCAAGGGGTATATTGGCCCGTTTTATGGCGTCCCGGATATCCCGGTCAGGAATCCCCGTTAATCGGTGCAATTCGGCCCTTGAAACGGCATTTTCTCTACCGTAAGGGATATAATCCGCAATATTCAAAACTATCCCTTCTTCCTGGTGGTGTTAAGCGCCAGCCTATGGCACAGGTACTCATCGAGCTTAATGCCATAGATGTGATGTTTTTCAAAAAGCGCCCTTTCGTCCTGGTGGGCCTCGTCATGGTGTTTTTGGCACAGGGCAATGGCCCGGAGGCCCACATGGACGATTTCTTCCCGGTCACGGCCCATGCCGATCCGGTCTACATGGTGCACCTGCGCCCTGGCATTGCAGATGGCGCATTTACGGTGTTCCAGGCAAAGATACAGGTACTTGCCGATATCGTCCGTCTGGTGCAGCAGCGTGTCCCTGGTGGGTACCGCATTTTCAAAGCAAAAGTCGATGAGATAGTTCAGGAATTCCTTTGCGGTTGTCATGTCCACCGAGGAAAGGCTGAAAGGCTCTACCCAATTTTTCAGGCAGAAGTCCCAGGTCAAAAAGCCTCTGAGGTATTCCGGCTCGTGGCCGCTCCACAGGGAAATATCCCGTACCACCGCAAAGATTTTCCGGCGCTGGTCGTTGGAGATGGTACGTCCATCGTCCAGCCGCAGCTCCACCCGCTCGATCCGCTTCTGCTCCAGCTCCCGTCCTATGGGTTCTTCGGGTACCAGCAGGAGGTCGTGGCCGTCATAGCTTTTTATGGCCGCATTTATGATCATTCGTCGTCGCCTCCCTCGTGCTGGTGCATATAGACATACCGGCTTTTCGGCCCCATATTGGCATAGAGGAAGCTGTCGCACTGCTTCTGGGACAGATGATTGGAGATCACCTTTTCCTCGTAAGGATACCGACCCTGGGAGCGTTTCCGTTTCAGGCGTTCCAGCAGCTCTCCGTCCTCGTAATTGGCCTCCACCATGTAAAGGTCATAGTGCCAGGCGGTGATCCCATCCAGATTACCGGTATCCGTGGCATAAAACACTTTCCCGCTTGGAAAATGGAGCTTGTACCCGTAATTGGGGACATTGTGGGTCAGCTGCACCGGGATCACATTTACTCCCGGATAGGGATACATGAGATTCGGCTGCAAAATATGAATATTGCGTTTTTCTACCCCGGCGCTGATCAGGGATTTCGCAAGCCACGGACCGCAAGCAAATTTCAGCGAGGGACGGTTATTTGCCAGAGCCTTAATAGTGGTCTTTTTAAGGTGGTCTGTATGGATATGGGTCAGCAGTACCAGCTTAAGGTCTTTGTATACGCCCCGAAGGGCGGCAAAGGACACGCCGCAGTCGATCAATATTTCATGATTTAACACCACGGCGTTTCCCTTGCTCCCGGAGGCAATGATCTGATAGGGGATCATCGGTTATTCCTCGTCAAAGTCGTCCAAGGACATAGGCTCCCCGATTCCTTCAGCTTCCGGCTCAGTGGGGATGCTTTGGGGTGCCTCAATCGCGGGGCTTTCCCCCACTGGCGTGGCGACAAACTCGCCATCCTGCCGCTCCACCAAGGAGTTGTCCGCCTCAAAGGCCTGCTGCATTTCCACGCTCATTACGCCCCACTTAGAGATAAGCTGCCGGAGCATGGTTTTTTTCGCCATGTCGTCAAAATCCTTGTACCAGAAGGAGGAATACTTCCAAAGCTCCTTTTCGGGGATTTCCCCCCTTTGAAGTTTTTCATAGGACAAGGAGGAAAAGGCGGGGCTGTACTTGTCGGCGTGGGACATCATCTTTTTCCGGCTCCAATACAGGGCCTTGCGGAAACCGTTCTGATACTCGAACATGGCGTAATAGCCGATGGTAGGGGCGACGTCCCGCTCGTCAGTGTCCTCTATGTACCGGCACTGGATTTCTTCCGTAAAGGGGTCAAAGCTCACCAGCTCCCCGTCCTTTACTTCCAATACGTTGATTTTCTTATACTGCCCGGAGCGGATCGCCAGCTGGATATAGCCCTTGTACCCCAAAACAAACTGGGCCTTTTTGACCTCGGCTTTCTTGTCGTTGAAGGGCACCATGTAGAACTGCCCCAACTGGGGAGAGGGGGCCAAATTGAGGCTTTCCCCCAGTAAGGCGGCGGTGAGGATAGAGCCAGCTTCGCACTCCTGCAAGGCCGGAGTAGCCCCCACAGCAGAGGAAACCGCCGCGATAAACCGGCTGGCCCGCTTGGGGTCCTGCAAGGTGTTGTTGATCAGGTTCTTATAGGCGTCGCTGCGGATAGCAACGGAAAATTTTGGGCGTTGAGCCAGGCTGTTACTCATAGTCATATCCTCCATCGTTCAGAAAATTTTTCAGGGCCAGGGCCTGCGCCTTGGTGACGTTTTTTACAGTGAAGCGCACAGTATAACGCTTTTCGTCCACAGGCTCCGGGGTCGGTCCCTCTTCCGGGACAGCTACGGGGGCGGGGGCGGACCAGGCCTCAGCTGCCTGCTCTACCTGCCGGGCAACTTCCGCCTGCTGTTCCTCTTGGTGGGCAATTTCTTCCCGGCGTTGGCGTTCTTCCTCAATAGCCCGGTGACGTTCCGTCACGGCGGACATGGCAGCCGACACATGGAAGAGGTCTTTTTTGTACTCCACCAGAATCTCAGCGGCGTATTCCTGCTGGCCGATCATGCGCAAGTCTTCCGAAATCTGAGTGAGGGTGTTGTTGACCTTGTCCCTCAGGGATTTCATGCTCGCAGACAACGTAACCTCAATCCCGGACTTGTCAAAGGGCAGAAAATCAATTCCCAGGGTCTGAGCCAATTCATCGTAATACTCCCTGATTGCCTCCGCCTTTTGTGCCTTTAGGCCGCTTTCCACTTCGGTGATTTTGGCCTTGAGCTGGGTTTCCGCACCCTTAAACACATCTGATACGCAATCCTGATAGACTGCCTCAAACTGATTCCAGGGAGCCAGCACTTGAGCCTTGACCTCCTTGCGGCGAGTTTCAAAGTCCGCAAACTCTTTGTTCAATGCCGCACGTTCCTTTTTCAGGGCCTTTACGGTGTTTTCGTCACAGGGCATACTCAGCACAGATTCCACCCGGTGCTGGTTTTGTTCTTTCAGTTCCCGCAGTTGTTCTTCAATAATCGGGAGTTGGCGTACAACGATCATTTCATTGTTCATGGTAATCCTCCTTGCACAATTTCAGCACGATCTCAGATAATCCTCCCATTCTCCGGGCACAGAGGTAACAAAGTCACGCTCTAGCGCTTCCGCGTCTTTGATGTGCCACGGCCTCCATCTTTTGTAGGCGGCGGATAAAATATCTATCTTTTCCGGCTCCTTCAGCATAGGCCCGTCCATTAGAAATTTATCGTTATTGGGATCGTCCCCGGAAAACCAGTAGACAAGATATTCCTTCCATTTTGCCTCTAAAAATCCAGGGAGGTAATTTTGCACTACCGCCTCTTCCTGGCAAAAGTCATAGAGGCAGTCGTTACATACAAATTCTCCGTTTAACGAGGTCAACCCATACGGCAGATATTCTTCGTTGCATTTTGTGCAGCGCTGGGTCATTTCCGCGGTTATTGGTATGTAATACATTGACAAACCTCCTTTTCTCAGCTAAAATAGCATTGTGATGTTTTTCTTTGCCGTTCTCACCGTGCCACCGGGAGAGCGGCTTTTCTTATTCCACCTCGACCAGCTTCCCATCTTTCAGCATGTAGTAGACGTTTTCTTTGATCTTTTCTCCATCTACAATAGCGGAGTAAATATTTTTTATGGGATAATTTTTACCGTCCCAATCGCCACGCTCTACAATACAAATAGCGTTCCCGGCGGTACCTTTTGCTTTGCCGCTAATACCAGTAGCAATAGCAACACATCCTATGCCTGTAGCAGAGGCCGCTCCCCAGTTGCCTGTAGCAGAGGCTGCTCCCTGGTTGCCTGTAGCAGAGGCTGCTCCCCAGTTGCCTGTAGCAGAGGCTGCTCCCTGGTTGCCTGTAGCAGAGGCTGCTCCCCAGTTGCCTGTAGCAGAGGCTGCTCCCTGGTTGCCTGTAGCAGAGGCAGCTCCCTGGTAGCCTGTAGCAGAGGCTGCTCCCCAGTTGCCTGTAGCAGAGGCAGCTCCCAGGTCACCTGTGGCAGAGGCAGCTCCCAGGTCACCTGTGGCAGAGGCAGCTCCCAGGTCACCTGTAGCAGAGGCAGCTCCCCAGTTGCCTGTAGCAGAGGCTGCTCCCCAGTTGCCTGTAGCAGAGGCAGCTCCCAGGTCACCTGTAGCAGAGGCCGCTCCCTGGTTGCCTGTAGCAGAGGCTGCTCCCCGGTCACCTGTAGCAGAGGCAGCTCCCAGGTCACCTGTGGCAGAGGCCGCTCCCCAGTTGCCTGTGGCAGAGGCAGCTCCCAGGTTGCCTCTGGTGTGCTCCGATTTTTCCGGGTTGCACCGCGATCTTGTATACTCAATCGCTGCTTTTACCAGGCCCGGGATTCCGATTTCAGCACCAATTTTGATCTTGGTAGACGCCGTTTTAGCCCCATCAGTCTTTATTTCTCCGCTCTGTTCCACCGCAAAATACCGGCTAGAGTTAGGTGGGTAATGCTCTAATACTGCCAATGGGTATTCGCAAGCGTGGAACCCTCTGTTACACAACTCCACTTCGCTTTCCTCATATTCACTTCCAATTTCGTACTGATATCCACGGCACTTCATGTTTTTGTCCATGCCTTTATAGGCTATAACTTTTTCGTTTTCAGGCACTTAAATCATCTCCTCTTTTTTCTCCGGATACACCCTGCGCCCTCTTGCAACGGGGGCCACATATTGCTTTTTGATCCTCCGCACTCGCAAGGGTGGCAGCAGCTTGTCCGGGCTTGATATCCGCACCAGCCAGCGGTCTAGCGATTTGACTGTGACGATTAGCGTTATAACCGCTGTTGCGATCAGCAGGCACAGCAAGTAAAAGTTTTCGGGCATTTTCGGGGTCTCCTTTTAGATTTTTAAGCCGTCTAAGCCCTGGTTGATCGATCTGGCCGATGCGGCTGCATTGCGGGTTTTGATCTGCCGCTTTTGTGTGGGGCCGCTGTGATCTGCTATGTACTGATCCAACCCTGCTTGTGTTACTAGGGTGGATTTTCCAGCCTTTACCGGTTCCCCAAACTCCCCAGCACAGATCCACTGGCGTATTGTACCTTTGGTTTTCCCAAACATTTTTGCCAAGTCTTCCTGACTATACAGCTTGGTTCCCGGCGATTCCTCTGATGGCTTTGCCATACAATCCAGATAATCCAGTAGCGCGGCCGCCAGCGCCAGTGCCGCTTTTTTCCGGTTGTTTTCCGGCATACGGTTTCCTCCTCTCACGCTGCCGGGTCTTTCGAACCCCGGCTTTTTTCGTACTCCGCTGCCTCTCGGCTATCCATCAGGCCCAAAATATAGGTCTTTGCCTTCTCCTTTTTGAGGGGGGACAAGGATTTATACGCCTGGCAGACATTTTCCAAGGTTTCTATGGTTACAAGCCTCTTTTTCAAATTTTCACCTCCAATATGTGCCTGTGAGTACATAATATACTCTAAATTTGTGCTTGTCAACCCTCAAATTATAAAATTTGGGTTGACAAGCACAAGAAACAATGTTATACTGCAAAACAAAGAAGGTGAAAATGGTGGATATTCAAAGTCGGATTCGGTTTGTGCGCAAAGATTATTTGGGTTTATCGCAAGAAGAGTTTGGTAAGGCTTTAGGGGTAAGTAGAGATGTTATAAAAAATATTGAGCTTGGCTTATTAGCAAAGCCTGAACAGAAAGTTCCTCTTTACAAACTTATTTGTGCTACTTATGGCGTTGATTACCACTGGCTCACTACCGGCGAGGGTGAAATGATTTACGTTTCCGATGATGCCCTTGCTGACCGGATCGAAGATTTACTGGAAGGGGAAAACGAAACGGCAAAGGCCATCTTCAAGGCCCTTGCCGCGTTTGACGAATCAGACTGGAAAATAGTGCAGAAATTTATTGACGCATTAAAAAAGGACGAAGCCGATTAACGGCTCCGTCCGGCGATCAGTCCCTCAAGAAGAGACGATACACATAGCGATAAATCCTTTTGAGGACAGGCACGCTATGGATTTGTTTTACCAGTTCGATGATTGCGGTTTGGTAATTCATATGTACGTCCTCCTTGCTTTAATGATTCTATTATAGAACGTGCGTTCGCACAAAGCAACCCCAAAATCGAAAATTTGTTTGATTTGAAGAAATTCCCATCATTAGGGGTAATACTCAACCAGCTCTTCTAAGCGTACTTCCAGAGCAGTGGCAATCTTAAAAAGGGTAATAATTCCTGGGTTTTTAGCGTACCCGCTTTCTATTTTCACGATTTGACTATGAGACACGCCGGATAATTTCTCCAGATCTCTATAAGTTAGTTTTTTTCTTGTTCGTAATTCGAGCAAATTTATTTTCAACATAACAACGCTTCCTTATTTTCTTTTACTCTTTGCGTTGCTATTTAATATGTGCTGTGTTTCGCAATCTTATAAATGGGAACGTTTTCTATCACAGTTATATATTACCATATATCCTGGTTCCTATGGGAACCAAATGTATGGTATTTTGTACAATCTTTTCCGATCGACTTTGTGAACTTTAACAAATCGCAAGAAGAACGGGATTTGCAGCATTGCTGTAAAAATAAAATATGGAAGAAGAATCAAAATGAAAAAAAGGGTTTTATCATTTATTCTAACTTTTTCCGTGTTGCTTACCATAGTTATCACTGCACAAGCAACACCGATTAAGCAATTTTCAGATGTTCGCGAAAGAGACTGGTACTGCAAAGCCGTTAATTACGTGACTTCCAGAGGGCTATTTGCAGGTACCTCAGAAAAAACCTTTAGCCCTAATCAAGTTATGACGCGGGGAATGTTGGTTACCGTGTTAGGGCGAAACTCCAAGGTGGATATTTCAGAATATCAAAATGGCACACAGTTTTCTGATGTTGACTATCGCAAGTACTATGCTCCTTACATCAGTTGGTCCCATTCGCTCGGAATTGTGGCTGGATTAAACAAGAACCGTTTTGGTCCTGAATATAAAATGACAAGGGAACAATTAGCGACTTTCCTTTATCGGTATGCACAAGTTTCCGATTACAATACCACTATAAATAATGATGATTTTTATACATACAACGATTACGATCTCACAGACGATTATGCTGTAGTGCCTTTACGCTGGGCTGTCTCACATAAATTCATCAATGGAGATGATAAAGGAAATTTGAATCCGAAAGGCTATGCAAGCAGGGCGATGGTTGCTCAGGTTTTGTCTAATGCCAGGTTACTGCTTTCTCATGCTGCTCCTGCATATAGTCCTGATCCTATTGATCCGAATCCTGATATAACCCCAGAGCCAACAGCAAAACCAATACTCTCTCCCTCACCTTCGCCCTCTCCTTCCCCTAAACCTGATCCATCTACCGTGTATTGGGTTGATAATGGTGTAGTATACCACTATACGGAAAAGTGTGTTTCACTGAAAAGATCTAAAAAAATACGCTCCGGCACAATAGACGATGCAAACAGAGCCGGTAAATACGATAAATGCAACCTCTGCTTTTAGCAGCGCCACAAGGAGGACTCACCATGCCCGCCGTCTCAATGTTTTATGGAATCATCATAAGAATGTTTGACGGAGAGGACTATGGCCCTTGCTTTTATGTCTCCTACCAGAAATACAGCGCTCTATTTTCCCCGGACGGCGATGTTATTCAAGGCTTTATTCCCAAAAGGCAAACCAAGTTCATTTCAGCCTGGGCCGAAATCCACAGGGAAGAGCTTGTCGCAGATTGGGAACTGGCGGTAAGAAAGGAACAGCCTTTCAGAATAGACCCTCTAAAGTAATTTTCACATAAAAAACCGCCCTCCGGTGCGGGAACACCAGAGAGCGGAGATCACCGGGCGGGAACCCGGCTACAGAAAACTTGCAAAAATATTGTACCCTATCCCGCCCTGAAAATCAAGGGAAATTTTTCCTGTTTGAAAGGACGGTATTTTTTATGAAAAAAAGAAAGGACGGTCGCTATCAGAAAAAAATAACTTTATCAAACGGCAGTCAGCGGGTTGTATACGGCCGCACGATTGCCGAGGTCAACCAGGCAGCCGATGAGCTGCGGGATCAAGACAGAGCCGGATTAGTGATAGGAGATGCTACCACCGTGGGAGAATGGGCGAAAACTTGGATCAGCACCTATAAAAGCGGATTACGCAATAACACCCTTTCTATGTATCGCAATGCCTATAATAACCACATCTTACAGTATCTTGCCACATTAAAGCTGCGTGACGTGCGCCCGGTCAATATCCGGGAAGTGATGCAGAGCGTGGCAGGGCAATCGGAATCTCTACAGCATAAGGTACTAATTACCATGCGGCAGCTCTTTACTACCGCCCGGCGGAACGGATTGATCGTTTCAGACCCTACAGAGGGGATTAAAACAACACCGCATGCAAAGCCAAAGCGCAAAGAGTATCTGACGCTGGGAGAGCAAAAAGCTTTGCTGACAGCCCTTGTGGATATAGATCCCCGCGCTCAATGCTTTGTAGGGCTTTGTTTGTACTGCGGACTGCGCCGGGAAGAGGCTTTGGGGTTACAATGGGGAGATATCAAAAGCGGTAAGCTGACGGTCAACCGTACCATTACCTTTTGCAAAAACCAGGTTGACTCTAACCAAGAGCTAAAAACAAAAGCCTCACATCGCACAATTCCGATTCCCCATCAGCTTAAGGATATCCTGGATAATATACCCCGTACCGGAATATACCTGCTGACTTGTGCAGACGGCAGGCCGATGACGCAGATCGCATTCCGGCGACTGTGGGATAAGGTAAAAAGAGTTTCGCCCTGCGAGGTGCGCCCGCATATGCTCCGGCACACTTACGCCACTAATCTGTACCGGGCAGGGATAGACCTCAAAACCGCTCAATACCTATTGGGCCATTCTTCCATCCAGATGACCGCAAATATTTATACCCATATGGACAAAGAGGACGCCGCTTCCTCCATTGCTCAACTGGAAATTTATCTTTCTGGCGGTAGTCAGGAAACCGGAAAAATTTCAGAAAGTAGTCAAAAGGTAGTCAACGAGGAAATTTGAAGGTATTGAGGAAAAAGAAAAATCCTCAGAAACCGCATGATTCCTGAGGGTTTTATGGTGACCCATCGGGGATTTGAACCCCGGACACCCTGATTAAAAGTCAGGTGCTCTGCCAACTGAGCTAATGAGTCAGATCGGCTGTCCGCCGGGCAGGTGGACAGCTTTCTTATTATAGCAAGGAAAAACCTGGCTGTCAACCAGAAATTCTTGCGGCCGGGATTCCGCTTTTTAGCGGGCGGTGAAATGCTTTACAAGGCTTTCGCCGTCCTCCGGCCAGCGCCCGGAGGCGGGGCTCAGGTTTATTCCGGCGTGCATCAGCAGGGCTCCGGAATAGGTTTCCCCGGTTTCCTCATCGGTATACCGCTTTTCCGGGTCAAGGCCCCGCAGGCATTTATGCTGGAACAAGTTTTCCGGTCTGCGCATGACCACACGGGTAAACAGAACCTCGGTTTTATCCGGGCTCACAAATTCCCAGTCGCAGAGGAAGGGATCCTCCGTGGGGGCGGTAAGGCGGTAAAAATCGCCGTAGCGGATCAGCTCGTAATACTTGTGGTATTCTGCCACCTGCTTCTTGACGGTCTCCTTTTCCTGGGCGGTCAGCTTCCGGGGGTCCAGCTCGTAGCCAAAGGTGCCGCACATGGCCACATTGCCCCGGGTGGTGATATCGGTTCTGGGGTTGGCGGACACGTGAGCGCCGATGGAAGCGATGGGGTAGCAGAGGGAAGCGCCAAACTGAATGGTCAACCGCTCAATGGGGTCGGTGTTGTCGCTGGCCCAGATCTGGGGGGAATAGTACAGCATGCCCGCGTCAAAGCGGCCGCCGCCGGAGGAGCAGTTTTCCAGCAGAATATGGGGGAAAGCGGTGGTGACCCGATCCATCAGGTCGTACACGCCCAGCACATAGCGGTGGAAAAATTCTCCCTGCCGCTCGGGGGGCAGGGCCAGGCTTGACGCCTCGGAAATGTGGCGGTTGCAGTCCCATTTGATATAGGCGATATTGGCTTTGGAGATCACCTCGTACATCTGCTGGAAAATGTAGTCCCGCACGTCCTCACGGGTCATATCCAGCACGCACTGGTATCGGGAAAGGGACTTTTCCCGGCCGGGGGCGCAGATGGCCCAATCGGGGTGGGCCCGATACAGGTCGCTGTCCGGGTTTATCATTTCCGGCTCATACCAGATGCCGAATTGAACGCCCAGGGCGTTGACCCGGTCTGTAAGCTCCTTTAAGGTGCCGCCCAGCTTTTCCTCGTTGACGGACCAGTCTCCCAGGGCCCGATGATCGTCAAAGCGGTTTCCGAACCAGCCGTCGTCCATGACCAGCAGCTCAATGCCCAGCTCTTTGGCTTCCTTGGCGAATTCTACCAGCTTATCGCCGTCAAAATCGAAAAAGGCGGCCTCCCAGCTGTTGATAAGCAGAGGACGCTTCTTTTTCGTCCATTCACTGCGCATCAAATGGTCCAGGTAGAAATGGTGGAAGGTGCGGCTCATGCCGCCCAGCCCGTTTTCGGAATACACCAGCACCGCTTCCGGGGAAACAAAGCTTTCTCCCGGCTCCAGCCGCCAGCGGAAGCCCTCGGGGTTCACGCCCGCCAGCACCCGGGGACAGCCCCTGGTATCCACCTCCACGTCCAAGGAAAAATTGCCGCTGTAGATCAAATTGATCCCGTAAGCGTTTCCGGTTTCCTCCGTGGCGCTGTGATCGACCAGGGCCAGGAAGGGGTTGTGGTTCGGCCCGGTCATGCCCCGCTTGGAGCGGATCGCCTGAATGCCGTGCTGCAAAGGGTGGCGCACGGTGGTGTTTTCCTTGGCCCATTTGCCGTACATGTGTACCGCGTCCAGCTCCATGCCGGGCAGCTCCAGACAGGCGCTGGAAACCTGCTCCAGCTCTACCGGGAAAGAGCCGCCGTTTTCCACCCGCACGCTGCGGGCCATGGCGCCGTACCCCTCGAATACGGTGTACAGCAGGAACACCTTTACCCCGGTAACGGCGTCTATTGTCTCAATTTCCAGAGTCTCCGCCTCGTCCTCCCTGGCGAAGGTGGCGGGCAGGCCGGGAAGCCCGGGCTTTCCTTTAACGATCTTATGGGAAACATACCGCGCGTCGGTGACCGTGTTGCCGTCCTTCCCCTGAACGGAAAGGGCGGAAATGCGGAAATCTCCCGCGCCGCTGCCGGGATATTCCATGGGGGTGATATCGGCGGAAAACAGGGGATCCTTCACACCGTGGGCATAGGGACTGAGAGAATCGAACCAGCCCCGGTACATCAGGTGCTTCAAATTGGTATCCGGCAGTTTTGCGCCGTAGTACAGATGCACCAGATAGCCCTGGTCATACACCAGAAAGGCATAGGTGGAGGTTTTGGAATCCAGCTTAAAAATTTTTGTTTTTTCGTCAAAACTGATAGGCATAAAACGCCTCCATATCCAAAATAATTACGGCACCATTCTAACACAGGAAAAACAGAGGAACAAGGCCTTTTGGAAAAGAAGCGTGTTTTTTGATAGAAAAGACCGGTTTCTTTCTCCTCGCTTACTTTTCGTTTCCTGAACCGCTCTATATGGACAGAGAAAAGGGAGAAGGGTACAGCATGGTAAAGCGGAGGAGAAAAAGCAGAAGAAGGAATCATTTTGGAAAATGGATTCTGGCTCTGACCGGCATCGCAATGGCGGCGGTCCTGTTTTTCGCTCAGCTCCTATTTCCGGAGGAGGCCGCCCCACCTCCCGCGCACCGGGAGCCGTCTGCGCCGCCCAGGGAAGAGAGCGGCGAGGAAGCGCTCCAAATACGCCTCCAGAAGCTGGAAGCCCGGTTCCCTTCGGGAAGCTACTGGAATCATTGCGGATACGAGCTGTCCCCCGGAGAAGAAAACTGGAGCATTGTAACGGAAATTCCCTGTGACCATGAGGCCTTGGGAAAAGAATACTGCAATTCCTACCGGGGCGCCACAGACGAGTTTTTCCCCTTTCTATGACGGCAGCCAGTGCCTGGGCTTCAGCGGCATGCTCAGCGACCGGCTCTTCGGGGCGGACGCGCCCGTCTCTATGCACCGCAGCTACGAAAGGCTCCGGCCCGGCGACCAGATCCGCCTGACGGCGGAAAACCACTCCATGCTGGTGATCGGGAAAAACGAAGCCGGCGTCGCCGTGGCGGAGGTCAACGCGGACTACAACACCTGTCAGATCAGCTGGGGCAGAGAGCTCAGCCAGGAGACCCTGGAGGACTATGGAGAAGAGGTCGAATACTTTACCCGGTATCCCGATAACGGCGAAGCAGCTTTCCTGATCGACAGCGCGGAAGGGAATGATGTAAACGCGCCCACTGAGCTATTGGAGCTTCCGGCAGAGGACGGGGAATAAAAAGGGCAAGTAAAAATGAGCAATGAGGAATGAAGGGCAATGACAGAGCGATAAATGATAGTTTGTCTCCTTTAGGCTCCCCTTACCGTGTAAGGGGAGCTGTCAGCCAAAGGCTGACTGAGGGGATTGGAAGCCAGCGATTTTATACAGCTTTCTGCGCAAGCCCGATCCCTTCCACCGCCGTTCGGCGGTCCCCCTCCCCTTGTAAACAAGGGGAGGCTAAGGGCAAATAAATCCCAATTTATCGAACTCCGCCCCTAAAATTGCTCATTGCTCATTCCTAACTGCTCATTATTTCTGCTTCTATTTTTCAAAATAAGAGCGGGCGTATTCCTTGTCTCCGGTCAGGGCGGAAAGCAGCAGCTTGTAGACGCCCTCGGGATTTTTGTAAAAATTTTGCTCGATGAGCTTTGCCTGGTTTTTGTCCGGCGCGTAGAGGGAAATTTCCATCAGATCCAGAGCGCCGCCGGAAATATGGCAGGTCACGTGAAAGCCGTTTTCCGTTTCCGCAAGCTCTACCCGGTTTTCCCGGCGGGCCTTGCTGTCCGCCATCAGCCGCAGGGCGGCCTCCAGCGCTTTATCCCGCACGGAAAGGGGCAGGGTGGCGTCCAGGCTTTGGGCGATCTCCCGCCCGGCGGGGGTCACGGTGTAAAGGCCCTCCTCGTCCTGCCGGAGGTTGCCCTGCCGAAGCAGGGCCGCTAAAGCGTCTCCCACCTCAAAATAATTTGCCAGGGCTTTTTCCTGCACGATTTGAGAAATGCTTTCGCCGGAAAGGGGCCCGTTTACGCTGTTCAAAATATAGCACAGCAAAATACGGATATCGTTCTGATTCCAAAGGCCGCCCGGCTCCACGCCGCCGGTAAAGGCGTTCGATTCCATAGGCTTTCTCCCTTCTTGGAGCTTGTACCGGTGGTGCAAGCTTTTTATTCCGTGTAGACCTTCGCAAGCCCGCCCTCGCTGGTTTCCCGGTACTTGCTGAACAGATCCCGGCCGGTTTCGTACATGGTTCTCACCACCATGTCAAAGCTGATCTTTCGGGTATAGGTGAGGAAATTCGCCAGGCTCAGGGCATTGATGGCCCGCATGGCCGCCACGGCGTTGCGCTCAATGCAGGGGATCTGCACCAGGCCGCCGATGGGGTCACAGGTCAGGCCCAGGTGGTGCTCCATAGCCACCTCCGCCGCGTATTCGATCTGATCCAGCTCCATGCCGAACAGCTCCGCCAGCCCGGCGGAGGCCATGGAGCAGGCGCTGCCGATCTCCGCCTGGCAGCCGCATTCCGCCCCGGAAATGGAGGCGTTGGTTTTGATGATGTTGCCGATGATCCCGGCGGCGGCCAGCGCGTGAAGGATCTCCGTGTCGGAAAAGCCGTGACGTTCCTGCTCGTAAAGCATTACGGCGGGCAGTACGCCGCAGGCCCCGCAGGTGGGGGCGGTGACAATGGTGCCGCCGCCCGCGTTTTCCTCGCTGACGGCATAGGCGTAGGCGCACACCACCCGGTTTTCCCGGGTTTCCGCGCTTTCGTCAATGTGGCGCTGCCGGAAGAGAAATTTCGCCTTCCGCTGTACGTTCAGCCCGCCTCGCAGAACACCCTCGGCCTCCAGGCCGTTTCTGGCGGCGGCCTTCATGCAGTCCCAAACCTCTGCAAGATAGTCCCACAGCTCCGGGCCCTCGCACTCTTCGGCGAACTGCCACAGCCGCAGCTTTTTTTCCTGGCAGTAGGCCTTCACCTCCGCGAAGGTGTTCAGGGGGTAAATATCCTGCGGGGCCTCCGAGCCCCGGCCCTCGATTTCGATTTTTCCGCCGCCTACGCTGTACACCCGCCAGGAGCCCAGGCTTGTCCCGTTCTGAAAAGCCTCCAGCTCCATGGTGTTGGGGTGCTTCAGCTCTGTGACCTCCGTATTGAAGAGCACCCCGGCATAGAGCGGCGCGAAGGCGTCCTTGACGGCCACATCGGTCAGGTGTCCCCGCCCGGTTTTGGCCAGGGAGCCGTACAGCGTGGCCTGAAAGCTGTCCGCCTGGGGAAAGGCCTCCCGAAACAGGGCGGCGGCGTGAGACGGCCCCATGGTGTGAGAACTGGAGGGTCCCCTGCCGATTCGATACAATTCCTTTAGTGATTCCATAGCTTCTCTCCAAAAGCAAGGTTGTTTGTAAGGCCTTGGCCTCTATGGCTTTAGTATGCCCGCTTCCCACAAGAAAGTCAAGGGGAGAAACAGCCCATTGAAAAGAATCAGCCCAGCCGGTAGCTGACAAAGGCGAGCCGCTTCCCGCAGGGGGACCAGCTGTTGACGTTTAAGGTGCCCTGTCCGCCGAACAGGCTGCACAGCACCGTGTCCTCCGTGCCGTCCGGATCCATGAGATGGATCTCCACGTTTTGATTGGCAGGGTGGTCTCCGGGTTCCACATCTCCCTTGTGATAGGCGATATAGGCCACTTTCCTGCCGTCGGGGGAAAGATGGGGGAACCAGCAGTTCAGATCCTCATGAAAGGTGACCCGGGTTTGGACGCTGCCGTCCGGGGTCATGCGCCATATCTGCATCAGCCCGGTGCGCACGGAATTAAACCAGATCTGTCTGCCGTCCGGGGAATACTCCGGGCCATCGTTCAGGCCGGGGGCGTCGGTAAGCCGCCGCTCCTCGCCGCCCTCCACGGGAATGGTGTAAATATCGAATTCGCCATTTCGCTCCGCGCAGTAGGCCAGGGTGCTTCCGTCAGGCGACCAGCCGTGCAGATAGCTGGGAGAAGCCTCTGTGACCGGGCGAAGCTCCCTGCCGGACAGGGGCATCACATAGATCCTGGAGCGCCAGTCTCCGGCAGCTCCCTGGCTGATGCCCACGAATTTTCCATCGGGAGAAAGCACATGATCGTTGTTGCAGTAATCGGCAAGTCCCTCTCCAATGCGGACGCTTTCCCCTGTAGCAAGGTCGAAAAGCCACAGACCGCCGCCGGCGTTGTACAGAAGCTTTTTACCGTCCGGCAGCCAGTTGGGGGCTTCGATCAGGTGATCGAATTCCCGCAGGACCGTGCGGATGCCGGTGGAAATTTCCACGGTCTCTAAGATGGAAGTGACTTTTTGCTCCATGAAAAAGATCCCCTTATAGAAAAATGATATTGTACAAAGCTTCGCGCAAAAGGCGCTTCAGAGGCTTATGGGAACGGTTTCCCCGTTGATGATCAGCCCGTACTTTCCGCTTTTCAGAGCTTCCACCAGCTCTTTTCCCGTGGGAACCGGAGTTTTGAAGGCAAGGCCCGTCCTGCCGATGGAGGGACCGTTTGCCCGGTGCTCGTCGCCGCCGGAGGTGGGAAGAAGACCGTGTTTTTTCGCGAATTTGGCAGCCTTTTTGTTTTCTTCCTCACTGTTGTAAAAATTAAAGATTTCCACGCCGTCCAAAAACTGAGGCTGGGGCTTTACCGCCATGTTGATGTAGTCCCGGTCCCGGAAAGGGTGGGCCATGGAAAGAAACCCGCCCGCCCTGTGGACCAGATCGGCGTATTCCTCTAAGGGGAGCAGGTGCAGGCCGGGATTTTCCAGCAGAAAGGGCAGATCGATCCCATAGGTGAGAACTTCCTTGCCGTCTCCATAGTGGTGCTCCAAGCCGAACAGCACGGAAAAGCCCCGGGCGGCGCCCCACGCTGCGGCGGCCTCATAGGCGGCATAATAGCGCCGCATTTTTTCCTCCCAGGGCAGGGTACGGTCCACAGCGGAATTTCCCCGCAGGAAATGATCGGTCAGCACCATGCCCGCATAGCCCGCACGAAAATAGGCCTCCGCCATCTCCTGGGGAGAGCTTCTCGCACAGGCGCTGCACCAGCAGCAGTGACAATGTGTCTCATAACGATAGGGGTAACGCTCTGAAAGTTCCTTCATACACAAGCATCCTTTTCTATGGCCGTCGTCTAAACGCCCTTCTCTAACAACTAACAACTAACAACTGACGGCTAACTACTATTTCACTACATTATTGGCCCAAATGCCCGAGCGGATCATCAGCCCGCCGATCACGACCTTGATAATATCCGCGCACTGTACGCAAAAGAACACGCCCACCACGGAAAGGCTGGTAAAGGTACAGGTCAGGTAGGCGATGGGCAGGCAGACCACCCAGGTGAACACGCAGTCAAAGAGAAAGGTGATAAAGGTCTTTCCCCCGGAGCGAATGGTAAAGTAGCAGCCGTTGATGTAAGACATCAGGGGCATAAAAGCGCCCACTACCATCAGCAGCCGGGTGGCGGTTTCCCGCACGGCAGGCTCGGTGTTGTAAATATAGGGGATAAAGGGGGAGGTGCCAATGATGATCAGTCCCACGCCCAGGTTGGCGATCACTGTAAGAAACAGCAGTTTCCGCACGGCGTCCTTGGCCCCCTCAATATCGTTGGCGCCCAAAAGCTGCCCGGAAAGAATGCCCACGGCGTTTCCTGAGGCCATGATCAAAATGGAAAACAGGTTGTACACAGTAGATTCAATATTCGCGGCGGCCACCGCGGTAAGGCCCCGGGTGGCATAACACACCTGGATCGCCGCCATACCCATGGCCCACAGGGCTTCATTCAGCAGCAGCGGCGTGCCGGTTACGGCAATGCGCTTGACCAGGGGCAAGGGCACCCGGAAGCTGCGAAAGGCTCCTACCAGGAAAGGAAATTTGTGCTTGTGGCGGTAGGTGCGCACAATGAGATAAAAAGCCTCCAGATACCGGGCGATCACAGTGGCCAGGGCCGCACCCGCTACCCCCATTTTGGGGAAACCAAAGCTGCCGAAGATCAAAAGATAATTCAAAACCAGGTTGACGAAAATGGCGATCACGCTGGCGATCATGGGAGAAACAGTCTCCCCGGCGTCCCGCAGAACGCTGGAGAAGCACTGCACCGCCACAAAGGGGAGCAGGCCCCACAGGATCACGTTCATATAGCTTTTTGCATAGCCCAGGGTCGCCGCGATATCCGCCGCGCTGGAGGCCTCTTTGTTGAGGTACAACCCGAACAGCTGCTCCCCGAACAGAAAAAACACGCCGATCCCCAAAAGCAGCACCACAAAGGCAAACAAAACGCGGAAGCGGAAGGTGTCCCGCACGCCCTTCTGATCACCCTTGCCGAAAAACTGCGCGCCGAAAATGGACGCGCCGGACAGGCCGCCGAAGATGGTAAGGTTAAAAATAAAGACGATCTGGTTGACAATGGCAACGCCGGACATGGGCGCGGTGCCCAGCCGGCCTACCATCACGTTATCCAGCAGGTTTACGAACTGGGTAATGCCCTGCTGCACGATCATGGGCAGCACAAGCTGCATCACCGTGGCGTAAAAGGCCTTATCCCCTATGTATTTTTTCCGAAATTGGGACATCAAAAAGAATTCCTCCTCAAAATGAAACAAAAAAGCTTATAAAATGCCGGAAAGACTTTCCCCGAAGGGCTCCTCCGGGGGGCAGAGCTCAGTGATCAATTCTCCATAGTCCGAAATGCAGCGGCTGGAAAGGGTTCGGATCCCATCGGCGGTCTCCTCAGGGCAGTCCCCGGTTACGGAAATGCCGTCCACCACAGCCACTGTGGAAAACCCGGCGTTTTTCGCGGTGCGCAGGGCATAGGCGGAATCCTCAAAAACCACGCTTTCCCGGGGGGACGCGCCGAAGCTGTTCGCGCAGTGAAGAAAAACATCGGGATGTTCTTTGCTTTTTCCTACCTCTGTGCAGGTGGTAAGAAAATCTACATAGGGCAGAATACCGACGCGCTCCAATGCGGCTCTTACCCCATCTGCATGAGAGGCGGTAGCGACTGCTGTTTTAATGCCGTTTTCGTGAAGCAGGCGCACAAATTCCGCCGCGTGAGGCTTTGGGCCTACCCGGTCGCAATAGCCCCGGTAGGCCCAGGCCGCCAGTTCCTCCATGATCTGCGGAACAGTTCCGGAAGCGCCCAGGTTCCGGTAATATTCCGCGCACTGCTCTATGCTCAGGCGGTTCAGAGTACAGTGCAGCCCCTCCGGCGCCCGGATCCCCTTGCTGGCGGCGTATTCATAAGTAATATCCCGCCACATGGGCATGGAATCGATCAACGTGCCGTCCGCGTCAAAAATAGCGCATCGAATCATAGAAAGGCCCCCTTCCCTTATTCCAAAACAGGCAAAAACCGAGCGTGTCGAAAAAGATTTTCGCCCCGCACAAACCTATTGGAAAAATCATAGATTTTTCCAATAGGTTGCGATTAAAATGAGAGAGAGGGGTCTCGCCTGTCGGTTTGGGTGCTGGACGTGCCCCAGTGGGGCACGTCCAGCACCGACCGAGTTGACAAACGAGAACGGAGCTTGGCGGTCTTCGCCGGAGACCAGCGCCCCTGATGGTCCCCTCTCACACTCTTCCCCCTTCCGTTTCTGATGGTAAGAGGGTTTATCGACAGTCTGAACCAAATTATCATAAAGTATAGCACATGCGGCGCTTGTATTTCAATCCTTTGGCTTTGAAGATTTTATTGGTTTCGTTGACATGTCAAATGATTGAGAAAAAGCCAAAAGGCGGGACGCTTCACAAAGGCAAAACCCGCTATGGTCCTGGCTTGCTTTTTCACAGCAAAAATGAGTATAATAGAAAAAACGGACAACAACGCGTTTCTTTGCCGGGGACAAGCGCTGAAAAGAGGTGCTTCTTCTATGAAAAAGCTTTGGTTCTGCCTGGTTTCTGTTCTTCTTGCCGGAGTTCTTGTGTTCAGCCCCGCTTCGGCGGTATTTTCGCCCCACCCATTTCGGGACGTGAAGGAAGAGGACTGGTTTTCCGGGGCGGTGGCCTATACCTATCAGCAGGGGCTTTTTCACGGTGTTTCGGCGGACCGGTTTGAGCCCAACGGCGTTGTGACCCGGGCCATGGTGGTCACGGTGCTGGCGAATCTATCCGGTGTGAAAGGGGAGGAAGCCTCTGAACAGCATTTTCTGGACGTGCCTCTCGACCGGTGGTACGCTTCCTCCGTGGAGTGGGCGGCGCGGTATGCCATTGTTTCCGGCGTGGGGGGCTTTCTGTTTCAGCCCAACGCCCCCGCCACCAGGGAGCAGATCGCGGCGATCCTGTACCGTTACGCATGCTGTACCGGAAATGATGTTTCCGCAGCGGCCCAGGCCCCCTCTTTCCGGGATTATTCCCAGGTTTCCCATTATGCCAGGGAGGCGATGGACTGGGCCGTTGGCAAGGGGATCCTGCACGGGGAATCCGCCGCCGTGCTGAACCCCCGGGGGATCGCCACCCGGGCGCAGCTGGCCCAGATCCTTTACAGCGCCCGAAATGTGCTGTGCAAAAAAACGATCCAAACAGAGCCGGTTTCTCTTCCGCTGCCCTCCAAAATCGACCGCCTCCTGTCGGGCATGACGCTGGAGGAAAAGGTGGGCCAGCTCTTTTTGCCCCGTTGTCCCGGCAGCGGCGCGGCGGCTCTGACAAAGAGCCTTCAGCCGGCGGGCTATACTCTGTACGCCAGGGACTTTCAGGGGAAAACCAAGGCAGAGGTGCAGGCCATGGTCCGGAACCTGCAGGAGTCCGCGAAAACTCCGCTTTTGATCGCCGTCGATGAAGAGGGCGGCACGGTGGTGCGCGTCAGCTCCAATCCCAAGCTTGCCTCCGCTCCCTTTGCCTCTCCTCAGGAGATCTACCAAAAAGGCGGGCTCAAGGGGATCCGCGCTGATACGGAAGCGAAGGCCGGGCTGCTGCTGGAGCTTGGCATCAACCTGAACCTTGCCCCGGTGTGCGATGTGTCCACCGATCCCGGGGATTATATGTACAGCCGCACAATAGGTGTTCCTGCCAGTGAGACCGCCGGGGTGATCGGCGCTATGGTGGAAACCATGGAGGAAAAGAACCTTTCCGGGGCGCTGAAGCATTTCCCTGGCTATGGCGGCAATTTGAACACCCATACGGGGATCTCCGTGGATAACAGGCCCTATGAGCAGTTTCAGAAGGAGGATTTCCTGCCCTTTGCGGCCGGGATCAGGGCCGGGGCCCCTAGCGTTCTGGTCTCCCACAATATCGTAACAGCCATGGATCCCCAGAAGCCCGCCTCTCTCTCGAAGCCCGTTCACGAGCTTCTGCGTGAAGAGCTTTCCTTTACAGGGGTCATTATGACAGACGACCTTTCCATGGACGCCATCAAGCTCTACACCGGCGGCCAGTCTCCTGCCGTTGCGGCGTTCCTGGCGGGAAACGACCTGCTTTTGACCTCCGATTGGAGCGAAGATTACCAAGCCCTGCTCACGGCGGCAAAAAACGGAGCGGTGCCCCAAAAGCGCGTGGAAGAATCCGTCCGCCGAATCTTAGAATGGAAGGAAACGAAGGGGCTGCTGTAAGAAAAAAGTTCCCCTCTGGCAGGCATTGACAATTTTTTCCTCAGAAAATAACGGAACCCGTGCTTTTCCCCATCATACCGGCTTACCCAGCCGCATACATATAGAACACCAAAAAGGGGTGTTCTATATGGCAAATAATGTGATCGACGACAGAGCCACAAGGTTAGGGGAATTCATTGTAGAAAACAAGGCCACTGTCCGCCGGGCGGCAAAGCAATTCGGCGTCAGCAAAAGCACGGTACATAAGGACGTTTCCCAGCGGTTAAAATATATCGACAGCGGCCTGTACCGGGATGTGAAAAACGTGCTGGCGGTCAATAAGGCCCAGCGCCATATTCGGGGCGGCCTTGCCACCAAGCGGAAGTATGAGGCGAAAAAGTAGACGGTATCATTAAAAAAGCAGCCCAGGGGGCTGCTTTTTTATGTCGGGAGAAGGTTTATTTGCGGACAGGAATTCTGTCTTTCAGAACTTGAGCCTTTTTTCGAAGCTCTTGCCAGGTAGAGCGGATCCCCTCCGGGAGAGCCAGCATTCCCCATACCGCCAGCAGAATAAAGATGGGGAACTGATGGAAGCGGTAGCGGGCGCCGGCTTCGAAGAGAAGCTGGAAGGCGGTAAGGCCCATTACGGTCAGGCGGAGAACGGTAACGGTTTTGTTCCGGTAGCCTTCCCGGCAGAAAAACAGGGGCAGCACCCAAAGCAGGAAAAGAAGAACCCACAGGGCCTGCAGAAGCTGCATGTAGACGGAAAAGCCCTGGCCGCCCTGGCAGAAGGTTTGCTGCAGCGCCTTGCTCAAAGGATCTTCATTCAGAAAGGGAGTGCGGATCCACATATCCATGTAGACGCTGTGGAAAATATGGCGGCCCTTTTCCAGAAGGAACCTGCCATAGCCCACGATCCCCAAGTCGGAAAGGCGCTCGCCAGTTACCCGCAGGTTGTAGGCGATCTTTTCCTCCTTGGTGGAGAAACTGGTGGTGGCGGCATAATCCTCTTCGCTGATAAAGCCGCCGGTGCCGGGATTCAGGCCCATCATCAGATAATGGGTGAAGGGCGTTTCCTTTTCCGCCCGCAGCTCATCAGTCAGCACATGGCGGGTCAGGCCCCGCATACAGGCGTTCAGCGCGGCGGTGCAAAGCGCCAGCGCCAGAAGGAAGCAGAGAAAGCGCCGGCCCAAAAGCAGAAGCCGCTTTTTATCGATCCGATGGAAGAAAAGCTCCGTAAGGCCGATGGCAATGGCAAGAATGATCGTTTGTGGCTTTATTTTATAGCCCACGGCGGCGGTGAGGCCCATCAGGGCCGCGGTCAAACAGGCGAAGACTTCCTTTTTGGGACAGTACAGGTATAGAAACAGCAGAAATACGGGGAAAAGCATGCCGAAGGTATCGGAATAAGGGTTCACAATGCCATAATGCAGGATCACCAGGGGAATACTGAACAGAAAGGTCAAAAAAGCGGCCTTGTTTCCCAGCATTTTCCGGGCACACAAGCAGGCGAGCAGAATGGAAAGGTCTACCGCTATCACGCTGCACCCGGTAAGCACCGCCATGAAATTGGTGATCCCCAGCGCGCCGGAAATTTTGATGACCGCCGCGAAGGCCAGGGCCAGGAAGAGATTGTTGGGAAACCGGGCAAAATATTCCTGGCAGCCCCCTAAGGTCCGTTCCCAGGCCATGCCCCGGGCCGCCACGTACAAATAGTTGAAGTCATAGGCGATGTTGCCGTAAAGAGCCTTCGCCAGCCGGAGCTGAAAGGCCAGCAGAAGCCCGCAGCCGCAGATGATGCAAGCGTATTGCAGGCGCTTCGGCAGAGTCAGCGCGTCGATGCCCTTGGAGGCGCACCACAGGCCCATGGCGGCCAGGGGCAGGAAAAAGCACAGCAGCGGCAGCATTTCTCCGGTATCCGCAAAGCAGTAAAACAGCATGGGAAGAAAGAAAAGCCCCAAAAGCGTACCCAGGAGCACGCTTAAAACAAGAAAGACTTTTGTGGGTTTTTCAGTTTCCTTCGCGGCATTTTGAGCCGCCAGTACCTTTTCCATAGGCTCCTTCCCCCTTTTCCTGAAAATTAGTATAATATGGGAATGGGGAAAGGTCAAGAGGTGGGGGAGTATTGAAAAGAAAGGCCTTTTATGGTATTCTGACCAATAGAAAAAGAGAAGTTTTTTGAGAAAGGAACTTACGGCGGCTATGAAACGAAATTTGGAAACGACCGGAAAAGCAGAACCGGCGGAAGCGGAGAAAAAGCCCATGTCCTGGAAAAAGGAGCTATGTGGCCTTCTTTGCCTGCTTCTGGCGCTGGCGTTGTTCTGCGCCGTCATAGTGCCGGTGCTGACGCCCAAGCGCCACGATTACGGCGCGGTGTGGGGCATGTACCGGCAGGAGCCGGAAAATTCCGTGGACACGCTGTTTTTCGGTTCTTCCCTGGCCTACTGTGATATCATTCCCTCTGTGCTCTATGAGGAAACGGGCGTTTCCTCCTTTGTAATGGCAGGGCCTACCCAGCCCATGCCCGTTACCTACCGCTATTTACGAGAGGCCTGCAAAACCCAGTCTCCCAAAACGGTGTTTATTGAAGTGACCGGCCTTGTTCTGAAGCGGGACCGTTCCTTAAAGACAAATCTGACCTTCCTGCCCTGGGGAGCAGAGCGGCTGAGCCTGATCTTTGAGGAGACCCGGGGCAGCGACCGCACGGGCCTGCTGTTTCCCCTGTATGCCTATCACGACCGCTGGGACAAGCTTTCCCTTCAGGACGTAAAGGAAGGGCTTTTGGGATATGAGGCCGATCCTCTGGCGGGCTATACGTTTCTGGACGAGGCCATGCCCATTGAGGGGCTTTCCCTGCGGAAGGTGGAGGTAACGCCGGAGGAATACGAGCGGGACGCGGCCTCTCTCGAAAAGATTGTGGAATTCTGTAAGGAGCAGGGGATACGGCCCGTATTTTTCCTTTCCCCGCTGCCCCAGCGGCTTGACGGGCAGTGGCTTCACAGGATCACGGAGGATCTGGAGGCCCTGGGCATGGGGCTGGTGGATTTCAACGAGGACTTTGACGAAATGGGCTTTACCCTTTCCACGGATTTTTACGACCCCAGGCATTTGAACTACCGGGGCGCGGAAAAATTTTCCCGGTATCTGGCGGAAAGGCTTCCGGAATGGGGTGTTTCTCCCGCCGGAAACGGGGACGACGCCCTTTGGCGGCAGCGGGCGGCGCGGTTTGACGAGCTGCGGAAGGAAGCGGACAGCAAGCCCGTCCGGCTGAATCCGGCAAAGGAGTGAGGAACGCTTATGAATTTTAATTCTCTCATGTATCTGCTGTTTTTGGCCGCCAATGTGCTGGTCTATTATCTGCTGCCCCAGAAGCTCCGCAATTTGCAGCTGCTGCTTTCCAGCTATTATTTTTACATGTGCTGGGACCCGAAATACGCGCTGCTGATGCTGCTTTCCACAGTGGTCACCTATGCCTGCGGCCTGCTGGTGGAGCGCTCGGCCTGGGGAAAGCGGCGGCTTTGGCTTTCTTTGAGCTTTCTCATCAATTTGGGGATCCTGTTTTTCTTCAAATACTTCAATTTCGCCTCCGGTCTTTTGACCCGGGCCTTTACCTTCTTCGGCCTGGGGCTGGAAGCGCCGCTTTTGGATGTGCTGCTGCCGGTGGGCATCTCCTTTTACACTTTTCAGGCCCTGGGCTATACCATGGACGTATACCGGAAGGAGACAGCCGCGGAGCGGAATTTTATCGATTATGCCCTGTTCGTGTCCTTTTTCCCCCAGCTGGTGGCGGGGCCCATTGAGCGCTCGGGAAATATGCTGCACCAGCTGAAGGAGCGCCACGGGTTCCGGCTGGAAAACCTGCGGGACGGGTTTCTCCCCGTGCTGTGGGGGCTCTTAAAGAAGATGGTGCTGGCAGATAATCTGGCCGTGCTGGTCAATCTGGTTTATAACGCCCCCAAAAGTCATACCGGGGCAGAGCTGGCCCTGGCCACTGTGGCCTTTGCCGTACAGATCTACTGCGATTTTTCCGCCTATTCCGATATCGCCAGGGGCTCCGCGAAAATGCTGGGCTTCACCTTGATGGAAAACTTCAACTGCCCCTACCTGGCCGTTTCCATTCAGGACTTTTGGCGGCGGTGGCACATTTCCCTTTCCTCCTGGTTTAAGGATTACCTGTATTTTCCCCTGGGAGGCAGCCGCTGCTCCAAGGGAAGGCACCTTTTGAATATCATGATCGTCTTTGCCGTCAGCGGCCTGTGGCACGGCGCGGCCCTCACCTTTGTGGCCTGGGGCCTCTTAAACGGCTTATATCAGGTGGTCTCCAAGCTGCTGCAGCCCCTGCGGGAAGGGCTGCTTTCCCTTCTGCGGATCCCGGAGGACAGCCGCCTGCTTCACGGCTTCCGGGTGGTTTTCACCTTTTTCCTGACCTGCCTTGCCTGGGTGCTGTTCCGGGCAAATTCTCTGTCTGAAGCGCTGTGGATCTTTCGGGCGCTGTTCAGTATTCCCGTTACTGGGCTTCACGCCAGCCTCAGCGGGCTGGGCGTTTCCTTCCCGGCCCTTGTGATGCTGGGCGCCTTTACCCTGCTGCTGTTTATCGTGGACTGGCTGATCCACCAAAAAGGGCTCCCGGAAAAAATTAACCGCACTGTGGCCCTGCGCTATGCGGTGTATTTCATGCTCCTTGCCGCGCTTTTGATCTTCGGCTCCTACGGCGACGGGTACGACCCTCAGGATTTTGTGTATTTTCAGTTTTGAAAACAAGAAGAGCGCGCCGCGGAAAGAAAAACCGCGGCGCGCTCTTTTTTTATAGATACTGGATGGTGGTGAGGCTGCTATACGGAAGGGCATATTCAATGAGCAATGAGGAATTCGTAATGAGCAAGGAAGGGCAAGGGCACAAGCGTTGTGGCCAACGCTAATAAATTATAGTTTAGCGAACTAGTCGTTAGCTGTTAGTAGTTAGTCGTTAGAAAAGGGAAAGTTCTCTCTTTTGTCATTCTGAGGAACGAAGCAACGAAGAATCTCGTCCTTAAAGCCCTTCAAAAAGTCCCGAAGGACGAGATTCTTCGCTTCGCTCAGAATGACAGGAGGGAGGTGAGTGGATAATCGCTAAATTATTGTTTAACACCCTTAGGCTCCACTTATTTATAAGGGGAGCAGTCACGGCGAAGCCGTGACTGAGGGGATTGAAACTGGTGATTCTATCCCACTTTCTGCGTGTGACTATCCCTTCCACCGTTCTCGCCTGTGGGCTCGGTTGCTGTGCCCCGGTGGGGCACGTTCAGCAATGTCTGAAGCGACAGCTGAGTTCTCCACTGGAGACCTCCCCCCCCCCCCCCCCCCCCCCGGGACGCGCTCACCGTTCGGCGGTCCCCGCAGACTGCGAAGCAGTCTGTTTCCCCTCTATAAATAAGGGAAGGCAAAGGGCACTAAATTCCAATTTATCGAACTATGCCCTTAAATTGCTCATTCCTCATTGCACATTGCTCATTCTACGCCAACAGTCAGTCCTCTCAAACCATAAAATAAGCGGGAAGTCCCGGTTCTTTCCGGCTGGGGCTTTGGATCAGGGGGGAGAGATATTCGATCAGCTGGGGCCGGATATCCATGCGCTCAGGGTCGATCCAGTCCACCGGCACGGTTTTTTCCACATTAGCAACCTTGCCGATCTCTACATAGCCGTAGCGAAGGAGATAGGGCTCGTTGGAGAGCCGCTCAAAGGTGGCCATCACGCCGGTTTTTCCGGCAACGCCCAGGGAAACCGCCTCCGCCCCGATGCGGCCGGCCTCGTCAAGATCTGTCTCCGAGCTGAGATGGGCGGCGGCCCGCTGCAGCACGTTCAGCTCGATGGGCCGCACCTTGCAGCCGATTTTTTCCAGCAGCAGTCTTCCCAGGGAATGGGCCGCGCCGGAAAGCTGCCGGTGGCCGAAGGCGTCCAGCTTGCTTTGAGCCGCCACATAGGTACCGTCCGCATACCGGATCCCTTCGGACACGGCCACGATCACGTGGTTTTCCTTTGCCTGTACTTCCCGCACCCGGCGCAGAAATTTTTCTTCCTCAAAGGGAACTTCCGGCATGCAGATCAGCTGGGGAGCCGTGCAGCCGGGCCGCCTGGCCAAAGCGGCGGCGGCGGTGAGCCAGCCGGCGTTTCGCCCCATGATCTCCACCAGCGTAATGGAATCGGGGGTGTAAATAGCGCTGTCACAGGCGATCTCCGCCATAGAGGTGGCAATGTACCGGGCCGCCGAGCCGAAGCCGGGGGTGTGATCTGTGCAGGCCATATCGTTATCGATGGTTTTGGGAATGCCTATTACCCGAATCTCGTCTCCCAGAGACTTGAAATACGCTGAAAGCTTTTTTACGGCGTCCATGGAATCGTTGCCGCCAATGTAAAAAAAGTAGCGAATGTTTCGGCGGAGAAGGATCTCCCGCAGGGCGTCATATTCCCGATCGGGCTGTTCGGCTAAGCGTTTCCGGCAGGAGCCCAGAGCCATAGCGGGCGTAGCCCTCAGGCGGGCGAAATCTTCTTCTGAGCGCAGCAGCGTTCGCAGGTCGATGATATTTTCCCGCAAAATACCCTCTACCCCGTTTTTTGCCCCATAGATCTGTTCAATCTCCGGGCACTCCATGGCCTGCTTTACGGCCCCCGCCAAAGAAGCGTTGATAGCGGCGGTAGGTCCGCCGGACTGCGCGATCAGCATATTTCCCCGAATCGACATAATTTTGACTCCCATTTCCTTTTTCCAGGTTCCTTCCGGCAAAGCCGACAGGATCTGTCACTAGTTTAGCATAAAACGACAGAGAAGCCAAGCCCCCAAGTTTTCCGGAGGCTGGAAAGAAAATGAGGAATTAGCAAGGAGCAAGGAGCAATTTAAGGGCAAGGGAAAAGCGGGAAATTACAGTTTTACACACAGTTCCCAACTGTCATTCTGAGGAACGAAGTGACGAAGAATCTCGCCCTTTCATTGCCCACAAAAGGACAAAGAACGAGATTCTTCACCGAGAAAGCAAGGTTTCCTTGCTTTCTGTTCCGTAATGACAAGGAGAGGCCTTTTCCCCTTTCAAACAACTAACTACTTACGACTAACGACTAACACGCCAAATTCCCATTTATCGAACAGTTCCCCGCTGTCATTCTGAGGAACGAAGAGACGAAGAATCTCGACCTTAATACTCTAAATAAAAGGCTAAAGAGCGAGATTCTTCACCGCCTTCGGCGGTTCAGAATGACAGGAGGGTAGTAAGTACATAATCGCTAAATTCCAATTTAGCGCTCTGCTAATGGTCGGGTCAAAAACCGGTTTCCCGTACCAAGCAGCTTCACGAGTGCCTGCGCCGGCTCGGCGCCAAATTCCAATTTATCGAACTATGCCCTTAAATTGCTCATTCCTCATTGCTAATTGCTCTTTTTTGCAGAGATCCCCACACAGCGGCGTCTATGAGCGCAGCCGCCGCCTTCGCTTGCCTTTTTTCGGGAGATGGGGTATGATGAAATGAAAAGGGGGGGAGCCTTGTGAATCGCTTTTTCGGCACATTTATTTCCGGAACCGGGGAGATCGTGGAAGAACTTCTTCGGCAAAGGTTGAAGGATCTGAAGATCCTCGCTTTGCTGGACGGCGCGGTGGAATTTGAGACCGGCGTACCCTACAGCGATCTGAACCTGTTTTGCTTTCACAACCTGTTTCTGGTGATCCACAAAAAGGAAGCCCCGGCGGAGGAAAGCTTAAACGGCTATTTGCGGGAGCTGCTGGCAGCCGGGATCGATTGGAGCGCGGCGGGGAAAAATTCTCCCAAGATAAAGACCTTCCGGCTGGTGACCTCCCGGCAGAATCAGCTTGTTTCGGTAGATTCCGCCCTGCGGGAAAAAATGGAGCAAAGGCTTTCCCGCCTTTCCGGCCTTCGGGTGAACAGAAGCCGCCCGGATACGGAATTCTGGCTGCTTTCCCGCAGCGAGGGGCTGTGCTATTTTCTGAAGCGGCTTTCCCGGCATACGGCCTATGATAAGCTGCTGGACCCCGGCGAGCTCCACCCGGAGCTGGCGTATATGATGTGCTGGCTCACTTCCCCGAAGCATACCGATGTAGTGCTGGACCCTTTCTGCGGCTATGGGGCCATTCCCCTGCAGCGGAGCAGGCGCTTTCCCTTTGCAAGGCTGTATGCCTTTGATAACGCGGAACAGCCCTTGGCCCGCACCCGGGAAAAGCTGCCCCGGAAAAACCCCGATATCGCTGTGGAGCTTCACGACGCCCTGGCCCTGCGGGAAGTCCTTCCCGCGGAAAGCGTGGACGCTGTTATCACCGACCCGCCCTGGGGGATCTTTCAGGAGGTGGGCATGGAGCTTGCGGAATTTTACCGGCGCATGCTGCGGGAATTTGAGTTCCTCTTGCGGCCCGGCGGGAAGCTGGTACTGCTCACCGCCAGGGGAGAAGAGCTTTCGCAGGCGGAAAAGGCCGCCCCGGGGCTTGTGCTGAAAAAGGAATATCATATTCTGGTTTCCGGCAAAAAGTCCGGGCTGTACCTGCTGGAAAAAACAGAGTAAAGCAGATCAGAGCCTCTTCAAAAAAGCGAAAGGATACCGAAGTATGACATACGACTGCTTGATCATAGACGATGAAAAGCTGCTGGCGGACAGTACGGCGGAATATTTTAACCTGTTCGGCGTGAAAACTGCCCTTGCCTACAGCGCTGCGGAGTGCAGGGCTTTTTTCAGGGAAAATACGGCGGAGCTGCTGCTGTTGGATATCAACCTCAGCGATGGCAGCGGCTTTGCCCTTTGCAAGGAGCTGCGGGAGACCATGGAGATCCCTATCCTTTTTGTATCCGCCCGGACAAGCGACGACGACCAGATCGCTGCCCTGAGCATCGGCGGCGACGATTATATTCAAAAGCCGTATTCTCTCAGCGTCTTGCTGGCAAAGGTCAAGGCGGTGCTCAAGCGCTGCAAAATCCGGGAGCCAGAAAAATACGAAGATAGCCGTCTGACCGTGGATCTTCAGGCAAAGCAGGTGTTTGTTCGGGGGAAGCCCGTAAGGCTGACCGCGCTGGAATTCAAGCTTCTGGCCTATCTGATCCAAAACGAGGGGCGAGTGCTTTCCAAGCAGGAGCTTTTTGAAAAGGTGTGGAAGGATAAATTCACGGGAGACGGAACGCTGAATGTACATATCCGCAAAATACGGGAGGCAATCGAGGAAAATCCGGGAAGCCCGGAATATATCCTCACCGTGTGGGGAGACGGCTACAAATTTGTCGGGAGGCGCCCATGAAAAACCGTGTTTTTTTCGGCGGCCTTCTGGTTTTATTCCTGATGGAGCTTGTGCTCCTGTTTCTGTTTGCGCTTCCGAGGGCGGAAAAGCCCCAGGACGCCGTGGAGGTGAATGAAGCGGTAAAAACCGTGCAGAGAGACTGGGGTTCTCTGGAAAATCACAAAAATTCCACAGCTCTGGACTATGTGGCGGTTGATTCAGACGGGACTGTTTTGTATCGCACAAAGCAGGGCCTCAGCGAAAGCGTGAACGCGGCCATCAGCCATAAGGACACCATTCTTCCGGTGGAGGTGGAAGGCAAGGCTGTGGGAAAGCTTTTTGTCTATAATCGCGACGCGCAGAGCCTGCAGGTGGAAAAGCAAACTGTCATTTTTGCCGTAATTGCGGTATCGCTTGGGCAGTGCGCCCTTTGCGCCCTCTATTTTTTCTATCTCCACCGCAGGGTGATCCGGCCCTTTTCTCAGCTGAAGGACTTTGCCCAGCGCGTTGCCCAGGGAAATTTGGAGATCCCCCTTCAAATGGACCGGCAAAATTTATTCGGGGCTTTTACCGAAAGCTTTGATCTGATGCGTTCCGAGCTGAAGAAGGCGAAGCTTGCCGAAGCGAAGGCGCAGGAAAGCAAAAGGGAACTGGTGGCAAAGCTTTCCCACGATATCAAAACGCCTGTGGCCAGCATTAAAGCGGCCTCCGAGGTGGGCGCAGCCCTGGCCTCTCAGAAAAAAATCAAGGCAAATTACCGGCAGATCGTTCAAAAAGCGGACCAGATCAACACCCTTGTCACCAATCTGTTTTCCGCGGCTCTGGAGGAGCTTCAGGAGCTTTCCGTGACCCCGGCGGAGCTGAGCAGCGAGGAGCTGCGGACCCTGCTGGAAAACGCCGATTACCTGCACCGCGGGGCCATACCACCGATCCCGGATTGCGTGCTGTTCGCGGACAAGCTTCGGCTGCAGCAGGTATTTGACAATCTTTTTGCCAATTCCTACAAATACGCCGATACGCAGATCACGGTAACGGCGGGCCTGGAGGACCGCTGCCTGGCAGTTCGAATCGAAGACCGCGGCGGCGGTGTGGAGGAAGCGGAGCTGCCTCTTTTGAAGGAGAAATTCAAGCGCGGCGGCAATGCGAAAAATATCGAAGGCGCCGGGCTGGGGCTGTATATCGCCGATACCTGCATGAAGAAGATGCGGGGAGAATTGGAGCTTGAAAACGGGCAGGCCGGACTGAGAGCCACTGTCCGGATAGCTCTCAGCAGCGCGATTTAAGGGATCATTAAGCTTTCCCTAAAGACTGTTAAGAAAGAAAACCGTATCATAGAGCGTGTAAAAAGGAGGCACGACCTATGAAGAAAGTTTTACTAAAGACCGAAAAGCTGAGCAAATCCTTTTCAAACGGCGGCGCCATGCAGCATGTTTTGAAAAACATCGACCTGCAGCTTTATCAGGGCGACTTTACCGTGATCATGGGGGCCAGCGGCGCGGGAAAATCCACGCTGTTATACGCTTTGTCGGGCATGGATACGCCTACGCTGGGGAAGATCGCCTTTGGAGACAGGGTCATTTCCCAGCTTTCTCAGGACGGGCTGGCCGTGTTCCGGCGGGAGCATTGCGGATTCGTGTTTCAGCAGATCTATCTGATCAACACCATGAGCGTTATGGATAACGTGCTTGCCGCGGGGCTTCTGGTCAGCAAGGATAAAAAAGCGCTGACGGCGCGGGCAAAGGAATTGTTTCACGCTGTGGATATTTCCGAGGAGACCCAGAAGAAATTTCCCACCCAGATCTCGGGGGGCGAGGCCCAGCGGGTGGGGATCGTCCGCGGGCTGATCAATTCGCCGGAGATCCTTTTTGCCGATGAGCCCACAGGCGCCCTGAACAGCAAAACGGGGCTGGACGTGCTGGATACGCTTACCGGGTTCAACGAGCAGGGCCAAAGCGTTGTAATGGTAACGCACGATATGCGTTCCGCCCGCCGGGGAAACCGCATTCTGTACTTAAAGGACGGCGTGATTTTAGGGGAATGCCAGCTGGGCAGATATTCCCCCGGAGACCCGCAAAGGCATGAAAAGCTTTCCGGGTTTCTGAAGGATATGGGGTGGTAGTATGAAAAAAAGTCTACTGATTATCCGCTCCAACCTTCGGAAGTCCAGGGGCCAGACAGCCGCCATGATCGTTCTGATCCTGCTTTCCGCCTTTATGCTGAACCTTTGGCTGATGCTCTCTATGGACTACAAAGCCAATTTTGACAGATACCATAAAGAATTGAACGCCGAGCATGTTACCCTGTCTGTAGACCTTGCCGATGATGGCTTCCAGGAGTTTTTATCCAAGACCCTGGAGGAAGACGGACGCACCGCGGAATACCGGCTGGACCCCTGTATGCACATGGTGGGAACCTTTTCCTACAACGGCGGAGAGAGGAACAGCTGGTTTGTCTTTTTGGAAAAGCAGGCGGCCCTGACGCGCTCCATCGGCCGGCTCGAGATTGTGGAGGAGGGCGGTTTTACAAGCGGCGTTTACCTGCCGATGCTCTATCGAACAGAAGAGATCGATGTGGGAAAGCCCATTGAGATCTCCATCGGCAATCAGAAAAAAACCTACACGGTTTGCGGCTTTTTCAACAGCGTGATGCTGGGCTCCCATAATTGCGCTTTGACAGAGCTTGTGCTTACGGCCGACCGGTACGAGGAGCTTGCGAACAGCGGGTGCGCTCCCAGGGCGGCGCTTTGCTCTGTGCGGCTGAAGGACCGATCGGAAAATCTGAGCTACGAGGCGTGGCTGAAAAGCGCGGTTTCAGAGCGATACCCCAATATCACCATGGTGAGCAACTGCTATGATATCGTTTCGCAATCCCGGTATATTTCACAGATGATCTGCTCGGGCATCATGAGCGCCATGGCGTTTTTCGTGCTTCTCATCGCCCTTGTGGTGATCGCCTCCAATATCGTAAACTATATTCAGGTGAACATGAAAAACCTCGGCGTGCTGAAGGCCGCGGGCTATACCTCGGGCCAGCTGATCCGCTCCCTGCTGGCGCAGTTTTTAAGCCTGACCCTTCTGGCCGCGGCAATCGGCACGGGGCTTTCCTACCTGCTGTTTCCCGGGGTCAACGCCATGATGATCTCACAGACAGGCATTCCCTATGTCATGCGCTTTTTACCGGCGCCGCTGGTCCTTTCCCTTGCGGTGCTGCTGGGCACGGTTGCCCTTGCCGTGTGGCTGGCGTCCCGCAGAATCAAAAAAATAGAGCCCCTCACGGCCCTGCGCTCCGGCATTCAAACCCACAGCTTTAAGCGCAATTTCGTTCCGCTGGAAAAAACGAAAGCGCCCTTAAGCCTTGCTTTGGCGCTGAAAACCACCTTTTCGGGAATCAAGCATAACGTCACGGTCTGTATTACCATGCTGGTGCTTTCTCTTGTTGTGGTATTCTCCGGCTTGATGACTGAAAATGTGATCGCGGATATTGAGCCGTTTCTAAATCTTATTGCGGGAGAAACTGCGGACAGCTGTATCAGCGTACAGGCCGATGCGGAAGCGGAGTTTCTCGCCGCCATGCGGGCAGACAGCAGGGTGGAGAAGCTTTATCTGTACCATTCCGTGAATGTGTCCCATGCAGGCGGCGCCGAGCTGATGGCAACGCTTTGCGAGGATTTTTCGGAGGTAAACAACCAGAACATAGTATTCGAGGGCAGGTTCCCGAAATACGACAATGAAATGGCGCTGGCCGCCAAATACGCAAACGAAAACGGCCTTCGGCTCGGCGATGAAATGGAGATCACTGCCAACGGGAAGCGGGAAAAATATCTGATCTGCGGTTTTACACAGATCAGCAACAATCTGGGCAGAGACTGTCTTTTTACAAGGGCGGGATATGAGCGGCTGGGAGAGCTTCCCGACGCCAACTATTACATCAACCTCACTGAAGAAACCGATATCGATGATTTTCACCTGGAAATGAAGGAAAAACTCGGCGGTAAGATCAATACCACCATCAATATTTTGACCACCATAGAAGGCGCGGCAGTGGTTTATGTTTCCCTGATGACGGTCATTGTAGCGGCGATCCTGGTGCTTTCCGCCGTCATCATCGCTTTTGTCCTGTACCTGCTTGTGCGCGTTCTGCTCAATAACAAGCAGCGCGATTACGGCGTTCTGAAAGCGCTGGGCTTTACCACAGGGCAGCTTGTTCTGCAAACCGCCCTGTCGTTTCTGCCCACCATGATCTTGTCTACGGTGCTGGGGCTCCTTGTGAGCAGCCTGATCATCAATCCGCTGACCGCGTTGTTTTTGAGCGGCATTGGCATTGTAAAATGCACCTTCACACTTTCTGTCCCGTTTATTGCGGCAGCGGGAGCCGGGCTGATCCTGTTCGCGTTTTTAACGGTCTGCCTGCTGTCCCTGAAGATCAGAAAAATCGCCCCCAAAGAGCTGCTTACGGGAGAGTGAAGCGCGAAGGCAATGAGGAATTAGGAATGAGCAATTTAAGGGCAAGGGCGGATAAATGGAAATTTAACGGCTTGTTGCCTCCCCTTGCGAAGCAAGGGGAGGGGGACCGCCGATAGGCGGTGGAAGGGATAGTCACACGCAGGAAGTAGCATAGAATCGCTAGTTAGAATCCCCTCAGTCACGGCAAAGCCGTGACAGCTCCCCTTGCAAGCAAGTGGAGCCTAAGAGCTTAGCGCTCTATCCCTAATTGCTCATTTGTCTGACATCTAAAAAGGAGCCGCCGCAAAACGAAGCGTTTTGCGGCGGCTTCTTGGGGATTCCTCGCTTCGGCGATTATCACCGAAGCAAGCTGTGTGGTATGAAAATCACACGGTCACTTTTCCGGAAAGAATATTTCTGTAATCCTCCAAGTTCTGCTGAAGCAGAGTGGGGGTGTCCAGGCCGTAGGGACATTTCTTTTTGCACTGGCCGCAGTGGAGGCAATCCTCTATTTTTTCCATCATGGCCTGGCTTTCGGGGGTCAGCCAGTTTTGAGAAGGGCTGCGGCGGATCAGCTGACTCATGCGGGCGCACTGATTGATCACGATCCCCGCCGGGCAGGGCATGCAGTAGCCGCAGGAACGGCAGAAATTGCCGATCAGTTCTTTCCTGTCCTTTTCGATCACCGCCCGGATCTCCAGGTCGTCCATGGAGGGGGGCGTTTCCATATAGCTTAAAAACTCGTCCAGCTCCTCTTCCTTTTGTACGCCCCAAATGGGCAGGGCGTTTTCAAAGCTGGCCTGCCAGGCATAGGCTGCGGCGGAATTGGTGAGCAGCCCGCCGGAAAGGCCCTTCATGGAAATGAAGCCCACATTGTTTTCCCGGCAAAGCTCCACCAGGGCGATATCCTTGTCTGAGGCAAGGTAGCAGAAGGGAAATTGCAGGGTATCGTACAGGCCGGAGCGCACAGCCTCCTCCGCTACGTGCAGCCGGTGATTGGTCAGGCCGATAAAGCGGATCTTCCCCTGGGTCTTCGCTTCCTGCATGGCTTCGTACAGACCGGTGCCGTCTTCCGGCTTCGGGCAGAAGGAGGGGTTATGAAACTGGTAGAGATCAAGATAGTCGGTTTTCAGAAGCCGCAGGCTGGTATGCAGCTGTTCCCAAAAGCCCTCCACGGTGGTGGACATGGTTTTTGTGGCAAGAAAAATTTGATTTCGCACATCGGAAAGGGCCATCCCGATTTTTTCCTCGCTGTCGCTGTAAGCTCTGGCGGTGTCAAAGAAGGTCACTCCGGCGTCAAAGGCCTTGCGCAGAAGCTTGCCGGCGTATTCCGGGCTGACCCGCTGAATGGGCAGGCAGCCGAAAGCGTTTTTACTGACTGTGATCCCGGTTCTTCCCAAGGTGACTGTTTGCATATCCCATGTTCCTTTCCTACGGCTCTTACCGTTTTTTGCTAACAAAAGTATTGCAGGAAGCGAGCTGCTTGTCAAGCGCTTTTTCCCTTTGGTATTGTGAAATAATCAAGGTTTTATGAAAAGTATACAAACGGTGATTTTCACCTTGACTTTTACAAAGAGTTGGAGTATACTCTACAGTAGATTTTAGGTGTTCCCCGAAATTGAAATTTTTGGAAGAAAGGTACTGAGGAAAATGAAGAAAACCGTAATTCGCGCTTTGGCACTTGTGCTGCTGGCCGCCTGTTTGCTGTCTCTGGCTGCCTGCGGCGGAAAGTTTGCTACAGTGGAGGATTTTGTAAAGTCCGACACCATGCAGAAGCAGCTGGACGAAATGAAGGCCGAGCTCGGTGACCAGGCGGATTCTCTGGAGGTTACCGGAGAAGGCAATAAGCTGATCTACACCTTTACCGTCCCGCTGAATGGGCAGGACGCCGAGGCTATGGGCGCCGCGCTGGAGGGCGCTCTGGATTCCGCTTCCGGCACCTTTGAGACCGTCGCGGGCTCCCTGAAGGACGCTGTTAAGGTAGAAAATCCTGTGGTTGTAGTTATTTATCTGGCGGACGACGGCACAGAGCTGTGCTCCAAGGAGTTTGCCGCGAAGTAAGCAAAACAGAAAAATCTTCCGGAGGGGGCCGCTTTCAAAGGGGTCTCCTTCTGTCTTTCTTCGGACAAAGGAACAGTTCGGAAAAATTCTTTGGATAGAGAAAGGTTGAATGCTGTGAAAAAGAATCTCATTGGTGTGTTTGCCTGCGCACTGCTTGTAGCGTGCCTGTTATCTCTAGCCGCCTGCAACTCTGGGAAATCCTCCGGTTCCTCTCTCGCTTCTTCTACCGGAAGTTCCGGCGCTGCCACCGGGAATACCAGCAGCGGGGAGATCTCTTCTGCGGTCTCTGCCGCCGGCGGCCGTACAGAAACCGGCAAATATGCCACAGTAAAGGATTTTGTCGATTCCGATCTGATGCAGAGCCAGCTGAAAACCATGAAGGAGCAGCTTGGCGGCGGAAACGGCCTGGAAGTGAATGTGGCCGGAGAGGAAAACAAGATGGTCTTCACCTTTCTCTATGAACTGGGAGACCGGGACGTGAAAACAGTTTCCGCTGAGCTGGAAACTGCCATGGTAAGCATGGAAAAGAGCTTTGAACTAACAGCGGCTTCCTTAAAGGAGGCCGTGGAAGCTGAAAATCCCGTTGTGGTGGTCACCTGTGTGGCAGAGGACGGCACAGAGCTTTATTCCAAGGAATTTTCCGCGAAAGAATAAGGGCAGATAGTTGCCTTAAAAAAGGACGGGCCGCGTTTGGCGGGGCCGTCCTTTTTGCATGCCCTTGACAGTCCCGCACAATTTAGGGCTTACAAAGCGGTGCTGACTTTACAAATTCTCTTTCCCGGCGTATAATTTTTTTATTTGACAGGGGGAGAAGTGTTTATGATCACTACTTTTTATGACCACGCGCTGGAGATCTCCCGGCAGGAAAAAGTTTCCATGGCGGAGGCGCTGCGGGAAATCAGAGACCTGGGGATCGAGGGGGTGGAGGTTTCGGAAAACAAGCTTCTTGGCAGGGAGGACGAGCTGGGAAATGAGCTTGCCTGTGCCGGGCTGTGTATTTCCAGCATTCCCGCCTATTTTGATTTTGGCCGGGACACAGAGGTGATAAAGCAGGCGGAGCCCACTCTGGAGGCAGCCAGGTTCCTGGGGATAAAAAGGCTTTTGGTGATTCCCGGCTTTTTTCGTCAGGAAGATGGGGAAGAGGAGCGGGAACGCCAGGTGGAGCGCATGATCTCCTGCGTCAATCAACTGGCGGAACTGGCCGCGAGCTATGGGGTCTCTCTGATCCTGGAGGATTACGATAATTCCCTGGCCCCCTTTTCCACCCTGCAGGGTGTGAAACGGTTTTTGGAAGGCTGCCCCGGCCTTTCCTGCTGCTTTGATACCGGAAATTTTGCCTTTTCCGGGGAGGAAGAGCTTTCCGCCTATGAAGCTCTGAAGGACAGAATCGCTTATGTTCACCTGAAGGATCGGGCCTATGCCGCTGTCAGTGGAGAAGCGCCCTCTATTTCTGTGGACGGAAAAGCCCTGTACCCCTGTCCTGTAGGAAGCGGAGAGCTGAAACTTTCCGAGATCCTTTCCCGCCTGAAGCAGGACGGTTATCGGGGAAATTTTGCCCTGGAGCATTACGGCGCAAAAGAGATGCTTTCCTACTTAAGGCGCTCCGCCGCCTGGCTGAAGGAACAGCTGTAAATGAGCTTTGCCGAATTCATTTCCGCCTGCGAGCAGGCAGAAGATATTCACATCAGCCACGTGATTCTTACCGGAAGGGAAAAGCGGCTGGGGGAATACCGCCAAGAGCCTTACCCGGAAAACGGCTTGCGGCTCCTGTTTTCCATGACGAAATCCTTTGCCTCCCTGGCTGTGGGCATTGCCTGGGATCGGGGGCTTTTGGGGCTGGACGACCGGATCACGGATTGGTTTCGGGAAGAACTGCCGGAGAGTCCTCACCCCAATCTGCGAAAAATCAAGGTGCGCCACCTGCTTTCCATGACCTCCGGGCTTCACGAAAACACCTATGACGGGCTTTTTCCGCAAAAGGACTGGATACGGGCTTTCCTGGCCCAGGAATTTCCCCACGAGCCGGGCTTTTATTACCGTTACAGCACCCATGGTTCTCATATGCTTTCCGCCCTGGTGCAAAAGGCGGCGGGAGAAAGCTTGGAGGAGTTTTTGAATAAAGAGTTGTTTTTTCCATTGGAAATTCGGGAAGCCCGATGGGAACATGCCCCGGAGGGCCTCATTGCGGGCGGCATGGGGCTGCGGCTGTATCCTGCCTCCCTGGAAAAAATTGCCCGGCTGCTGCTGAACGAGGGCTCTTGGAAGGGCAAGCAGCTGATCTCCCGGGAATATCTGGCCCACGCCGTGTTCCCTCAGGCCTTTAAGCAGGAGGCGGCGGAGGAAAAGCGTCCCTTTTCCGGGAACTCTTATGGATTTCAATTTCACCTGGAGCCCGGCGGCGTTTACCGTATGGACGGGGCCTTCGGGCAGCTTTGTCTCCTTGCCCCGAAGCAGGGCCTGGGCCTGGTGGCGCTGTCTCAAAACAGCAAAACAAAGCATTTGCTGGAGCTTGCCCACCGCCATTTGCTTTCCGGGAAAAGTAAGGAAAAAGAGACGATTCTGGAAAACTCTTCCCTGAAAACAAGAGGGGAAAAGCGCTTTTCCGAAAAAAGCTTCTCCTGCGGAGAAAATCCGCTGGGGATCGTCTCCGTTTCTTTTTCAGAGCCGGGGCAGGCGACGCTCCGGTACGCCGACGGTTCCCAAAGCGGGCTTTGTTACAGGGCGGATCACTGGACGGAAGGCCGCTCCCGCTTTGTGTGGGATCTGGAATGGGGCGAGCAGCCCCACGCCGTCTTTCCCCTGACTATGGAGCAGGACCGCCTGGCGCTGGAGGTGCGTTATCTGGAAACGCCCTATATCACCCGCTATGCCTTTTACCGGGAAGGGGAAAAAACAAAGCTGCGCTTTTCCCAAAACGCCGGGTTTACGCTGTCAGATTTTGTGGCAGAGCTCAGGGAAAATAATGAGCAATTAGAAATTAGAAATGAGTAACTTTTGGGCGGAGTTCGATAAGATTGGAATTTATCAAACCGACGAATCGCAATAACTCTTGCCTCCCCTGAAAGGGGAGGTGGCGCGGCGAAGCCGTGACGGAGGGGTTATAGGCACTGATGGATCATATGAAACTTATATTTTCTACTTCACCACCACGGAACCCCTCAGTCAGCCTGCGGCTGACAGCTTTCTACGCTTTCGCTTCGGTCGGTGCTGGACGTGCCCCACCGGGGCACAGCACCCCTTTCAGGGGAGCCAAGGGTGTGTGCTAAACTATAATTTAGTGATTATCCGCCTACTTTCCTCTTTGTCATTACTGAACAGACAAGCACAAAAAGCTATAGCTTTTTAACCTTGCTTTCTCGGTGAAGAATCTCGTCCTTTGTTCTTTTGCCTTGGAATTAAGGGCGAGATTCTTCGCCGGGAAAGCGGAGCTTACTCCGCTTTTTGCTCAGTAATGACAAAAGAGGCTTGTTCTTCTCTAACGACTAATATACTGTAGGGACCGACATCCTTGGCGGTCCGCGGGTTTTGTACGTAACCTGCGGACTGTCCGAAGACCGGTCCCTACAGTATATCTGTCCTTAAAATTGTTCATTGCTCACTGCTAATTCTTATAAACCAGCCCTTCTATCAGTCGTTTACAGCTGCTCTGCAGCCAGCTGATATTTTCTTCCTGAAGCACGGTGTCCCGCTTTGTGTGGATACGGCTCAGGTACAGGCCGCAGAGCTTGCTTTTCCGAAAGGCCGCCATGGCGGTGTAGCAGGGAAAGCCCAGCTGGTCGGAGGGGTAAAGCGTGGAGGAGGATTTTTCCCAAAGCACGGTTTTCCCCGGAGGGATCTCCTGCTGGAAGGCCTCCCGCAGGGCGGGCTCCCAAAGGCTTCGCGCGGTTTTGTTCAGGATCATCATCAGATGGTCTCCATCGGAAACGCAGTCCAAATTCAAAAGCAGCGTTTCCGGCATTTCTTTTTTATGCCGCTTCAAAAACAGGCGGGAGCCAAACAGCCCCAGCTCTTCGTTGTCGAAAAAGACAAAGGCCGCTTTTTCCCGCTGCTCCTCCGTAAGAGAAGCGTAGACCTCGCAGAGGGAGATCACGCCGGAGGTGTTGTCGTTCACTGTATGGGGATTGGGCTTTCCGGCAAAAAACAGCAGAAAGAGAAGTAAAGCAGAGGCAAGGCTGCCGAAATAGGCAACCAGAAAAATGTGGGTCAGCCTCATTAGAAGAAAGGATACGCCGCCCGCCACAAGAAAGAAAAACACGCACAAAAGCAGATTGTAAAGCACATAGAGAGGAATGTTTTTCGGGGTAAGAAAATTGGGAACAGGCAAGGTAGTGCAGGTATCATAGTGGGCGGAAAATACGACCCGGGCGTGATCCGGATCACCTAAAACCAAGTTGTTGCTGCGAACCAGCCTTCCCCCGGTTTCTTCGGAAAGCCCCGGCAATTTCGCTTTCAAAAATTCCTGGAAGGCAGCCTTTTGCTTTTTGGTGTTTCTCACCTGATATCGTTCCAGGATTTCCTGGGAAAGCTCTGTCATTTGATATCCTCTCCTTTAGCGTGTGTTTGCCGTTTCCAGGTGCTTCAGCTCCTTGGAGTACAGCCGGAGAAAGAAGAAAATACTTGCCGCCAGAGACACGGTTTCCGCAATGGGAAAGGCCCACCATACGGCGCTCACATCACCTACCAGAGCTGCCAGCAGCCATGCCACGGGCACCAGCACAAGGAGCTGGCGCATCAAAGAAATGATCAGGCTGTAGGTTCCTCTGCCCACGGATTGGAACAGGGTAGAGGTCACAATGCCCAAGGCGGCAAACAGGAAGCAGGTACAAATGGTGCGCAGAGCGGGAACGCCGATTTCCAAAAGCTTCGCGGAGGCGCTGAAGATCCCCAAAAGCTGCTCCGGCAGCAGTAAAAAGACAAGCATTCCCGCCGTCATAATGACAAGGGCGATAATACACCCCTGCTTCAGCGCGGAAAGCATTCTGTGCTTGTTTCTTGCTCCATAGTTGTAGCCCAGTATGGGAAGAAGCCCCTGAGTCAGGCCGAACACGGGCATAAATACAAAGGATTGCAGCTTGAAATACAGGCCGAACACGGTATAGGCCTCTGTGGAAAAACCGGAAAGAATGCCGTTCATCGCCATGTTCATTATCGTGCCGATGGCTTGCATCACAATGGCAGGCAGGCCTACGGCGTAAATATCCCGAATGGTACGAAGACTCAGGCGAAAACCCCTGAAGCTGATCTTGATCTCATGTTTTCCGAAGGCCATCACCAGAATACATACGATCATGGAGACGATCTGTCCGGCCACCGTGGCCACCGCCGCGCCGGCCACACCCATGGCGGGCATGCCGAAATAGCCGAAGATAAAAATAGGATCCAGGGCGATATTGGTAATGGCGCCCACCAGCTGGAACACCATGGGCCAGATCATATTGCCCGTGGCCTGCAAGGTTTTTTCCAGCATCACGGAAATAAAGCAGCCGAAGGAGAAAATGCAGCAGATGGAAATGTATTGGTCGCCCATAGCCACGATCTCCTGATCAGACTCAAACATCTGAAAGAAGGGGGTGGTGAAAAAAGCGCCGTATACGGCGAATAGCAAGGAAGTGGCAATGCCCAGCAGCAGGCCGTGGGCCGCCGCCGAGCCGGCTTCTTCTTTGCGCCCCTGTCCCAGCCGCCGGGAGATCAGGGAAGTAACGCCCACCGCTGTGCCTACCGCAAAGGCGATCTGCAGATTTTGAATGGGAAAAGCCAGGGAAACGGCGGAAAGGGCCTTTTGGCTCAGCTGGGAAACAAAGTAGCTGTCTACAATGTTGTAAAGGGCCTGCACCAGCATGGAAAACATGGCGGGCAGTGCCATGGAGAGGATCAGGGGCAGCATGGGGGCTGTGCCCATTTTGTTTTGGGCCTGTGCTGTATTGCTCATAAAATCATCCTTTCTAAGTGTGTGCCGCCATCGTCCCGAAAAAGGCTTTGCGGCGCAGAGAAATCTTTTGAAAATTTCAAACAAAACTGTTTTTTTGTAAGCGCGGAACACGCCGGCTGAAATGATCATACCGAATCATTTTAGCACAAATCGACCGGTTTTTCAATCACAGAAAAGCGGTGCGCATAAATTTCCGCCGCAGGGTTACAATAAGGACGACCTGAAAATTTCAAGGGGATCTCTAATTTTGCGGAAGCGGAGAGTTTTGCCGTTTCCAGGCAGGTTTTTTAGAGGTTTCCTCAAGTAAAGAGGTAGAACAGTATGACGGTATTGGATCGTATCGCTTTAGCTCTTGCTATCATCGGCGGAATCAACTGGGGCCTGGTGGGCATTTTTCAGTTTGACCTGGTGGCCTGGATTTGCGGCGGACAGGGCTCTGTGATCGCCCGGATCATTTACGTGATCATAGCCATCGCCGCCCTGTGGTGCATTGCCCTGTTGTTCCGTGACGACAGAGAAAGAGCATAGCCATTTGTAAAATGCCAGCGGGCGGCGATAGGCTGCCCGCTGGCATTTTTTCTATCTGAAACAACTCCTAATATCGAGGTGAAATGATGAAAAGAAAGGCATATGCCGTATTTTTTTTGCTTCTGCTCTTATTTGGAGCCGCCTGCTTTTCCATTGTGAGCATTTCCGGCAGCGCGGAATATGTAGCGGCAGCGGAAGGGCAAAGCGTTTATCAACTGGACGTGGCCCAAACAAGAGGAGCTATTTACGATTGCCAGCTTCGTCCGTTGGTGGGGGAAAAGAGAAAGTGGATAGCGGCAATAGCACCGACCATAGAGGCCATCGGCGCGCTGGAAAAGGCCACCGGCGGCGAATACCGGCAGCGGCTGGCCCTGGCCCTGAAGGACGGTAAGCCCATTCTGATGGAGCTGGAGCGCAGCCTGGAAAATCCCTGTATCGATCTGTTCAATGTGCCGCAACGGTATCAGGAGGATCAGCTGGCCCCCCATGTGATCGGTTATTTGGACAGCATGGGAAGCGGGGTAAGCGGCATAGAGCTTGCCATGAACGATGTGTTGGAAAGCCATGCGGGAAAGGCCACTGTCTATTATCAGGTAGACGCACTGGGCCGGGTGGTAGCCGGGGGAGACCGGCAGGTGGCGGATTCCCTGCGGGAATCCCGGGGCGGTATTGCTCTGACCCTGGACAGCGACCTGCAAAGAGAAGTACAGAAGGCCTCCGAGCCCTTAAAAAAGGGCGCGGTAGTGATAACAGAGGTGCCGAATTGTGAAATTCGCGCGCTTGTGAGCCTGCCAAGCTATTCACCCACCGATTTGGGAGCCGCCGCGGAAGACCCGGACGGGCCGCTGGTGAACAGGGCCTTTTGCGCCTATGCACCCGGCTCTGTCTTTAAGCTTGTGGGGGCGGCCGCAAAGCTGGAAAATGGTGGGAGCGCCAAAGAAAGCTTTGAATGCACCGGTGTGGTAAATGCCGGAGGCATGCTGTTTCATTGCTTCGATGGTATGGCTCACGGTAAGGTGGATCTGAAAGGCGCTTTGGAGCAGTCCTGTAACTGTTATTTTATCAACAGCGGCAGAAGTTTGGGTGGACAAAATATTCTGAATATGGCCTATAATCTGGGGCTGGGGGCGGAACAGGAGTTTGGGCGCGGCCTGTTTTCCGAGGCTGGACGGCTGCCGGAGGCGGCTTCTCTGGAAAACGCCAGGGCCCTGGCAAATTTTTCCTTTGGGCAAGGGGAACTGACCGTTACCCCGGTGCAGATGTGCGGTGTGGTAAACGCCATCGCTTCCGGCGGCACTTACCGTTCTCCAAAGCTCATTGCGGGAACGGTAAACAGCGAGCTGAGGATGACGGAAACACAATCTATTGCGGATAAGACCCTGCGGGTGATGTCTGTTTCCACGGCGGAGACCATAAGGAACAGTATGGAGGGGGCGGTAAAGGAGGGCACCGCCAAGCCTGGCGCTCCCAAAAACTGCACGGCGGGGATCAAAACAGGCACTGCCCAAACGGGCGTGTACCAGGGAAAGGAAGAGCTGCTCCATTTCTGGTACTGCGGCTATGTCTGCGATGAAACCGGCCCCCGCTACTGCGTTACCGTGCTGCGGGAATCCGCTGTGGACGATCTGGGAGTCACTGCCAGAGTATTTCGCGCCGTTGCGGAATACCTGGGAAAAAGAATGGCGGAGGGGTAAAAAGTCCTTATATTAAGAGCCTGTCCCAAAATAATCTGCACACATCTTGCTCGCATATTTTCAACCGTACATCGTTGGTTTTCCTTGCCGGGCGACAGCCCGCCTGCGAAAAACCGCCTTGTCTGGCTGAAAATCTGACGGTGCAGTCTGCGCACGTCTTATTTCGGGATAGGCTCTAAGGCTTTTTCACTATCTCCTCTAACTTCTGATCTTTCGAAAATCAATCCTGCCTTTTCGTGAGAAATGAAGAGTGAAGAAGTAAAAACCGGCAAGCCTCTTTTGAGACTTTCCGGTTTTGTGTTTAAGGAGCACTGTATAGATGGCCGGCTCAGGGTAACTCTCGCCCCGTCTGTGGGCGGCAATTTCAATCTTCCCGAAAGGATGCGATACCTCTTCACCTTTCACTATTACTTCTTACCTCCAAAAATCGACCCTGGAAATAGTGAAGAAGGAAAATTGAACGTGAAGAAATAAAAATCGAAGTACTTCTGTCGAAGCACGTCGATTTTTGGTAAGAGTGTTCATAACGGATTTACTTAAAACAAGCAATCGGCAGGGGCACGCATTTTCAATTCGCACATTGCAGACGGCGAAGCGGCAGAGCTTGACGGAAGCTCTGAAAGCCGCCGATATTGATATGATGATGCGGGTGAGTTGCATAATCCTTTCTTCATTAGCCCTCACACTTCCTAATTCTACCAACAGTTGAACCTTTCCTCGAATTCGCCGACGAAGTTATACCCTGCCGTTCCATTTGTGCTATACTGATTTTGAAAGGGGCGGTCAACATGGGGAACCAGATTGGCAAAAATATACATTTCTTACGCAAGCAGCAAGGACTGACCCAAGAAGAACTGGCAGACCTGGTGAAGGTGACCTTCCAGGCTGTGTCGAAATGGGAGAATGGGAACTCGCTTCCGGATGTTTCCACTTTGCCGCTGCTGGCCAATGTGCTGCACTGCAGTATCGACCGGCTGATGGGCTACGCGGCGGAGCAGAAACGCATTACGGATTATGAAGACCGCTATAAGGCAGACGGGTATTACTGGGGTGTGCAGCCCTCACAGATGTGCTATGAAGTGATGAAGCTGCGGCCGCCGGTGAGGCCCCTGCGCCTGCTGGACGTAGCCTGCGGGGAAGGGAAAAACGCGGTGTTTTTCGCCCGTAGCGGCTACAGTGTCACGGCTTTCGACGCGGCGCGGCTGGGGCTGGACAAGGCGGAGCGTCTGGCGGAGAAGGCTCGTGTGGAAATCAACTTCTTTCAGGCCGATATGCGCGATTTCCGTTTGGACAGCGAGTTTGACATCGTGTTTTGCTCCGGCTCCCTCCATTATATCCCCCAAGAGCTGCGGCGGGATATTCTGGAGAATTACCAAGGCCATACAGCCGAGTCTGGGCTCCACGCGCTGAATGTCTTTGTTCGCAAGCCTTTTCTCGTCACAGGATCCGACCGGCGGGAGGGCCGCTATAAGTGGGTATCCGGGGAGCTTTTCTCTTATTATGCCGACTGGCTCATTTCTCACTGCGAGGAGAAAATTTTCGACTGCATGAGCGGCGGTTCTCCCCACAGGCACTGTATGGACACCCTGTACGCCGTCAAGCAGACTGACGTGATTTGAATGACAAAAGGAGTAGCATATGAAAAAAATCATTTCCGGCAAGGTAAGAGAAGTCTACGAAGTAGGAGAAGGCCGGCTGGCTATCGTAGCGACTGATAGGATTTCCGCTTTTGACGTTATTTTGGGGTCCGTCATCAAGGATAAAGGAATCGCGCTTACGCAGATATCCAATTTCTGGTTCGACTTTACCCGCCATATCGTGCCGAACCACATTCTCTCAGCAAGCCAGCCCAATGTGCCCGCAGCCTATGAGAAGCGCACAATTCTGGTCAAAAAGCTCAATATGATTCCTTACGAATTCATCGTACGGGGATATATGTTTGGCAGCTTGTGGAAAGAGCACCAGATGTTTGGCAATTATCACGGAAAGAAGTATCAGCTGGCGGAAAAGCTGACGGAGCCTGTCTTGACTCCCCAAGCAAAGAACGGCGCGGGGCACGATGAAAACATATCCATGGAAAGACTGCGGCAGGAGCTAGGGTTGGAGGAGGCGGAAAAGATCCGTAACATCTGTATGATGCTCTACAAAACCTGTGCGGCGCACGCTTTACAAAAGGGAATTCTCCTTGCGGATACGAAGTTTGAATTTGGGTATGACAGTAACGGTACGCTCACCTTGGCAGATGAAATCTTTACCCCGGACTCCAGCCGGTTTTGGGCAGTGGAGGAGTATCGAACCGGTGTTTCGCCGAAGTGCTTCGATAAACAGTTTGTGCGTGACTGGCTTATAGACCATGGGCTGGATGGCGCAGAACCCGGGCCGGAGCTGCCGGAAGAAGTCGTTTTGGCAACGGAAGAGCTTTACAAGGAGTGTTTCCGGCGGCTTACGGGGAAGCTGGAATACTAACTGGGGTTTGTGCTTGCCAAAAATCTTTGCAGGCAAATAATTTGTCTTGCATAAAGCGAAAGCAGGACAGGACGGCGAGACTTTCGTTCTTGCTTAACGTGAAGAGGTGTTAGAACTCGGTGTGTTTCACGGCAACTATCCGCGAAAAAAGAGAAGTCCTCAAAGCTGTACGCTTTGAGGACTTCTCTTTTTGGCCCTAATGTGCTAAAAGGCGCCGCTAAAACGCGGGCAAAAAGGTACGCGCACCCACAAACATAGGTGCGCGTGCTGGCGCAGCGTCACGCTGCTGTGTCACCACTGCAATTCAGATATCTGAAACTGGTTTCAAGTCAAGAATATTGAACTCATGCGGCTTTGGGGAGCTTGTTCCACCGTGTGCTGCAAAGAAGATGCCCTTGCCCGCAAAAAATTGGTCGCGCCGTCGGAGCGTTGTGAACGCATTTATAAGTGAACAGCGGAGACAAGCGTGATTTTTTGCGGAGAGGGAGAAGCTGTCCGGTGGACAGCGTTCTGACCCGGCCGAGCCGATAGGCGAGAGGTAGCAGCCCGAAAAGCGAAGCCGCGGATTTCAAAATGAAAGCCGCAGCGAGCCACCAGGGCTCGCTGCGGCTTGGCGCCGGTATCACAAAGCAGCCTCGTGCCGCTCGGCTGCTTTGCCGGAGTTTACGCATAGCGGAAACTCCTATCCGTTCACAACAGACAAGGGACAGGGCTTGAACAAGGACTTCACGGCGTTCGCCCTTGATGGCTTGCCGCTCTGCCCTAAAAACACGTCACTGGCGCATTTTCTAAACGGTCAGGTCTCGCCTGTCGGCTCGGTCAATTCGCGGCAGCGTCCCGGTGGGACGCTGATGCGAACCGACCGAACCGGCAGGTGAGACTCGGTGGAGAGGTTCCAGCTCGCTGGCGACCCGCATAAAACCTAATTTTTCTGCCACATTACCACGGAACCCCTCAGCCACGGCTTCGCCGTGACAGCTCCCCTTTCAGGGGAGCCAAGGGTGCTATATATATTCCAATTTATTTATCAGTTTCATTTGGCTTTCGACTGCGGAGCAATTGTCGGGTTCTCAAAATTTCAAAGTTTTTCTCACAAATTTAAAATATCTTTTTCACGGAGCCTGTGCTACACTAACAACAATCCCTTGGAAAGGACAGGATATCACATGGATTACCTGAAAAAAGAAGCTTTTGCACCGGATTTCCGGAACATTGTCAAAACGGCAAACAATCAGTGGGTAGACCGGATCCCCCTCTATGAGCATGGGATCGGCGACGGCATTATGCAAGAAATTGCCGGGATACGGCCCCAGGAAAAAATGTGGCGGGGCAGCCTGAAGGAGCAGGAAGAAGGCTGCCGGGAATTTTGGGAGTTCTGGCGGGGCATGGGCTATGACACCGCCTCCATGGAATTCCAGATCACCGGGATCCTCATTGGCGGAGGAGCCCTGGGCGCCCACAAGGAGGGCTGCATCAAAACCAGGGAGGATTTTGAAAAATATCCCTGGGAAGAGCTGCCCGTTCGCTTTTTCGAGACCTACCGGTCCCTGATGGAGCTGTTTGAAAAAACAAGGCCCCAGGGCATGAAGGCTATCGGCGGCGTGGGAAACGGCATTTTTGAATGTGTACAGGACCTGGTGGGGTATATGGATCTGTGCTATATCAAAGCAGACGACGAGGAACTTTATGAGGATCTTTTCAAAAAAATGGGCGAGATCCATTTTCAGATCTGGAATACCTTCCTGGAAAAATATGCGGACGCCTTTTGCCTGATGCGCTTCGGCGACGACCTGGGCTTTAATTCCTCCACGCTGATCTCCCACGAGGACATTCGCAACCTGGTGCTGCCGGGCTATCGAAGAATTGTGGATCGTGTGCATCAGGCCGGGAAGCCCTTTTTGCTTCACTCCTGCGGCAATTTGTTTGAGATCTTTGACGAGCTCATCACCGCTACCGGCATTGACGCGAAGCACTCCAACGAGGATCAGATCGGCCATTTTTCCCTGTGGGTGGAGCGCTATGGAGATCGGATCGCCAATTTCGGCGGCATCGATACCGATGTGGTCTGCCGGGCCTCGAAGGAAGAGATTCGGGACTATGTGCTGGACTGCCTGGAAAAGGTAAAGGGCCATGGCGGCATTGCCTTCGGCTCCGGCAATTCCATTCCAGACTACGTTTCCGTAGACGGCTATATGACCATGGTGGACACCGTGCGCACCTGGCGCGGAGAATAGGAGAAAAGCTTTATGAAACAGGAAATGACCTCCCGGGAAAGAATGCGGTGCGCTCTCACCGGAGGAATCCCCGACAGAGTCCCCGCCGCCCCCGATATTTCCACCATGGTGCCCTGTAAGCTGAGCGGACATACCTTTACCGATGTTTTACTGCGGAACAAGCCGCCCCTTTGGAAGGCTTACTTACAGGCGATCCGCCATTTTGGCATGGACGGCTGGTTCACCTATGGCGAACTGGACTTCAAAATGAAAAAGCAGTACACGGAAACCACACGGGAATATCGCGACGGGCAGGGGCTGCTCCATGTGCAGCACTGCTTTGACACGCCCGCCGGGACACTGACCAGAACTTATCGGTATTTTGACGATGACTGCTGCGTGCCCACAGAAAAGCTCATTAAGAATTTCAAAGAGGATTTTCCAAAATTCAAGTACCTGTTCCCCGAGATCACCGGCTATGATGACTCTCTCCTGCGGCAGCAGGAAAAAGAACTGGGCGAGCAGGGGATCATGGCCGTAGGAATTTACCCGCCTGGCATGCACATGTTTTGCGATTTCTTTGATGGCGGCCTGGAAAATGTGATCTATGCCTATTACGATGAGCCGGAGCTCTTTCAGGAGCTCAACGAGCTTTACGCCGCCCACGTGCTGCGGCAGGCGGAAATGATCTTAGACGCGAAGCCGGATTCGATCCTCACCGGCGGCAGCGGCTCCATTACCATGCAGTCTCCGGAGATTTGGGAGGAGCTGGCCCTGCCTACCCTGCGCAAGATCGTCTCCATGGCCTCTCAGGCCGGGGTGATCTCCGGCGTTCATTCCTGCGGAAAGGAGCGCCACCTGGTTCGGGTCATGGCGGAAACCTCAGAATTGAATTATGTAAACCCACTGGAGATCTCTCCCGGAGGCGACTGCGACTTGGCAGAACTCAAAGCCTCCCATGGCTCTCAGATCGCTTTCATGGGAAACCTGCAAACCACAGGCGTTATGCTGATGGGAGATGTGAAAAAAGTGCGGCGGGAAAGCCTCCGGGCTATCCGGGACGCGGGTCAAAACGGCGGCTTTGTGCTTTCCACCGGCGACCAGGTACCAAGGGACACACCGGAAGAAAACATTTTCGAAATGGTGAACGTTGTGCGGGAATTCGGACAATACCCCCTGAACCTGGACAAAATCGAGGAAGAACTGAAGCGCTTGGAAAATTAGGAATTATCAATGAAAGATCAAAAACAGGGTTCGGTAAATTGGGATTTAACGGTTATCCACTCACCTCCCGCCTGTCATCCTGAGCAGAAAGCAAGGAAACCTTGCTTTCTCGGCGAAGGATCTCGTCCTTAACCTTTTACCAAGAATTAAGGGCGAGATTCTTCGCCTGCGGCTCAGAATGACAGTAGAGGGAACTATGTACTAAACTACAATTTGTCATCTTATCTTCCGGTCGGGTCAGAAACCAAACTTCCGCACTAAGCGGGGACACAAGTGGCCGCGGCGCCTCGCCGCAAACTATAATTTAGCGCTCAGTTTGCGGTCGGGCCAGAAACCATTCTTCTGTACCAAGCAGGGACACAGGTGCCAGCGGCACCCACCGCTGAACTATCATTTACCGCACAGCTTCCTCGCCTTTAATTGCTCATTGCTTATTGCTCACTGCTCATTCCTCATTATAAACGAAATTCCCACCGAAAAAGCCGCTCACGGGCCATGAATTTTGGCCCGTGAGCGGCTTTCAAAATGCGAAGCCGCGCTTTTCTTCGGCTTTCCGATATGGAATCCGTTTTGTGTATCAGCCCACCGCTTTATCGTATTCCAGCTTGGAAGCAATGTAGCCCTGCACCTGATCCTTAGGGATCTCCAGGGCCGCGGCCAGCTCGCCAAACAGCAGATCCTCCGCGCGCTTCAGGAATCTTTCGTCCACTGTGCCGAACTTTCGCTTCTGCTCCTGAAACGATTGCTTTTTTGCGTAAATCGACATAGTGAGCTCCACCAGCGACCCACAATCGTGGCTGCGCAGGATCGCTTCATAATGCTCCGTAAGCTCCCGGGAAACCCGACTGTGATACATTTCCACACGCACCTTGGGAATACCCGCGATAAGCCGCTCCGCTTCCTCCCTGGAGATGATGGGGCGAATGAACACCTTATCGGAATCCACCGGCACGGAGATCACACAGTCCTCATATAAAGGGCGCAGGGTATAATAGAGCCGTTTTTCTCCCGTGCTGGGAAAATTCTGCTCCCGAATTTCCTCTACCTTACACACACCTGTGCTGCCGTACAGAACCAGCTCACCTACCTGATACATGAAAATGACCTTTTTCCTTTCCCGCAAAGAGGGCCTAAGAACTTTTTATATATTTCAGTATAACATATCTTTTTTGAAATGTAAGAAAATTTTCCAAAGCGATCTGTTATTTTTTCCTCATATGCCGGGGCTTTACCGCTTTTCTGATATGAAGCAGCCGCGCGATAGTTTCTCCCTTGGGCAGCATGGCCACATCGTCATAGGTAACGGCCCGGCAAAGCACCACACTCACGGCATAGACGATAATGGCAAGTAAAATGGCGGGCAGTACCGCTGCCCGGGAAGGCAGAAAGAAACACATGCCCCAATATGCCGCATAAGAAACCGCACCCATGATGGCGGCGGAAAAAATGAGAGGCAGGGCGGTTTTTATGATGCTGTCCAAATTGGGCTGAGCACGGCGGATCGCAAGGAAATTCAGCACCATGATCAGGCAATAGGACACCACCGTGCTGATAGCCGAACCCATTGCGTTTATCTGCGGCATACCGGTAAGCACATAAGAAATGGCAATTTTTACTACACCGCCGATCGCCATATTGATCACCGGCAGAGTGGGCCTGCCAAAGGACTGCAAAATGGCGTTTGTCACATACAGGGTGCTGTTAAAGGCAATGGCCACGCTGAGCATGCTAAGCAGCGGCGCAGTGCCTGCCGCCGCGCTGGGCGAGCCAGCCAAAAGCAACCCGCAAATGGGCTCCGCGAACAAACACATTCCCACCGAAGCGGGAATAGAAATCAGAAGCGTTACCCGCAAAGAAGTAGAGGAAATGCGATCCGAGGTTTCCACGTCCCCGGAGGCCACTGCCCCGGAAAGCACCGGTAAAAGGCTTGTGGAAATGGGGATCACGAACGCGCCGGGCAGGTCGTAAAATTTCCTGGCATGGCCTAAAAGGGCCTGCATATCCTTTGCCTGAAGTTCCGTAAAGCCTGCGGTATACTGAAGCTGATTCATCATCACGCCCCCGTCCACCAGATCCAATAGGCTTAAAAAGCAGGAGCCGATGGTAATGGGAACAGCAAATTTCAACAGGGTAGTCAAAAGCTCCTTCCGGCTGGCAGAGGCAGGGTCTCCCTCCCCTTGTGCCCGATCCTTCCGCTTTTGGTTCAGCGTATAGAAGGCCAGGTAGACCGTGCCAAGAAGGGCACTGACCGAAACGCCCACAATGGCCCCCACAGCAGCCCATTCGCTGGAATCGTACCGCTGAAGGATATACACCGCCAGCCCCACGCCCACAGCCACCTTCGTGATGGCCTCAATGGTTTGGGAAACCGCGGTGGGCACCATGTTGGAGCGCCCCTGGAAATACCCCCGCAGGGCGGACATGACGGAAATGAAAAACACTGTGGGAGAAAGGGCCATTATGGCATACAGAGCGTCCGGATTCCCGTAAAACCGCGCGATTTGCCGGGAACCAAAAAACATGAGAAGGCAGCCTGCGATGCCAATGAAAAAAAACAGCCAAAAGGCCACGGAAAACACGCGATCCGCTTCCTTTTTCCTGCCCTGAGAATAAGCTGTGCCCACCATGCGGGAAACAGCGATGGGAAGCCCGGCGGTGGAGAGCATCAAAAATACGGCAAACACATCATAGGCCGTATAAAAATAGGACATGCCCTCCGTATCGATCAGGTTCGCCAAGGGAATGGAGAACAGAAGGCCCAATATTTTTACGATCAGGGTGGAGGCGGTCAAAATTGCCGCCCCTTTCATAAAGCTCTGCTTTTTCTCCTGCGCCATACGCTCTCCCAATGCCGAAAATTTCATCTGTGAATACAATAGAAGCTACAGAAAATACTAATGTAAGTATACCCCAAAGGCGGGCAAAGGTCAACGCCGCCCTTTGCTTTTTCTGAAAATTGCAAAAATCTCCCGAAAGCGGCAAAACACACCGCTTTCGGGAGACCGGCCTATTGCTTTTCTATCGTCTCATATCCATTTTGAAATATCCGTCACAAAGGCATATGGTTCGGCAGACATTTTCAAAAGCGCCGCGGCCAGCAGAGCCCTGGTATCCACCAGATACGCATTGGCGGCCAGCAGCTTTCCCCGGTGGAGATCGGGCTCCTCCAGAATTTCTTCGATCCGCTGGAATTCCGAGCCCCAGCCGAAATCATCGCTGGCCGTGTACCGTTTCCTTTGTCCGTTTACCAGATATTCCGTCTCGCCGCACGCCTGGAGACAGGGCGGCTTTACGATGGTTTCGATGCTGGAAAAAATTCAATGGGCACACAAAACGCCCTTGAGAGCGGCAGAGCTTTTCCCTATTTCAACCGCTTTTCCATTTCCGGGAAATAGGCCTGAAAAGCCGAGGGCAGGCTGAGCTCCTGAGAAAGCTCCCGGGCGTCCGCCCAGTGGAACGCGGGGGCGGGCTCCGCTGTTTCAAAGGCCCAGCCGGTCATGCGCCACTCCACATGGGTGAAGATATGCTTTGCCGCCGGAAGCTGCTCCGGCTTTCCGGCGGGCTTCAGACCCCAATCCTTTAGGACAGCCTCCGCCTCTTTCGCAGAAAGCGTTCCCTGTACTCCCGGCAGTTCCCACAGGCCTGCCAAAAGGCCCTTTTCCGGGCGGCGGTTCAGAGCAAGCCTTCCCCAGCAGGTCAAAAGAAACACCGTGCGTTTCTCCGCTTTTCTGGGCTTTTTCGGCGCTTTTACCGGAAGCTCCCCCTGGATTCCGGCCCGGTGAGCCAGGCAGATGGCTTCCAGGGGGCAGTTCCCGCATTTCGGCGCGCCGTTGGGAAGGCAGACCATGGCCCCCAGTTCCATCAGGGATTGATTGAAATCCCCGGCCCTTCCTTTGGGAATGATCCCGGTAATCTCCGTCTCTACCCGCTTTTTCACTTTTGCGTCCAGAATATCCTCCCGGCGGGCCAGCAGGCGGGAAACCACCCGCAGCACGTTGCCGTCCACGGCGGGAACGGGAATGCCGAAGGCAATGGAGGCAATAGCCCCGGCGGTATAGTCTCCCACGCCGGGCAGAGAGCGCAGGGCCTGAAAATCGGCGGGCACCTCCCCGCCGAACCGCTCCATCACCTGCTGGGCGCCCTTTTGCAGATTCCGCACCCGGTTGTAGTAGCCCAGACCTTCCCAAAGCTTCAGGAGCTGCTCCTCCGGAGCCTCCGCCACCGCCTTTACCGTGGGAAGCCGCTCCAAAAACCGCTCATAGTAGGGCTTTACGGCCTCCACCCTGGTCTGCTGCAGCATGATCTCCGACACCCACACCCGGTAAGGAGCGGGGTCCTCCCGCCAGGGCAGCACCCTGGCGCAGCCATCGTACCAGCGCAGTAAAAGAGCCGGTATTTTTTCCAATATTTGTCTTTCTTCCACAGCTTGAGCTTCCACGAAAATCAGCTCCAAATCAGTAAATTGTAGTTTAGCGAACTAGTCGTTAGTCATTAGAGAAGGACGAGTCCCCTTTATTGTCATTCTGAGGAACGCAGAAAGCTATAGCTTTCTTGACGAAGAATCTCGTCTTTCATTCCGGAAAAAGGGCAAAGGGCGAGATTTTTCACTTCGTTCAGAATGACAGGTGAGAAGTGAGCACCTCGCCGTCGGTCGGGTCGAAAACCAGCCTCCTACACCAAGCGGCTTCACGAGTGGCTGCAGCGGCACGCTGCAAATTCCAATTTACCAAACTCTGCTTTGCCCTTCTTTGCTCACTTCTCATTGCTCATTATTATACACCATATCCCGTACCTGTCAAAGCTCCAGCCATTTTTTCAGTTCCTCGTAAAGCTCTACCGCCTTGAACTTCACCTTGTATTTCTGCGGGTTCTTCACCAGCTCCCGCTGGCTTTCCGGCAGGAGGGAAAGGGCGTCCTCCGGCTTTTCCTCCGCGGCGGGCAGGCAAAGGGCCGGGAACACCACGCACCACCAGTTTTTTCCCTTGCCCTCCCCGATGGTCACCAGCAGGGTTCTGTATTTTCCCGCGGGAAGGCTGAAGGCATCATATTCCCGGGTGGGGAAATACTGATCCGTTACCTGCACCCGGGCGGTTTCCAAAGCTCCGTTTTGCCGCAGCGCCTCATTTGCCGCTTCCCGAAGCGCCTCCAGGTGGACGCACAGCGCGGCGTTGGCCTCCTCCATGGTTTCCGCGCCCCGGATCCATGGCTCCGCCTTTTTGAGCACGGCGTCCCGCACCTTCAGCTTTATCGCCTGATCCCGCTCAGAATCCGAATTGGCGATCACATGGAGGCGCACCACATGCTGCGGCAGCTCCTCGCTGGAAGCCGCGAAGGGAAGCAGCGATGCCAGCGCGGCCAGCAGAAAGCCGCAGACTATGGCCCGTAAAACTGTTCTTTTTTTCTCTTCCGCCGTACAAGGTTTCATATGTACCCCGTCCTTTCGCCAAGAGTATGGGACGGCTTTTCGGGAAATATACAGTTGACAAAGGGAGTATAATACTAGATGCTGGATACTAGATGTTAGATACTGGATAAGGGCAAGGGCCTTTATCTTTTTGGGGGAGCTTTTATGCTGGAGGTTTTTCTGGATTCGGTTTTTGACACGCTGAAGGCCTTGCCCTTTCTTTTCGGGGCCTATTTACTGCTGGAACTTTTGGAGCACCGGGCAAGCGGCAAGCTGGTTTCCGCTTTGCGGGGGCCCTTTGGGCCAGTGGGTGGGGCTGTATTGGGGTGTGTGCCGCAATGCGGCTTTTCCGTGGCGGCGGCCAATTTTTACGCTGGGCGGTTGATCTCTCCCGGCACGCTGCTGGCGGTATTCCTTGCCACCAGCGATGAAGCCGTTCCCATTCTGCTTTCCCACCCCGGCGCTATGCCGGATCTTCTGCGGCTTTTGGGGATAAAGCTTCTTGCCGCCACCCTGTTCGGCCTGCTGACGGACCTTGTCTGCCACCGCTTTCTGAAGCTTTTTCAGGAGCCCCCTTTTCACGAGCTCTGCGAGGAATGCGGCTGCGAGGAAAGGGGCGTTTTCTGGGCGGCCCTGCACCACACCGGGAAGGTGATCCTGCTTCTGTTCCTCATCAATCTGGCTCTCAGCTACGCGATCTATTTTATCGGGGAAGAAGCCCTTTCCCGGTTTCTGCTTTCCGGCAGCATTTTACAGCCCTTTTTAGCAGCTCTGCTGGGCTTTATCCCAAACTGCGCCGCCTCCGTGCTTTTGACGGAGCTGTATCTTGCGGGGTCCCTTTCCTTCGGCTCCGCCATGGCCGGGCTGTGCACCGGCGCGGGGCTGGGACTAATTGTGCTGTTTCAGGCAAACCGCCGCCTCAAAGAAAATCTCACGCTGGCGGGGGCGCTGTACGCGGCGGCTGTCTTTACGGGGCTTCTCTGTGATCTTCTGTTCGCCCGTTTAAGTTGAAAAAAAGTTGATAGCCTCCGCCTATTCTATTCCATAGAAAAAAAGGGGGGATCTCCATGGCTTATAAGCTTTTGGTGGTGGACGATGAACAGGATATCGCCTTTATGCTTCGGGACTTATTTACCCTGAAGGGCTATGAGGTAGTTACCGCCTTAAACGCCCGGGAGGCCCTGGGGCTGTGTACCGGAGGGCCTGATCTGATCCTGTTGGACGTGAACATGCCGGACATGGACGGCTTTTCCCTTTGCAGGCAGATCCGGGATTTTGTGCCCTGCCCTATTCTCTTTCTGACCGCCAGGATCGAAGACGCCGACAAGGTGATGGGCTTTGCCGCCGGAGGCGACGATTACATTTTGAAGCCCTTTTCCAGCGAGGAACTGCTGGCCCGGGTCACAGCTCATCTGCGCCGGGAGGAACGGCGCAGGGAAGAAAGCCGTGTGAAATTCTCTGAGGGCATGGTCATCGATTACAGCCAGCGCTGCCTGTTTCAAAACGGAGAGCCGGTCAGGCTGGCAAAAAAGGAATTTGATATCATCGAGCTTTTATCCATGCACCCCACCCAGGTGTTTGACCGGGAGCATATTTACGAATCGGTGTGGGATTGGGACAGCGAGGGCGACAGCGCCGTGGTGGCGGAGCACATTCGCCGCATTCGGGCAAAGCTGACCGCCGCGGGCTGCGGCGACCGGATCGAAACCATCTGGGGCGTGGGTTATAAATGGAAGGCGTAATAAAGCCTTCTCCTTTGATAAAGCGGGTGTTTTTGTGATAAGAAAAAAGGAAGCGGGAAGAAAACGGCGCTGGCGGGACAAGGTTTCTCTGCGGGGCGCTTTGATCCTCACCACCCTTGTCTGCCTCATCGGCGGGGGCTCTGCCTGCCTTGCGGAGCTTTCTCTTCTGAACCAGCTGAACAACAACATTTACGACACCTATGTACATGTCTATCTCCCCGAGAGAAAGGAACAGTATTTTTACGTGGAAAACGGGGCGTTTGTTCGCCTGGAAAAAGATCTGCCCCAGTATTACGAGGACCCCGAAACGGGAGAGCGGTATTCTTTGGAGAACACCAGCCCCTCGCAATTTATCCCCAATGACTTTCTGCGCTTTTTCTGGCTGAATAACGGCCTTATTGAACTTTTGGCCTGCTTTCTCACTGCCGGGCTCTTCTTTTTGCTGGACGCCGCCTGGTTTTATCGCTGGAAGCTGAAAAAGCCCTTGTCTGTGTTAAATGAGGCGGCGGAAAAAATCGGAAAAAACGACCTGGATTTCCGGGTCAGGCAAACCAGCGCCGATGAGCTGGGCAGGCTCTGCGGCTCCTTTGAGGCCATGCGCGCTTCTTTAGAGGAAAACAACAGGGCCATGTGGCGGGCAGTGGAGGAACGCAGGCGACTAAACGCCGCCTTTGCCCACGACCTGCGCACGCCCCTCACCGTGCTGCAGGGCTACAGCGACTATCTGCTGGAGGGCCTGCCGACTGAAAAGATAGATCTGAAAAAGGCCGAGGCCACAGTTGTTACCATGAAGCAGAACCTCACCCGGCTTCAGCAGTATGTGGAAAGCATGAACTCCATTCAAAGGCTGGAGGAACTTTCCATAAGCCCCGCCGAAATAAGCTTTTCCACCCTTTGCGGCCAGCTCAGAGAGACTGCGGAGATCCTGCGGGGCAAGGAGGGTTTTTCCCTGACCGCCCAGGGGGAGGGCAGCCTCCTTCTGGATCAGGAGCTCTTCTTCCGGGTGTTTGAAAACCTGATGTCCAACGCCGGGCGCTATGCGAAAGCCAAGGTGGAAATCTCCCTGACAAAGCGGGAAAACACCCTCTCCCTCCGCGTGGCGGACGATGGCCCGGGTTTCCCGCCGGAAGCCTTAAAACGCGGGACAGATCCCTACTACCGAGGGGAAAAAAGCGAAGCGAAGGAACGCACCCCTCACTTCGGCCTGGGCCTTACCATCTGCAAAACACTGTGCGAAAAGCACGGCGGCAGCCTCCTTCTGCAAAACAGGCCCTCTGGCGGGGCCCAGGTCACGGCGGTTTTTCAGCTGGAAAAAGCGCGCCTGCCGTAATTTCCCGGTAACACACGTTGTTCTTTGGGCGCTCCACGGTTATGAATACAGAGTTCTGAAACAAAGGGGCATGTTCTAAAACAATGCCACAAAAAGAAACAAAGCAGCTGTTGCAAATTTACCTTTTTGCAGCGGCTGCTTTGCTTTTAGATGCTGGACGGTGGTGACGCTGCACAGCAAAAAGCCTCCTCGTGTGACTCGGAAGCTTTCGTGTAATAAAGGCAGGGCGGGTACAATAAGGAATGAGCAAGGAAAGACACAGGCAAAACAATAAATGGTAATGCGGTAAATGATAGTTTAGCGAACTAGTCGTTAGTTGTTAGTTATTAGTAGTTAGAAAAGAGCAAGCTCTCTCCTTTGTCATCCTGAGCGAAGCGAAGGATCTCGTCCTTAATTCCAGAAATTGGCAAAGGGCGAGATTCTTCACTTCGTTCAGAATGACAGGTGGGAAGTGAACACCTCGCCATTGGTCGGGTCAGAAACCGATTTCCCGCACCAAGCACCTTCACGAGTGCCTGCGGCGGCACAAGTGTTGTAACCAACGCTGATAAATTCCAATTTACCGAAACTATGTCCTTGATCTTAATAATTGCTCATTCCTAATTGCTCATTGTAATCCGCTGTGCTGTTCGGCAAAACCCGAAAAAATGATAGCGGAACATGAAATACTGTACCTTGGCGCGAGATGGCAATTCCTTTATAATTTTGTCAGAAAGAGTAAAAAAAGTAATGGAAGTGACAAAAATGGAGCTTCTCGTTTTGGGATCAGGAGCAGGAGAAAGCTATCCCGGCTCATGGTGCACCTGTCAAAACTGCACCTACGCCAGGGCTCACGGCGGAAAAAATCTTCGGGGCGGCAGCTCTCTGCTGATCGACCAGGAGCTTTTGATCGACCTGCCGGGAAGCGCCTTGCAGAACGCCTCCCGTTTCGGCGTTTCCCTTTCTGGCGTCCGCGCGCTGCTGGTCACCCACCCCCATACGGACCACTTTTCCCCCAATCATTTATGGGAAAGAAATTATCCTGAGGAGTTTCAGCAGTTTACAGAGGCCCAGCTTACGGCCAAACACGGCGCGCCCTGCGTTACGCCCCTGCCATGCCTGGAGCTTTACGGCACCTCCTTTGTGGAGGAGGCCATCAATGCGGCCGGAGACCTGACCCTTCCCCGGAAGAGCTATCACTTTACGTATCATCAAATTCGCGGGGGAGACCGCTTTGAGACCTGCGGCTGCTCCATCACGGCACTCAGCGCCAGGCATGACCGCCCCGGCTATACTGTCAACTATATTGTGGAGAAGGACGGCGTTTCCCTTTTGTACGCCTCCGATACCGGCAGCTATGAGGAAGACGTATACCGGGAGCTTCAAAAGCACCGCTTTCACTGCGTTTTTGTGGAAGCCACCATGGGAAACACCCCTGCCCCGGAGCTCTGCGGCCATATGAACCTGGAAAAGGCGGAGCGTTTTCTCACCCGGCTGAAGGAGCTGGGAAGCCTTGCGGCCCATTGTGGAAAACGCCATAAAGCACGGGCTGCGGCCGGAAGCGCCGCTCCATATCGAGATCCGCATTCAGGCGGCGGAGGCTGGGTTTATGGTCACTGTCAGCAATGACGGGCGGCCTATTCCTCCAGACAGGCTGAAGGAACTGAACGACAGCTTTATCCGCCCCGCGCCGCCGAGTACAACCGGACACATTGGCCTCCAAAATTTAGCCCAACGGCTGTATCTGACCTATGGAACGAGAGCGGCCCTGCGCATCGCCGTAAAAGACGGGCTTACTGTGGCAACTGTGTGTATTCCCTACGAGGAGCAGTGAGGAAACTATGAACATTTTAGTGGTAGACGATGAATTTTACACCTGCGAATTGCTGGCGGAAAAAATACGGTCCTTTGGGCTTCGAGAGATAGAAGCGGTGCTGTGCGCCGGTTCCGGAAAGGAGGCGCTGCGTATTTTGGAGAAAACAGACTGCCAGCTTCTCATTACGGATATCTGCATGTCCCCCATGGACGGGCTGGAGTTGATTTCAAAAGCAAAGGAAATACAGCCGGAGCTGATCTGCGTTCTGCTTTCCGCCTTTGATGAGTTCGCCTACGCCCAGCGCAGGATCCAGCTGCGTATTCGGGACTACTGGCTGAAGCCTGTCAATGAGGAAGAAATGCGGGCTTCCCTGCTGGAGATCATCCAGGAATATCAGTCTGACCAGCATCAATCGCGAGCCCTTTTGGATACGATCATTTCCGGAGCGGTGCTTTCCGGGGATAAGACTCTGGAGGAAATTTTTCAGGGCACGCCGGGCTATCCGGGAAACGGCGGCTATTTCATGGTCTGGGAGGAAAGCGCCTTTCAGGAGCTTACGGCCCCTGGGTTTTGGGTCTACAGGCGCTTAAACGGGCAGTCCCTGTTCGCCTGTCCCGCCGCGCGGCCTTCCCCTGAGGACAAAAACGGACTTCTCCGGCTGGCGGATCAGCTGGGGAAGCCCTGCGGCGTCAGCCTGGCCGGCGGCAATGCGGCGGAGCTTGCCCGGCAGGCAAAATACGCTCTTTCCCTTCAGTGGGTTTGGGAGGAAAAGAAAACTGTTTTTTACGAGGCGCCGGAGCATTGCGCCGAAGCGCTGAGCCTTGTGGTCAGAGAAACCCTTACGCAGGCCATGACTGTAACCGAGTCAAATATCGACCAGCTTCTCGCCGATATCGCGGCGCGGCATGGAACCCTGGAAGAGTTCGCGTTTGCCGTATCTATGGATCGCGTCCGGCAGGGCCTTCTGAAGGACCTTGCCGGGCTTACCGGCAAGCCGTTGCAAGGGTATTCGCGCCCCCACCGGAAACAGGGCTGGCAAAGCTCTATCAAGGCCTTGCTCAAAGAGCTGATCGCCGCAAAAAGCCGGGCGGCAGGCAGCCGAAAAAGAGACCCCATTCAGTGGAGCGTCTCCTATATCGAAAGCCATTACGGCGACGCCGACCTGGACATGACGCTGCTGGCGGACAAGCTTGGCCTCAGCTATCAGTACTACAGCGAGCTTTTTCACAGGCAGATGGGGATCACTTTTTCCGAATATATTCTGGATTTCAGAATGAAGGAGGCCTGCCGCCTTCTTTTGCAGGGAGAGCTTGTGTCTGAGATCGCCAAAAAGACGGGCTACAGCCACGCCCACAGCTTCACCCGGGCCTTTAAGCGAATGTACGGAATATCGCCCGGCGCGTTTCGAGAGATGAAGGAATGAGAGCCTGCTTTCCCAAAAAGGAAAGCAGGCTCTCGAATTCTTCCGGCAGCTTCTTTTTAAAGCACTGTTCCACCGGAGATGCTTTTCCGCGAAAACAGGCTGAATATTGCGGCAATCCCCACCGGGACACAGCTGATCCATAGCAGTGTTAAAAATACGCCGTTCCAGCCGAAATGATCCGCCAAAGCTCCCAATCCATAGGAGCTGAGGGCGCTGCCAATGTAACAGCAGCCATTGAGAAGACCCGCCAGCAGACCGGAATCTATCTGTTCCCGCAGGTAGAGGGGCGCCATACTGGTGATCACATTGTTCACAGCGTGCATAAACAGCGAGGTGCAGCCAAAGGCCGCCAGCACAACGGCCCACAGGCCGGTATCCACAAACAGCAGCACCAGTCCCATGCACAGGGCGGTCAGCAGAAACCACACCCCGGAAAGGAACACCAGGGAGGATATCTTTTTTTGCAGCGCGGTATTGCAGATAGCGCCCAGCAGCCCCAGCAGGGGCAGAAGCAGCGTTAAAAAAATGGAAAGGCTTTCCGGCAAACCAAATTTTTCCTTCAGAATAGAGGGCACCCAGGTGGTAAGGCCGTCCTTTACCAGGTTGTTCGCTACGGCGAACACGCCCAGTGCGATCACGGCCGCCAGCGCGCCGCCGGCGATGCCCCGGGAAGCGGAAGCCGCCGCAGAGGACGGCAAATTGCCGCTTTCCTCCCTCTCCGCCTGAAACACCTTTTCATAGAAAAGGAACCAAACGACCGCGGAAACCAGCATCAGCACTGACGCGGCCAGAAAGGAAAAACGATATCCCCCGGAGATCGCCAACAGGGCGCTGAGCCCGTAAATGAGGAACGTGCCCACAGGCACGGTGGTGCTCATGGCCACAACGGCCTTTGTCAGATCCTTTTTCTGAAGCGTTCGGGAAAGAACAGAGATCAGCGTGGGCCACAGGATCGACTGCACCGCGCCGTTTAAGAGCCACAAATATTTCATCCAGGAAAAGGGAACGCCCAAAAGCACAGCCAGATTCAGCAAGGAGGACACAAGCAGGGCCAGCGGGATCATATACTTCGCGCGGTAGCGCCTGCACAGCAGGCCGTTTATCACCTGCCCCGCGCCGTAGGCGAAGAAAAAGCAGGTGGTCACCAGGCCCGTATCTCCATGGCTAACGCCGAGTTCACGCAGAAATCCCGTAATGTTGGAGCTGTAGCTGTAGCGCCCCAAATAGGCGGAGGTATAGGCAAGCCAGCAGAAAAGGATCGGCGCCCAGACCAGGAGCCCCGCGCCTTTAATCGCGGCTTTTCCCTCCTTCACCGGATCACCCTGCCTTCCCACTCTGCCGGAGCCTCCACCCCCAGCAGGGAGGCAATCGTGGGCGCGATATCCTGAATGGTGAGGCCCTCTACCGCTTTTCCCGCCTCAAAGGGCTTTCCCAGGCAGAAAATGGGGATCGTCATATCCTCCGGCTGCTCTGTGCCGTGGGACCTGCCGTGCCCGCCGTGATCCGCCGTGTAAATCACAGCGTACTCGTCTCCCAATGCTTCGATCAGCTCCCCTGTCATATCGCAGCACTGGTTCAGGGCGGCCAGATATTCCTTCCCCATCCAGCCGTGACCGTGGCCCGCCGCGTCCGGCCAGCCGAGATACAGAAACGCGAAATCGATCTCGCCGTTTTTCAGGGCGGCCTTGGCGCTTTCCGTGCATTCCCGGCAGGCGGCGCCGTACCCGTAAGCCTCTCCGGACACGAACACACTGCGGGACAGGCTTCCCGGGCGGCCCAGGTCCCGCAGCTCCTCCCAGTTATAGAACATGGCGCATTTCTTTCCCTTCGCGGCCAGGCAGTCGAACAGCCCGGCAATGGGCCGTACCTGGGGCACATAGGAGTTGGTGGTGATCCCGTGGCGCTCCGGATCAACGCTGTGGAACAGAGACATATGGCAGGGCAGCGTGACCGAGGGCATCACTGTGCGGGAATTCATGCAATAGGTTCCGTGTTCCCGCAAATAGCGCACGGCAGGGTGCCCCTCCGCCGCGTCGGGCCGCATACCGTCACTTAGAATCAACAATACCTTCATTCAAATCACCCTTTCTTGTTATCACACGGCACTGGTTGGCCGCGTATATCTCCTTCATGCTTTCTGACAGAGCGGAATCGCTGAGATAAATGTGCTTTGGCGTCATGTCGCAGATCTTGTACAGGGCGTTTTTTTCATATTTGCTGCTGTCCGCCAGCACAATAGCCTGGTCGCTGTGCTTCACCAGCTTCCTTTGCAGCTCCAGAATTTCCGGGCAATAATCGCACACGCCGTTTTTCAGAGACACCGCGGAGGGAAACAGGAAGGATTTTTGCAAATGCACGTTTTCCAGCATTTCAGAGGCAAAAGCTCCGCAGAACACCCGCTCCTCCCTGCTGTAGCTGCCGCCGCAAAGAAGCACTTGAAAGTCCCGGCCCCTCCGCACCCGTTCAAAAACGTCCATGGAATAGGTCACGATCGTAAGGCGCCGAAACCGCTCCGTCAGCGCTTCCGCAAATTCAATAGCTGTGGTGCCCGCGTCAACACCGATGATATCGTGCTCCCGCACAAGACCCAGGGCCAGGGCCGCAAGCTCCCGCTTTTCCGGTCTGCGCTCCTCCGCCCGGCTGTCAAAATCGTGAAACGGCTGAGCGCTGCCTCTGGATACCGCCCCGCCGTGCACACGAAGGAGTCTGTCACACTGCTCCAAATACAGGAGATCCTTTCGGATCGTCTCTGCGGACACGTCAAACAGCTCCAGCAGCCTTGCCACCGTTACCGCCGACTCCTTTTCCACCAGAGCCGCGATCCTTTCCCTTCGCTGGCTGGTAAGCAATACACTCTCCCCTTCCCGCAATGCGCCCGGCTTTTTTCTTCAAGGCCGGCACGCAATATTGCAAATTCCAACTTTTCACAAGTTTTTACAATATTATACCACTTTATCCTTGCTTGTCAACAGATTTCCGCAGGAGTAAAGCAGGAAAAAGTACAAAATTTTCCCAAAATCTGTTCTTGACAACCCGCCCAACGGGTGCTATAATAGTCAAGCACTCAAAAGTGGGTGTTTGCGGATCAGCTTAGTTGTCCGTCTCGGGGGTTCCACCCGTGTAAAAATGTGGGACATATGTGCAGGTGTGGCGGAATTGGCAGACGCGTATGGTTCAGGTCCATATGAGCGCAAGTTCATGCAGGTTCAAGTCCTGTCACCTGCACCAGAGTGAATGAGTCCCGCTTTTCGAACCATTTTATCGAAAAGCGGGACTTGTCATATTCGGAAAGCCTTGATATATGGGACTTTCCGCTTTTTCATATTAGAGTATGGCTTTTCCAAAACTCCTAAAACGCAAAACTAATATTTCTATGCAAAGCAGCTACTTAGACACTACTTCTCGATAAAATAGATTTATAAATATTCTCAAAATTATAGACATATTGTTGCCCAAGTACAGCGACTATGGTATAATTTAAAAATAAAAACCATTTGGCAAAACTGGTATCCAGTATAAAGTATTGTGTTGGGAGAGGACTTGAATGGGGTACAGATTAAATGGAGTTAGCATACCGATAGGCGGAATCTCATGGGAAAAATGTGTTACGGAAAAGGATCGGATTCAATATCTGTTTTTCTATTTAGAGTCTAAACGAATTTTGACTAACCCAATGTCAATGGAAGTTGTAGACGATTGCATCAATTCTGTGTTAGAGATAAAATCCGTATTAGTAGAAGCAACAAAAGATATTCCATTTTCTGAGAATAATCTCAACAGCATTCGGCAAATGATTAGTGGATGTAATGATTTCCTTAATAATATTAATGAAACAGATTATCCTCATCTCATATATAAAAATAAAGATAGATGGGGAGATTTAAGATTTGACACAGCAATGAAAACTTTCCGTGAGTCTTTTAGACAACCTATTAAAGAAATAGAAAAGCAAACAGGGATAACCTTCAAGGGACACATTTCAGATGTGTGGTAAATAAGTGATTTATCGCTAAAGTTAATTCTGCCTTTTCGATAGTACCTATACTGTTCCGCTACTACATAATACAAAAAGAGACCCCTTCAGGGTCTCTTTTTGTATTACTATACGGCTTTCACAGGATTTGAACCTGAGAAGGGTGAGCGCGTCCCACCGGGACGCGCTCACCCTATCGGCGGTCTTCCCCTATTCAGGGGAGGCAAGGGTGCTGCTGGTCATTAGTCCGCCCAATTCCAATTTATCTGCCTGGCTGTGGTCGGGTTGAAAACCAAGCTTTCGCATCAAGCAGCTTCACGAGTGCCAGCGGTGCAACCGCCGTTTTATTTCAAATTATTCCGATATACGGAAGGGGTCATTCCATAGGCGCCCTTAAATACGGTGGCATAGTACGAGGAATTGGCGAAGCCCACCTCCAGAGCGATCTCACTGATGGGCTTAGAGGTTTCCAGCAGCAGGGTCTTAGAGCGCTCCAGCCGGTAATTGGTCAGAAAAACAGAGTAGGAGCACTTTTTGATGGATTTGAAGATCTTTCCCAAATAGGTGGGAGATAAATTGAAGGTCTGCGCAATGCTTTTCAAGGAAAGATCGGGGTTTGCGAAGTGCAGCTCCGTGTAGCTTTCCACGGAAGCCACCAGCTTTTCATTTTTCTCCCGGTAATTGACGTTGACGGAGCTGGCGGAATCGATCAGGCTGTTTCGCTTTACCAGATGTCCCATTTCCATGTACTGCACCGCGTTTTTATAGGAAAGATAGATCTCCTTTTGAGAAGCCACCGTATTGCCCAGAGAGCCGTAAAGCTCTAAGTCCAGATTGTCCCTGCTGAATTCCTGAAGCCGGTTATAGCAGAGAATATGCTCTTCTCCCAGCTGCTCCTCCGTCATCAGGAGCACTGCCACGCTTTGTCCGCCCAAGTCCACCGATTTGCAATGATAGTGAGCGCCGAAGATCTCATCGGCAATGTTGCATACCATGAACCGCAGAATGCTGTATTCCTCCGCAAAAAGCTTTTCTGAAAATTCGATGTGGCTTTCCAGCTTGAGCAGCAGCACGGTATAATACTCCGCCAAAAAGGATTCTCCCATTTTTCGCAGTTTCTCCCTGGAAACGAAGAAGGGCATTTCCTCTCCCAGCAGGGTGTTTTTCAAGAACTGTGAAACAATGTATTTGTCGTTGAGATAGCGTTCATGCTCGATTTTCTGAAGGGTGCTGTCAATTTTTTCAAGCTCGTCCCGCTCGGTTCTGTCCTGAACGTCCTTGGGATTTCGATATTTATTGACCAGGGCAATTAAAGGCGCCTGCGCTCTTTTACTGAAAATGACCGAAACCACAATGCAAAGCGTTAAAAACAGAACGGCGATCACAGTGAAAATGGTAAATACATATTTGTATGCCTGGGAAAACGAGGAAGAGCTTTGCGCGTCGATATACCACCAGTTCATATGGGAGGACTTGGAGAAAAACAGCATCATCTGATGGCGGGGATCGCTGTAAACGAAATTGTCTTTTCCATCGGAATACTCTTTGATGATCTCTGCGAAATATTCGGAATAGGTTTTACCGTCCTCAAAAAGCTCTGAGGTATTGGTGGAAATTCCCTGGCCCTCATCGTCCACCACAAATACACTGCGGGCCGCTTCCTCAGAGCTGATGACATAATTGAAGCGATCTGCGTTGATGTCTACGATCACAGCGCTGTTGCTGGTGGGGATATATTTCAAAAAGGAGACCACGGTATATTCCTGCCGCTTCAGAAACAGGCTGATCTGCCTTGGGGCCACCGTTTTGCCGGAGTTCATCATTTCCATCAGAAAATCGTAATTGTGGGAGCCGGCCACATTGATACCATAGCTTTGGATGCAGACCTGGTTATTCAGGTTGATGACGGAAATATCCCGGATATAGGTGTAGGTGGCCTTCAGATCTGCCAGAGTTTGATAGAGATGGTAATTTGTAAGCTTGTTTTCCACGTTGGAGGTAACAAAATCGAGGGTATCAGATTCGCTGTATACCAGAGTAAAAATGTGCTCTACGTCATTCTGGATCGCATAGGAATTTTCCAGCAGCTGATCTAAGACCAGCTCCGAGTTTTTCAGGGAATTTTTCTGAAAATAATAGGAAAAAACAGAAAAAGTACTGACCAGGATCAGAACCGTAAGGATCACAACGCTGACGGCATAGGTGATCAGCGTTTTCCGGTATGGGGAGTAGGACAGCAGCTTTTTGAAAAACCTGGGCATCGATCTCTTCCTCACTTTCTTTTCCGGTGGAAGCAAGCTTTACCAGGGCATGTTCCCATAAGATAAGTGCACGCCCTAAGAAACAGGAAAACGAACCTGCCCGGCGGGGGCGATTCCCCCGGCATAGGCAGGCTCTTGTTCCGTTTTATTTTACCTTTGCGTCAAAGGGATAATCGATCACAATGCGCCCTTCGCCCACATCGCTGAGCCCGCCGTAAAGGTCGGCCTTTCCGTCCTCCCGCACCACCATGCCGGAGGTAAAGGTGCAGTCTACAAGAGCGGGGATCTTCGCCGGGCCTTCCGGATAGCATTTCCGGGTGCCGATCACCTTGCGGTTTGAGACCTCGAAGGTTTCCGGATCAAATTCAAAGGAAACGTTCAGATACACGGCAAGCTTTTCCTCTCCCTCGCCCTCTGCGTAGCTCTGGTGGCCAATGACGCCGATCTTCCCGTTTTCCAGCAGATAGGCCTGGTTGCAGCCGCCCCACTCTCCGGTATCAAAAATGCCTTCGATGGGCTTCGCGTTTAAGATCACCTCATCCGTCAGCTCGTCCAGGTCATGGATCACCGCAAAGCCGATCATGGAGGCGGAGCCGTATTTCTTTTCGATCTCTTCGTTTCTTGGGCGGGAGAACACGCCGATGCGTCCGTCCTTCAGATCCACCAGCCGGATATCCTTCATCTCGTTGGGGCCGGTGGTGAAGTAAAACAGGTCATTCAGGTCGGTTCCACGGTAGAAATAGCCGTAATAGGTGTCAATTTTACCGCTTCTCTTGCGCACATGGGTGCCGCCGAAGGTGAGCTCATCGCCAATCATGGCAATGTAGGGATCCTCCAGCTGGTAGATCATGTGATCCTTCACCAATGTGTATTCGTCCTTCCCGGTTTTTTCAAATAGCCGGACCCAGGACCTGGCCCATTCTTCCCGCTTTTCCACGCGGCCGTAAATGTATTCCTTCCCCTCCCAGCGGAAGGGAATGGAACAGTTGTACACGTCAAAGCCATCGATCCCTAAAAAGGTTAGCTTGACGCTTTCATAGATCTTTTCGGAAATATGCCGTTCAAATTCCGCTTTTCTTTCCTGAATAGACAAGGAAACCATCCTTTCTGAACGAAAAATATTTGATTTAGGCAGCCAGCGCACGATCCTTGCGCGGCCTTGTCTTTACTGCCCCAGCGGGGAAGCAGCCGCCAAAGATACGTCCGCTTCCCCGCCTTGAGAACAGTAATTTGATCTTTTTCCTAAAAAGCCATTATTTACAGTATAGCATTATTTCTGGCTTTCTTCAAACTGCTTTTGATATTCCGCGATCACGTCGTCCACACCGGCTGTTTTGAGCATCTCCAGCGCCGCGTCGATTCCGCTGTCATAGTCGGTGATACCCCAGGCCATGGGAACCAGGGTGGAGGAGATCACAGTCTGCACGTCCGCCAGCTGAGTCTGTACGGGGGAGGCATCAAAGGCAAAGGCTGCCGCAATGCCGTCAACAGCGGTCTCGTCAATGGTGTACAGGTGCTTATTGACATCGGGAGCGGTGTTGTTATCCACGTAGCCGAAGTTGATGTTGCCGCCCATCCAGCCGGAGAAGGAATAAAGCGCCTGGCCTGCGGTGGCATCGATAATGGGAGTGTAGCTTCTGTTTTCGCCCAGGGTGTAGTCTACGCCCTCAGTGCCGTACATGAAGAGGTCAAAGTTTGCCTGGTCGGTGTAAACCCAGTTGAAGAATTTCACAGCGGCTTCCGGGTGCTCACTGGCCAGAGGCACTGCCTGCTGGTTCTTGACCGCATAGGGGCGGATCTGCTGAGCGCCGTTTGTCAGATCAAGCCAGGCAATGTTTTCGGGCTTAAAGTCGGGAATGTTTTCCTGAATGCCGGATACATTGCCCACAGTGCCGTTCATAACAAACCAGTTTCCGGAATTCAGCTGATTGCTGAGCTGATCCTGGGTAAAGGTAAGAACATCGGGATTGATCAGGCCGGCGTCATACCAGGTTTTGGCGTTCTTCGCGGCTTCTTTGAAATCCTCTGTTTCAAAATAGTTGGCAATGGTGCCGTCCTGATTGACGTAGATCACATTGCTGTAAACACAGAAATCATCAGAGCTGGTGAAGAAATAGGGCAGGCGCTCGTTGACGGCAACAGAGGGGAAATAGGGGAGCTGATCTCCGTCCCACTGCTCCATGACCTGGATATAAGCCTGGGTCAGTTCTTCCATGTTTGTGGGCATGGGGATATTGTACTTGTCGAGAATATCCTGCCGAATAGTGGCCTGCTCGTTCAAGGCGGTCTCTACCCAGAAGGCGGGGATACCGTACTGCTGGCCGCCGATCTTACCGTTGGTCAGAGCCAGCTCGGGCACATTGGCCTTGATGTTCTCGCCGTACTGCTCCATGGCGTCGGTGATATCGGCCAGAGCGCCTCTGGAAGCATAGTTCGCCAGAGAAACACGGTCGTCCATGACATGGAAGGCGTCAAATTTTTCACCGGTGGAAAGCATAATGTTCAGCTTCTGATCCCAAACATCCCAGGAAATATAGTTGAACTCAGCTTCTACGCCCACGCCGTCTTCAGCCATCTTATCGTTGATAGCCTTAATGCCGCGGTCATACTCGGGCGGCGCATCGCCGGGGATTACATAGGTCATCTTCATGGTTTCGGCGGGCTCGCTGCCGCTGGTGCTTTCTGTTTTGCTTTCGGCAGGCTTCGACGCGGCGGAGGACTGAGGCTGCGAGGAATCCGCGGGGGTGTTGGAGCATGCGGCGAACGCGGTGATCAAAAGCATGCATGCCAACAAAAGAGCGATCGATTTTTTCATGTTTCTTTTCTCCTTTTGAATTGAGGCAGCGCCGCGCAATTTGCGACCGCCGATTTAGCCAGACGGCGCAAATTTGAACCACGGTTTTGCCTCGAATTTATAGTTCAGCCCTTTACAGAGCCTACTACCAAGCCTTTTACATAGTATTTCTGCAAAAATGGGTACAACAGCACAATGGGGCCAACTGTTACAATGGCCGTAGCCATTTTCAATGACTCCGTAGGAGCGGTGGTTCCGCCGGCTATGCCCGTCATTCGCTGTAGATCCTTTATCATGGTGACCTGGGATTTCAGCTGCAGCAGAAAATACTGAATAGGATAAAGATTTTTATCGTCTACCAGCATAATGGCGTTCCACCAGTCGTTCCAATAGTTCAGGCCATAAAACAAACCCACAGTAGCCAGTGCCGGAACTGTCAGAGGGAAATAAATGCGGAAGGCGATCACCGCGTCGTTGGCGCCGTCAATGGTGGCGGATTCCCGCAGGGAATCCGGCAGCCCGCTCATGAAGTTCCTCACTAAAAAAAGATTAAAAGTATTAAATAACAGGTTCGGAACGATCAGAGCGAAGATGTTGTCCCGCAGGTGCAGCATATTGCAGATCAAATACCAGGGCACAATGCCCGCCCCGAACACCATGGGAATAAAGAAGTACATACCCAGCACATTGCGGTATTTTACATTTTTATTGGCCAGCGTGTAGGCGGCCAGGCCCGTAATGAGAATGGCGCCCAGCGTTCCCACAACAGTGACTGCAATGGAGATCAGATATCCGTGAAGAATACTTGCTCCCCGGAACATCAGCTCATAAGCTTCCGTGGAAAATTTCTGCGGGAAAAAGCTGTAGCCGTTTCGCAGAATCGTGGATTCGTCCGTAATGGATACCATAAAGGTGAGGATCATGGGAAGCAGGCAGAACAGAGCGAAGATCAGAATAAAAAGCCCAATGAAGAAGTTCGGCAGAGAAAATTTCCGTTTGATCGTTGTCATAGCTTCTACCCCCTTCCTTTAATACAGCGCGCCATCGGGGAAGAATTTCCTGGCCAGCCAGTTGGAGCCGTATACCATCACAAATCCAATGGCTGATTGGAACAGACCGATGGCGGTGGATTGCGACATATCGCCCACCTGCCGCAGCGCCCGGAACACATAGGTGTCAATGATATCCGTGGTGGGGTATAGCACCCCGTTATCTCCCACCAAAGCATAGATCATACCGAAATCGCCATACATGATCTTGCCCAGAGATAGCAGTGTCATAATGACCACCGTAGGGGCGATCAGCGGCAGGGTGATCCGGCGCAGCATCTGAAAGCGGTTGGCCCCGTCAATGGCGGCAGCTTCGTACAGCGAGGAATCGATACTGGTGATGGACGCCAGAAAAATAATGGCGTTCATGCCCGCACCCTTCCAGATCCTCATAACAACTAAAATGGCGGGCCAAACATTTGGCTCTGTATACCAGTTGATCGGCTTCATTCCCAAGGAGCGCAGGGTGGAATTGACCAGGCCGTATTGATTGGCAAACAGGCTCAGCAGAATATAGCTGACCATGACCCAGGAAATATACTGGGGAAACAGCATCACGGCCTGGGTGGTTTTCGCGAACCACCTGGAACGCAGCTCATTGAGCAGCAGAGCCAGCAGCACGGACATAAAGGTTCCGGTAAGAATGAACAGAATGTTCAGGAACATGGTGTTGAAGGTCACCCGAAACGCATTTTGCGAAGCAAAGAAGAACTGAAAGTTTTGAAGCCCGCACCAGTCGCCGTGAAAAATAATATCCCAAACAGAGCTGTTTCTGTAGTCGTAGCGCTGGAAGGCCAACAGCATATAGGGGTATGCCATATAGCTGAACAGAAACACATATACGATCGCGGGCAGGGCGATCAAATAGGAAAACTTATTCTTTGAAATATCGCGCAGCAACCCGCCCTTTTTCTTTTTTATGGTTTTTTCCGACGCCATAGTTTTTCGTTTCCTCCTTATGCGGCCGGGCCTGTTCTGTGAAAAGAGAAAAGACTGCGGAACAGACGGGCCCCTTTTGCGGTGACACGTTACAGAATTCTTTTAAATACTGTAATTCATTTTTTTACGGACGTAAACAGAACGATCTGCAAAAATATTTCAAAAATTTGATATTGGGTTTTTGAAAACCGGATATCTTTTTCAAATATTCCATATTTTTTCCTAAAAAGTGGAAAAAATACGCTGAAAAACCAAACTGCGAATACTCCAAACAGTTCGGCTTTTTCCGGGGCATGAACACGCCCTGGCGATCTTTATCGGGTCAGGGCGTATTTTGCCGCCGGTCATAATTTCCATAAGCGCGCCAAAGTTCTATCATTCTTTCATAGCGTTCCAGGGGCAGGCCGGTGTAGGCGCAGTTGGAGGTGGAAAACACATAGCCTCTGCCTGTTGCCATACCCTCCCGCAGAGAGCGCATCACGTCGGCATCGCACTGCTCGTCTGTGCCGGTTTGCAGCAGGCCGCAGTTTACGTTGCCGATCAGGCAGATATTCTCTCCCACCAGCTTTCGCATCTCCGGGATCGATACGCCGCCCTGGGGATCCAGAGAGTGAATAGCGTCGGGGCCGCAGTCCGCCAGTCTACGGGCAAGGGGCATAATGTTGCCGTCCGTATGCTTGATGGTGTAATACCCCAACCGCCGGTATTCTGAGAGGACTGCCTTCAGGTAGGGAGCAATCAGCTCGTCAAATTTTTCCGGGCTGAAAAAAGGATTGGTGTTAAAGCAGTAATCCGAGCAAAGGGTGAAGCCGTCCAGCAGATGGCCCCAGCTGTCCAGCTTGTAGGCATATTCCAGCATGCTTTCCATGCGCCGCTCTGAAATCTCATTCAGCTCTTCGGGGGCTTCGTACATTTTGGCGGAGAATTCCATCATGCTTTCTCCGTCTGGAATGGCCCAGGTGGGGTCCCGGTCAATGAGCAAGCAATATTCCTGGCCGGTTTTCCCGCGTACCGCCTCCAGCAGGCGCTGAGTGTCTTCCACATTGTAGGGATTCGGGTGCAGCAGAATGGCGCTGTGGCCGTAACGGCGGGCTGTTTCTATATAAAGATCCGCCATGTCGTTGATTTGCAGCTCCCGTTCTCTGGGGCTCATCTGCTTCCACTGCGAATAACTCCGCTGGTGCGGGTGTACCTTTCCGAAAGCCTCCATGGTCAGGAAGAACACCAGCTCAAAGGTGGGTACCTGGCCGCCGATGGGCTCGCATTTCAGCGTCTTGAGAAATCTTTCCCGGTTCGTCATAAGCGTATGGCTCCTTTTGTGGTTTCTTTTTCTTCAGGATACCTTTTATCTTCCATGGGCTTCAAGCTTGAATACCGGATTTTCTCTTTCTATTTTAGCAGTTTGGGCGAGCGTACCGTGAGCTTGAGGTGAATTTGGCGGCAAATACAGGCAGGTTTCATGCCGCGAAAGCCTGAAATTAAAAAAATTAAGCGAAAATCTTAAAAAAGTTAATTTTTCTATTGACAAAGTTAATACAAGGGGTTATAATGCGGACAGAAAGCAAGAAAATATTAGATTTTTTTGAAATCCCAGGCAGGCTTTTGAGAAATACACAGGAAAAACCTCCGAAGCCCGCCGCCGAAGAGAAGTCTTTGCCCCGGCCGCCTGTGGAAGCCGGAAAAGAAAGAGGCTTTTCCCAAAAAGCTTGAAAGGAGAAATCGTTATGGCAAATCAATCGTTTCACGCTCCCTCCCAATGCCCGGTATGCGGAGGCACCATGGCAGTGACCCGCCTGAAGTGCGGAAACTGCGGCACGGAGCTGACAGGCAGCTTTTCGCCCTGCCGCTTCTGCCGGCTGGAAGAGAAGCATTTGCAGTTTGTGGAAACCTTTCTGCGGTGCAGAGGGTCCATTAAAGAAGTGGAAAAGGCGCTGGGGGTCAGCTACCCCACGGTAAAGAACATGTTGGACGCCGCTTTGAACGCCCTGGGCTTTGATGAGAAGCCGGAGCTGCGGGCGCTGCGGGAGCAGGAGGAGCGCGCCGAGATCCTGTCCCGGCTTTCCAGCCGGGAGATCGATGTGGATACGGCCATCGAGGCCTTGAACCAGTTGAAGGGAGGAAAATAACATGCGCGCTGTCAATGCGGCTCTGTACCGGCCTCCCTTTTGCGGGAACTGCCGGTTGCAAAGAGATGTTTTAGGAGATATGGCGTTTCAAAGAGAAGCGGGAATGCTGGAAAAAGGTTTTACGGGGCTTTTGGCGCTTCTGCGGAAAGCAAAACGGTCTTTTTCGGCAAGGCCGCGGCTGATCCGGCGCCTGGGCCAGCACAGCCTGTATTTATGGCAGATAGATCCTGAAAAGGTGTGGGAAGGGAGGAATGTTCTGTGAACGAGGGAAAACAAAAGATACTGAATATGCTGGAGGCCGGGATCATTTCCCAGGAGGACGCTTACCGGCTGCTGGAGGCGCTGGGAGAAGAAACGGAGTTTCCCGAAAAGCAGCAGGCCGATGCGCCGCCGGAGCAGCGGGAGGAAAGCGGCGGGGTCCCTTCGCTGACGCTGTACCCCGAGGGAATGGAAGAGAAGCTGGAGAAAGTTTTTGCGGAGGCCGACGCACCCGAAGCGCCGCCCGCACCGGAAATACCGGAGATCCCTGAAACACCGCCCATTCCCCAAGCTTCCTCGATCCCCTTTGTCTCTGAGAGCTCCCCGGCGGAACAGACGGGGGTGGAAACGCCCCACGAATATCCGGGGCTGGGAAGCGCCATTCGTTCCCTGGACGTGGAGTGGGTGAGCGGCTCGGTGGAGGTGTTCTACGGCGAAGGCGACCAGGTCAAGGTGGCGGAATATGCCAAACGGCCTTTGTCCGATGGGGAAAAGATGGAGGTTTCCATGGTGAACGGAAGCCTGCGCATTGCCTGGAGCAAAAGCCATATCCGCTGGCCCTTTTTCAAATCCGTCGCAAAGCGGCTGGTGGTGGAGCTGCCCAAAACCGGTTCGCCTTTGGAAACCGTGGACATCGGCGTCGTATCCGCCTCGATTTCCTTAAATGGTCTGATGGCGAACAGCCTGTCCGCCCATACCGTTTCCGGAGAAATTTCAGCCTTTGGCCTGCAGGGAAGGCGGATCGGCCTTTCCAGCACCTCCGGCAGGATCGACGCCCGCGCCCTTTCCGCCGAGGAGTTGAAGCTTTCCACCGTTTCCGGAAAGCTTACCGGAGATTTTTCCGCGGTCAACGCCGGTATTTCTTCCACCTCCGGCAAAATCGAGCTGCGTGGAGACGCGGCGGGAACGCTGAAGCTTTCCTCGGTTTCCGGCTCTGTCCGGTTTGAGGGAACGGCGGGCGGAAGCGTGAAGGCGAAAACCACCTCCGGCAGCTCCTGTCTGGCCCTTGGCACAATGCCGGAGTCCCTGCAGAGCAGCAGTGTTTCCGGAAGCGTTACCCTGCTGCTTCCCGACACGGCCGAAGGCTTCTCTGCGGAGTACCACACGGTTTCCGGCGGCTTTGACTGTGACTTCCCCGTGACCGGAACCAGAGAAAAGAGATCCGGCTCCCTTCGCTGCGGCATGGGAAAAACAAGGATCGATCTTTCCACCACCTCCGGGAGCATGCGGATCGAAAAGAGCTAGAGGCCCGGATTTTTGAAGAAAGAAGAGGTGTTTTCGCAATGAATGACGAACAGAGAAAAATTTTAGATATGGTGGAACAGGGGATCATCACCTCAGAGGACGCGGCCAGGCTTTTGAAGGCGCTGGACGGCGGCCCGGCGGCGCCTCAGAAGCCGGCTGCTCCACCGCCTCCCCCGGCGGCAGAGCCCGCTTCAGGATTTCATGACCTCCGAAGACTGGGCAAAGAGCTTCAGGAGGGCGCGGCGGAGGCGGCAAGGCTTGCCATGGAGGAAGCGAAAAAGGCGCTGAAGGGCTTGGGGAAAATTCAGTTTCCCACAGATTCGCAGGAGGCAGAGAATATTCTGGGGGCCAACTGGGAACAGGAGGACGAGGATTTTCGGGAGGCGCAAAACAGCCCGCTGGAATATCCCCTGATGGCGGGAGAACTGGAAAACCTGAACATTCAGTGGATCCGGGGCAATGTGGAGCTGCGCCCCACAGAGGGCGGTGAGATCAGGATCACGGAATATTCCCGCATGCCTTTGGAGGAGCGGGAAAAAACGGTGGTCACCCTGGAGGACGGCGAGCTTTCCATTGCCTGGGGAAAAGAAAAGATGCGGCAGGGCGTTCCTTATTCCAAACATCTGCTGGTGGAGCTTCCTGAAAATTGCTTCCACGGGCTGGAGGAGCTGGAGATCAAAAGCATTGCCGGCAATATTCGGCTCCAGGGTTTTTCCGCGGAGAACATCACCCTTTCCCAGATTTCCGGCCGCATTGAGGTTTCCGAGCTCCATGCTGAGGAACTGAAGCTTTCCGCGGTATCCGGGCAGATCACGGCAAGAGACCTTCAGGCGGAGGATCTGGATGTTTCCGGAGTTTCCGGGGAAGTGGGGATTACGGGCTTCCACGCGGAGGACGCGAACCTGCGTATTGTGACCGGCTCTCTGAACGCCTTTGGAGATTGCGATGAGCTCTCGCTGGATTCTGTGTCCGGCCTTGCCTCTGTGACCCTGAACAGACTTCCGGAAGAGGCAAACGTTCACACTGTTTCCGGCCGTTCGGTCCTTTATTTACCCGATTCCGAAGATGGATTTACGGTAAATTACCACGCAAAATTCGGTGCCTTCCATTGCGATTTCCCTCTCACAGGAGAGCTGAACGCCAAGTCCGGCGAAGGCGCCTACGGGGACGGAGACGCGGAGATCGATATGAATGCCATCAGCGGCGCCGTGGAGCTGCGCCGGGCCTGACCGATTTTTTACAAGCAAGCGCAATTCAGATAATCTCCTTTTGAACCCCCAAGCCCCGGCGGAAGCTTCCGCCGGGGCTTGGGGGTTTAGATGATAGATGCTGGATAATAGATGCTGGACGGTGGTGGCACCTTCGGTGCAAGGAAGGGCAAGGGTACAAGCGTTGTAACCAATGCCCGGCAAATTATAGTTTAGCGTCCTTAGGCTCCACTTGCGCGAGTAAGGGGAGCTGTCACGGCGAAGCCGTGACTGAGGGGATCAAAACTGGCGATTCTATCCCACTTTCTGCGTGTGACTATCCCTTCCACCGCCGTTCGGCGGTCCCCCTCCCCTTACAAAGTAAGGGGAGGCTTTCGCTCACCGCCCAGTTCCAATTTAGCGAGCACTGTAAGTAACGCTCGTGCTACTTACAGTGCTCGCACTCTTGCTCTTAAATAATTCCTCATTGCTCATTCCTAATTCCTCATTACCTTGTCGTTTCCCCCATTTTCTTCTTGACTTACAGTGGGCTTTAAGCTGTATAATAATGGCAGAAAAACCGGCGGAGCGCCGGAATAAAAAGGAAAGAGGAGTTCAGTATGGCAAAGGTCTATTTTACCAAAGAGATCACTCCGGAAGCCGTTGTGCGGCTGTATGACGCGCTGGGGACAGAGCTGCCCGGCAAGGTGGCGGTGAAGGTGCATTCCGGCGAGGTGGGGAACCAGAACTTTATCCGCGCCGATTTCATGAAGCCCATGGTGGACAAGGTACACGGCACCATTGTGGAGTGCAATACCGCCTATGAAGGCAAGCGCAACACCACCGAAGCCCACTGGGAAACCATGAAGCTCCACGGCTGGACGGAGATTGCCCCGGTGGATATTCTGGACGAGGAAGGCGATTTTGAGCTGCCTGTCCACGGCGGCAGGTGTATTGACAAAAACTTTGTGGGCGGCCACATGAAGCAGTACGATTCTCTGCTGGTGCTGTCCCATTTTAAGGGCCATCCTATGGGCGGCTTTGGCGGCGCGTTGAAGAATATCTCCATCGGCCTTGCCTCCTCCCACGGTAAGGCCTATATCCACGGCGCGGGAAAGCCGGAGGAGATGTGGAGCGCCAGTCACGATTCCTTCCTGGAATCCATGGCGGACGCGGCCAAGACCATTGTGGAATATTTCGGCGAGAAAATCGCCTTCGTAAACGTGATGAAAAATATGTCGGTAGACTGCGACTGCTGCGCGGTGGCGGAGGATCCCGCCATTGGGGATATTGGCATTCTCGCTTCTCTCGATCCGGTGGCGCTGGATCAGGCCTGCCTGGATCTGGTCTATGCCAGCGACGACCCCGGCAAGCCCCATTTGCTGGAGCGTATTGAATCCCGCCATGGCGTTTATACCGTGGAGGTGGCGGAAAGCATTGGCATGGGCAGCCGGAAGTATGAGCTTGTGGAGCTGTAAGCTCTGAAATTCGGAAAGAAGTGGAGGCTTTCGTATGGAAAAAACAGTGGAGCGCTGGGGCATGCTGGAGCTGGAGGCGCATGGCCCGAAGGAAGGAAATCCTTTTACAGAACGGCAGCTTACCGCCGTGTTTCGGGGGAAAAACGAGGAAGTAAGGGTTTCCGGCTTCTATGATGGAGAAGGAGTGTACAAGGTTCGTTTCATGCCGTCCTTTGAGGGGGAATACACCTATGAGACCAGCGGGAATTTCCCGGGGGCTCAAACAGCGGGAAGCTTTCTTGTTACGCCTGCGTCCAAGGGAAACCACGGTCCCATGCGGGTGGTGAACACCTACCATTTTGCCTATGAAGACGCCACGCCCTATTATTCTGTGGGAACCACCTGCTATGCCTGGGCCCACCAGCCGGAGGAGGTTCACCGGCAGACGCTGGAGGAGCTTTCCAAGGGGTATTTCAACAAAATGCGCTTCTGCGTATTCCCAAAGCACTACATTCACAATTTCCGGGACCCGGAAACCTTTCCCTATGAGGGCACGCCGGTGGACAACTCCGGTCTCAGCGAAGAAACCTTCACCTACGAGGCGAATCTTTCCGGAAACAGCTGGGACTTTACCCGCTTTTTCCCGGAGCATTTCCGCCGGATCGAGCGCTGTATTCTGGAGCTTCAGGAGCGGGGGATCGAGGCCGACCTCATCGTGATGCACCCCTATGACCGCTGGGGCTTCTCCCAAATGACAAGGGAGCAGGACGACCTGTACTGGCGCTATGTGATCGCCCGGTTCTCCGCTTACCGGAACGTGTGGTGGAGCCTTGCCAACGAATATGACCTGCTTCGCACCAAAACGCTGGAGGATTGGGAGCATTACGCCGCCCTGCTCTGTGAACTGGATCCTTACCGCCACCTGCGGGGCATTCACAACTGTATCAGTTTTTACGACCACAGCCGTCCCTGGATCACCCATTGCAGCCTGCAGCGGCAGGATCTGTACCGCCATGTGGAATATACGGACGAGTACCGTACCCGCTGGGGGAAGCCTGTTGTGTGGGACGAAATTTCCTATGAAGGCAATCTTGATATGGGCTGGGGCAATATTTCCGGGCAAGAGCTGACCCGCCGGTTCTGGGAGGCCGCCATGCGGGGCGGCTATGCCGGGCACGGAGAAACCTTTGTGGATCCTGAGCACGATATTCTTTGGTGGAGCCACGGAGGCCCCCTGCACGGGGAAAGCCCCGCACGAATCCGTTTTCTCCACCAAATTCTGAAGGAAACGCCGGGCTATGGGCTGCGCCGGGGCCAGGGCTCCTTTGACGAAACAGTGGGCGTACCGGATTCCCCCGGCTTCCTGATGGAAGGCGCCGGCGGCTATGAGATCCATTATTACGGCTTCGGCAGACCCTCCTTCCGGGATTTTATCAAGCCGGAGGGAAAGTGGCAGGCCGAGATCATCGACACCTGGGAAATGACCGTCACCGACGCCGGCGTGCACAGCGGTAAATTCCGTGTTGCGCTGCCGGGAAAGGAATACATGGCGATCCGCTTAAAGAAATTAGCAATTAGTAATTAGAAGTTAGAAGGTCAAGGACATAGTTCGATAAATTATAGTTTAGCAGAAAGCTCCCTTTTGTCATTCTGAGGAACGAAGAATCTCGTCCTTCATTTCCTGAATAGAAGGGAAAAGGGCGAGATTCTTCACTTCGTTCAGAATGACAGGAGAAAAATAAGCGGTACGCCGCAAATTCCAATTTGTCTGCTTGCTAATGGTCGGGTCAGTAATTAACTTCCTGTACCAAGCAGCTTCACGAGTGGGCGCAGCGGTACGCTGCAAATTCCAATTTATCTGCCTAGCTGCGGTCAGGCCGGAAACTTACCTCCCGCACCTAGCAGCTTTACGAGTGCCTGCGATGCAACCGCCTAATTTATCTCTCAGTCCCTGCCCTTCCTTGATTGCGCCGAAGGCGCCACCACCGTCTAGCTTCTAGTATCCAGCATCTAAATAAAACAGGCTGCCGCAAAACTCACAGTTTGCGGCAGCTCCTTCTTTTCAGCAACACTCTTATAGTAAAACTTCCCTGTGCTCCCGGGCGGAGCGGTAGGCCGCCAGCATCAGCTCCACGGTATCGGCTACGCCGGGGATATCGTTTCGGAAGGGGGTCTCTTCCAGAACGGCATGGTAAAAATCCGCAATGCACAGGCTGTGACTTTGGCCCCAGTAGGCTTTTCCGGTAGCGGGGGAAAGAGGCTCAGGAAGCCGGTGGAATTCCCTGCCGCCGTTTTTCCAAAGCAGGGTGACCTCCTGCTCCTCCATGCGAACGGTAGCGTTTTCGCAGACCAATTCCACCAGCACCGGGGAATCGGTACAGTGGGCGGTGGTGGCGAAAAATACTGCCGGGCTCCCGCCGAAATCGATAGATGCCTCGAAGGCGTCCTCCACCTCAATGACGTTTTTCAAGTGGTGGTTCGTCATCGTGGCGTCTACCGAAACGGCCCGGCCTAAAAACTGCCCCAAAAGGTCCAGCGTGTGAATAGACTGGTTGATCAGCACCCCGCCGCCCTCGGTTTTCAGGCTGCCCCGCCAGCCGCTTTCCGTGTAATAGGAAGCGTCCCTGTGCCAGGTGACAAAGGCCCTGCCGCCCAGGAGCTTCCCCAATTTTCCGGAAGCGAGAAGCTCCTTCAGCAGCCCCACGCCGGGGTTATAACGGTTTTGAAAGCAAACGCCCACCCGCGTTTTTTCACCCAGCTCTTGAAATTCCTTCCACTGGGTTTCGTTTATCACGGGGGGCTTTTCCGTAAAGACCGCAATGCCCCGCTCCGCCGCCAGCTTTGCCATGGGGGTATGCAGCACATGAGGGGTGCAGATATGAAGCACCTCCGGGCGTTCCCGCTCTAAAAGCTCCTCCAGCGAAGAATAAGCGGCTCCGCCGTAGGCGCCTGCCAAGGCCTCCGCCCGCTCCGGGCGAATATCGCAGAAGGCCAGAAGCTCCGCCGTGTCCTGCTCATGCAGGACGGCGGCGTGTACCTGGGCAATGCCGCCGCAGCCGACAATGGCGCATTTCAGCCGCTTCATACCATCAGCTCCTTTGCTTCGGGAATTTCCGATAAAAGCTCCCGCAGGGCGGTAAGAGCCAGCTTCCAGGCGCTTTTTCCGTCCAGCGTGGAGTTTCTTTGCTTCGCCTCCTGCTCCAGGGCCGCAAGGCCCGTAAAATCGGTAAGGTGGGGCTCCAGGGAAAGGAAGCCCCGCCAGCCGCTGTGCAAAAGCTCGGTAAGAAGGGCCTTTACCCGCCCGTTTCCCTGCCCGGCGGGGACGATTTTTCTCTCCGCGCGCAAAGCATCTTTGATATGAACATATTCTATGTAAGGAAAGAGGCTGTCAAAGGCGGCGCGCGTGTCCTGGCCCACCTCTACAAAATTGGCAAAATCAAATACCGCCTTGAAGTGGGAACCGGAAAAGGCTTGCAGCAGTTCCAGGCAGCGGGGGGCGGTATCGCCGTAAATACCCTTTTCATTTTCATGGAGCAGCACGGAATCCCACCGGGCCGCTTCCTCGATCATGGCGTGAATTTGCTCGAACACCTTTTCCCGGAATTCCTCCGGGGCCTTCCCGGCGGGAAGGTAAAAGCTGAACATGCGCAGATAAGGGGCGTTCAGCTCCTTCTGGATCTCCAGGGTGCGCTTCAGCTTTTCCAGGTGGGCGGAAAAATTGTCCTCTATGGAAATTTTGCCGATGGGCGAGCCGATGGAGGAAACGGAAACGCCGAAGGCCGAAAGCTTTTCCTTTACCTCCCGCAGTTTTTCGGGGGAAAGCTCGGAAACATTGACGCCATCGATCCCCCGGGGCTCTATGTAGGAAAGGCCGAATTCCCGGATAGCGGCAAGCTGCTCGTCAAATACCGGGGAGATCTCATCGGAAAATCCGGATAATGCCAGTTTTTTCATTCTTTAATACGTACCTTCCGTGGAGAAGGTGATCTCCTTTCCCTCTTTTTTCCGGGAGTTTTCCCGGCGCTTTGTGAGCTCCCTGAGGAACAGCTCCTCGTCAAAGGGGATCTCCACCGGCCTGTGAAGCCAGCTGGAAAGGTGCATGGCATTGGAAAGTGTCAGTCCCCGCAGGCCTTCTCTGCCCTCCGCCACCAGGGGAGTTCCGTGAAGGATCTTTCCCGCAAAGGCGTTCAGCACCCCAACATGCTGGGGATTTTCCCCATCGGTTTCCACGGTGAATTCCTCCCATTCCGGCTTGGCGAAGCCCTCCCCGGAGGTTTTGCAGAAGTCCCGCTCGTCGGTGTTCAGCTTCCAGAAGGTGAGGGTATCGTTTTCGCACACCAGTTTCCCCCTGGTGCCGGTCACCTCAAAACGGTTGGTGCCGGGCGCGTCTCCAGTGGTGGTGACAAACACGCCGGTGGCGCCGTTTTCAAATTCCAGATAGGCGGTCACGTCGTCCTCCACCTCGATATCGTGCCATTTTCCCTCCTGGCAAAAGGCCTGCACGGTTTTGGGCAGGCCGCAGATCCACTGCAAAAGATCCAGCTGGTGAGGGCACTGGTTTAAGAGCACGCCGCCGCCCTCGCCGTCCCAGGTGGCCCGCCAGTCGCCGGAATCATAATAGATCTGGGTGCGGTACCAGTCGGTGATGATCCAGTTCACCCGTTTCAGCTTTCCCAGCTCTCCGCCCTGTACCAGCTCATGCATTTTGCGGTACAGGCAGTTGGTGCGCTGATTGAACATCATGGCAAAGACCCTGCCGCTTTCCTCCGCGGCCCGGTTCATTTCCCTGACCGCCTTGGTGTAGACCCCCGCCGGCTTTTCGCACAGCACATGCAGCCCCTTTTGAAAGGCCTCCCGCGCCAGCACCGGGTGCTGGTAATGGGGGGTGGCGATCAGCACCGCGTCGCACAGGCCGCTTTCGATCAGCTCCGAGCCCTCGGTAAAAACCGGGGTGCCCTCCGGCAGTGTCTTTTGGGCCCATGCCCGGCGCTCCTCCCGGCGGTCCGCCGCCGCGGCGACCTCGATCTCAGGGGTTTTCCCCGCCAGAATATTTTGGATATGTCCGCTTCCCATGTTTCCTATGCCGATCATGCCCAGCTTTACTTTTTCCACATGCCCGCCTCCTGCCGTTGTTTTCCTCATTTTACCAGAACCCGCGGGGAAAAACAAGCCGCCGGGCATTGTTTTCCCGACAGCTTATAAAAAGAAATATTCACATGGCCAAAATTCCGTGGTCGTCCTTTTGCAGCAGATAAAGCTGCTCCTCCAGGCCTGTTTCTCCGTTGATATAGACCAGAAACTCGCGTCCGTTTTCGGCAGTGCAACGAAATTCCCAGCACAGCAGCTCTTCTAAGCCGGGAGAGGGGATCACCGCCGGCTGCGCGCTTTCCACGGTCAGCCTGGGGCTGAGGTTTTCAGCGGCTTGCTCCTTGGAAAGGGCGGGGCGGGAGAGCTCCCGCTCCCGGCGGTTCATCAGGTAGCCGGAAGCGTCGTATTCCACCATGCCGCCCTCCTGCAGCTCTATGGTGACCTTGACAAGATCCGGGTAACAGACGATTTCCTCCGCGGAGTCGGAGCCTTCTCCGGAAAAGCGGGCGGTTCCGGCAAAGTTGATAGTACACAGGTTATCGCTGCTCACGTAATACGTTTCCCGGAACTCGGAGATCCCCAGCTCCTTCAGCATGCGGCAGGCTTCTGTCAGCGCGTCGGTGTAGTCCAGCCTCGCTTCGGAAATGGGCCCTGCTTTTTTGAAATAAGCGATTTGACCGCCGGCTTTTGTCACGGTGACGTGAGCTTCCCTCCCGGAGAAGGAAAACACGGGCAGCTGGGACCCGCCCTCTCCCTGAGGCTCCAGCTCGTCCGGGGAGCAGTGAAGAAATTCGGCGGCTTTTCGGGCGGCCTCCTGTTCGTCAATTTCCGGCATGCCTTCTAAAAACAGCGGAGTCCGGCGCTGGATATGGTCGGAAAAAGGACCGTCGTACAGCAGGGCCGGGAACTGGGCGAAGGCCTCCGACGCCTCATCGAATTCATCGGAAAACAACGGCTGGTCAGCTGGCGCTTCCACATTGCGCAGCAGGCTTTTGAACCGGCCGAGAGAAATTCCCTCCGTGTCGATCCTGGCCTGGGTCTTTTGCAATGCCTCGGAAAGAGTTTCCGCGTATTCCTCCAGCACGGAGAGAATTTCCAGGTCGCTTTCTTCCTGGCTCCGCCCCGCCGCGGCATGGCGGGAAAGGGAAAGGGCGTAGCTTCCTGTTTGAGAGAAAAACTGGCTGATCCGTTCCGTTTTTTCCTGGGGGAAGGGAAGGATTGCCATAGCGCTTTTTGCCCCGCTGCTCTGCTCCAGCAGTTCGGCGGACACCGCATTCTGCATGGTGGGCGTGTTGACATAAGGGGCTTTTTGCAGCACAGACCGCATGGCGGTCACGTGATCCGTCAGGTCTCCCAGAGCCCGGCGGTAGGAATATTCCAGCTCCGTCCGGCTGGAGGCCAGGGCATAGCCCGCGTCCGCCCAAAGCCCGCATAGGGTAAGAAAAACTGCCGACAGCAGTGTAAAGGCTCTGATTTTGCCTCGCTTTCGCATGAAGCAGGCCTCCTTTATCCAAAAATAAGATTGAAATTAGCCTTTGCTGAAATCGGGCTAACATACACGGGATTTTTTCCTTTGAAAATTCACGGTGCGTTCAAAATATTTTATCTGTTCAAATCCCCGGTTTTATGGTATACTTTCCCTTGTATCTGCGAAATCATCGGGAACAGGGGGGAAGCGGCTTGCGTATCCTGGGGATCGACCCTGGCTATGCCATCGTGGGCTATGGCGTGATCGAAGCGAAAAACGGTCTGTACCGCCCAGTGGAATACGGTGCCGTCACTACCCGTGCCGGGGATGATTTTGGCCTGCGCTTAACGGAAATTTATGAGGGTATGACTGAGCTGCTTGCTCTGCATAAGCCCCAGGCCGCTTCCGTGGAAAAGCTGTATTTTACCAATAACAAAACCACCGGCATCGGTGTGGCGGAGGCAAGGGGCGTGATCCTTCTGGCCCTTTCCCAGGCAGGGGTTCCTCTGTTTGAATACACGCCCATGCAGGTAAAGCAGGGGGTAACGGGGTACGGCAAGGCCCTGAAGCCCCAGGTGCAGGAAATGACCCGGCGGCTTTTGAAGCTGCCCTCGATCCCCAAACCGGACGACACGGCCGACGCCTTGGCGCTGGCCATCTGCCACGGCCAGGCGGCAGGCTCTGCCCTGCGCCGCGGCCTGCTGGAAAAGGCAAGAAAGCCGGGAAAAGTGATTTGAAGGATCAGGAAGAAAAAACGCTTTTGAAAGCGCGCGGTGAACAAGGAGCGTGAGGAAACCATGTTTTACAGTCTGACAGGAAGGGTTGCTCATACGGAGCCGGGACTGGCGGTGATCGATGTGGGGGGCGTGGCGTTTAAATGCTTTACCTCTATGAACACCCTGCGAAATCTGCCCCGGCTGGGAGAAAACGCCACCCTGTATACCCATTTGAATGTGCGGGAGGACGCGCTGGATCTTTTCGGGTTCCTCACCCAGGGGGAATTAAACTGCTTTAAGCTGTTAACGGGTATCAGCGGTGTGGGCCCCAAGGTGGGCATTGCCATTTTGTCCGAGCTTACTCCGGAAAACGTGGCCCTTGCGGCGGCTGCGGGAGATTCCAAGCGCTTTACCAAGGCAAGCGGCGTTGGGCCAAAGCTGGCCCAGCGCATTGTGCTGGAATTAAAGGACAAGGTAAAAAGCCTGTCCGCTTCCGGCCTCAATATGGAGGAACTGCAGGCAGGAGGCCCTTCCGCCTCCGGCAGCGCGGCTCAAGCGGTGGAGGCCCTTGTGACCCTGGGCTATTCCCCCTCGGATGCCGCCGCCGCCGTGGGCAGGCTGGATTCCGCCCTGCCTCCGGAGGAGCTGATCCGCCTGGCGCTGAAGTCCTTCGGGAGCAGATAGCCTATGAACAGCTTGCAGGCGTGGCTTACGGAAAATGGGATCTTACTGTGCAATACCAACCCCCTGCTGCCCGCCCTGGAGGATATCGGCTGTACCTGGCAGGACGTGACGGAGCTGATCGACAGTCATGGGCTCTTTTACTCCAAGGCGTTTCAGGGGCGCACCACCTATCTTTCCCCGGAGGCCTATTACCTTTTGAAGCGGATCCGGCGGCAAAGGTCTCTGACGGAACCGGCCAAAAAGCTTCTGGCGCTGCTCAGAGAAAACCCGGGTTCTGAAACGGAGCTTTTGAAGGAGCTGTCCGCCCTGCCGGGGAAAGAATACCAAAAGGGCTTTGAGCTTTTGTTGAAGAATTTGTACGTCACCGCCCTGAGAAACGGCCGGTATCTTCAGGAAAACTGGTCGTCCTTCCTGTATGGAACGGCAGAGCAGTGGGAAAAGGACGCGCCGAACCGGTATGGCTGTGAAGCTCCCAGGGAACGGCTGTGGAAGCTTTTGTCCGCCGTGATGACGGAAAAGCAGTTTCTCTCATTCATCAAATAAAAAGCGTGAAAGGAGGAAGGCTCCATGATCGAAAAAACCAGCGGGCAAGCCACGGAGTACGGGATCGATTGGGATTCCCAGGACGACCTGGACCTGGAAAACCGCTTGACGGAAACCGGCTACACCCCGGAGGACAGAGAAGTGGAAAACCCGCTGCGTCCCCGGACGTTTTCGGAATATATCGGGCAGGAAAAAGCCAAGGAAAACCTGAAAATTTATATTGAGGCGGCCAAAAGCCGGAAGGAGACCCTGGATCATGTGCTGCTGTACGGCCCTCCGGGTCTGGGCAAAACCACTCTGGCGGGGATCGTGGCCAACGAAATGGGGGTCAACCTGCGCATTACCAGCGGCCCGGCCATTGAAAAGCCGGGGGATCTGGCGGCGCTGCTGACAAATCTCAGCCCCGGCGATGTGCTGTTTATCGACGAGGTGCACCGCCTGCCCCGCACGGTGGAGGAGATACTGTACCCCGCCATGGAGGACTTTGCCCTGGATATTATCACCGGCAAGGGGCAAATGGCCGCTTCCTATCATCTGCCCTTGCCGAAATTCACCCTGGTGGGGGCCACCACCAGGGCGGGCCAGCTTTCCGCCCCCTTGCGGGACCGCTTCGGAGTGGTGCTCCGGCTGGAGCTGTATTCCCCGGCGGAGCTTTCCAAGATCGTCCTGCGAAGCGCTGGAATTTTACAGGCGGAGATCGAAGCCGACGCGGCGCTGGAGATCGCTTCCCGTTCCCGGGGTACGCCCCGAATCGCCAACCGCCTCTTAAAGAGGGTACGGGATTTTGCCGAGGTCATGAGCGGCGGGGTGATTACCCTGAACACGGCCCGCATTGCTTTAGACAGAATGGAGATCGATGAGCTGGGCCTGGACCAGAGCGACCGGAACATGCTTTCCGCCATTATCAAAAACTACGGCGGCGGCCCGGTGGGGCTGGAGACCCTGGCGGCGGCCATCGGAGAAGAGGCCGTCACCATCGAGGACGTAAACGAGCCCTATCTCATGCAGATAGGCTTTCTGACCCGCACCCCCCGGGGGCGCTGCGCCACCCCGGCGGCCTATCTCCATTTGAGGCTGCCCGTGCCGGGCAGGCTTCGGGAAAGTGGGGCAGCCGATCAGTTGAGCTTAAACGATCGGCTTTCGTAAGCTCAGAAAAATCGTTTTTGTAAACGCGGCAGATAGTTTTATATCTTAAAAGGAGAGATCGAGTATGGGCAGACTATTCGGAACAGACGGAATCAGAGGGATCGCGAACAAGGATTTGACCTGTGAGCTGGCCACACAGCTGGGCAGGGCGGCAGCCTGCGTGCTGACTAACAAATCGAACCGGCACCCCAAGGTGCTCATCGGTAAGGACACCCGGCTTTCCTCTGACATGCTGGAAACCGCCATGGCAGCGGGCTTGTGCAGCATCGGGGCCAGCGTGGTGACTCTGGGCGTGGTGCCCACTCCGGCTGTGGCTTATCTGGTAGAAAAATACAAGGCGGATGCGGGGGTGATGATCTCTGCCTCCCACAATTCCTATGAATACAACGGCATCAAGATCTTCTCCGGAGACGGGTTCAAGCTGCCGGACGACCTGGAGGAGCGCATTGAAGATATCATTCTCGGGAAATCCGATATTTCCGGGGAATTCCCGGAGGAGGACGGCATCGGCACCGTCAGCCAGGCGGAGAACGCTGTGCGGGATTACATTGACCATGTGAAAAATTCCGTTCACTTTTCCTTAGACGGCCTGAAGATCGCCATCGATACCGCCAACGGCTCCGCCAGCGCCACGGCGGAAACGCTGTTTACCGAGCTGGGGGCTGAAGTCACTATGCTGAATGACAAGCCCGACGGCATCAACGTAAACCGGGATTGCGGCTCCACCCACATGGAGGGCCTCATCGAATATGTAAAGGCCCACGAAGTGGACGCCGGCGTGGCCTTCGACGGCGACGCCGACCGCTGCCTGATGGTGGACGAACAGGGCAATTTTATTGACGGCGATTTTATGATGGCCATCTGCGCCATGGATATGAAGAGCCGGGGAAAGCTTTCCAAAAACACGGTGGTAGGCACTATTATGACCAATATGGGCTTTCAGCGGTTCTGTGAGGAAAACGGCATGAGTTTTGAGGCCACCAAGGTGGGCGACCGCTATGTGCTGGAGGAAATGCGCCTGAGCGGCTACAATTTCGGCGGCGAGCAGAGCGGCCATGTGATCTTCCGGGATTTTGCCACCACCGGTGACGGCCAGCTGACCGCCTGCCAGCTTTTGAGCCTGCTGCGCAGGAGAGAGGGTAAGCTTTCTTCTCTGGCTACCCTGATGCAGCGGTTCCCCCAGACCATTGTGAACCTGCAGGTTTCCCCTGAAGGGAAGCTGGCGTTCTACACCGACCACAAGGTGCGGGCCGCCATCGACAAGGTGACGGAAACCCTGGGCAAGGACGGGCGGATCATCGTGCGCCCCTCCGGCACTGAGCCGCTGCTCCGCGTGATGGTGGAGGGCCAGGACGAGGCGCTGATTCAGAAGCTGGCAAACGATGTGGCGGAAGTGATCAAGGCGGAGCTTTGCTGAAGGAATTGTTAGTCAGGAGTAGTTAGTTGTTAGAGAAGGGCGCCTTTTCTTGTCATTCTGAGGGAAAGGGAAAAAGAACGAGATCCTTCACTTCGTTCAGGATGACTGGCAGGGAAGTTCAGGATGACAGGCAGGAAAGCTCAAGACGACAGAGAGGGAAGCCTGCTGAATGCACCGATTACTACTTCCAGAAATTGGCATCTAACATCTGAAAAAACGGTGATGAACTATGAGAACAGCCAAATGGCAGGATTATGAATTGCTTGATACGGTGGACGGAGAACGGCTGGAGCGGTGGGGGGAGATCCTGCTGATCCGGCCGGACCCGCAGATCATCTGGTCCGGGGAAAAGCAGGATCCCCGCTGGCGCTCGGCCCATGCCCGGTATCGCCGTTCCAGCTCCGGCGGGGGAAGCTGGGAAGCATATCAAAAGCTGCCCGACGTCTGGAAGATCCACTGGCAGGGCCTGACCTTCCGCTTAAAGCCCATGGGCTTTAAGCATACGGGGATTTTCCCGGAGCAGGCGGTGAACTGGGATTTCGCTATGGAGCGGATCCGGGCCGCGAAGGCTGAGAATAGTGGCCGGCCCATCAAGGTGCTGAATCTTTTCGGCTATACCGGGGCGGCCACCCTGGCCTGTATGCGGGCGGGAGCCGCCGTGACCCATGTGGACGCCTCCAAGGGCATGGTGCAGTGGGCAAAGGAAAATGCCGAGGTCTCCGGCCTCAGTGACCGGCCCGTGCGCTGGCTGGTGGACGACTGCGTGAAATTTGTCCAGCGGGAGCAGCGCAGAGGGAACACCTATGATGGCATTATCATGGACCCGCCCTCCTATGGAAGAGGCCCCGGCGGAGAGGTGTGGAAGCTGGAGGAACAGCTTTACTCCCTGGTGGAAATGTGCTTGCCCATTCTTTCGGAGCGCGCCCTGTTCTTTTTGCTCAATTCCTACACCACCGGCCTTTCTCCGGCGGTGATGGAGTATCTTTTGGGCACGCTTCTTCAAAAGAAGCTGGGCGGGCAGATTTCCTCCGATGAGATCGGCCTGCCGGTAACGAGCACCGGCCTGGTGCTGCCCTGCGGCAGTACGGCGATTTGGGAAAGTAGTTATTAGTTATTAGTTGTTAGTCGTTAGCTGTTAGAAAGGATTTTGGACGGATCGAAAGGGAAGGAGATGCAGATGGCCCTGCTGGATTTGAAGGAAGTCCGGTTTTCCTATGAGCCGGAGGCTGTGGAGCCAAAAGAGGCTTTGCGCGGCGTGACATTACAAATAGAGCAGGGAGAATTTGTGGCCCTGCTGGGACATAACGGCTGCGGCAAGTCTACCGTGGCGAAGCTCTTAAACGGCATGCTTGTGCCCACCTCCGGCAAGGTGCTGGTAGATGGCATCGATACCGCTGAGGAGGCCCGCCAGCTGGAGGTGCGCCGCCGGGTGGGGTTGGTGCAGCAGAACCCCGATAACCAGCTGGTTGCCGGTGTGGTGGAGGAGGACGTTGCCTTCGGCCCGGAAAACCTGGGCATTCCGCCTTTGGAGATCCGCGAAAGAGTGGACGCGGCTTTGCGGGCCGTGGATATGTACGAATACCGGGAGAGTGCGCCCCACAAGCTTTCCGGCGGACAGAAGCAGCGGGTGGCCATTGCGGGGATCATTGCCATGGAAACCGCCTGTATCGTGCTGGACGAGCCTACCGCCATGCTGGATCCCAGAGGCCGTGGGGAGGTCATGGAGACCATCAAGCGCTTGAATCGGGAAAAAGGGATCACCATTGTGCTTATCACCCATTATATGGAGGAAGCGGTTCAGGCCGGGCGAGTGGTGGTCATGGATCAGGGCGCGATCTTGACAGACGGTTCTCCGGAAGAGGTGTTCGGCAAGGTGGAGTTTTTGAAGCGCCATGGGTTGGACGTACCCCAGGCCACGGAACTGGTATACCGGCTTTCCACCGCAGGCGCGAAGCTTTCGGGTATGCCGTTGGGCACGGAGCGTTGTGTGGAGCTGTTTCGGCGGTATCGGGAACAGAATGCCGCCGAAGTGGAGCTTTCAAAACAAGAGTCTCCCTCCGTATTCCAAAAACCTTCCAGGGAGGGTGGCAAAACAGTTCTGGAAACAAAGGAATTAACGTATGAATACGGGGCCGGCACACCCTTTCGGAAAACGGCGCTGGATCATGCGTCCATCTCCATCCGGCAGGGGGAATTTCTGGGTGTGATCGGTCATACCGGCAGCGGAAAATCCACTTTGATCCAGCTTCTGAACGGCCTTTTGAAACCCACCGCCGGTCAGGTCATTTTGGAGGGCCGGGATATTTGGGCAGAGCCAAAAAAAATACGGGACGTGCGGTTTCAGGTGGGCATGGTGTTCCAGTACCCGGAATATCAGCTGTTTGAAGAGACCGTGCTGAAGGATATCATGTTCGGGCCGAAAAACATGGGCCTTTCCGAGGAGCAGGCAAAGGCCAGAGCGCTGGAGGCCGCGCGGTTTACCGGGCTTTCCGAGGAGCTTCTGGAAAAATCCCCCTTTGAGCTTTCCGGCGGAGAAAAGCGCCGGGCGGCCATTGCCGGGGTGATCGCCATGGACCCGGACGTGCTGGTTCTGGACGAGCCCACCGCCGGGCTGGATCCCAGGGGCAGAGACGTGCTGCTTTCCCAGATCAGCCAGTATCATAAGGAGCGGCACAATACCGTGCTGCTGGTTTCCCACAGCATGGAGGATATCGGCCGCACAGCAGACCGGCTGCTGGTAATGAACCGGGGGCAGGTGGTGCTGCTGGAGGATACCCGCACGGTATTTTCCCAGGGCGAAAAGCTGGAGCAGATCGGCCTTCGGGTGCCGCAGATCACCAGGATCATGCAGGAGCTGGAGGCCATGGGCTATCCGGCTGATCCTGCCACCCTCACGGTGGACGAGGCCCTAAAGCAGCTGCTGCCTGTTTTTCAGGGCGGTAGGACGCAGCCCGTGCAGAAAGGAGGGCCTTCCGTATGATTTCCGATATTACTCTGGGCCAGTATTTTCCCGCACCCTCTGTAATGCACCGAATGGATCCCCGGCTGAAGCTGTGTCTTACGGTGTTTTCCATTGTTCTCATTTTTGTTTCGCGAAATTTCTTTTCTCTGGCCGCGGCGGTGCTGTATATCTTTTTGGGGATCGCTTTTTCCAAAATCCCCCCGAAAATGTACCTGAAAAGCCTGAAGCCCATTTTGATTTTGCTGGTGTTTACCGCTGTGCTGAATATCTTTTACGGCACGGGAGAGCCCCTGGTGCAGTGGGGCTGGCTGAAGATCACAAAAGCCGGGATCCTGAACAGCGTTTTCATTTCCCTGCGGATCGTGCTGCTGATCCTGGCAAGCTCCGTGCTGACCTTTACCACCTCTCCCACCCAGCTGACGGACGCCATTGAACGGCTGTTAAAGCCCCTCTCAAAGCTGCGGGTGCCCGTGCATGAATTCGCCATGATGATGACCATTGCCCTGCGCTTTGTTCCCACTCTGCTGGAGGAAACGGAAAAGATCATGAGCGCCCAGAAGGCCAGAGGGGCCGATATGGAAAGCGGCGGCGTGATCCAGCGCATCAAGGCGCTGGTGCCGGTGCTGATCCCCCTGTTCGTTTCCGCCTTCCGCCGGGCCTACGACCTGGCCACCGCCATGGAAAGCCGCTGCTATCACGGCGGAGAGGGCCGGACAAAAATGAAGATCCTGAAATTCGGAAGAGGAGACTGGCTTTCCCTCTGCTCTGCCGTTTTGGCCCTGGGAATTTTCCTCACGCTGAACCTGCTGTTTCCAAAAGTGATCTAGCCGCCAAATAAAAAGTTTGTCCTTCTCTAACAACTAACGACTAACAACTAACAACTAACAACTGATATGGGGGTGCTCCTGTGGAGGCCTTTGAAACGAAAGAAACAAAGCGGAATCTGCTGTTGATGCTTTCCTACGACGGTTCCCGCTATCATGGCTGGCAGGTGCAGGAAAACGCCCTGACGGTGCAGGAGGTTTTTCAAAAGGCCCTGCGGGAGGTGACCGGGCTTTCCGAGGAAATCAAAGCCTGCTCCCGCACCGATACCGGCGTTCACGCCAGAGAGTTCTGCGTGAGCCTGAAAACGGAAAGCAGAATTCCCCCGGAGCGGCTTTTAGCCGCCTTGAACCACTATTTGCCGGAGGATATCGCCGTAAAGGGCTGCCGGGAGGTTCCTTTGGAGTTTCACGCCCGGTATTCCTGCAAGGGGAAGGAATATGCCTATGAGATCTGGAACCACCCTGTGCGGGAGCCCTTTCTGCTGGGGCGGGCGTTACACTACTGGTACCCCATAGATGCGGCACGGTTGGATAAGGCTGCGAAGCACTACATCGGGCGGCACGATTTTTCCTCCTTCTGCACGCTGGACCGCAGAGACCGGGGGGACCTGACCCGCACGGTGACGAAGGCCGGAGTAGAACGCCGGGGGAACCTGGTGGTATTTACCGTGGCAGCGGACGGGTTTCTTTACAACATGGTCCGCATTATGGCGGGCACGCTCCTGCGGGTGCAGCAGGGAAAGCTTGCGCCGGAGGACATCCCCGGCGTGATCGAAGCCAGAGACCGCAAGGCCGCCGGGCCCACCGCCCCTGCCTGCGGGTTGTACCTGAACCGGGTGTTTTACTGATTTAGCGAGGGCAAATTATGGCAAAGCACAAGAAAAAAGTAGATTCCAAGGCCAATACCAGAGAGATCGTGCGCCTCAGGGACTATCAGGAGGCGGAGGCCTTTTTTGAGTATGAGGACGAAGAAGCGGAAGCGGCGGGAGAAGCAAGACTAAAAAAAATGCGGGTCCCAAAGGCCGTTTACCGGGTGGTGATCATTCTGATCCTTTTGATCCTCGGCCTTGCCCTGTGGATCAACCGTTCCAGCCTGACGCTGGAGAATATCACCACCTGGGTAAAGTTGCAATTTGTGGGAGAAGGCCAAGGAGACGGATTCCCCGTTTCCATTACCGGTTCTTCGGTGTTTGCCTCTAATTTTACCTCCTACGGAGGCGACGCGCTGATCCTGAGTGATACCGCCCTGACTATGGTGGATCCCACGGGAAAAACCGGGCTTTCCCTGCGGCACAGCCTGAATCAGCCGGCCATGCGCTCCGCTCATGGGCAGACACTGCTCTATAATCAGGGCAGCACCGGGTACATGGTGCTTTCCGGTACGGAAGTGAAGCTCAAGGGCACGGCGGAGCGGGAGATCCTCTTTGGCGTTGTGGCCCAAAACGGCAGGTTTGCCCTGGGTTTACATGGCGCAGACGGGGCCTCTGAGTTGAATGTTTACCAAAAAGACGGCTCTCTACAGTATACCTATGCCTTCGCGAAGGACTACATCACGGCCATCGCCATGAATTATGACGGGGTTTATGGAGCGGTCTGTACGGTGCGCAGTGAAAAGGGTGAGCTGATCTCTAAAGTCACAGTATTTGATTTCAATCAGGCAGAGCCGCTGACAAGCTATGAAACCAGGGACAATCTGCTGATCGACGCGGCTTGGACAGAAAGCGGAGATCTGTACGCCGTGGGGGATTCTGCCCTGCTGCTGGCGAAATCCACCGATTATGTTTTTCGGGAATACAGCTATGACGGGCGGCAGCTTACCGCCTACCGCCTGGATCAGAGCAGGGCGTTTTTGTCGATCTCTGCCTATGCCCATGCCGGCCCCTGTACGCTGCTGGTATTCCGTGGGGAAAACGACCCCGTGCGGGTGGAATCCCCGGAGCGAATCGTGTCCCTTTCTGTTTCCGGCGGCACGGTGGGGGCTTTGGTAGACGGCGAGGCGGTGTTCTACGATTACTCCACCGGGCTGGAGCAGGGCCGCGCGGACGCAGGAAGCGACGCAAAAAGCATTGCTCTCAGCAGTGAACGGGCCGCCTATGTGCTGGGCGTCAGCGAGATCCGCACGGTGGGAATACAGTGACGTGGGCTTTGTCCTTCTGTAGTAAGATATCTGTAAGGGGAATGGCCCTTGTGAAACTGGAAACTTTGTGATAAACTTATAACCTACAGGTTCTGCGCCTGGATTTGCCGTAAGGGGGAGAAAAGCGCTGTGAATATCATGCTGGATCTTGTGCTTCTCTGTGTTTTTCTGCTGTTTATCTTCATAGGGATCCGCAGAGGATTCGTGAAATCCGCCGCCCACTTTTTGGGTTCGATCCTGGCGGCCTTTTTTGCCTCCGCCTTGGGCGGCGCCGCCGCCAAATGGGTTTTTGACGTGATGTTTCGGGACGCGCTGGTGGAACGGATCGGCAGTTCTATCGCGTCTCTGGGAACGGGAAGCACCTCTGCCGCCGTAAACGGGCTGCTTTCTTCCCTTCCCGATTTTATTGTCCGTGCGCTGGCGGAGGCGGGTATCACCGCCAACAGCCTGGAGGGTGTGGTTTCCACCCGAAGCGGGGAGGCCGCGGAGCTGATAGCGGATTCCCTGGCTCCGGTGTTTATCGGCTTTTTGAAGGTGCTTGCGGTGATCGTGCTGTTTTGCCTGTTTATGATCGTGGTGCGGGTACTGGCGGATATGGTGGCGGGGTTGTTCCGGCTGCCTCTGCTTCGGCAGTTAAACGGCGCCTTGGGCGGGCTGTTCGGCTTTCTGTTGGCGCTTGTTTCCGTGTGGATCCTCGTTTCCGCCTTGCAGGTATTTCTGCCAATGCTGGAAACGGAGGCCCAGGCGGACGTGAAAATTATGCTGGACCGTTCTGTGATCGCCGGGCTTGTGACCCGGCTGAACCCACTGGGAGCTATGTTCCGCTGAGAAGCTTCCGAGGCGCTTCGCCTCCCGCGGGAAAGGGAAGAGACTGGAAAAGAGAGGAATTTAGGCCATGGCTCTGGAACGTAAACCGAGAAATCAAAATCTTACCATACCCAATGCGCTGTCCTTGCTGCGCATTGTTGTGGTACCCTTTTTTGCCATGGCTTTTCTGAATGGAGATCTTCTTACGGCGGCGATTTTGCTGGCGGTTTCCGGCCTTTCCGATCTGTTTGACGGGATGATCGCCCGCAAATTCAACCAGATCACGGAGCTGGGGAAAATGCTGGATCCACTGGCGGACAAGCTTACCCAGGGCGTGGTGGCTCTTTGCCTTGCCGTAAAATTTCCTGTGATCCGTCCGGTGCTGGTGATTTTTATCTGTAAGGAACTGGGCATGCTGTGTTGTGCGGCGGTGCTGCTGAAAAAAAGAAAACGGCCCTGCGCCGCCAAATGGTACGGAAAGATTGCCACGGTGATGTTCTATATTTCCGTGGGCGTCATAGTGCTTATGGACGGGGCGTTTCAGTTATCCGGCCCGGTGTTCAGCGGCGTTTCCTACGGCTTGCTGCTGCTCACGGCCTTTATGATGATCTATTCCGGCATTCGGTATTTTCAGATTTTTTTGGAAATACTGCATTCCAGCGATGAAAAGTATGAATTGAATCTGCCCGATGAGATCCGCACAAAAACGGTGCGGGAGCCAAGGAAAAAATAAATCGTTTGAAGCTTTGTTAAGGAAGCTGTTCCGTTTACCGGGCAAGGAAGGTGGTTAGCAGCTATGCTGATGTGTTCGCGTTGTCATAAAAGGCCCGCTGTGGTGTTTGTTTCTCATTCCATCGATGGAAAAAATACCCAGGGGCTGTGTTTTACCTGTGCAAAGGAGCTGGGCATCAAGCCGGTCAATGATATTATGGAAAAAATGGGGATCAGCGAGGAAGAGCTGGAGGCCGTTACCGGCCAGATGGCAGAACTGATGGACCTGGAAGACATGGAGGACGAAGAGGATTCCTTTGTGCCGGGCGGGGCGGCAACCATGCTGCCCACCGATATGATGCTGGGCGGCGCGCCCGGAGAGAACGGTGGAGCTTCCGAAGCTGGAGTACGGGAAAAGAAGGAAAGCTATCACAAAAAGAAGCGGAAGCATATTCAAAATTACTGCACCGATCTCACAGGAAAGGCCCGGCAGGGCCAGCTGGACGCCATTATCGGCAGAGAGCGGGAGATCGAGCGGGTGGTGCAGATCCTTTCCCGCCGCACCAAAAACAATCCCTGCCTCATCGGCGAGCCCGGTGTGGGAAAAACCGCCATTGCGGAAGGCCTTGCCCTGCGCATTGCGGCGGGAAAGGTGCCTGCCCGCCTGCGGGAAAAGGAGGTTCAGCTGTTGGATCTAACCTCTTTGGTAGCGGGCACCCAGTTTCGGGGGCAGTTTGAAAGCCGGATCAAGGGCCTGGTGGACGAAGTGAAGGCTGATGGTAATATCATTTTGTTTATCGATGAGATCCACAACCTGGTGGGTACAGGTGATGCGGAGGGCAGCATGAACGCCGCCAATATCCTGAAGCCCGCGCTTTCCCGGGGAGAGATCCAGGTGATCGGCGCCACTACCTTTGCGGAATATCGAAAATACATTGAAAAAGACGCCGCCCTGGAGCGCCGGTTCCAGCCCGTTACCGTCACTGAGCCCTCCATCGGCGAGGCCGTTCAGGTGCTGCTGGGTATCAAGGGCTACTATGAAGCCTACCACCGGGTCACGGTGTCGGATCAGCTTGTCCGCCGCATGGTGACGCTGGCGGAGCGCTATGTCACAGACCGCTATCTGCCCGATAAGGCCATCGACCTGCTGGACGAGGCCTGCGCCTGTGCCGCCCTGCGCAATAAGAAGCTGGAGGAATACGATTCCACGGAGCTGTCCCTGAAAAAGGAGAAGGCCAGAGAGCAGGAGCTTTCCGAGCAGGCCAATGAAGGCACAGTGGATTATGAGGAGCTGGCGAAAACCCACTACCGCATCGCCACTCTGGAGGAAAACCTGGACGCCTTGCGGTCTGAAGGGGCCTTTGCCGCCGTGGAGGAGCAGGACGCCGCCCATGTCATCGAGCTGTGGACGGGGATCCCGGCCGCCCGGATCGCGGAAAACGAGCTGAAAAAGCTTTTGCATCTGGAAGAGGTGCTGTCTCAGAAGATCATCGGCCAGGAGGAGGCCGTCAAAGCCGTGTCCTCCGCCGTGCGCCGCAGTCGGGTGCAGATCAGCCCCCGCAGGCGGCCCGCCTCCTTCCTGTTTGTAGGCCCCACCGGAACAGGGAAAACCGAGCTGGTGCGGGTGCTTTCCCAGGAGCTGTTCGACAGCCCCGAGACCCTGATCCGGCTGGATATGTCCGAATTTATGGAAAAGCATTCCGTATCGAAGATCATCGGTTCCCCTCCCGGTTATGTGGGGTATGACGAAGCGGGGCAGCTCACGGAAAAGGTGCGCAGAAGGCCCTATTCCGTACTGCTGTTCGATGAAATTGAAAAAGCGCATCCCGATGTGATGAATATTCTGCTGCAAATTCTGGACGAGGGCCGCATTACCGACGCCCATGGCAGAACGGTGAATTTTGAAAACACCGTGATCGTAATGACCTCCAATGCCGGAAGCGACCGAAAGGACGGTTCCCTGGGTTTTGCGAAAACCGCCGCCGACCTAAGCCGGGAAAAGGCCATGAAAGCCCTGAAGGAATTCCTGCGGCCCGAATTTCTGAGTCGTATTGATGAGATCGTTTTGTTCCGTCCCCTGGAGCAGGCGGATTATGAAAAAATCGCCGCCCTGATGCTGGAGGAATATGTGGGCTCCTTAAAAGAAAAGGGCATAGAAATGAAATATGAGCAGGCTGTTTGCGCCCTGCTTGCGGAGAGATCCATACATGGCGCCAGCGGCGCAAGAGACCTGCGGAACAATATCCGCCGCATGGTAGAGGACAAAATTGCCACGCTTCTGGTGGAGCGTGGAGAGGGCGGGCTTTTCGGTATATCGGTAGCTGTGAAGGAGAATGAGCTTGTGATCGAGCCGCTGTTGTAAAAAGCCGACAGAACAGAAAATACTGTGTTTTTGGATAGCTGTCCTTTCCAAAGTAATTTTAAGCACCCTTTTGGGTGCTTTTTTATGCAAAAATTTCCGGAGGATAATAAAAGATCCACCGGAAAAAATAAGTAACGCAGAAATCAGCGGCAGTTGGCGCTGCTGCGCTGCTATGCATAATGAGCAATGAAAAATTAGCAATGAGTAATGTGAAGGGTGTTCGATAAATTATAGTTTAGCACACAGTTCCCCACTGTCATTCTGAGGAACGCAGTGACGAAGAATCTTGTCCTTAATTCCCGGAAAAAGGGCAAAGGACGAGATCCTTCACTTCGTTCAGGATGACAGGCGGGAAGTGAGCGAAGAACCGTCAAATTCCAATTTACCACCCTGCCAACGGTCGGCTCAGAAACCGGTTTCCCGTACCAAGCAACTTCACGAGTGCATGCGCCGGCTCGGCGCTAAATTCCAATTTAGCGAACTAAGTCTTTGCTCTTAAATTGCTCATTCCTAATTTCTCATTAAAAAAGATACATTTCCCCTTGCTTTCCTCAAATTTTTGAAAGGATGATTTCACTATGAAACGGATCGGACAGCGTACTTTGGAATTCTCGGCGCCGCCCACGGTGCTGGGCCATGCCGCCATCGGCGGGAAAAAGGAGGCTCAGGGTCCTCTGGGTCAGGACTTTGACCAGACCTTTCAGGACACCAGCCTGCAAATGGAGAGCTGGGAAAAGGCAGAGGCTCAGCTGCAAAAGGAAGCGGTGGCTTTGGCTATTGAAAAATCCGGTATGACCGCCCAGCAAATGGATATGATCTTTGCGGGAGATCTTCTGAACCAGTGCATTTCTTCCACCTTTGGCCTTCTGGATTTTCAAATCCCCTTTTTGGGCCAGTATGGAGCCTGCTCCACTATGGCGCAAACGCTGTTTATGGCCTCTGTCATGGTGGAAAGCGGGGCGGCGGAACGGGCGGTGGCTGTGACTAGCTCTCATTTCTGTTCAGCGGAACGGCAGTTCCGCACGCCGTTGGAATACGGCTCTCAGCGCACTCCCACCGCTCAGTGGACGGCCACGGCTTCCGGCTGCCTGGTGATCGGCAAGGGCGGAAAGATCAAGATCCGTCACGGCCTGGCAGGGAAGATCGTTGACCTGGGCGTAAAGGATCCTGCCAATATGGGGGCTGCCATGGCACCCGCCGCGGCGGACAGCATTTACCAGTATTTACAGGACACCGGCACAAAGCCGGAGGAGTATGACGGCATTTTTACCGGAGACCTGGGCTTAGTGGGCACGAAGCTTTTGTACCAGGCCCTGGAGGATAACGGCGTGACGATCCAAAAGGTTCACAACGACTGCGGCCTGATGCTGTACGACAGAAGTGCCCAGGACGTGCATGCGGGAGCCTCCGGCTGCGGCTGCTCTGCTTCCGTGCTCTGCGGCCATTTGCTGAAGCGCATGGAACAGGGAAGGCTGAAGAATATCCTGTTCTGCGCCACCGGCGCGCTGATGTCCCCCACCTCCCAGCAGCAGGGAGAGGCCATTCCCGGCGTGTGCCACGTGCTGCACCTCACAACGGAATGAGCAATGCGCCGAGCCGGAGCGGGCACTCGTGTCCCCGCTTGGCGCAGGAAAATGAGGAATTAGCAATGAGCAGTGAGCAATGAAAGGGCAAGGGCATAGTTTGCTAAATTGGAATTTGGCGGTTATTTGCACACTGCCCTCTTGTCATTCTGAGCGAAGCGAAGAATCTCGTTCTTTTCCTTTTTGCCCTGGAATTAAGGATGAGATTCTTCGTCACTGCGTTCCTCAGAATGACAGTGGGGAACTGTGTGCTAAACTATAATTTGTCATTTTACTTCTGGTCGGGTCGGAAACCAAACTCCTGCACCAAGTAGGGGCACGAGTGGCCGCGGCGCCTCGCCGCTAAAACTATAATTTACGGGGCGTTAGTTACAACGCTTGCGTCCCTTACTCTTCCTTTCAATGCACAAATAACCGAGCGTAGCTCGGTTATTTGTGCCACCACTATCTAGAATCCAGTATCCAGCATCTGGTATCTAAAAAACGGGCGCATTGCAGAAAAACTGCAACGCGCCCGTTCCCTTGCTTTTTCAAAGTAGCGTGATATTTCCTTCCCTGCAAAGCCTGCGGGTCTCCTGGTCCCACAGGGAGGCCTGCACCTCGCCGATATGGGCCTTGCCCAAAAGCAGCATGCACAGGCGGCTTTGGCCGATACCGCCGCCGATGGTCAGGGGCAGTTCTCCTTTTAAAAGCATTTGATGGAAGGACAGCTTTCTCCGGTGGTCACAGCCGGCCTCTGTCAGCTGCCTGTCCAGGGATTCCGGGCTGACCCGAATTCCCATGCTGCTGATTTCCAAAGCACAGCCCAGGGGCTCGTGCCAGAACAGCAGGTCGCCGTTTAATTCCCAGTCGTCATAGTCCGGCGCCCGGCCGTCGTGGGGCTTGCCGCTTTTCAGCTTTCCACCGATCTTCTTGATAAAGACGGTTTTGTGCTCCTTCACAAAGGCGGTTTCCCGCTCCTTGGGAGTAAGCTCCGGGAAGCTGTCCTCCAGCTCCTGAGAGGTGAGGAAGGTCACGTCACGGCAAAGCTCTGTTTCCAGCTGGGGAAACTGCCACTGCAATTCGTCCAGTGTGCCGCAGATGGCGCTGACAATGCGCCGCACCGTATCTTCCAGATAGCTTTCGGTGCGCATTCCATCGTCAATGACCTTTTCCCAGTCCCATTGATCCACATAGATGGAGTGCAGGTTATCCAGCTCCTCGTCCCGGCGAATGGCGTTCATATCCGTGACCAGGCCGTTCCCCACATAGAAATCGTAATCGTGCAGGGCAAGCCGTTTCCACTTTGCCAGAGAATGCACCACTTGGGCGTCCACGCCTACCGCCGGTACATCGAAGCTGACAGGGCGCTCCACGCCGTTCAGGTCATCGTTCAGACCGGTGGCGGGATCTACAAAAAGGGGCGCTGTGACCCGCTTCAGGTGCAGGGCGGCGCACAGCTTTACCTGAAATACATTTTTGATCAGCCCAATGGCCTTCTGGGTCTCATAGAGAGAGAGGGCGGCCTGATAGTCTTTGGGAACAATAGTCATGGCGCTTACCTCCTTATGGCGGAAAAGCTTTTCCGAAGAAAAGCTCAGTTCCTCCCAAATTTTTCAAATTTCAGCTGCCTGGGAATAAATTTCTTTACCGCCTCCTGAAACTCCTCGTCCGGGTCGAATACCAGAAGGGTTTTTCCGGTCTTTTTCCCGCGGACGATCATATACCAGGAGCCCTGGCGGTTTTCATACCGGGTGGCGAACACCCTGGTATCAAAGGAACGGTTTTTCAGCCGCGCTTCGTTTTCCAGGTAGATACCGATATCCTCGCAACTGTCACACTCAAAGGCGGTCATGCGCTTGCGGGTAGAGCGGTTTAAAATCTTATCCACGGTGATATAGCCATTTGTCAGGCTGTATTCATATTCCAGAAGCCGGGCACCGATCAGCTTGTAGCCGCCGAAAATAGCCCCCGCCATGATCAGCAGGGTCAGCGTGGGGAACTGAATGATGAGAAAGCCCACCACAAAGCCAATGAAGGAGAGAAGCACAATCCCCACCACCACGGCCGCCAGGATCAGCGCGTCCTTTCCCTCGAATTTTTTCTTTACCATGCGTTCTATAAATACGTCATTCATAGATATGTTTCCTTTCAAAAAGCCAGTTTCTTTTATGGAATTTTTATCAAGTATAGCATATTCTTTCTTTTGTTTCAATAAAGTTTTTGAATTTCCGGAAACCCCTTGAAAAGCCCCGGTCTCTGTGCTAAAATAAGGAAAACGCTGAGAAGAAAGAAAGTAGTTCCGTGCGGCGAAGGCCGCTTTTCGCACACCCAGAGAGCCCGCGCCACCGGCTGAAAGCGCGGGTGTGAGGCGGCGGAATGAAGTTCCTTTCGGAGCGGCGGGGCTGAACCCGGTTTTCGGTGGTAGGCTCTGACGGCATAGGCCACGTTACAGGCCGGAAGAAAGGGCGGGCGGCTTTTGGCGCCTGCTGAACTTGGGTGGTACCGCGTAGTTTACACTTCGCCCCGGGAGCTTGGGGGGCGGAGTTTTTTTGTCCCCGAATCAGAAACAGAAAGGACGGTTCTGAAATGAACGAGAAGATCGAAGCACTGCAAAAACGCTTTGAGCAGGAGCTGCAGGAGGCCGGAAACAGCGAGGCTGTGGAAAAGCTGCGTGTGGCGTATCTGGGCAAAAAGGGCTCTGTCACGGAGCTTTTGAAGGGCCTAAAGGACGTGAGCGCCGAGCAGAAAAAGGAAATGGGTCAGCATATCAATCTTCTGAAAAAGCAGGTGGAGGAAAGGATCGCGGGCCGGGTAGAGCAAATTCGGGCCATGGAGGAGGAGCGGCTGATCGCTTCGGCAGAGCAATACGACGTTACTCTGCCCACCGCGGCACAGGGGGGCTCCTATCACCCCGTCACCATCATTCAGCGACAGCTGGAGGAAATTTTCGCCTCCATGGGCTTTGTGGTGGAGGATTTTAAGGAGATCGTTACCGACTATGAGTGCTTTGAGGCGGTGAATATCCCCAAGGATCATCCTGCCAGGGATATGCAGGACACCTATTATCTCGACAACGGCCAGCTGCTGAAGACCCAAACCTCCGCCGCCCAGAATTTTATTCTGCGGAAATACGGCGCGCCGGTGCGTGCCATTTTCCCGGGGCGGTGCTTTAGAAACGAGGCTACCGATGCCAGCCATGAGACCACCTTCTTCCAGATGGAAGGGATCATGGTGGACAAGAATATTTCCATTTCCAACCTGATCTATTTTATGAAAACCATGCTTTCCGAGGTGTTTGAACGGGACGTGAAGGTGCGCCTGCGCCCCGGCTTCTTCCCCTTCGTGGAGCCTGGCTTCGAGCTGGATATCAACTGCCTGATCTGCGGGGGAGAGGGCTGCTCTACCTGCCACCATTCCGGCTGGGTGGAGCTTTGCCCCTGCGGCATGATCCACCCCAACGTGCTGAAGGAGGGCGGCATCGATCCGGAGGAATACACCGGCTTTGCCTTCGGCCTGGGCCTGACCCGGCTGGTAATGATGAAATACGGCGTGAAGGATATCCGGGACTTAAACAGCGGCAATCTCAAAGCGTTGTCCCAGTTCCGGCACGAATGACGGGATAAGGGCCCGCATACAGGCACAGGGCGAAAGAAACAGGAGAAAGGAAGAAACTCATATGCTTATTTCAATGAACTGGATCGGGGATTTTGTGGATCTTTCCGGCTTGGACCTGGAAGCGCTGATCCATCGTTTTACCCTTTCCACCGCCGAGGTGGAGGAAGTATTTCACATGGGAGAAAACCTGCGGGACGTAGTTGCGGGAAAGATCCTGACGGTGGAGGATCACCCGAATTCCCAAAAGCTTCACCTGCTTACGGTAGATGCCGGAGACAAGGTGTATGGCGTGGTCTGCGGCGCACCCAATGTGCGGGCGGGCATGATTGTTCCCTTTGTGAAGGAGGGCGGCATGGTAGGCGGCGTGGAGATCGGCTGTGCGAAGATCGCCGGGTGTGAATCCCACGGCATGTGCTGCTCCGAGCACGAGCTGGGCGTTTCCGCCGATCACTCCGGCCTGTGGGAGCTGCCGGAGGACACCCCCGTGGGTGTGGATATGACCGAACTTTATGCCATTCGGGATCTGGTGTTTGAGGTGGATAACAAATCCCTGACCAACCGCCCGGATCTGTGGGGCCATTACGGCATCGCCCGGGAATTCGCGGCCCTGACAGGCCGGGAATTAAAGCCCCTGGAAACCGTAGAGCTTTCTCAGTTCGACAGGCTGGACCCCATTTCCATCGAGGTGCTGGACAAGGAGCTTTGCTTCCGCTATTCCGGCTTAAAGGTGCGCAATATCACAAAGAAGGTAAGCCCGGTGAATATGCGGATCCGCCTGTTCTACTGCGGCAGCCGGGCCATCAATCTCCTGGCGGATCTCACCAACTACCTGATGCTGGAAATGGGCCAGCCCATGCACGCCTTTGATTGCGCCAAGGTGGACAGCATTGAGGTGAAGCGCTTCTCCGAGCCCTTTGTGTTCCAAACCCTGGACGGCGTAGAGCGCTCTATTGACGAAAACACGCTGATGATCTGCTCCAAGGGCCAACCGGTGGCGGTGGCTGGGGTTATGGGGGGCCTTGCCTCTGAAATTGAGGATGATACCGACAGCCTGCTGCTGGAATCCGCCACCTTTGACGCGGTCAGCGTGCGCAGGGCCTCTACCCGGCTGGGCCTGCGGACAGACGCTTCCATGCGGTATGAAAAGACCCTGGATCCCGAAATGACCGTGCCCGCCATTGCCCGGTTTTTGAAGCTGCTTCTGGAGATCGATCCTCAGGCTCAGGTGATCTCCCGGCTGACAGATGTTTATGTGAAGCGCTACCCTGAAATTTCTTTGCGCTTTGACAAGCGGTATGTGGACCGCTACACCGGTATTGAAATTTCTGACGACCAGGTACTTTCCACCCTGCGCTCTTTGGGCTTCGGGGCGGAGTATGACGGTATGGAGTTCCGGGTAACGGTACCCTCCTGGCGGGCTACCAAGGACGTGACCATCAAGGCGGACATCATTGAAGAGATCACCCGGATCTATGGCTATGACAATTTTGAGATCGCCACTACCCTGAGTCCGCTGTATCCCAGAAAAAAGAGCGCGGCAAATAAATCCGACAATTTTGCAAAGGATATTCTGGTAGAGCGATACGGCCTGCACGAGGTGCATTCCTATATTTGGTTCGATGCCAAAAAATGCCGGGAGCTGGGCATTGCGGTGGAGGAAAACGTAAAGCTTTTGAGTCCGCAGTCTCCCGACCATGAGACCTTGCGGACCAACATGGGGCCCACGCTGCTTTCCTTTGTACAGGAAAACCGATCCTTTGCGGCGGATTTCGGCCTGTTTGAGATCGGCAGAGTGTGTGAAGGAAAGAGGGAAAACGGCGAATGCGCGGAGCGCAAGGCCCTTGGCATTGTGCTTTACAGCAGAACGCAGAGCGAAAAGGAGCTGTTTTTCCGGCTGTTGGAGATCGTAAAGACCTTGGGCAGAGAGATCAAGCGCACAGAGCTTTCCCTGGAACGTCGGGAGCCTGTTCATGCCTGGCAGCACCCCGGAAATACGGCGGAAATTTCCTGCCGCGGGGAAACGCTCGGCTGGCTCTGCACGGTGCACCCCTCTGTGCTTTCCAACCTTGACCGGAAAGCGGCGGTGGTCTGTGCCCAGCTTACTATGGACGCCTTTGCCGCCCTGCCCGCGGAGGCTCTGGAATATCGGGAGCCCTCCCGGTTCCCCGGCATCGATTTCGATTTGTCTCTCCTGGTGCCGGACGGTCTGAAATACGCCGATCTTTCCCCGGCCTGGGCTGAAATAGACCCCTCTCTGCTTACCGGCGTAAACCTGATCGATTCCTTCTCTCAGAATGGGAAAAAGAGCCTGACCCTGCGCTTTGCGTTCTCCTCTCAGGAAAAGACCCTTTCCAAGGAAGAAATACAGCCTGTGGTGGACGGTATTGTGGAAAAGCTGAACAGAGTCGGGGCGGCTTTGCGCTCCTAGAGAAGCGCTGAAAAAAGTTTTTCACAAAAAGGGAGCCGGAAAAACTTGCAATTCCCGTAGATATCCTGTATGATAAAAGGTACACGAAAGGTAGGTGTTCCACATGCCGGAGGATTTTTCCAGCAACAATACCATCACCTTTTCCATGGAAGAGGTGCGGGAAGCAGACATGAAGCGTATTCTGCTTACGGTGTACGATGCGCTGAAAGAGAAGGGGTATAACCCCATCAGTCAGATCGTGGGATATCTGCTGAGCGAGGACCCCACCTATATCACCACCCACAATAACGCCCGCAGCCTGGTGCGCCGGATCGACCGGGATGAGCTTTTGAAGGCGATGGTCCGTTCCTATTTGGGTGAGTAACGGGGAATCTGATGAAGGAAAGCGCGGTGATTTTTTGAGCGAGCAGAAAGCGGCGCCGAAGGCAAAGCAGGAAAAGAGCAGCTTCCCCACCTATAAGGGAAAGCCCCTGGTGCGCTCCGGCGATACCATTTATTATGGGAGCATGAAGGATAAATACGTCATTAAGATCGATGTAAAAACCAAGAAAAAGGTGGGCGATCTTGAGGTAGCCGATAAGGTTACGGTACAGCTGATGTATACCGATCCTGAAATCCGCACCAGAAAGCAGATCGTAAAGACCAGTGAAAAGAACGGGCTGTACCTGGCCCTGGATATCGCCGAGGCCTGGCTTACCAGAGCCTTGGCAGAGTAAAAAACAGCCGCCCAAACAGGGCGGCTGTTTTTTGTCTAATGAAAACCACTCGCAAGGCGAGTGGTTCAAAGGAAGGCTTCTGCCGATCATGAAGAAAGAAGAACTCCTTTTGTTGTAGAATAAAGGAGCGGTCTGGCAACTGCACCAAAAACAACAAAAGGAAGACATTCAGATGGATACCAACAAAAGTTTAGCACACACAAAAGTACAGTTTACAAGGGACTACACAAGGTAACGGTCTGACGGGCGCTGATATGCCCGTCAGATTTTCCATGTGATGTTTAAGCTGTCGCTTGTGGCGGCAATGGTGGTAATCATCAAATCCACCACCCGCCGCTTGTCG